>Ga0187875_10001741_pt1 | contig 16648 bp, 28 predicted proteins | sample June2016WEW_17_1_2_FD_132978 | JGI IMG/M metagenome (GOLD analysis project Ga0187875, IMG submission 132978) | Peatland microbial communities from SPRUCE experiment site at the Marcell Experimental Forest, Minnesota, USA - June2016WEW_17_10 | ecosystem: Environmental > Terrestrial > Soil >... | reverse complement strand
CTTTAAGAGCCTTGACCTTAGTAACCGATTCTTGAAGCTTTAGACAAGTTTTTAAAAACCACGTGTATTCTTCTATTGCTAAAGTTTCTTTTTCTGTACTTGGAATAGATATTTGTTTCACATCTTTTAATTTATTTATAGTATTTTTATATTGCTCAAGTATTGATTTATATTTTGTTATTTCTTCTATTTCTGATATTAATTGGATCCGTGTTTTTTCTTTTTCTCGTAGAATATTAAATTTATTAATTATTAAATCTATATCTTTAAAATTTTGTAATTTTTCTTGTATAGATTCTAAATCCTCTGTTCTGGTTTTGAGAAGAGACTTGGATGCTCGGAGTCTTTTTTGACATAAAATATCGGCATCATTTATTACATCAAAATCATACATTGTTGAAATAACTTCTGTAACAGTTGACCCCGGTTCATTAATTAAAAATAGTTCTTTAAATTGATGGCCAATAATAGGGGTGAATTTTTTATCATTAATTTCCAGATTTTTAAAACCTGCATCTAAAATAGGCTGAGGAACAGCTTTATTTAATTTAGAATAAGATTTGTCATTTACTTTATAAGTTGTGGAATCTCCTTTTTCCCATAAAATTGAAAGTTCTTCTGAATCTCTAGATAGAACATTTAAAGATACGGAGGTTTTTGGTTGGTCCCATTTAACGAGACCCCCACCGGTTCTATTTGTAAGAGCTGCATCTATGGATCTTACAATTGCACTTTTTCCACGATTATTTTTACCTACAATTACTGTAAATCCCTCTATATCAAAAGATGCAGAAGAAATGCTTTGGAAATTATTAATTTTAACACGTATCATTTTAATTCCTAAAAATATGGTATGATGCGTTGCTCACTATTATATTAATATCCCTGACCCGTGGCAAACGGGGCATTCAACCCATTCGTTGTGGGGATTACGTTTGTCGGGAACAAAATCGTATATTTTCCCTGCGCTATTACAAACTTTACAAGGTAATTCTTTTTCTGGCTTCATAAATCATTCCTTTTTAATCAAAAAAATGTTCTCGTGCAATTCTTCTTGCATATGTTAAATTATCCTCTAAAACTCTATTATTTTGGGCTTTAATGGCTTGATCTAATTCATCTTCAACTTCTTCAGGTACTCTAAAGGTTCCATTTTCTAAAGAGGTAAATAATTCATTAATTTTATTTTCTAAAGAGATAAATATTTCATTATCCACAAAATTTTCCTATTAAGTTTTAAAAGCTTTTCTCTTTTTAGGCTTGGATTCTACAAAATTTGTTGGGGTAAGATTTTCTGCAGCATTATCAACGATATCATTAAGTCTTGCGGACTGCTCTTCTTCTGTTTGTGTGGCCAAACGTTCTTCTTCATCAATTTTAACTTTACAATTACTTTTTAATAGTTCAAGAAGTTTCGGATTATTACTAAGTTTTTCATGTAAAGATTCCTCCCCCTGACAGTTGAAAACTTGTTCCCCATTATTTTCAAACTTATAAAAAGATCCAGACTTTTTAATAGTTCCAGAATCTACAGCAAGATCAATAATAGAACTTATATTATCAAACCCATAACCAGATCTGATATAAACAGGTGCGGAGAAAAAAGGTCGATCAATTTTATTCTTTTCAACCACAACTTTTACTTTTACATCGATTGGAAGTTTTTCATTTTTACCTGTTATTTTATTAAAACGTTCTACCCAACCCTTAGCACCTGTTTGCATTTTTATACGAACGGATGTATAATACTTCAAGGCATTTCCTCCGGTAGATTCTTCCGTAGGAGCTCCGGGTGGAACAAAACCTCCGGTTCTAATAATCGATCGAAGTTGGTTTATAAGAAATAGGCAAGTGTTAGTTCGTGGAATTATTTTAAGAAGTTTACCACCCAAGAGATTTGAAAGCATACGAGCTTTTAAACCTATTTGTTGTATCTCATCAGCTCCAGCCTCAAAACTTGATTTTGGCATCATTGCCGGAATAGAATCGACTACAATAATTCCTGGATATGAAACAAGATACTTTTCAATAAGACGGGCTCCATCTTCAAAAGTATCTGGTTCAGCAAATGTCCACAAACTGGGATCAAATTTTAGACCTAATGATGAAGCATAATGTCTTTGAAAAGTCCTTTCATAATCAAGCCATAAAACTGATAGACCTAATTTTTGTGCTTCCGTACAAGCAGATATAGCAAATGTTGTTTTACCACAAGATGCATTTCCATATACTTCAACAACATGTCCTCGTGGAAGACCCCCATTTGACGAGTTTCCATCTCCGTTTCCCACTAACTTATCTATGACCCAAGATCCTGATGGTATAAAATCTATTTTTTGTTTTACAGACAAATCTTTCAAAAACTCTCTATCCTCTTTGGAAAGTTTTGCAGAAATGTCACTAGGATTAACTTTTTTAGGTAGTTGCATTTAATACCCCCTGTATTATACTTTCCGTTTTTATTTGCTGTTTACTATAATCAAAAAATTGTTCATTTTCTTTATAAATTATACCTGTGTATTCTGTGATTCCCTTTTTTTTACCTTTTGTATAAACATGTTTACCCATAAATAAGTCTCTTAAATATGGAGACAAATCATTGTCGTGAATTTTTTTTGTAAAATACCAATTATAAAAAACACACCCTATTTTACCAACAAAATAAGCATCTGCTAAATGCTCAGAAAATCTTCTACCGTGTAGACCCAACTCAGATTTTGCTGCATCAGTTACATGATTTTTAGTTACATCTCTGGGATTCATATTTGGACACGCCGCTTTTTTAAGACCATATGGTTGAACATACAACACAAATATATTTAAATTTAAAAATACTTCGTGGATAAACTGATTAAGGGCAAAGAGAAGTTCTGTACTCATAGCATGCCATAATGGGGCTTCCATAGTTACAAATCGAATAGAATTATCTATAAGAAGTTTTTTTACTCTTTCGCGTTGCAATATGAGGCGTTGGACTAATAAACCAGTGGATGGGTCTGTTTTGAACGTACCAGAATCTACTAGCAGAACCCCTTCGGACACCGTGCCCGAACCTTTGTGGGGAAAATTAGGTTGCAAGATTTTGGTTTCGTCAAGCAAGACCCACCCATAATGAGTTATAGATGGGTCAAATCCTACTATCATAGTGATTTTTACATACTTAACAAAACGTCGTCAAGATTCACCTTTGTAGAAGGATCTACAGCTGGATTACCCATATTAAAAAGTTCTTTGATTTCTTCAATTGAAAGATCAGGAGCAATAGACTTTTTAACATAATCCCATACTGGTTTAGCATTTGTTAGAATCTTGGTTTTAAGAACATCTTTCTTTTGCCAAACCGACTCTTGACAAGGAGTGATATCCAAATGCTGGTAATCCTCGTTTGTGCATGCAACTTTTATATCATGCGTTGTAAGCTCATACTCAGCATTAAGAGATTTTAGTTTAACAAAAGTTGTTTCTCCAAAAATCCACGGAAAAAGAGCATACTCAAAAGGTTGCACTAGAGTCCCTAACTTATCTGTTGAGTATTTTATAATGACACAACCCATTCGATATTTAGCTGGACCCAACTTATCACAACATATTCCTTGCTTACAGAAAAAGAAACGTTTGGTTTTAGGCTCAAAGTGGGTTTTTTTCCCTGAAAATATTGCTTTAGGGTCAGTATAAATAAGCCCTATACGATGAACTTCTCCTTTCTTACCCTTATACTTATCCCATACTCCGCCACGAATACCTTCTTTGTCAAAACCAAAATCTTCAATCAAATCACTCATACCATTTCTCCTTACGTAACCTTTTTTGTGCGGTTACTTTCTTTTGTGTTTTAGTTAAACTGTTTAAGCAGATCATCCAAAAAAGCGTTTTCACTTTTTGGTAATTCTTCCGTTTTTACTTCTATTTCAGATAAAGATTGTTCAACATTTATAAGGGATTTTATTGAGGTCTCATTCCACGGATTCATTTCTTTAAGAAAATCTTCTGTGTCTTCTGTACTTGCTTTATCCATCTGTACAAATTCTTTTTCTAAAGGATTTATTTCTAATTTAGAATCTTCAACATCAAAAAATACAGGAGCTCCTTTTATCATATCTTGAGAAAATTTCTTGAGATTAGTTTCCTCCTCAGGAGTTAAATTTGTGTTAAATTGACTAGCTTCAGATATTATATCTGGCTCATCAATTTCTTCTGTATTCTCTGAATCATTTATTTCTTCTACAAGAACTGGGCTTGGTTGTTTTTTAATAACATCTTTTGGGTCCTCAGATGTTGCCAACAAAGTTTCATTATCAATAGTTGTAGATATTAAATCATCAATTGCATTAGAATCTGTTGGATCTATAATATTTAATTCTTTGACTTCAGTAATAGCCCCATCCCATATATGATTATCTTGCAATAAATCTTTACTGGCATTATCTGATGGAGAAGACATTCCATTAAGCTTTATTTCGGATTCCATAAGTCTACTTTGTATACGGATATCCATATTAGCCCTGGCCATGTCCTTGTGCCTCATAGATATTACTTTTATAAGTTTTTCTAGGTCTTCTATTTCATTTTCTAATTGTTTTATTTCAACAATTTCACTCTTTAACATTGTCTTAGCTTTTGCTTCGCGGTCCCTGGAACTTGGCAAGGCAATAATCTCATCATTAGTCGATATAAAAGAATCTAATTTGATTTCAAAATCCGTTTGACGATTATTCAAATGTCTCTGTAAAATTGACATTTCTTTTATTACTTTAATATAGGCTTTATTAATTTCTTCTAAATATATATGACATTGCCCAAGATTCTCGTTGATGGTACGAGGACTAGGTATATGACCCGGGTCTACTTTCAGACTAATCTCGAACATCCGATCGAATATTTTATTTTTCTCTGTATCGTCCATTATATAACTTTATCAAAATATGATATTAATGGTGGAATTGAAATAAATGTATAAATTATTGCTCCTAAAATCCAAGCTTTCTTATGATGAAAAGTTACTAAAGCTTTTCCCCAAATTCCACATATTCCAATAATAAGCATAACTAAAAGTAGTGTCATTTTTCCCTCTTATTATATTATACACTTAAATAAGAAAAAAATAAAAAGAATTTTTCCGGCTTTATTCATAATACTCCCGAATTATGTTTTATATTAATTCAATGCTATTATAATCTACCATTAATATTAAATTTAAACCGTTTTTGTTTATTGGAAAATTTGCCTCAATTAATGGGTCGGCGTTCGGCCTGTGAATATAGAAATCTATTATAATTCCAATTGTTCCTTTAGAAATGAAAAAATTGCCTCGAAAAATATTTTCAATAGTTTTAAATTTATTTCCTTTTTTAAGTTTCAATTGTTTTGATGGAACTTGTTGTTTCATATTTATATATCCTATATATTAATATTAAGAATTTTTATTCCCATTTCGGCAGCAATTTCGTGTATTCTTGTATTTTGTGCTCTTCGTTCCGGAGATGATAATTGATATAATTCTCCGTAATAAATTTTTCTCAAACTACTATTAGCTATTAATTTAAAACAATCCCAACAAGGAAATGCCGTAATATAAATAAAAGCATCTTTAATAGCTGTTCCGTTTTTAGCTGCCTGTATTATAGCATTTGCTTCGGCGTGTACAGTAGATATACAATGTCCTTTTTCTAGTAAATGCCCTACATCGTCGCAATGTGGCTGTCCTATAATACTCCCATTATAACCAGTAGATAAAATTGTTTTATCTTTAACAATTACTGCACCAACGTGCAAGCGATCACAAGTAGCTCGAGTGGATATTTCTTTAGCTATTTTCATAAAATACTCATCCCACGAAATTCTTTCCATAATATCCTTTCTATTACTGTTATTATATAGTACACCTTTTTAATAAAAAAATAAAAAGAATTATATAAATTAATAATTTTCTTTTAAAATTTCAAAAAACCGTGAACTTTTGTGGCGCAAATAACTATAAAGAATAAGATCTTTATAATTTAAAGGAACATAAGCTTCATCTATAATCGACCAAAAATAATTTTCAAGTTCAGGTTCTATTTTATCTATTTCCGTAAAAGGCCAAGGTGCACATCTAATTTTATGTTCATATTTCCCTGCTATATCAAGAAAATAGGAAGGATTTTCAGAAATACATTCAGCTATAGTCTCGTGAGTAGCTGAATATATTAAATCACCTATTTTAGAATTTTTTAAGCTCATATTTTTAGGACCATTGAATTGCCATAGCTTGAGCAATTCCTTGATAAGTTCGAGATCTCTGCTTTGCACGTTCCGATGAAGGGCCAAGTTTGTTTTGTCCTGATGGAGTTTGATTGTCCCATCGACCTGATAATGGCTTTGGAATTATATTAGTAGGAGTTAATAAAGGTAATCCTTTTAACCATAAACAGGTAGCTTTACTTTCAGCGTGCCCAAACATCCAAGGTTGTATAATTTGATCTGGTTTTCGAATACGTGTAGAGATACAACCGATAGGATTTTCAAGAGCTATTTTTGGTATATTAGCAGATAGAAGAACTTTAACAAATTCTATAGCATCTTCTGTAAGTTTAGGATCTCGCAAGCCACGTCTAGTCCAATGCATTCCTGAACTACACAAGTATGTACATGGAGGGTGGAAAACTGCTAAATCCCATTCATTATTTATTACATCAAAAATGTCACATTGATAATGCCAATCAGGATTACCTTCTGTTGGTAACAAATCACAAGAATATGCTTCATGACCTTTATCTCTAAAAGCTTTTGTCACTATTTGGGAAAACTCACAACCAATAAGTACTCGCATCATAGTTTCCAGATTTATTTGATTTGTAATTGAATGATCTCAAGTGGATAACCAGTTTTTTTTAAATGATTTATAAATCTAACCGCTTCCGAATCTCCTATTTCTGAAAGAAAATATATGGTCGTTATTCCTTTAAGAATTATTTGTTGTATATCTTCTCGAGATGGAAAATCTGTACTAAAAAGAACATTTCCAGGAATCGTAGTTCCCAATGAACAAGCATTATGTATAGCACTAATTTCCCATAATTCAGATTCTATTGGGTGTATTCTATATCCATAACTATTTATTTTCTTATCAGGAGTTACTATTACCGCGCCTTGTTTTAATTTGTCACTATTTGAAAGGTCTGCTGCTGCGGTTGCAATTCCAATAAAGAAGGATTTTTCTCGTTCTGTAAACATTTTGTAATCCTTTGTCCTAACAATGTGTTTCGTTTAGTAACGTTTGCATTTAAAATAGCTTTTTCAATTGCTGAGCCATGTCCTATAACTATTACCTTTTTCTTTGCTCTGGTCAGAGCCGTATATAAAAGGTTTCTATAAATTAATCTTCCATATTGATTTATAAAAATAAGAATAATAGTAGGATATTCTTGACCCTGAACAGAATGAACGGTCTGGGCGTAAGCTAATTTTAAAATTTCACTTGCTTCATCGATTGTTAATTCAACTTGGCGCTCATCAATTGCCAACACAATATTTCCACCCGACATAGAAATAACCTTTCCTATATCTCCATTATAAATATCATGTTCATAATCATTCTTTTTTATAATTACTCTATCCCCACATCTAATCACAAAATTCTTTAAATTAATTTCTTTTAATTCATCTTTATGTGGATTTAGACTCGCTTGCAAAATTGTGTTTAAGGGGTTTACCCCACAAGGCCCATCATTACGAGCGGCAATAATTTGAAACAGTTTCTTTTCATCTTTTAATTTTTTAGCAAGTTCTTTTACTATTTCTTCAATTTCAGAAGGTTTTTGTGTACGAATAAAAACTATATCAGACTTGGGGTCATCTTTAAAAAGAGATAAATCCGTATCTCCTTTAATAATTTTATGAGAAGCCGCTATAATATCTGAAGCTTCATTTTGTCTAAATATTTTATCTAATTTTATAGTAGGAATATTACCACAATCAATAAGCTCTTTTAAAACATTTCCAGCCCCAACAGATGGAAGCTGATTATGATCACCAATAAAAATTATATGTACTCTCTTCTTAACAGCTGATAAAAGTCTATAAAGAACTTCTTGGTCTAGCATCGACGACTCATCAATAAGTATTAAATCGGTTTCAAAAGGATTATTTTCATTATAAACCCATTCGTTCCCTCGATATTGTAATCTTCGATGTATAGTGTAACTCGGGTAATTAATTGTTTGTGATAGTTTTTTAGCGGATATACCAGTAGGAGTAAGACATGTAAGTTTAAGGTTCATTTTCAGGGCAAGTTCTATTACAGCTTTACAAATTAAAGTCTTACCAGTACCCGGAAGTCCACTTATAACAAACACTTTATGAATAGCAAAATAATATAGAGCTGTCTTTTGTTCATTCGAGAGTTGAATTCCGTTTTCGTGCTCAAAAATTTCTATGTGTTTTGTAACTTTATCTTGATTTAGAAAAATCATATCAGATGGTTCTGATATGATTTTAGAAAGTAATCGTGCTGCTGTTTGTTCGTATTTAAAATTGTGTGTAGAATAAACATTTCCATCTTCAAATATTAATTTCTTGTCTTTTACCAATTGTGTGACATGAACATCAATATCATTTAAATCAATCTTTTTTCCAAGAAACTTAGTATTATTTTCTAGACAAAATTGATTGATTGAATTTTGTATTTCAGAAAAGGTAAGAAAAAGATGCCCTTGGGATGGGCACAAAGTCTCAATAACATATAAAATAAATGCAGAAAATCTATCAGAGCTGTCTTGCGATAACCCTAATTTTTGTGCAATATAATCTACAATAGAAAACCCAAAACCATCAAGCTCTACTAAAGTATAAGGATTATTTCTAATTACATCTTCAGCACTAAATTCTCTTCCATCAAAAAATGATAGAACTTTTTTTATTCGGCGCTCACGAAGTCCTAAAGACATTAAAAAAGCTCTTAAAGAGAAGATAATTTGTGAGTCTAACCATTGTTGTCTATTTGATTTCCATGCAGTTGTAATGCTATTTGCTGTTACTTGTCCTACTCCCGGAACCTCTAAAAGTCGTTCTGGATTATGTTCTATAATATTAATAGTTTCAATACCAAAATAATCTATAATGGCTGAGGATCGTTCAGTACCAACATTTTCGGCAATAGTATCAAGAAACAAACTTATTGATGAAAGTTCATGTGCATTATGTTCAATATTGTAAGACCTTGCTCTGAACTGATGGCCATATTTTGGATTAGATTTATAATCTCCATGAAAGAAAGCAACAGTATTGGAGATAATTTCTGGACCAAACTCTCCCGTTATAGTTAATTTTCCTTGATTAGTTTTTGTAGAAAGTACTTTATATCCAGTTTCTTCATTTGAAAAAAGAATTTTATTGACGGTTGCTTTAATTGTTTCCATTGAGTTTATGTATACTTTTTTAATAGTTCATAATAATATGGAGACTTAAATTTTATATTGTTCCAAAAATTAGTAGGAAATTATTTATCTGTTGATCCAAACCCACTCATCCATCGATCCGTGGTTTCAAGATCTTCTACTTCTATAATCTCTGGGAGTTCAATAGGACAGACAACGATTTGTGCCACTTTGTCCCCAATTTTTAATGTATAATCATCATGTCCTAAATTAATAAGTATTACCCCTATTTCATTTCTAAATCCAGCATCAATAGTTCCGGGAGTATTTACAATTGATAATCCAAATTCTAAGGCTTTTCCGCTTCGTGGACGGATCTGTATTTCAAATCCGGGATTTATACTAACAGCTATACCAGTCATAGCCAAGGCCCTGTCCCCTGGTTTGAGCCTTACTCCTGTTATATCTGTGTTTGGAGTAGGGTAATATACTCCATCCTTAGTAAAAGTTTTTTCAAAATGATGTATAAAAACATCAAATCCAGAATCAGTGGGATTAGCTTTTATAGGAATTAAAGAATCTTTATAAAGTTTTTTTATTTTTAAATCAGTCATTTTTAGGACCTTTTTCATTTGAGGTGTCCGTAGAGTCATCTTCAGCTTTTGTAAACTCCATATCATCTAACAATAGTGCCATTAAAGAATCCATTTGTCCTGTATAATCTTCCGAGGATTCTATGTTTTTTTTAATCATAGAAAAAATTTCTTTACTATTGTTATTTAAATATATGTCTGATAAAATACGTAATACATCAGAATTGTACATCATCTTCTGTTGAATAATATCAAACAATAATCGTTTTTGATCCATAGATATTTCGAGCATACATTCTATATCTGATTCAGATTCTTGAACACATTTATTTTCATTTGTTAAATCGTCTGAATTTCCATTTTTTGAGTTGTCATCGTCATCATTATTTAAAAAACCTTCAAATTTTTTATCCCCAGGAAAATTTTCCATTGAGACTCCTTTTTTAAATGTTATTATTTTTTGAGTTATTATTTTTAAGCAATCTGTAACGAGTATTTTTTATAGATTTTGTATTTAAGAGTGTACTAGAATATTGATCTTTTACTACTCTTTTTTGAATTTCATCCATCATTATAGTTTGTTCCGCTATTATTCTATTTTGTTCTTCAATATGTTCATTATTTTCAAGGTCGGTTAAGGCAAGTCTTATTTCATATAAAAGACTTGGAGCATGAAGAGAATATCCAAATCCCGGATAAAAAGTTCCTTCACTATTTTGAAATTTTTCACAATATGCTTCCAAGCGCAGTAAATTATCTTCAATTTCTTGTAATTTATCTAATATAGCATGTGTTATTGCCGTTATGTTGGATTGTGGAACCATTTTTATTTAATACCTTATCGCTCGATTTTGTTTTAAAAGATCATAACGGGACTTTTTAATAACTGGAATACCATATTTTTGAATTACTTTACAATCACGTACATCAATCCAACATCCTTGGTATTTGGGGTGAAATCTACTATTTATGTCCCATCTTTTATATTCTTCATATTCTTCATAATACTGAACACAAAAAATCGATCCCCATTTTTTAAAATACCAACTACCGGGCCAAGAATATTCAATTTGAACTAAAGTCTCATTTTTATTTAGAATATGTTTATCTAAAAATAAAAAATCTATTTCTTCTAAATTTTGAGAATCAAAATAATTTTTTAATTTTTCTGTTTTAAAACTTCCAGGCTGAGGAGAATTATCTGGAATCTTTATAAATATATTTCCTATAGCTTCATTAGAAGTAGGATATATATCATAAACTTCAAAAATTTCCTCTGAAGATTTAATATAAATAAATATTTTGATTTCTTAATTTTTTTAAAAGTTTATATCGATTTAAATAAAGTCCACTTTTTTTCTAGCCTTATTACACTCTAAACAGGACCGTTCCTTCAAAGTTATGAAATATTAAAGTTCATAATTTCTTCAGGTTTGCAACAGGAACCGTAGATTCCTGTAAGAAATCGATTCAGTATATTCAAAGCTGCTATTATATCAGCGTTGCCAGTATGGTCACAACTCCGGCATTTGAATACTGTTCCTAACCGATTCCCCTTATCGATGCAACCACATTTTGGACAGGTAATACTGGTATTCATAGGTAGCACTGTTCTGAAACTAACACGGTTAATTTCACAGGCTTGTTCTAACCTCTTTAACCAATATTTCCAGTTCCAAGCACCGATACTGGCACGAATACTTTTACTCAATCGTGCTTTGAGTTTTGAATTAAATCCCATTTTCTTTAATCGTTCTACTACTATCAAATCAGGTTTTAATAACATTATTTGTTTTACGCATTCATCTATATACTGTTTAATAGCTCTTCTTGCTTTCTTCTGACCTTTAGAACCATGCTCACATCTTTTGATACGTTCTATCATCGATTTAATTTCTGTACCGAATTGTTCTCCGTTATTTAATGATGCAAGAGCATTTATTCCAGTATCTATCCCTATACATTTAACAGGCTCTTTTTTTGGTTCTGTATTAATTTCAAAACTAAACTGTACATATCTGTCGGTGATTATGTAAGAGTTTAATCTTTTACCCATCATAGCAATTTTATTATAATGTTTATGAAATTTGATAGGTAAATCTAATATATGTTTCTCTCCAACAGAAGCTATGTGCAACCACGAATCAAATTCTGTAGCTTCTTCAGAGTCTATTAAATCTGCTATAGTACAAGAGACATACATTCTTCTACCTTTATGTACAGGTATCTTCATCTTGTTTGGTTTAGATTTCCATCTTTCTTTAGTAGCAATAATCATATCAATAGCTTCTCTTGCTGCTACTTTTCTTAAACGTGCAGATAACCAAGTATCATTCGGTAGGTCTACAATATTTTTTAACAAGTCAGATTTAGAAAGAGTTCCGTTCTTCCAGAAATACTCAATGAAAATATTACATACTTTACCATATTCGGTAAGGATGGTTTTAAGTTCATTAAGTTTTGATTGTGTAGCAAATTTCAAGCTACATTTAGAAGAACGTATTAGTTTCATTGTACAAGCCATACCTTTATAGGTATATTGTGTTTAATAGCTAAATTCAACCGTCTATTACCAGCAAATCCGTAATATGTGCCATCGATAAAAAGTATGATTGGTGCTGGTAGGGTAATCGAACCTCTTGCCAACACATCTTCCATCGACCTAAACGATTTCATGTACTCTGAGTCTTTTAATTCTTGCTCAAATTCAGATGGTTTTAACGTAAGATTATCATACTTTTTCATCAGTTCTTCTTTTGTCACAGGAGTTATTTTCCCTGTGCCCAAAAAAGATAGAACTTCTTTATCAGTATTAAAAACAATGCCTTTCTCTTTAAGCCAATGTTTAGTATACTCGTTTTCAGTGTACTCTCCCACTTCTTCGGATAGGTTCGGTTTGACCCATACGATATTACCATTACCCGCCAGTTTTTCATTGAGAAAGTTGTCGATGCTAATACTCATATAGTTAATTCCTTTTTCTTTCTACGGTTTTCAGCACTTCTTTTTCCATAAACTTTAGAGGAGGAAGATGCTACTAATGACATTATATCTTCAACTAATTCAGCTTCATAACTTTTTGGTAGCGTTTCTTCTACTATAATAACTTCTACTCCTAAACTTTTAAAATATCGTTCATAGATAAGATAATTAAACCTTGTTAATCTATCTTTATGCTCTACTATTACTTTGCTTATCTTTTTCTTTTCAGATACGTCGCATAATCTATGAAGTTTTGTTCGGGTGTCTGACATACCAGAACCTACTTCTTCAAAAATAAACTCCACCTCATATTTTTTCTTTACACAATACTCAAGGAGTCTACCTTTCTGCCTTTCTAAATCACCTTTTTGTTTCTGTTCATGAGAGGAAACTCTACAATAAACAGCCACTTTATTTGTATTGTTTTCAATAATTATTTCATTTTCTGGTATACCTTGTAATTTTTTTATATCTGATAGCAGATATCTCCTATGACCGCCCACAGTTCTTTGTGGTTTTAGCTTATCTGTTTTATCCCAATACCGGAGAGTAGAGTTATCTACTCCGAGTAATTGAGCCGCTTTAGATATATCTATAAGATTATTCACTATCGTTACCATTCATCATTTCTTGGACAAGTTTTCTACTTTTATCGTATGTCTTCTGAAACTCCTCTATTGAAGGAACTACATCAAGTTCCACAGGATGAGGGAAAATTCTTCCATCATCGAGTTCAAATTCATCTTTTGTTATTCTAACTACCATCGGTTTCTTCTCCATGTTTATGCCTTTCTATTAGTATTTATATTAATTGATTATTAAAATTACACAATTTTCAATAATATTTAATAATTTTTTAATTAACTGTTAGAACCCTATCTTTAACATATAAGTTGGTTCATGTAATATAGCTTCATTTTTAATAATACTTAGCATAGTATCACAATGGGAACATTTTATTATAATTTCTTCAGTAGGATTTTCTGAAATAAAACTTTCTTCAATTTTTTCTAATTTTATAGTGGGAATTTTAAAAATATGTTCATTAACATTAATTACCCCATCTTCGATTTTTATACTAGTTTTTTTCCCCATTATTATATTATACACTTTAATTGAAAAAAAATAAAAAGTTTTTAAAATAAATTTTTTAGTATTATATTAATATTAAATATAAGTCTTTTTTTATATTTAATGTTTTTTGTCTTTTTAAAAAACATATACTGAAAACAATGTTAAAGGAAAGGGACTTGGGACTTGGAAATCTAAGAGTCCATTTTTTATTAAAAATTATCTATTATTTTTCTTTTTTAAGAAAAAGCTTTATTTTTTTGTGAAATAACTATATAATTAAATAGGAGTAGATAATTTATGCACATAATTTCAATAGCTAGTCCAGATAGAATCTCTATAAGAACCTTTATTTCTTATATAAAATTCAGTAAGGGTGAACATTATAAAGATATAAAATTACATTATTTAATGACTTCTGAAAACATAGAACAAGTCTTAAAAGAAATTTCTGAAGGTCCTGATGATGATTATATTGTTTCCTATTATTTAAAGAACAGGGCCCGGGCCTTGGACAGAGTTCCAAAAAAATTAAAGGAAATATCGGATTTATTAGTTTTTATTGATGTGTATTCTATGGATTGGAACATTCTCAAGGATCTGAAAGAAGAGGGTGTATCTTTAAAAGTGCGCTGGGATATGAACATGAAAAAGATGTTAGGGGGTTAAATGAATAAAGACAAATCTGTGATACCTAAAGGATATTTTTGTTATGATGAAAAGGGAGTGTGTCCTTATTGGTCTATTAAAGAGGATTTGCCAGAGCAAGAAAATGGATTTGTGGTTTTTTAAATAAAAGCGATTATGATTTAAATGATGAGTGTGGAGAAATAGAAATTCGAGATGGTAAGGGAAATTTTCTTAAAATGGAAAGCCCGCATATTGCTACAACAAGTCTCCTTTGGGATCAATGTAAAGAGTGTGGAATCAATGAGGTTTCCGAAGAAGGTCCTCGTAATGTGGGCACGTTGCTCTCCGATGTTGAAATCCAGAGCGACCCATTCGATCACAGTAATGGAAGGGATGTAAAATGAAAATTGGAGATATAATTCTTAAAAAAGGGGACAAAGTTAAAATTTTATCGGCGGATAAACAAGAATTTTTAGGAATATTCCCGTATTTCGATTAGGAAGGAAATTTATTTGTGGTTATGAATGTTGGTGGTTTAAAGAAGTTAAAAACAATAGAAAGAAATCCATTATATAAAACACAAGATTTGATGGGGGAGAAGTTTTTAAATGTATAATTATACTTTCACTTCCGGTAATCCTGAGGGGATGGATTTTGTTTTAAATTTACAGCATGAAAATTTGTTTTCTCAAAAAGAATTTCAAGAGATTATAGAAGATGCTATAATTGATGCTTTTGATAAGGAAATAGAAGAAATAGGGTATGCGTTTAGGGGTCAACCTAATGAAGAAAAAATATTTGAAAACCTAAAAAAACAAGGATTCCAAGTTCCATCTATAGAAGTTTATTATTCTTATGAGCCTTATTGGGGTGAGGAGCATATGGGTACTAAATTGCGAAATAAGCTACAAGAAATTGAAAAAATAAATGAAAATAGAAAATTGCTTCGACATATTGAGCGGGAAAAGAAAAATGAAAAAACTTAAAACTGCAAAATTTATTAAAAATCTTAAAGGTTTTACAGGAGAAGCTCGTCTTTATCAATTATCAGAACCCATTAACTATAATAGAGATAAGATCACTGAATATGTTATTTCATCGATAAAAAAGGTAATATTATTAATTTTGGAGAACTCAATGGGTCAATCCGAGGTGAATTAGATTGTGATGCTGCTATTGAAAGAATGGGTTTTAAAATTATTAAACGTTAAAGGTTAAGAAAGAAAATGAACAGAATAGTTGTTACAGATTGTGGTAATTGCATAAGTTGCCACATAGATTTTTCTACTTATTATTGTGAATGTAGGTTTCCACAAATTATAAATAATAAAATTGTGTTGCTTAAAAAAGAACTATCCTGGGGAGAAAACGAAAAAATTCCAATTCCTGATTGGTGTCCAAAATTAGATGAATCAAATATAAGATGGAAAGTTCAAGAAATAAAACCTTATGAGGACACTCTTAATTAAAAGAGTAACATGATAGATAAATCAAAAAAGATTAAAAAAGTCCTTCTTGGCTCAGGCGTTTATGGGCACGAGTAACTTTTGAACCGCGCGGTTGGGATCATACAATTGATCTAAATGATAGAGAACTTACTAAATTTTGTATGAGAGCATCGGAATCTTCTTTACGGGAAGTTTGGGATTCAAAAGAAGATAAAAAATGGAATGACATAGCCTGAAACTATTGTTTATTAAATTTTTGTTTACTTTTTTTGGAAAAAATTATATAATATAATAAAGCGTTAAGGAGAGCCAAAATAGTTATGGAAGAAGATTTAAGTAATTGTTTAGATATTCTTATACTCTTTCAGAGAAAAAGAGTGGAACTTGAAGGAATAGAAATGTCTTTAAAAGAGACATTTAAATGGTGTTTAGAAAATGGTTATATTGAAAAAATAGAAAATGATTGACGGCCCGGGCCCGGGCCTTAAACAGGGCATTATATCATATAACAAATAACATTGAGTTTTCTAATGGTTGGAAGACTCTAAACCCGGCTTCAACAGAAGCCTTT
>Ga0187875_10001734_pt1 | contig 16693 bp, 13 predicted proteins | sample June2016WEW_17_1_2_FD_132978 | JGI IMG/M metagenome (GOLD analysis project Ga0187875, IMG submission 132978) | Peatland microbial communities from SPRUCE experiment site at the Marcell Experimental Forest, Minnesota, USA - June2016WEW_17_10 | ecosystem: Environmental > Terrestrial > Soil >... | reverse complement strand
GTCGCCGTGAAGGATTTCATCTGGGCGCGCAACGCGCGCGGCGAGTGGGACGTCCAGTGGACGCCGCTCGGCGCGGGCATGGTTCATCTCCGCGAATTCGCCCGCATGCTCCGCGACAGCTCCTTCGCCGGGCCCATCCAGGTGCACGCCGAGTACCCGCTCGGCGGCGCCGAAAACGGCAAACGCGAGATCACCATCGCGCCATCGGCCGTTATCGCGGCTTTGCAGCACGATTGCACCGTGCTGCGCGCGGCGCTGCAGGCAAGCTAGTGTCATGTCTCGCAGATTCTTTGACAATCGCCGGCCATTCATCGTGGCGCAGGCACTCGTGCCTGCCGCGTCGACACTCGTGTCGACGCCTGGACGGCGTTGTCAATCCTCGACTGAGACACTACACTAGTTTGATTACGCGCCCCGATTCAGCGGTTGTCCAGTAACCGCAGCGCCGACTCCGCGCCGCCGACGAGTTGGAGATGCGGCACGTAAAACGTCTGCACCAGCGCTTCATCTGAGAGCTTGAATTCATCTGGACGGACACTGTAGCGCACCGGGGCGCGGCTGAGCGCGGCGGCGAACAGCGCCCACCAGCGCGCCGCGCCGTCCGCTTCCAGTTCCACCGCGCCGCGCTTGCGCGCCGTGAGCCAGCTCAGCCCGGTCAGCACGTCCTGCACGCGCGCCGCGTCGTCGCTCACGTTGTAGCCCAGAAACTGGCCTACCGTGCGGTCGCGCGGCTCGCGCGCCGAGCCGGTCTGAAACGCGTCAATCAGCAGCACCGGCCGCTTGGCCTTCAGCCAGCCCTGCACCTTGTCCGATTTCAGGGCGCTGTCCATGCCGTTGGGATCGACGTACAGCGCCGGCGCGCCCTGGCCCTCGAAATACTTGAACGGCACCCGGTCGCCCGCGCCGGGACGCGACAGCACTCCCTCTTCGGCCTGCACCTCTGCCGGGCACTCCGCGCCCAGCGCCCGCTCGAGCCACCTCCGCCTCTCCCGCGATAACCCCGCCCGTGCCCTGCGCCGCGCGTCCTCCCGCCACCACTCGAACAGCGTCTCCCGGTTCTTCGCGCCGTCCGGCATCTTGCTCGCCGCCCAGGCCAGCATCTTCTCGTCCGGCTCGATCTTCACGTCCTGCTCCGAGACCGGGCCCGGGCGTCCGAGGAAGACCTTGTTGAAGAAGGCGTACATGGCTTCGCGGCTCTGGCGGTTGTAGTTGTGCTCGGCGTCGATCTGCACCACCTCGACGTTTTGCTTCTTTCCAAACAGCTCGTAAATCGATTGGATCGCCGGGAACTCCTCGCGCGGGACGATCCTGGTCCAATCGCCGGTGGCCGAAACGAGCAGCATCGGCTTGGGCGCGAACAGCGATGCGATCTCGACGTTGTTGGTCGCCACGCGCAAGCCGGGCGCGTTCTCGCAGACGCAGCCGCCCTGCATAATGAAGCTCACCATGTTGACCGGCACGGCGGCCTGGATGCGGTCGTCGACGGCCGTCAGCAGGAAAGTCTGCGTGCCGCCGCCAGACGCGCCCGTCACGCCGATGCGGTCTTTATCCACGTCGGGCAGGCTGGCGAGGAAGTCGACGACGCGGATCGAGTCCCACGTCTGCACCGCCAGCGGGTTGAAGCCCCACAATTGTTCCCGCTCCGAACCGAAGTCGTGCGGCAGTTGGCGCGTGTCGTTGTAGCCCACCATGTCGTAGGCGAACACCACGAAGCCCATCCGCGCCAGGTTGCCGCACAGCCGCTGCGCCGAATAGTTGTCCGTGTTCTCCAACCGCCCGTGCTTCCAATGGCCGTGCGGATGCGCGATCGCCGGGTGCTTCGCCTGCCCGTCCTTGGGGCGATATAGGTTGCCGCCCAGCCAGAAGCCGGGCATGGTCTCCAGCGCCACCGCCTCGATCGTGTAGCCGTCCTCGTCCAGCTTGGCGGAGTAGCGCGGGTTCAGCGGGGTGGGCGTGCGCGGCGGGTACAGCGACGTTGCCAACGTGATCTGCGAGCGCAGATCCCCGCGCCGCGCCTGCCACGCCGCGAGCGATGAATAGGCCGGCATGTGCATCTTCGAGTCGACGTCCAGGACGACGTCGTTGCGCCGGTCGGCGGCGCCCGCCGGCGCGGCGGGCAGACAGGCCAACAACGCGAGGAGTATGATGTTCAACAGCCCCACGGGGGGATACATCTGACCACGGAGTCTTTCCATGCCGCTCACCGCACGCCAGCAGGATTTTGCCTTCAAGGCTCTAGACGGGTTTGCCATCGAACTCCCTTCCTGGGGATTCGCCAATACGGGGACCCGGTTCGGGAAGTTCATTCAGGCCTCCGCGGCGACCACAACTGCCGAAAAGATAGCAGATGCCGGGCAGGTGCATAAGGTCACCGGCTGCTGCCCGACCATCGCCACGCACGTGCTGTGGGATTATCCCAACGGCGTGGCCGACGTCGAAAGCCTCGACGCCTGCGCCAAAAAGCACGGCATCCGCATCGGCGCGATCAACCCCAACGTGTTCCAGGATCAATGCTACAAGAACGGCTCGCTGGGCAATCCCGACCCGGAGGTGCGCCGCGCCGCGCTGTCGCACATTCTGGACAGCGTCGAGATCCAGAAGAAGGGCGGATCGCGCGACCTCTCGCTGTGGTTCGCCGACGGCACCAGCTACCCGGGAACCGGCTCCATCCGCGCGCGCAAGCAGTGGTTTGACGAGGGACTGAAGATGGTCCACTCCGCGCTGAGCGGCGACATGCGGATGCTGGTCGAGTACAAGCCCTTCGAGCCGGCCTTCTATGCCACCGACATCGCCGATTGGGGCATGTCGTACATCTTGTCAAAGAGCGCCGGCCCGCGCGCCAAGGTGCTGGTCGACACCGGGCATCACTACCAGGGACAGAACGTCGAGCAGATCGTGGCCTGGCTGCTCAGCGAGAACATGCTGGGCGGCTTCCACTTCAACGACCGGCGCTACGCCGACGACGACCTGACGCTGGGCTGCATCGACCCCTACGCCGTGTTCCGCATCTTCCACGAGATCTGTTTATTCGAGTGGGAGCGCGGGCAGAAGGCCGACATCGCCTATATGGTCGACCAGAGCCATAACCTGAAGAACAAGGTCGAGGAGACGATCCAGACGGCCAACACGGCGCAGGAGCTGTACGTGAAGGCGGCGCTGGTGGATCGCGAGAAGCTCGTGGCGCACCAGACCAAGGCCGACCTGGTGGACGCCGAGGAGTGCCTGCGCGAGGCGTTCTTCTCCGACGTGCGGCCGGTGCTCAAGGAGTGGCGCAAGTCGAAGGGCCTGGCCGAGGATCCGCTGGCCGCGCATCGCGAGAGCGGGTACAACGCGCGCGCCGAAGCCGAGCGCGGCGAGCGCAACCGCGGCGCCGTGGCGAGCTACGCCTGATTCGCTTTTTTCATTGGTGGGAACTCACCGGGCCGCTCCGCATGGGGCGGCCCTATTTTATTGGTGGAGGCGCGGGCGCGGCGTCCTGTTTCCGCGCCGCGGGGTCGATGCGAAAATCCCAGATTTGCGTGTTGCCCTGGCCTTCGGTGTACTCGATGACCGCGTATTCGCCGGGCGCGAGCGGCTTCTGCGGCCAGATCTTATAGAGCTCCTCGCCGACCTGCTGCTGGAAGATCTCGACCTCGTCGTCTTCGGTGGCCATCTGCTTGGAGACGGGCTCGGTGTACCACGTCTGGACGACCCGCGAAGCCGCCTTGGCCTGGCAACGGACAATGCCGAAACGCTCGTCGGCCGAGGGCCGGAACCATAGCGTGGGGCGCTCCTCGGAGAGCACGAAGGCCGAGTGCAGGCCATCGAGTTCGAGGGTCCCCTTGCCGATCAGCGGGATCGGCGAGAGGTGACTCAACACGCTGCGCTTCTTATTGGTGACGATCGTCGACTCGGCCTGCTTGACCGTCTCGACCTTCTCGCCTTGCAGGTAGTACACGCCCGCGCCCTTGGGGATCAGCGAAATCTGGTGCGCCTGCTCGCGTTCGAACTGGTCTTCGGCGGCGTCGGCAGCGGCGGAGGCGGCGGTCTCCCGCTTGACGCGTTCACTCACCTGCTTGCGCTCGGCATCGGTCTTCTTCAGGTCGACCAGGCTGAGCGGGAGCTCCTCCCAGTCGCTGCGCTCGCTGGAGTAGTAGCGCACGCGCTCGTCTTCCACCTTGTACTCGCGCACCTGCTGGTAGGTGCCGTCGTTCAGGTACAGGCGGAAGCTGTCGGCGGCGAGCCGCGGCGGCCACAGCAGCAGCGCGGCGTAGAGAGCGAGCATCGTCCGGCAACGCATAGCGCGACCCTCCCATTTTCGCTCAGTTGTCTGCCGGGCTTCGGGCGCCCTCTCCGGCTCGAATGCCTGCCAGGCTCCCTTGTCTTCCGGTCTCAGACGCCTTCCTGGGCTTAGACGCGGGCCGCAACCTTGTTACTGAGCCGCGACCGTCTGACGGAGCCGCGACTGTTAAGGAGCGGTTCCGCCGAAAACACCGGACTGGCCGCAAACGCCTCAGGCGCCGGGGACACCGAGGCCGCGATTCTTGTTACTGAGCCGCGACGGGTGTGACGGAGCCGCGACTGCAAGGAGCGGTTCTTACGTTGTTTCAGAGCCGCGACTGTCAAGGAGCGGTTCCGCCGCGGCGTCGAGGAGGCGCCGGCCGACTCCCTGACGGTCGCGGCTCAGTCACAACACGACGGCTCCTTGCGGTCGCGGCTCCGTCACACCCGTCGCGGCTGGGTCACAACACAACCGCTCCTTAACAGTCGCGGCTCCGTCACACCCAGGCTCCGTCACACCGGCAGGCCGCCCCACGCGCCAGTACATCTATGTGGACGCTGCCCCGGTCACAGGCCCTCGAAATAATCTCGATCCATTTCCACAAGCACTTACCCGCAGCGCCCCGCGGGGGACCTTGCGCGGCGGGTCGACAATGCGGGCAGGTAGAGGGCAGGCCGCTATTAGTAGCGGCCTGCACTTTCGTAAAGTATTGATAAACAATCACTTAAGCTAGCAAGGCCGCTACGCTGTAGCGGCCTGCCTGTTTGGGGGAGGGTACTGGAGGAGGCACAAAGATGCGCGATAAGAAGACCGACGAGGCTATCGATCTCGGCAAATGGATCGGACGGAGGCAGGCGTTCGCGCTGGTGGCGGGACGCTGTTCGGCGGCGGATGCCGGGTGCATCCGCAAAATGCGACTGGAGAAGACGTACCTGACGCTCGAGCGAAGCTGGGAGCGCTTCTGCCGGCAGCACCTGGGCGTCAGCCGGGCGTGGGCCGACCGGATCATCGGGTATCTGGAGGAGTTCGGGCCAACGTATTTCATGCTGGCGCAGGCGACGGACATCACGCCGGGCGAGTACCGGCGCATTCAAGGCTCGGTGCACGGGCAGGCGCTGCTGCACGCCGGCGAGGAGATTCCGATTGAAGCCGAGAATGCGGGGCGGCTGGCGGTGGCGATTGGGGAGCTGCGGCGCGCCGAGAAGGCTGCTTCCGACGCGGGCAGCCGGGCCAGCGCGGAGGCCGGAATTGATGACGCCGCAGAGCAGGCCGGAACGAAGAGTGAGGATCTGAATCGCGTGCTGGACCAGCTCGAACGCACGCTCACCGCCGCGGTGACCGAGACCGGGCGGGTGCACGGGCTGCGGCTGGATGTGGCTCAGATTGAGAGACTGCAGGCAATCGTGCTGGCGCAATTGCAGCGGATGCCAATGGTGCAGTTGATGCGAATCGTAGTGCGGCCGTGAGGCGGGGGAGGGATGGGTCCGCGCGGAGGGTGACTGTTATGAGTCGGCGACTATACGCTCATGTGGACTCTTACCGAGTGCCCGACTATCGGAGCGGAGTAGGATCGTAACAAGGCACTGCATGAAGTGGTTCTTGCTGGCCGGGTTGGTTCTTGCCTGCACGCTCGCCGCGCAGTCCAATCCCGGCACAGGCTCCATTGAAGGCCATGTCCTCAACTCCCTTACTAGCGCGCCCGTCCGCAAGGCAACCGTCACTCTGACGGCCGCCCAAGCTCGTCTGGTCGCGGAAGCCGATGCTGCCGGGCGGTTCCAGTTCACGGCCCTGCCTCCCGGAAGCTACAAGCTATCCGCGACTCACTCCGGATTCCTCGATCACGCAGCTCGCCGCCCCATCACCGTCGGCCAGGACGACCATGTCACGGATGCCGAGATCCGCCTGCCGCCGCAAGGCGTGATCACCGGTCACGTCCTGGACGAAGATGACGACCCCATGGGCGGAGCAGTCCTGACGATCTTCAAGCAAACCTACCGGGATGGCAGGAAGCGGTGGGGCCGGCTCAACATCCCCTACTCCAGCCCCACAATCTACATCACAAACGAGACCGGCGAATACCGCTTCCCGAATCTCTCGCCGGGCCGCTACCTGGTGCAAGCCCGAAGCCAGCACCCGTTCATCGATAGCCAGTACGGCGATTACGATCAGCCGGATAAGCACATGCTGGCCTACGTCCCCGCTTACTATCCGAATGCGCCCAGCGAAGATTCGGCTTTGCCGGTGGACGTGGGAATCGGCGCGGAACTTCGCGGCATTGATATCCATCTCTTCAAGCGGGTAATCCCGCCTGTTTTCCACGTCAGCGGAAAAGTGACCGGCGCGCCACCGGATCCACAAATCGAGATCAGCGTTGTCCTGTATTCGACCGACGACGCTGGCCATGGGGGATCCACCTCAGCCATGCCTCCGGACTACGCGTTCGTCGCGACCGCCCAACCCGGCCAATACGCAATCCTCGCCAGCGCGCACTCCGGCGGCTGGGATGCATATGCGACCGGAAGCGTAACCGTCGCGGGAAACGTCACCGGCGTGGTGCTCGCGATGAGCCCGACTCCCGATATTACGGGTCGAATCAGTCTTGCCGAAATCGGCTCTCAGGTGAAACTCCAGGGCGTGAGAGCTACTCTGCACATTCTCGGAAGTATGCCCGGCACACCCCCAGTGCGCGCCGACGCCACGGGCAAGCTGGCCTTCGGCAAGCCCGGGCCACCGGACCACTATCGGCTGGAGTTGGACATGAGCTCGCTCCCGGATGGCTGTTACCTCCGAACGGTGAGGCTCGGCGGACAGGAAGTTTCCGCCGCTGACTTCGAAATTCAAACCTCCGCACAACTCGATATCGTCCTCAGCCACACCGCAGGCACGATCACCGGCTCGGTATCGGATGAGGACGGCAAGCCGTTTCCGAATTCGAGCGTTACGCTGATTCCCACGGATGGGATGTCGCCGCCGGTGAGGCAATCCGTGGACGACGACGGCAACTTCAAGTTCACCGGGGTGCGGCCCGGCAAGTACAAGTTGTTCGCCTGGGAGGAAGTGGATGATGGCCTCTGGCCGGACCCGGAATTCCGCCAAAAATACGAAAATCGCGCCACAGAAATCAACGTCGGCCCCAACGAAACGCAGACCGCGCACCTCCGCGTGATCGCGGCGGAAGAGATGAAGTGACGCGCGCCCGGCCAGACAAGAATCCACCAATTTGTGAACGCCGGGCGGCAGCCGTTGCCACTGGATTATAGAGGCGGACAGTTTTCGAGCCTAGCTCATTGCTAGCGTGTTTGTTCCGTCCGTATCAGGGGCACTCGGAGATCGGCAAGTGATTCACTTTGGCGGTTAACGCCCAAACCGCCGAGGTGATGGGCGCCGGGCGAATGCATCCGGGAGATAGCTTCGGCGTCGCAGATCCGTGGCCCGCGGGCGAGGGGGCGGCGGGCGTTTCACCGTGCCGCCGAACACGGATCCATCATGAAAACACCATGGATCCACCATCAAAACACCACGGCTGCACCGTGGAATGACCACAACAACACCGCAAATTCACGGTGAGAACACCGTGTTCTTGCGGTGAAAACACGGTCCGCGCACGGTGGATTCATGGTGAAATCATGGTCCGCGCACGGTGATTTGGCTGGCTGCGATGGCACGCGGCTGGAGCGTCTTGCTCCCGCAGCGAGAGGCGCGTATAACGAGGGTGGGCGTCGGCTCCGCCGTGGCGCACAAAGAACAGCGCGCCCCTGTTCCGTGTCAAGCCGCGGAATCGACTTCGACTACCCCTGGGAAACTCGATGGCGGGGGAATGGCTATGCCTTCCTCGCGCAGGCCCTCAAGGTGAAACGCTATGGCTTCCTGGATCAGTTGCTCGACTTCGTCTCGCGAGTCGCCTATAGAGATCACACCGGGAAGGTCGGGGACATAGGCTCCCCAGGACGTCGGCCCTTTTTCATAAATAACCGTGTACGTCATCAATCCTCCTCCTTCCTTTCCAGTCCGGCACTGCGGAGAATCGCCTTCAACGTTCCCACCGGTATATCCTTGCCGGGATGGCCCGGCACAGTGACGACCAGTCCTTTATCCGGATGGCGGAACTGACGGTGGCTACCCTTGACCGCCTTTAGCCGCCAAAGGCGAAGACTCGAGCAGGCGGATCAGGTCCCTGACCTGCATTCCTTCGCATAATAGCGCTACCGATCTCCGACGGTCTGACAGACCGACATTTGGGGCTCGGCGCACTTGACCGAGAAACGCCCAGCCCGCCAAGGTGATTCGCGGCGAGCGGATGCGCCTATGAGATGGCTTCGGCGTTGCAGATCCGTGGCCCGCGGGCGTTCCACCGTGCGGCGGACCATGGTTTCATCGTGAATTTACCGTGCGCGCTCCGTGAAATTGCGGTGTTCTTGCGGTGTCTTGCCGGGCGCGAGCGGGGGCGGATTCTATGTGAAAGGGGACACACCTGCGGCGTCCGGGACGGACGCCTTGGTGTCGCCCTCGGCTTGAGGCGCGGTGGTCGTGGTCGAGAGGTGAGTGGGCCTCGGTGTCCCCCGGCGCAAGAGGTGAAATCGTGGTCCGCGCACGGTGATTTGGCTGGCTGCGATGGCGCGCGGCAGGAGCGTCTTGCTCCCGCAGCGAGAGGCGCGTATAACGAGGGTGGGCGTCGGCCCGGCGATGGCGCACAAACCACAGCGTGGCCCGCAGCAGGGGCAGGTCCGGGTGCTGCCCAAGGCGCCGGAGGAACTGACGCGCGGACCGCTGTTGCGGCTGGGCGAGGGCATCAGCAAAGTCGTCTACGCTTCTCCGCACTGGGTGGTGAAACGCGAACGGCACCCGTCCGAGATCATGGCCCTCATTTTCATGTGGAAGGCGGTCAGGAGGTTGCAGCGGTTCCTGCCGCGGCGGCTGGGGCAAGGGATGCTGGAGAAGCCGGGGCGGCCGGCGCGGCTGCTGCGGGTGCTGGTGCAGGGCCTGGTGCTGGCAGTGCCGCGAGGCATCTGGTTTGCGACGAACATGGGCGAGGTGTGGCGCTGGTTCGCCAAGAGCGAAGCGCGCGGGGCGCTGCTGGCCGATGAGTACCTGGCGGGGACGGCGGTGCTGCCCAAGAGCGTGCGCTTCCCGCCGACGAAGGTGCAGGTGGACCGCTGGCCGGGCTGGCTGCTGGTGAAGCAGGCGACGGAGCGGGTGGAGATGACGCTGGAGGAGCGGATTAACGAACTGGCGCGGGCGCGGCGTTTCGACGAGATCGGGGAATGGCTGGAGCGTTTTCTGGCATTGCGCGAGGCGGGGTGGCGGAGGGGCGTGTTCTCGCTGGACACGCATCTGAAGAACTACGGCGTAATGGATGAGCGCGTGGTGCTGCTCGATACGGGCGGGTTGACCAACCGCTGGAGCGACATCGAAGAGCGGCTGAAGTCGCAGCACGAGTTTCTGAGCCCGCACGCCGGACTGGGACTGGAGATGACCCTGCGGGACCGGCCCGACATCGCCGAGTGGTTTGACGCGCGGTGGAGAGCGATGGTCAATCTGGCTGCGGTGCGCAGCCGCTGGCCGGGCGCGCCGCGAGCTTAACGTATCCGTAACGCGGGGACACACCTACGGCGTCGTCGGCCGACGCCTTGGTGTCGCCCTCGGCAGAAGGTTTGGTGGTTGTACTCGGGGACGAAGGGGCCTCGGTGTCCCCCGCGCGTGAGGCGTCTGCGAGCAGTCCGGTGTTTTCGGCGGAACCGCTCCTTGACAGTCGCGGCTCTGAAACAACGCAAGAACCGCTCCTTGACAGTCGCGGCTCCGTCAGACGGTCGCGGCGCAGTAACAAGAGTCGCGGCTCAGAAGCACACGGTCGCGGAGCGGTTCCGAAAGCCGGGACAAGAAGTCCGGAGGGCGAGCCGGGTTACAATCCGGGGATGCGCATCGGCATCCACACATCGACGTCAGGGGCGCTGGTGAACGCCGCGCACAAAGCGGCCGAGCTGGGCGCCAACTGTTTCCAGATCTTTTCGGCGAGCCCGCGCATGTGGCGCGCAACGCCGCCCGAGGCGGCGCAGGTGGCACTGATGAAAGCCGCGCGCGCGGAGCACGACCTGCGGCCGCTGGTGATTCACGACAGCTACCTGATCAACCTGGCCGCGGCCGATGCGGAGATTCGCGGCAAATCGATCGCGGCGTTCCGCGGAGAGCTGACGCGGGCGATCGCGATCGGCGCGGAATATCTGGTGATGCATCCCGGGAGCGCGAAGGCTCACGAGTCGCTGGAGCAGGCGCTGGAGACGCTCGCCGGCTCGCTGGAGCAGGCGGCGCGGGGGCTGGAGACGACGGGGTTCACGCTGTTATTCGAGAACACGGCGGGCGGCGGAGCGAGCATCGGCCGGACGCTGGAAGAGCTGAAGACACTCAGCGAAATGGCCGGGCCGCGGCTGCCCTTTCCGACCGGATTCTGCCTGGACACGTGCCACCTGTACGCCGCGGGCTACGACGTTTCCACGGAAAAAGGCCTGGCGGAGACGGTGCAACGGGCCGCGAAGCTGCTGGGGCTGGAGCGCATTGCCGTGATTCACGTCAACGATTCCAAGGGCGCGCTCAACTCGCACCTCGACCGGCATGAGAATATTGGGAAAGGACACATTGGCCGCGAAGGCTTCCGCCGCATCCTGAACCATCCCAAGTTGCGAGATAAGGCCTTTATCCTGGAGACGCCGATCGACAACGAAGGCGACGACCAGCGCAATGTGGACACCCTGAAAGCGCTATGCCGGAAACCGCGTACAACCACGAACAAGTAGAACTGAAATGGAGCCAGCGCTGGGCCGCGAGCCCGGAGCTGTACCAGGCCGCCGACGATGGCGCACGGCCGCGCTATTACGTGCTGGAGATGCTGCCGTACCCGAGCGGCGTGCTGCACATGGGACACGTGCGCAACTACTCGATCGGCGACACGCTGGCGCGCTACATGTGGATGCGCGGCCACGACGTGATGCACGCGATGGGCTGGGACGCGTTCGGGTTGCCGGCGGAGAACGCGGCGATCCAGCGCGGGCAGCACCCGGCGAAATGGACGCTCGCGAACGTGGCCCACATGAAGAAGCAACTGCAGCGCATGGGCTTCGCCTACGACTGGGCGCGGGAGATCAACACGTGCACGCCGGAGTATTACCGCTGGAACCAGTGGATGTTCCTGCGGATGCTCGAAAAGGGGCTGGCGTACCGCAAGAAGTCGCTGGTGAACTGGTGCCCGGAGTGCGCCACGGTGCTGGCCAACGAGCAGGTGGTGGAGGGGTGCTGCTGGCGGCACGAAGCGACGCCGGTGGAGCAGCGCGAGCTGGAGCAGTGGTTCCTGCGGATCACCGAGTACGCGGAAGAGCTGCTGGACGATATGCGGCAACTGGAGGCGGGGTGGCCGCCGCAGGTGCTGACGATGCAGCGCAACTGGATCGGGCGCAGCGAGGGCGCGGAGATCGACTTCCGGCTGAAGACGACGGGCGAGAAGCTGCGCGTTTTCACGACGCGAGTGGACACGATCTACGGTGCGACGTGCGTGATTCTGGCGCCGGAGCATCCGGTGGCCAAGGCACTGTGTACGGGCGAACTGGCGGTTCGGCTGCGGGCGATGATCGACGATCCGAGCCGTAAGGATCCGGAGCTTCAGGAGAAGGTGGGGTTCGACACCGGACACGCGGCGATCAACCCATACAGCGGCGCGGAGATCCCGATCTGGGTGGGCAGTTTCGTGCTGTGGGGCTATGGCACCGGGGCGATCATGGCGGTGCCGGCGCACGACGAGCGCGACTTCGAGTTCTGCCGGAAATACGGGCTGCCGGTCGTTCCGGTGATCCGGCCGGTGGATGGCGCGCTGGCGGTCGAAGCGGAGATGAAAGAAGCGTTTTGCGGCTATGGCGTGGTGGAAAACTCGGGGGCGTGGTCGGGACTGACGTCGGCCGAGGCGCGGCGGCGGATGGCCGAACATGCCACGGAGCAGGGGTTCGGGCAGGCGTCGATTACGTATCGGCTGAAGGACTGGGGCATCTCGCGGCAGCGTTACTGGGGCACGCCGATCCCGGTGGTGCATTGCCCGCAGTGCGGCATTGTGGCAGTGCCGGACGGGCAGTTGCCGGTGGTGCTGCCGGAGGACGTGCAGTTCACGGGCAAGGGGCGGTCGCCGCTGGCGCAGCACGAGGAGTTCCTGAGGACGACGTGTCCCAAGTGCGGCGGCGCGGCGGAACGCGAGACGGACACGATGGACACGTTCGTGGATTCATCGTGGTACTTCTTCCGCTACGTGGATCCGCACAATGAGCGGCTGCCGTTCGATCGGGCGACGGTGCAACCGTGGTTTCCGGTGGACCAATACATCGGCGGCGTGACGCACGCGATTCTGCACCTGCTGTACGCGCGCTTCTGGTGCAAAATGATGCGCGACCTCGGCCTCGTGGATGTGGACGAGCCGTTCCGCAACCTGTTCACGCAGGGGATGGTGCAACTGGATGGGCGTACGATGTCGAAGTCGAAAGGCAACATCGTGGACCCGGACGAGATGGTGGTGAAATACGGCGCGGACACGTGCCGGCTGTTCACGCTGTTCGCGGGACCGCCGGAGAAAAACATCGACTGGAACGAGTCGAGCGTGGAGGGACAGTACCGCTTCATCAGCCGCTATTTCCGCTGGGTGACGCGCAATTTCGACAACCCAGCCGGGACGGGCGAGACGGACGCGGCGGCGCTGCGCAAGCTGCACCAGACCATCCGCAAGGTGACGGACGACTTCGACAACCGGTGGCATTTCAACACGTCGATTGCGGCGCTGATGGAGCTGATGAACGAGCTGCAGGCGGTGGAAGTGGGCCTGTCGGGCGGCGTGCGCCAGCAGTGCGCGGAGACGATCACGCTGCTGATCGCGCCGTTCGCGCCGTACGCCGCCGAGGAGCTGTGGACGCTGATGGGCAAGCCGGGGCCGGTGTTCAAGCACCCCTGGCCTGGCTATAGCGAGGAACTGGCGCGCGAGGAGATGCTGGAAATCCCGGTGCAGGTGAACGGCAAGCTGCGCAGCCGCGTGATGGTGCCACACGGGATCGCGGACGAAGAGCTGAAGCGTGTGGCGCTGGAGGACGAGAAAGTCCGGGCGCACACGGCGGGCAAGACGGTGGTGAAAGTGATCGTGGTGCCGGGGAAGCTCGTCAATATCGTCGTGAAATAGGGTCGGAACAGGGCTGAGCGGCGCGGTGGCAGCGCAGGCGTGTTGCGGGGTGCTGTGTACGTCTTGTAACAAGCGACGGCTTCGGTTACTCTGAGGGCGATGGAAGTCCATTTCACCGCCGAGCAACAGGCACGGCTGGCGCAGATTGCCACCAATGCCGGGACCGTCCCCGAGCGGTTGGTGACTAATGTCGTGGCCCGGTATCTCGATGAAGAAGCCCGCTTCCTGGCCGCCGTGGAAAAGGGAATAGCGGCAGCCGAGCGGGGCGAGTTTATCGAAGAAGAAGAAATGGACGCCCGCCTGGAGGCCATGTTCAGGGCCTGATGCGCATTCGTTGGACTGTCCCGGCCGCCGGCGATTTAGAGAGCATCAAGAACTACCTGCAGCAGCACTACCCGCAGTTCGCCGAAACGACCGTGCGGACAATCTACGAGCGTATCCGTTCCCTGAAAACCTCGCCGAACCGGGGCCGGCCCGGCCACCGTGCCGGAACAAGAGAACTGGCGCTAACACCGCTGCCGTATGTGGTTGTCTATTGGGTGAGAGATGAAGCCGTCGAAGTCCTGCACATATATCACGGCGCCCAGGACTGGCGATGAGTGTGTTTCACAAAGAGAAGGGGGCGTTCTCGACGGGCACGGTGAGGAGACGGCTGAGGTTCGCACGGTGCAGCGGTAGCGCGGACACACCTGCGGCGTCCTCGGAGGACGCCTTGGTGTCGCGCCGCGTGACGGAGCCTCGACTGCTCGTTTGGACCACCGCTCCTTACAGTCGCAGCTCCGTAACAACACAACCGCTCCTTTCAGTCGCGGCTCCGCTACAACACATCCGCTCCCTGACGGTCGCGGCTCCGTCACGCGGCGCGGCTCCGTCACACGCGCGGTGGAGGGGCAGCGCGGAGCCTACATCAGATAGTCTTTGAGCTTATCGAGCAAGGTTTTCTCGGCGGGGCGGCCGCCCTCGGGAAGTGTGGCGCGCAGTTGTTCCATCAAAGCGCGCTGCTCCTTGTTGAGCTTGACAGGGGTGCGGACTTCGATGTGGACGATGAGGTCGCCGCAGCCGCCGGCATTGAGATGCGGCGCGCCCTTGCCGCGCAGGCGGAGCGTCTCGCCGGACTGGATGGATTCGGGGACCTTGAGGCGCTGTTCGCCGTCGAGGGTCGGGATGACGATCCCGACGCCGAGTGCGGCCTCGGCCATGTTGATGACCACGGTGCAGTGCAGATCGTCTTCGCGGCGCTCGAAGATGGAATGCGGCTTGATCATCAGGAAGACGTAGAGATCGCCCTGGGGACCGCCGTTCGCGCCGGGCTGGCCTTCGCCGGGGACGCGCATCTTCATGCCGTTGTCGACGCCGGCGGGGATTTTCACCTTGAGTTTCTTGACCGTCTGGACGAAGGCCTCGCCCCTGCAATTGCGGCAGGCCTTGCGCAGCAGCTTGCCGGTGCCGCGGCACTGGCCGCAGGTGCGGCGGATGGTGAGGAAGCCCTGCTGGTAGAAAACTTCGCCGCGGCCGCGGCAGACCGAGCAGGTGGTCCAGCCGTCCTCGCCTTCGGCGCCGGAGCCTTTGCAGACGGGGCAGGGTTCGGTGCGGGGGACGCGCAACTCGACGTCGAGGCCGCGCATGGCGTCATCGAAGGAGAGCTCGAGATCGTAGCGCACGTCGTCGCCGCGCTGGGCGCGGCTGCGGCGTTTGGAGCCGCCACCGAAGAGGTCGCCGAAGCCGAAGAAGTCGCCGAAGATATCGGAGAAATCGGCGAAGACGTCGGGGTTGAAACCGGCGGCGGCGCCGGCGGAGCCGAGGCCGTCGTGGCCGTAGGCGTCGTAGAGGCGGCGCTTGTCGGAGTCGGAGAGGACGGAGTAGGCTTCGGCGGCTTCCTTGAAGTGCTCCTCGGCCTCGGGGTTGTGGGGATTGCGATCGGGGTGGAACTTGAGCGCCAGCTTGCGATAGGCGCTTTTCAGTTCCTGTTCGGAGGCGTTTTTGCCAATTCCCAGAATTTCGTAGTAGTCCCGTTTCACCAAAGCAAGGCTCCCGCGCGCAGTCCGCTACTCACGACTGGCTACCCGCACCATGGCCGGACGGAGGAGCCGGCCCTTGAGGGTGTAGCCGCGCTGCAATTCGTCGACGACGGTGGGTTCTTCGTAGCGCTCGTCGCGTACCATTTCAATGGCGTGATGCAGATTGGGGTCGAAGGGCTGGCCCTGGGCCTCGATGGGCTGAAGGCCGAGTTTAGTCAGGGCTTCGACCAGGTGCTGGTAAATCAACTCGACACCCTTTACCAATTCGGCCGCGTGGCGGCCCGTGGCGGGGTGAGCGTGGAGGGCGCGTTCGAAGTCATCGAGGATCGGCAGCAGCAACTTGACCGCATCGGCGGCGGCGTATTCAATGAGATCCGCGCGCTCGCGTTCGACGCGCTTGCGGGAGTTGTCGAATTCGGCCGCGAGGCGCAGAATGGCATTCTGCAGCTCGGTCTTTTCAGCCGCCAGGCGATCCCGTTCGAGGGCAATCGATTCGGGTGTTTCGACGAGTTCGCCGGCAGGCGGTGGGGCGTCGTCGGTTTGCGCCACGCCGTTGCCCGGGGCCGGGGGCGTCTCCTGATCTTTCATAGTTGTATCCAACTTCAGGGTAACAAACCGCGCCAACAACGCTCGCGCGCGACGCCCGAGTTTGGGCCGCATGGGGGTGCCGCGCCTTACTGCGGCAGGCTGCGGAGAGCCTGTCCGACGTGCAGAACGGCGGACATGACGCGGGGGTAGTTCATGCGCATCGGCCCGAGAACGGCGACTTTCGTTGCGAGGCCGCCGGGCATCTTCAAGGTCAGGCCGACGAGCGAAAAATCGTGCATGGCGGGGTGAACATCGGCCAGGCCGACACACAACTGAATCTCGTCGCCGCTGCTTTCGAGGAACTGATCGAGCAGGGCGATGAGGCGCTTCTTCTCCTCGAGCGCGCGGAGCAGATCGCGCAGATGTTCCTTGGTGAGGTGCAGGTCGAGGCCGACGAGGTTGGAAGCGCCCTCCATGAAGACCAGGGGCGCGAGGCCGATGTCGAGCAAGCCCTGGTCGTAGAGCACGGTCAGGCGGCGCAGGAGAGAGTCGTAGGCCGAGGACTCGAGGTGCAGCAAGCGCTCGAGCTCGAGGCGGATGCCACTGAGCGTCCAACCGGAGAAATTGCGGTTCAAATAATTGCGGATAGAAGCGAGCTCGTCCTGGGTGGCCGGCTCAGCGAGCTGAGCG
>Ga0187875_10001730_pt1 | contig 16708 bp, 17 predicted proteins | sample June2016WEW_17_1_2_FD_132978 | JGI IMG/M metagenome (GOLD analysis project Ga0187875, IMG submission 132978) | Peatland microbial communities from SPRUCE experiment site at the Marcell Experimental Forest, Minnesota, USA - June2016WEW_17_10 | ecosystem: Environmental > Terrestrial > Soil >... | reverse complement strand
TGGCCCAGCGTTTCGGGCCGCGCTGGCTGATGACCGGCGGGCTGCTGCTCGCGGCGGCCGGGCTGGCGCTGCTGACCCGGATCGGGCCGCACCCCTCGTACGTGGCCGACGTGCTGCCCCCGGTGCTGCTGTTCGGGGTGGGCCTGTCCCTGACCGTGGCCCCGCTCACCGCCACCGTGCTGGCCAGCGCGGATGAGCGGCATGCGGGCGTGGCCAGCGGGGTCAACAACGCCACGGCCCGGGCCGCGGGGCTGCTGGCTGTGGCGGGCCTGCCGGCCGCCGTCGGTCTCAGCGGCAGCGCGCTGCACGAGGCCGCGTCGCTGAACCAGGGATTCCACAAGGCCATGCTCATCTGCTCCGGCCTGACGGTGCTGGCCGCGGTGGCGTCGGCCCTGCTGGTCGACAACAACGTGCTCCGGCCGTCATCCGGCGAACAGGTGGCCGTGCCGGAATGCCTGACCAATTGCGCGGTCGGCGCCCCGCCGCTGGAGCCGGGGCTGCCTGTGCGCACCGCGCCAGCCGCGGACTCCCACTAAGCTTCTAATTCGCTGTACTTCTCACCACTGGCGTTCCACACGGAGAGTTTCCCGCGTATGCACTGGTCACAGATGTTCATCCCGACCCTGCGGGAAGACCCGGCGGACGCGGGAGCGCCGAGTCACCGGCTGCTGCTGCGCGGCGGTTACATCCGCCAGCTGATGGCCGGGCACTACTCGCTGCTGCCGCTGGCCGTGCGGGTCCGCGCCAAGGTCATCGAGATCATCCGGCAGGAGATGAACCAGATCGGCGCGCAGGAGGTCCTGCTGCCCGACATGCACCCGGCCGAGATCTGGGAGCGCAGCGGCCGGTGGGAAATCATGGGCGAGGAGATGTTCCGGCTCACCGACCGCAAAGGCGCCCGCTTCGCGCTGGCCATGACGCACGAGGAGATCTTCGCGGTCCTGGCCACCGAGCTGAACTCGCACAAGCAGCTGCCGCAGGCCTGGTATCAGTTCCAGACCAAGTTCCGGGACGAGCCGCGGCCCCGGGCCGGGCTGATCCGCACCCGCGAGTTCACCATGAAGGACTCTTACAGCTTCGACCTGGACCGGATCGGGCTGGACGCCGCCTTCGACCGGCACTACGGCGCCTATGTGCGCGCCTTCGAGCGGCTCGGGATCCCGGCGATCCCCGTCGAAGCCTCCAGCGGGACCATGGGCGGCAGCGACTCCACCGAGTTCATGTGCCCCTCGCCCTCCGGTGAGGACCTGGTCGTGTACTGCCCGGCCTGCAAGTACGCGGCCAACATCGAGAAGGCCACGTCACGGCTGGCCGACATAGCCGACGGCCCCGGGCTGGACGCCCCGGAGCGGTTCGACACCCCCGGCGTGCGGACCATCGAGGACCTGGCCACCGGGTACGGCGCACCCGCGACGCGGCAGATCAAGACGCTCGTCTACGTGCTGGACGGCCAGCTCACCCTGGTGCTGATGCGCGGGGACCACGCGCTGAACGAGCAGAAGCTGATCGACGCCACCGGAGCGGCCGAGGTCCGCCCGGCGCAGCCGGAGGAGATCAGGGAGGCGCTCGGCGCGCTTCCGGGCAGCCTGGGCGCGGTCGGGGTCAGCGGGCTGCCGATCATCGCGGACCGCGCGCTTGACGGGCGGCGCGACATGGTCACCGGAGCCAACGCCGACGACAAGCACCTGCGCGGCGTGGAGGTGGCCCGGGACATCGCCGTGGGCCAGTGGGCCGATCTGCGCGAAGTCACCGCGGGTGAGGCCTGCCCGCAGTGCGGGGAGCCTGTGGAGCTCATCGAGGCCATCGAGGTCGGGCACATCTTCAAGCTGGGTGACCGCTACTCCAGGGTGTTCGGGGCGACCGTGCTCGGCCCGGACGGCAAGGCCGTCCCGCTGATCATGGGCAGCTACGGGATCGGGGTGGAGCGCGCGATGGCCGCCATCGTCGAGGTCCACCACGACGAGCGCGGCATCGTCTGGCCGCTGGCCGTGGCGCCATTCACCGTGGTGGTGACCGTCGCTCAGTCCGAGGACGCCGAGGTGGCCAAGGCGGGCGCGGCCTTGTACGACCAGCTCGCCGCGGCCGGCTTCGAGGTGATCATTGATGACCGGGCCGAGCGGGCCGGGGTGAAGTTCCGGGACGCCGAACTGGTCGGCATCCCATACCGGATCACCGTGGGCAAGCGCGGGCTGGCCGAGGGCATGGTCGAGCTGACCGAGCGGGCTACTGGTGAGACCCGGAAGGTCGCGCCGGATGAGGTAGCCGCTCAGCTGGGTGCCCTGACCGCGAGGGGCTGACTTCCCGGCCGTCCCGGTGGCGGGTGGCCAGCAGGCTGGTCACCGTGACTGTGGCCAGCACGCCGCCGATGACGCACAAAGACACCCAGGTGTCGACCTGCGGTACGGGCACCGGCCCGACCTGGCGCACCCCTGAATCGTAGAGGGCCTCGGCGATCAGCTTCGCCCCGATGAACGCGAGGATCGCCGACAGTCCCGCGGTCAGGTGCACCAGCCGGTCCAGCAGCCCGCCGATCAGGAAGTACAGGTGGCGCAGGCCGAGCAGCGCGAACACGTTTGCGGCCAGCACCAGGTAGGGATCGCGGGTCAGGCCGAACACCGCCGGGATGGAGTCCATCGCGAACACCACGTCGGCGCCGGCGATCGCGGCGATCAGGGCCAGCAGCGCGCCGTGGCGGTGGCTCTTGAGACGGCCGGCTATCCCGCGGCTCAGCTTCCCCGACCCCGGCAGGCTGGGCCCGGCGCTCGCCGGGTCCGGCGGGCCACTGCGGCCCGCGGCCATCCGCACCGCGGTGATCAGCAGCACCGCGCCGAAGATGTACAGCACCCAGTCGAAGCGGTTCAGTGCGGCCGCCCCAGCCGCGATGAACACGGCTCGAAGGAGCAGGGCCAGGCCGATCCCGGCTAGCAGGACCCGGCTGCGTAGCCGGCCCGCTACCCCGGCCCGGCCGATCAGCAGGACGAACACGAACAGGTTGTCCAGCGAGAGGCTGTATTCGGTCAGCCAGCCCGCGTAGAACTGGCCCGAAGCCTTCGGCCCGGCGACCGCCGCGAGGGCCAGACCGAACAGCGCGCCAAGAGCGACAACTCCCGCGGTGCACAGAGCCGCCTCGCGCAGCCCTGGCTCGTGGCCACGGCTGCGCGAGGCGAGAAGCACATCCGCTGCGGCGACCGCGAGGACCACCGCGAGCGCGACACCCCATAGCCACAGCGGCACGTGGAAGGCGTCGTGCATCACGGGGGCCTCTCTCGTCAGCGTGGTCCTCGGCCGGCTCCGGCCGTGGCCGCCCGCAGGGCGCCGAACTGGACCGCCTGGGCGAAGTCGGCGGGGGTGAGCAGGCCGGCCAGCTCACCGCTCGGCCCCAGTACCAGGGCGTGGCCGGTGGTGTGCAGGGCGGCCGGACTCTCCGGGCGCACACCTAGCCGGGCCCGCAGGTCGGTCAGCGGCTCATCCAGGGTGGTGAAGGCCAGGTAGGCGACCGGGGTGGCGACCTGCGACAGCCGGGTGCCGGCGCGGCGGCTGACCGGCACCGCCAGCAGCTGGGTCAGTGTCACCAGGCCGGACAGCTGGCCGTTGAAGTCCCGCACCGGGTACGCGGTCGCGCCGGCGCGGACCATCTGCTCTCCGGCGTCGGTGTCCAGGCTCTGCTGCTCTAGGAAGGCCTGGACTGTCTGCCAGCCGCGGGCGGTGGGGGCCAGCCCGCCGTCCAGCGGGAGGACGTCGCGGACCCGTACCCCGGCCAGTGCGGCCGAGATGCGCACCTGGCTGGCCTCGGCCCGGGACGCGGCGACCATCAGCAGGCCCATCAGCCCGAACCAGAGGCCGGTCAGGTGACCGAGCGCCAGCGCGGTCACCCCGGCCGCGATCAGGATCGCCCCGGTCACCTGGCCGAAGCGGGCGGCGATCAGACCCGCGCGGGTGAAATCGCCCGAGCGCGCCCACGCCAGCGCTCGGACGATCCGCCCGCCATCCAGCCCCGCTCCCGGAAGCAGGTTGGCCACGGCCAGCAGGCCGTTGACCCAGGCCGCGGCCACGGCCACGGCGACGGCCAGCAGGCCGGCGCCGAGCGCAGAGAAGATGACGGCGGCGGCCGCGCTGACCAGGCCGAGCGCCAGGCTGGTCAGCGGCCCGGCGGCGGCGACCCGCCAGTGAGCACCGGGGCTGGGCAGTTCCGGCTCCCCAGACTCTCCGGGCCGCCTGGCCCGGCCGTGCCGCACCCCGCCGAACAGGCCGACGGCGACCGGCACGCTGAGGCTGTAGCGGCGGGCCAGGATCGAGTGCGCCAGCTCGTGCGCGACCATGCTGGCCAGCAGGACGATGACCACGCCCGCGGCGGCGGCCAGGTAGATGGCGACCGACCGGCCTGGCTCGAGAGCGGGCAGGGTGAGCGCGCTGAACCCGGCGGCCAGCACACCCAGCAGGTAGGCCCCGGGGGTGAGCGTCACGGGTATTCCGGCGATGCGGAAGCCGCCCCGGCGCCAGGGACCGGGGGAGGACCTGGACGGCCCGGGATCTCCCGGCTGCCGGGCGGATGGGCCAGCGGGCGCTGAAGGCGGGTGGATCATGGCCACTGCGGTCTCCTCGCGGCGCTGGTGTCAGTCTCATCAGCTGCCTGCGACCACTATCCATTGCCGGTTAAGGGCCGTCATCGGGCGTGACCGGCTAAAGTCACGCCCATGAAGTTGCCGTCTCCCGGCAACTTCGGCGGATTTCGAGGGGCGAACGGATGAGCCAGCACGAGACTGACGAGCGCAACGGGGCTGCTGTGGCTGGCGTGACAGAGGGAGCCACCGGAAGTGTGACAGTCACCCAGACTGGTGGGGCTGCCGGCGCACCCGGGGCAGTCGCGGTCGCCGGGGGCCTGGGTGCGGTCGACCTGGACGCGATCGCGCGCGCGGCGAGCCGTGAGGCGGGCGGCGTGCCCCCGGATCTGCTGGCCAGCTACCTGCCTGCCGCGGCGGACGCGGCCCGCACTGGCCGCCGCCTGTCCACCGTGGAACTCGCCCAGTACGGCCGGGCGGGAGAGCGGGCCGCGGAGAGCGGCGTGGCCCTGCGCGGCCTGGTCGATCTGTACCTGTCGGCGACCTGGCGACTGTGGCGTGAGCTGCCCGGCCTGGCCGATCTGCGTGCGGCCGGTCTCGGCGTGCTGCGGGCCGCCGACGATGCGGTGGCGGCGGCGGCCGAGGGCTTCGAGCGAGCCCATCTCTCGATCGCCCGGCGCGAGGAAGCTGAGCGCCTGGAGTTCGTCGACGATCTGCTCTCCGGCCGCGACGCCGCCGATCTGCTGGTCCGGGGGGAACGGCTCGGGCTGCGGCTGGCCGGTCCGCATCTGGTGGTGCTGGCCGAATACGCGGCCGGGGTGCGCGCCACCAGGCCGCTGGGCAAGGACATCGACCGGCTGGTCGCCGAGGCCGCTGCCCCGTCACCCTCGCTGACGATCACCCGGGGCGGCCGGCTCGTCGCGGTGACGGGGGCGAGCGACGGCACCGAGGCCAGCCGGGTCGCCGTGGCGCTGGCCCGGGCCCTGACCCGGGGCCACCCGGACCTGATCCCGGACGAACCGCGGCCGTGGCGGGTCGCGTTCGGCCGCGCCTACCCGGGCCCTGGCGGCGTGCGGCGGTCCTACGACGAGGCGGGTGATGCGCTCGACGTGGCGGCACGCCTGGGCATGCCCGATCCGGTGGTGGACGCTTCGGACCTGCTTATCTATCAGGTCATCCTGCGCGACCGGGCGGCCATCACCGACCTGGTCAGCGCGCTGCTCACGCCGCTGGCGCAGGCGCGGGGCGGAGCCGGGCCGTTGCTGGCCACGCTGCAGGAGTATTACGCGTGCGGCGGTGTGGCGGCCGAGGCCGCTCGCCGCCTGCACCTGTCCGTCCGGGCGGTGACCTACCGGCTGGCCAGGGTCAAGGAGCTCACCGGCCGGGACCCTGCGGACCCGGCGCAGGGACTGGCGCTGCGGGTAGCGGTCATCGGCGCGCGGATGCTCGACTGGCCCGCCGTCGAGCTCGGGGCCTGAGAGTCCTGACGGCCTGGTGCACGCCACGAGCCCGCCGCCACGGAGGGACGACGGGCTCGTTCAGGCTTGGTTGAGCGGCTACCCCTGGTTCTCGGTGTGCTCGTGCTCATGCTCGTGGTCGTGGTCGTCCTTGGCGATGCTCGCCCGCACCTCGTCCATGTCGAGCTCGCGGGCCTTGGTGATCAGCTCCTCGAGCGCCTGCTCGGGTAGCGCGCCCGGCTGTGCGTAGAGGACGATGTTGTCCCTGATCACCATCAGCGTGGGGATGGACGAAATGTTGAACTGCTGGGCCAGCTCGGTCTCAGCGTCCGTGTCGACCTTGCCGAACACCGTGTCCGCGTGCTTCTCCGACGCCCGGTCGAAGACTGGCGCGAACATGCGGCACGGGCCGCACCAGGCTGCCCAGAAGTCCACCAGAACCATGTCCGAGCCGCCCACGACGGACTCAAAGTTCTGGCCCGTCAGTTCGACCGTAGCCATGGAGTGTCTCCTCGTCTCAATGGGCTTCCGCTGCCGGAATACCCTCCAGGGTATGTAAACCGCGCGCGCCCGAACCTCATTCCCCGGTGCGGGTGCCCGATGCTCCGTGGCCGTAGTAGCCAACTCCGGCCCTGAGTTATGCCCGATGCGCCCGCTCAATCTGAGGTGGCTGGGGCGGCCGGAACGTTGCGCGGGCTCCGGTGCGCCTCGGTCGTCACGCGGTGGCTGCGATAACGGCTCAGGTTGTCCCACTCGGCTTGCCCGGTTATGGGTGGTGGTCATACCGGGCTGCCGATCCTGGAGAGGCTGGCCCGCGAACCGATGGCTGCCGGCTCTTGACTTTGCGCCATAAAGTTCTCAGGCCCAGGCTCTTGACTTTGCGCCGTAAAGCAGACTCTACTTTATGACATAGAGTCCATGGAGGGAGACACCATGAACCACACATCCGACACCACCTCCGCCGGCAACGGCGGCAACTTCGCCCCCCGGCAGGCCGCCGCCCTGCTGGACCAGACGACGCAGCAGGCACGCCGAAAGCTTGCGCCCTCCCCGCCGTGGCTCCTGGCGACCAGGGCGGTCGCGGTCCTGGCCGCCCTCGGCGCGATCTGGCTCTCCGTGCGCGGACAGCACCCCTACAAGGGCCCGACTGGCGCGGACAGCCCCATTCTGGTCGCGTTCATCGTCCTCAACTTCACCGCCACCGTCGCGGTCCGCGAGCGCGCGATGGCCGGCGTACGGGGAAGAACCCGGCTGCGCCCGGCCGAGATCGCCATCCTGGTGGTGGCATTTGCCGCCGTGCCCGTGATCATGTGGGCACTGGCCGCCGCCGGGGTGAGCTTCGCCCTGTACCCCACCACGGTGCTGATCGTCCCCGGCCTGGCCTGGGCGGCCATCATGGGCGTACGGGAAGGCTGGCGCGGGTGCAGCATGGGGCTCGCGGTCGCCGCCGTCGGCGTCGTGGGCGCGTTCGCCGGGCCGGCCGGCTCGTGGGCGGTCGCCGGCGTGGGCCTGTGCGCCGTGCTCCTGGGCAAGGCCGTCGCCGTCGCCCGGCGGCAGCGCGGATGACGGTGTGCCATGACTGACGACGCACTCGACCCGCTGATCCACGTGCCCACCCGGCTGAAGATCGTCGCGACGCTGGCGGCACTGCCCGACGGCGACACGCTCTCGTTCACCCGGCTGCAGGACATGATCGGGCTCACCCCCGGCAACCTGATCATCCACCTGCGCAAGCTCGAAGAAGCCGACTACATCAGCAGCGAGAAGACCAGGAACGGGACCGTGTCCATCACCACGGTCGCTCTCACCGGCCAAGGCCGCAAGGCACTCGACGCCTACACCCAGGCCCTGCGCGACCTGCTCGGCGGCCTGTAGACAGGCCCGGCCGACCATGAGCACCGGCGCACTTGACCCGCTGATCCACGACCCGCAGCGGTTGCGCATCGTCGCGACCCTGGCGGCACTGCCCGGCGGCGACGCGCTCTCCGTCCTCCGGCTGCAGGAGATGATCGGGCTGATACCCGGCGGCCAGATCACCCGCCTGCGTGAGCTGGACCATGCCGGATACGTGCGGACGGGAAAGACCGGCGGCGATAGAGGACAGATCACCGTCGCCCTCACCTGCGACGGCCGGGCCGCGCTGGATCGCTACACCGCCGTACTGCGGCAGCTGCCCCGGGTGGCCAGGGAGGATCATCAGGCGCCCGCACCCGACGTGCGAGTTGGCGATGCTGACCGGGACGCGGCTGCCGCGGCCCTGGGTGAGCACTTCGCGCAAGGCAGGCTGACACTCGACGAACTCGACGCGCGACTTGATGCCACGTTGACTGCTACTACGCACGGCGAGCTGTCCCGGGCCACCCGGGATCTGCCGGACCTGACGGTACTGTCGGCCTGGGTCAGCCTTTCCCGGGGGAGGCGGGCAAGACCAGGGCATAAGCCCGGCCCGGCTCCAGGCCATGGAGCATGGCCGCACCGTCGCGGCCGGACCCGGGGCGGGTCATCATGAGCCAAGAACCCTGGCGCGACCGGCCGCCGTCAGCCGTCGGCGTCCCAGGGGTTGATGAGGCCGATCCCGGTATCCGTGAAATCGCCGGTGTTACGGGTGGCCAGCGTTGCGCTGTACACGCGGCAGATGGCGGCGATCTGAGCATCCGCCGTGCTGATGGGTCGCCCCTTTTTCTCTCTGCCGACGACGACGGCAGCGTACTGCTCAGCGGCCACGCCGTCGAAAGGCTCCAGGCGGCCCCGGAAATCCTCGTTGATCAGCGCATCGATAGTTTCCGCGAGTGCGGCCCTCCGTCGCCCGTCCGGCAGGCGGGCGACGCCGTAAAGCAATTCCGCGGCCGTGATCGCAGTGGTGGCGACTTCGGCGGCGGGCAGCGAGTCAAGCCAGGTCACCACGCCCGGCTCGGGATCGATGCGGGCAAGTTCGGAGATGACGTTCGTGTCGAGGATGATCACGCGTCGAACACCGCCGCGCGCGGCTGCTCGTTGCGCGCAGGAAGGTCAAGGTCTGCGCCGCCCAGGCCGGCGAACCGCGCGTGAATGTGGCTCCCGAGGCCGAAGTCTGGCGTCGGGGAGGCCAGGCGCTCGGCGAGGATGGCCCGCACTTCGGCTTCCATCGATCGTCCGTGCTGTGCGGCAAGGACACGGAGGCGGGCGTGTGTCTCCTCATCAAGACCGCGGATCGTCAACGTCGCCATCGTCAACCCTCCTTACGCAAGCAATGCTTACAATGCTAGCACTGCATCACCAGGTCCGGGGCGCCCAGGTGCGGTCCTACACCACCGGCCCCACCACCTACCTGGCCTGATCGCGGGGGAGGGGAGTATGACCAGCGATGGGACCTGGCGGCTCAGCGCCCGGGGCGTTCCGGCCCGGTGCGCGGCCGGGGACTATGTCCGAGCCATCGGCGTCGATCCACTTGGCTGGAGCCCGCGGCGGAGCCGTCCAGGCCTCCATGGCCGCCAGCAACTCTGCCGCCGACTGCCGGGCCAGGATCTGCTCCCGGTGGTCCGGCCGGACGAAGCGCTCCTGCGTGGCATGGTCGAGGAAGCTCAGCAGCCCGTCGTAGTAGCCCAGCAGGTTCAGCAGCCCGGTCGGTTTGGCGTGCAGTCCGAGCTGGGCCCAGGTGACGATCTCCGCGAACTCCTCCAGGGTGCCGAGCCCGCCGGGCAGCGCGATGAACCCATCGGCCAGCGCCGCCATCGTCGCCTTGCGCTCGTGCATACTGCCGGTGACCCGCAACTCGCTCAGCCCCAGGTGGGCCACCTCGGCGTCGACCAGCAGCCCGGGGATCACCCCGACGATCTCACCGCCCGCGGCCAGGACCGCGTTAGCCAGCGCGCCCATGGTGCCCACGTGCGCACCGCCGTAGACGACCCGCAGCCCGCGGCCGGCCAGGCTCCGCCCCAGGTCCGCGGCGCCCGCCAGGTACTCCGGGCGCCGTCCCGGATTGGAGCCGCAGAACACGCAGACCGATCGCATGCCCCCATCCTGAGGGACAGCGGCGTGATCAGCCCACGAGTTAAGTTCAGTTATCCAGGCCCAGCGTGAACGTGGGCTTGGGGGTCGTCGTGGGCAGCCGGTGCTCTTCGCTGAGCCGCCGGATCGCGGTCCCGGTGGCCAGGAACTCGGTCGCGTGCTCGCCCCAGACGTGGTTGGAGACCGCCACGTTCACGCCGACGATGCCGGACGCCCGGGCGTCGGACGCCTCGGTCTGCATCCGGGCCAGGGCCAGTTCGCGGGCCTCGTAGACGCCCTGGGTGAACTGCAGCATCTCCTGGTTCCGCCCGGCCTGGCGCAGCGCCTGCATGGCCGACTGGTGCGCGATGTGGTAGACGCAGGTGCCCAGCACGAACGCGACCGGCACAGCCCCCGCGGCCAGCAGCCGGAAGAAGTCCTGGGCGGACAGGTCCGAGGTGAACGCACGCCCGTCCGGGGCCCGATGCGCGCCCTCGCCGCCCAGGGCCCGGACCGCCGTGCCCGTGGCCACGAACTCCAGCACGTCCTGCCCCCAGGCGTACATCTGCATGCGCAGCGAGACCCCGACTATGCCGTCGGCGCCGAGGTGGTCGGCCTCCGCGCGCATCCGCGCCATGGCCAGCTCACGGGCGTTGTACATGGCCTGGGTGAGGACGTCCAGCTCGGTGTTCTGGGACCAGCGGCCGACCTGCAACCCGACGTGGTAGATCGATGAGCCGACCACGAACCCCAGCGGCTCGAAGCCCGCCTCGCCCAGCAGCGCGTACTCCGACACCGACAGGTCGGAGGTGAACACCCCGCCCGGCTCGGCTCCGGCGGTGTGCGCCAGGCGGCTGTCCGCGGCCTGTGGCTCCCACGTCGACGTGTTGTCGCCTGACCCGCTGCCGAACAGGGGCATCTGATTCTCCTTCGCCCAGACCGCGGCTCTACAGCGCCGCGAGTCAACGGGGCTCAGCGTAGTAGGCGCCCACGCTGGTGAGATGATCAATTGCTCATCGTTAACCCACAGAATGGGACACCGGCACCGCGTGACACTTTTCTGCGTGCTGGGCGACGCGCACCTCGACGTGGTGGTCTGCCCGGACGGCCCGGTGGCGGAGGAGACCGATACCCCCGCACGTACCTGGGTCGGGGCTGGCGGCCAGGCCGCCAACGTGGCGGCGTGGATCGCGGCGCTGGGCGGGCGGTCCCGGCTCATCGCGGCCCGCGGCACCGACCTGGCCGCCCAGATCGTCGCCAGCGACCTGCACCGCCGGGGCGTCGACCTGCGCGGGCCGGCGCTGGACGGCCCGACCGGGGTGGTGGTCTCGCTGTCGCACGACGGCGTCAGCCGGTCCATGCTGACCGACCGGGGCGTCGGCCCGCTGCTCAGCGCGGATGCTCTCGACGACGGCTGGCTCGCGGGCTGCGGGCTGCTGCACCTCCCGGCCTACAGCCTGACCCAGGCGCCGGTCAGCGGGGCCGCGCTGGCTGCGGCCGCCCGCGCGCCCAGGCTCAGCGTTGACCTATCATCGACGGCCGTGCTGACTGAGTACGGCGTGGACCGGTTCCGTGCGCTGCTCGCCCGGCTCCGGCCCGAGATCGTGTTCGGCACCGAGGCCGAGGCGGACCTGGTCGGGGAGCTCGATGGAACGGACCTGGCCGGGACCGACCTGGTGGTCAAGCTGGGGGCCCGGGGCGTGCGGGCCGGGGGCACCGAGCACCCGGCGCACCCGGTGGATGCGGTGGACTCGACCGGCGCGGGCGACGCGTTCGCCGCCGGATACCTGGTCGGCGGGGTCAGCGTGGGCCTGGCCGCGGCGGCCCGGGCGGTGGCCAAGATGGGAGCAATGCCGTGAGAATCGACCCGTTGATGACGGATGAGGTTCGGGACGCGATGGACCGCGGCCTGCCGGTGGTCGCGCTGGAAACGACGCTGGTCTCGCACGGCTTCCCCGGCGGCGACGGGGTCCAGGTCGCACTGGCCTCCGAGGCCCGGGTCCGGGAGGCGGGCGCCGTGCCCGCCACGATCGGCGTCGTCGATGGCGCGCTGAGGGTCGGGCTGACCGAGTCCGACCTGAAGCGGTTCGCCGGCGCCGGCGTCGCGGCCCGCAAGGTGGGGGCCCGTGACCTGGCCGCCTGCCTGATCCAGGGTGCGCTCGGGGCGACCACGGTCGGCGGCACGCTGGCCGCCTGCCGGCTGGCCGGGATCCGGTTCATGGCCACCGGCGGCACCGGCGGGGTGCACCGCGGCTTCGCCACCGTCCCCGATGTTTCGGCCGACCTGCCGCAGATCGCCCGCACCCAGGCCCTGGTCGTGTCGTCCGGCGTCAAGTCCATCCTCGACGTGGCGGCCACCGCGGAACTACTGGAGACCCTCGGCGTGCCGGTGCTGGGCTGGCGCACCCGCACGCTGCCGATGTTCTACAGCGCCCAGGGTGGCCCACCAGTGTCCGCGGTGGTGACCGCCGCCGCGGAGGCCGCTCGCCTCACCGCTGCGCATTGGCTCCTCAACGGAACCGCTGGCGTGCTACTCACCCGGCCACCGGACCCGTCGCTGGAGATCGAGGCCATCCTGTCCGAGGCGGTCGATCGGGTCCGCCAGTTGGGGATCCGTGGTCAGGCGGTGACCCCTGCAGTGCTGGATCTGGTGCACGAGCTCAGCGGGGGGCGCAGTATCGAAGTCAACCGGCAGCTGATCGCCGACAACGCGGGGCTGGCGGCGGAGGTAGCCGTGGCCTATGCGGGGCAGGACTGATCCAGCACCAGACTGACCAGCACCAGACTGACCAGCACCAGACTGACCAGCACCAGACTGACCAGCACCAGCCCGGTGACGATGGAACTGGACTGAAACGAAGCGGAGAACCCCATGCGGATTGGCGTATCAGTGCCGGACCCGTCCGGACCGGATCCACAGGGCCGGCCACCACTGGGCCAGGTGCGCGACACACTGCGCCGCGCAGCGGACGACGGGTTCCCGTCCGCGTGGATGAACAACATCTTCGGCCTCGACGCGCTGACCGCGCTCGCGGTGGCGGGCAGCCAGGTACCCGGGATCGAGCTGGGCACGGCCGTGGTCCCCACCTACCCGCGGCATCCGGCGGCCCTGGCCCAGCAGGCGCTGACCGTGGCCGCCGCCACCGATGGGCGGCTGACCCTGGGCGTCGGGACCTCCCACGAGATCGTGATCAGGGACATGTTCGGCTACGACTTCAGCAAGCCGGTCGAGCACACCCGGGAGTACCTCTCGATCCTGCGGCCCCTGCTGCACGGGGAGGCGGCCAAGGTGCACGGGAATCAGCTCAGTGCCGACATCACGCTGGCCATCCCCGCGCCGACGCCGGTCCCGCTGCTGCTCGCGGCCCTCGGGCCCCGGATGCTGCGGCTGGCTGCCGAGTACGCGGACGGCACGGTGCTGTGGATGACGGGCCCGGCCACAGTCCGGTCGCACATCGTGCCGACCATCACCGCGGCGGCGGAGGCGGCGGGCCGGCCCAGCCCGAAGGTGGTCTGCATCCTGCCCATCTGCGTGACCAGCGACCCGGACGCGGCCCGCGCCGTCGCGGCCAAGGTCTTCGCCATCTACGGCCAGCTGCCGTCCTACCGGGCCATGCTGGACCGGGAGGGAGCGGCCGGCCCGGCGGACGTCGCGCTCGTCGGGGACGAGGCGGCCGTCGAGGCCCAGCTCGCCGACCTGGCCGACGCTGGTGTGACCGACTTCGTGGCCGGGGAGTTCGGCCGCGGGGAGGACGCCGCGCGGACCCGGCGGCTGCTCACGTCGCTGCTCGAGACATGAGCGGGGGTGGAGGAGATGCCCTTCCTCGATCGGGCCGACGCCGGCCGGCGTCTGGCCGGCCTGCTGACCGGGGAGCGGGGAGAGGACACCGTCGTGCTCGGCCTGCCCCGGGGCGGCGTCCCGGTCGCCTATGAGATCGCCCGGGCGCTCAGCGCCCCGCTGGACGTCATCCTGGTCCGCAAGGTCGGCCTGCCCGCCCAGCCCGAGCTGGCCATGGGCGCGATCGGCGAGGACGGTGTGCGGGTCGTCAACGACGACGTAGTCGACGCCGAACACGTCAGCGACCAGCAGTTCGGCCGGGTCGAGGAGCTTGAACGGGCCGAGCTGAGCCGGCGGGCGGACCGCTACCGCACCGTTCGCCCGCGGGTGCCGCTGGCCGGCAAGACCGCGATCGTGGTGGACGACGGCATCGCCACCGGCTCCACCGCGCGGGCGGCGTGCCAGGTGGCGCGCGCGCACGGGGCCGCCCGGGTGGTTCTCGCCGTCCCGCTCGCGCCGCAGGCCTCGATCGACGCGCTGGCCAGCGTGGCGGACGAGGTGATCTGCGCGGAGGCGCCCGAGCCGTTCCTGGCCATCGGCCAGTGGTACCGCGACTTCGAGCAGACGGGCGACGACGAAGTGGTGGCCCTGTTGCGCCGGGCCGCCTCAGCGCCGGCGGAAGAGATGAGGCCCGGCGCAAACGGCACCGCCGCCGACCGGGACGTGATCGTGCTGGCCGGCCCCGTCCCGCTGCCGGGGCGGCTGACCGTCCCGGGTGGGGCGCGCGGGGTGGTGGTGTTCGCGCACGGCAGCGGCAGCAGCCGCAACAGCCCGCGCAACATGTTCGTGGCCGGGGCCCTGCACGTGGTCGGGCTGGGCAGCCTGCTCTTCGACCTGCTCACCCCGGAGGAGGAAGCGGACCGGGCCAACGTTTTCGACATCGGCCTGCTGGCCAGCCGGCTGTCCGCGGCCACTACCTGGCTCCGCGAGCAGCCCGGGCTGCAGCAGGTCCCGGTGGGGTACTTCGGCGCCAGCACCGGGGTGGCGGCGGCGCTGCGGGCCGCCGCCGGGCCCGGCAGCGGGATCGCGGCCGTGGTCTCCCGCGGTGGACGTCCCGACCTGGCCGGGACGGCGCTGGCCGCGGTCCGGGCCCCCACCCTCTTCCTCGTCGGCGGACTGGATGACCGGGTGCTCGAACTGAACGAGTCCGCCCGGGCGCAGCTGCGCGGCGAAAGCCAGCTCGTGGTGATCCCGGGCGCGGGTCATCTGTTCGCCGAGCCCGGGACGCTGGAGCAGGTGGCGTCCCTGGCCCGCGACTGGTTCCTGCGTTACCTGCGCGCGGACCCGTCCGCGGCGCGCTGATCACGTGGAGGGACGGGAACGGCTCTTGCCGTCCCCGTCCCTGTCCAGTCAACCGCGGTAGGCGCCATGGCCCGCAGGGGCTTCCGTACCGATCAGGCCCCGCCGATAGCCCCTTCTTGGCGTGCACAAGGGCCATCAGCCGCTCGAGCGGCCAGGTCCAGCGGGTCACCGTCCGCCCGTCACCGCGCCCCGTCACCCAGACGAGTGGTTCAAGCTGGCGGCCTCAGCGGTGAATCCGTGCTCAAGTGATGCCCAGAGAGGCTTGCTGGTGTAGGGCAGGCAGTCCTCCTTGAAGTACCACCAGAAATACCCGCCAGCGTAATAGGGAAGGTTGATCGAAAGTCCGTAATAGTAGGGAATCATGGACTCGGCACTGGTCAGCGTCTTCGATTGGACCGGATTGTTCAGGCCGACCTCGCCGAAGCCGAGCTTCGCGTTCGGGTAAAGAGCGTGCAGTTGCTGGAAATACGCCGTCCAGGTAGCGGCGCTCGGCCGGATGCCGTTGCAGTCGTCCTCGTAGTAGGACAGCAGGACGTAACTGAGCCCGTCTCTGACCGAGGCCGGCACGTATTTGCTGGAGAAGGCGAGCGGACTCAGCTCCGATGAGCCGTCGCCGCATCCGACGTTGTAATAGAGAGTGAGGGCGCTGCTCTTTCCTGCGGCGCTCACGTCGTGATAAGCCTCGGTGAGCTTCGCGCTCACCGTCGGGTAGGATCCGGTCCAGTTCCCGTTGACCTCGTTGCCGATCTCCCATAGATCGACTTTGCTCCCGAAGGCCGCCAGATAGGAATTTACCCGGGTGTTGTAGGCCGAGGTGCTGATGCTGGTCTCATCAGAGGAATCCAGCAGCTCGCCCATGATGTAGCTCACCGGCCGCAGGGCATTTATCGCGGCGGTGTAATACGAGGCGGGCTCGCCCACGTCGAAGTAGAGGCGCGTGGTCGGGGCTTGCGGCAGGTTCCGCAGGCCGGCGACGGTGCCCGCGACGTTTGACACGTCATCCACCGTGTCGCCGTAGAGTGGGCTGGGCAACAGCCGGTTGGGCGCCGTGGAGATTTGACGTGATGTATTCGCGCCCAGAACTCGCGTCTTGTGCGGCGGTCCGGCGCCAGTGGGCACCGCCATCCCGGTCAGGAGCGCGAAGCCTGCGACTACGCCGGTAATGGCCGCGAGAGCCGGGCGGCCACGGACGAAAAATGCTTGGTTAATCACGGTGATCCCTGATTTCACATCTACAATGTGATTACATGATCACTTTGCGTGATTAACTGAGCGAACCCCAGAGGCAAAGTCCCTGATTTTGTATTATCCCTGTTCATTCGGCCCGGGCCGTACAGTCCGAGCCGAACGGTCCGAGCCATACGGCCCGGGCCTTTTGGCTCACTGGCCGCGTTACCGCGGGACCGCGGCTGCTACGGGACCGGCCGAGCCGGTGACAGGGCTGCGGGCAAATAGGCGCCCGGCGGCTTTGCGCCGCCCTCAGCGGCAGGGCGGCGCGTAACTGCGTCCGGGGACGTAGTCGGCCCATTCGGCCCTGGTGAGGGGCTGCCCCCCGGTGGCGCACACGCTCGCGGCGGCGGCGCGGG
>Ga0187875_10001724_pt1 | contig 16742 bp, 16 predicted proteins | sample June2016WEW_17_1_2_FD_132978 | JGI IMG/M metagenome (GOLD analysis project Ga0187875, IMG submission 132978) | Peatland microbial communities from SPRUCE experiment site at the Marcell Experimental Forest, Minnesota, USA - June2016WEW_17_10 | ecosystem: Environmental > Terrestrial > Soil >... | reverse complement strand
GATCAGCGTGATCGGGACGGTTGCCGCCGCCAGCGCGGGCCAAACGCGCCGCCGCTCGCGCCACCCCTGGATCACGGGCGTCAGCAGGATGACCGCGCCGGGCAGCAAGTTGGGCCGCGCGCCTACCGCCAGCCCGTACGCCAGACTCGCCACCGCCAGCCACCGGCATCTCCGCTCCGGCTCGTGCATTGCACACCAAATCGCCCCCAGCGCCAGCATCGTCAACATATACCCGCAACTGGCTGGCAGTTCGTGAGCTCCGGACTGCGGGAACATCGTCGGCACGCCTGTCGCCAAGCCGAGCGCCAATGCACAGGCCGCCACCACCCAGACGCTCACCTCGGAGAAATAGCGCCGCCACAACGCGCGCAGCAAGCCCACGCTGGCCAGAATGCCGATGGCGCAGAAGATCGTCACGGCCAGTCGGTCAGACAGGTAGTGGCCGGTCAGCGCAACGAACGGCCAGAACAAGATCAACGCTGGCGTAACCCCGAAGTACAAGTACAGCCGGCCCTTGTAATAGCTCATGTCGCGCAACCCGTACGGCAGGTCCTGGTAGCGGCTACTCGCGTCCGGATCGTACGGGTTGGCGAGGCGCGTGAGTCCGGTCGGCACCTCTTTTTTCAGGCTCAGGTGGCCACTGCGAAACCCCTGCGCCAGTAAATTGTAGTAACTCTCCGCCGGATTCGAAATCAACGATTCCAACCGGGCCAACGGGGCGGTGTACGCGTATATCCCGATGACCAGCAGGCACACAGCGCCCAGTGATTTCCACGCGTTTGTCATTGTGCCGCACCGACCAGCCCCTCGTAAGGTTGTCGCAAAAACATCATCCGCGTGATGACATTTTATACACTTCTCGAGTCGAACACACGCGCATTGTCGTGCGAAGAACCGTCAGGGCTTGCCCGCCCATTGCCGAAGCTCGACGACGAGGCAAAACCCCGTTCGCTGTTCTGTGGTTGACAGCTACTCTGAAGCGGACAAAAATTGGCACCGTAGCGATAGCCGTGTTCCATTAGCGTACCGCGTTAGCACCTGACTCGTCATCCAGGTATGACGTGAAGAAGAAGAATTCTGTGAACCCAAAGAAATTAGCATTTGGTCTTGGCTTGTCACTGATGTTGGTTGCACAAGCACTCGACGGCCAACAAGGCGATGCCGACCGTGACCGACTGGCCGAACTCATCGCCAACGCGGAAACAGGTGATGCCAAAGTCCAGAATGAATTGGGCCTCCGCTACGCCAAGGGCCAGGGCATGACGACGAATGTGGCGGACGCGGTGAAGTGGTTTCGCAAGGCCGCCGACCAAAATCTCGACAAGGCTCAATTCAATCTGGGCGTCTCCTACGCCACTGGGCGGGGTGTGACGAAGGACGTGGCGGAGGCCGTGAGATGGTTTCGCAAAGCCGCCGACCAAAATCTCGCCACGGCGGAGTTCAATCTGGGCCTCTGCTATGAGGAAGGACAGGGCGTGGCCAAAGATGAGGCAGAGGCAGTGGAGTGGTTTCGCAAAGCCGCCTGGCAGAATCTCGCCACAGCGCAATACCTGTTGGGCGACTGTTACGCCAAGGGCCGCGGCGTGACGAAGGATCAGGCGGAGGCGGTGAAATGGATCGCGTTGGCGGCAGCGCAAGGCATGGCGGAGGCCAAGGCCGACATTCCCTGGATTGAACACAATGTGCCCGAGGAGCAAGTAGCGGAGGGCAGACGGCGGGCGATTGCCTGGCTCGAAAGGTGGAAGGGGGCGTCCACCGCCGGTGCCTTCCAACCTTGACTCATTTCCCGCCGCCCTTGGCTCTACCCGACATTTGTGGCGGACGCAACCTGCATGCGGAACAACGTCGGCAGGGAAATTGGCTCCCCGCAATACTTGAAAGAGAGAACTTTTCGGGTTGGATTTGAATTGGGACAGTACAGGGCAAGTGAAAAAGCTCTGAATCCAGCCTCGCGAACGGCAACGCACTAGGCGTCAAAATCGGTTGACGGCGGACGGACGCTGTAGTTCTCTTCCCTCTATGCACCTAAAGAGAGAAGAGGTGGAGAAGCTTTTTAAGGAACTGGAGCACGCGCGGACTCTCGACATTAACCAAAAGGCCGATTTTCTCCTAGACCTCGAAAAGCAAGACGACTGGTCATTTGTTATTAAGGCGCACGCCTTATTGGAGGCGGCCATTTCGCAGATGATTTTCGACTCCCTCGGTGAGACTCGACTACAGGGATTTGTTCAACATCTGCCGCTTATCGGACGCACGAGTAAACTTGCCGTCGCCGAGCAACTGGGATTGTTGAGCGATGAGCAGAGGGGATTTATTCGCCGATTCTCTGAACTTCGCAACAGTCTCGTTCACAATTTCGACAAGCTCGATTTTTCGTTTCAAAAGTATTGCGCGGCTCTCGATGAAAGCGAATACAAGAACTGGCTAAAATCAATAGCTTGGGCATCCAAGGAATGGAAACTAAACGACGCTCTATGGGAATACACTACCGAGAAATTTCCGAAGGTAGCAGTGCGTTTGGCGGTGTACGTCGTACTGGTTGACTGCTCTACTCAATCCACAAAGGCTCGCGGCAAGAGAAAACTACAGGAACTCAGCGACAAGTCTCTTCGTGAATCCGCAAAGAGGGCCACAGGGAACTAAACTAGCTGCTCTTATGGATAGCGAGGCGGTGCACTCGTCGCCCATTCATTGGCGGGCATCGGCGCCGAATCGGTGAGCAACTTTCTTCAAGTCAGTGGCGAGAGTGTAGCGACCGCACATGCTGGAATCTTCGCGCAGGAACCGGCACTCCGCAAGAGTGAATCAGCGCAATGACCGGGATGCCGTTTGCGCTTCCACACCCCTTCACAAAGAGCCGCACTGCCAAGCTTGCAACATTCTTGGAAAGCGATAACATCGCTCTCGCGTTATGCCTGCATCGAACGAAAACACTATCCCGCACGGGCTGAAGTACACAGGCTTTTTCGGGACATTTGATCTCGATAGGATAGTCAGCGAAGTTCAATCTTTTGCTGCGAACACGAAGGAGCATTTTTCCGTAACTGGCGGCACAAGAATTCGTTTCTGGTGCGAGATGTCTACAGACGATGCCACTATTAAGCCTGACGGATACTACGAACCTGCGCTGCAAAGCTTTCTGCTCGACTTGAGGGCGCGCAAGTGGAAGCGGGCAAAAATAAACATCGAACACGGCATTCAAACGGTGAGTGGCTTGGAACTAATGGGGGCATACCGAGAAGAGTTTTTCCAAATCTCAATCGACCGCGAAGAACGCAGATGCGAGATTCAGTGTAGGTTGCGTGAGCGGCCATTGACTGAGGCATTTGTAAATCAGTTGATTCAAAACCTTGGGCTTTCAAGTGAACCCAAGAGTGTTGCTCGCGACATTCCGAAACCAAGATCGCCCGTGGGCGATTCGACTGAAAGAACAGACGTTTTCATCAGCTACAGCCACAAGGATAACAAACGCTGGCATGAGGAACTGAAAAAGCACCTCAAGCCATACGTGCGGGTCGGTTCCATCAGAGCGTGGTCAGACGAGCAAATCCAGCCGGGCTCTAAGTGGTTTGCGGAAATCCAAAGAGCATTGTCCCGAACGAAAGTGGCTGTGCTACTGGTCACGCCCGACTTCATCGACTCGGATTTCATCCATGAACACGAGGTCACTCCACTTCTAAAGGCGGCAGAGGATGAGGGCGTTTATATCCTCTGGATTCCGGTGTACGGAAGTGCCTACATGGTGACTCCGCTGAAGGACTATCAAGCTCTATCCGATCCGACAAAACCCCTTGCTGAAATGAAGGCGGAACGTCAAAAAGCTTGGGTCGATATCTGCCAAAAAATCAATCAGATTGCAAACCTTCGGTAGCGGCAGAGACACCCCTGTAAGGCGGTGGTCATCGGTGAGAAGCCCCACGTTTTGTCGTGGCGGACGCGCTACGCTTGCCCAACGCTTTCTTGAGCCGCACCAGTTGCGCCCGCTTTACAGCAACAGAGTTTCGAGAGGATGAAACCAGCTTCGCGCCTACTTGGACGTACAAGCCCTTGACGACGCGGTATGGAATGCAGTTGGCCTCACAGATGTTGGAGAGGTTCACGCCTTCGGCGTGGACAAGAACCATTCCGCCTGCCCGCATTCGGAGAAACTGAGAAGCGCGGAGAGCCTGCTTGCCGTAAACCTTCACGAGCGAATTGTATTCGCCCGCTTCGCGTAGGTCAAGCGGGCCGCAAGTTGGAACCGGCGAAAACCGTTCGGCTCACTGCTTCACAATATGTATTCGCACTTTGCTTCCGTGGCTGTCTATACCGCTAAGGCTGATTGACTGTTTTGTGGAAGAGAACTTGCCGGACAGCGAGCGCACAATTTGGCCGCTTGCGTCGTAATCGGCCACAATGAGAGCATTCACCGCGTCTTTCGCAGTGACAATGAATTCACCACTTAACGTGTACCCGGATCCAGACCCAGCGACATCGAACATGCCCGTCGAACACGTCGAGGAAATGGTGTATTTCTCAGCCAGTTTGCTCTTAGCCTGAATCACAGTGCCAGTCCATTGGCCGCTTAAATCCGGCGGAGCGAGCGCGGGCGCACCGCTCAGGCGCAGTACGCCTGTTTTCATGTTTCCAGTTGCGCGCGCCGACAAGCTCGTACTCCCTCGCACGCTGCCGGAAAGCGTGGCCGAAAAGACATTGCTGCCATTCGCGCTCTCGTCAAAATTTCCTTCAAGTTTGCCCTTGGCATTGGTGACATTCCAAGCACCGGAAAACGTCAGCAGATTCGTCCTTCCCAAAGTAATTCCGTAGCCGCTGAAAGAGCAGTTGCCGTCAAAATTCAGATAGGCGATGCCCTTATCGCCACCGCCAATTGTCACCGCCCACGTCCCCAAAGACTGACAAGAATTCGTCGAAATGTTTGCTATCTGTGCGATCCATGCTTCGGTTTGTCCGTTTGAATTGATTCCTGTCCCCACAATAAATTGGCCGTTCGACGAAACTCCTGTCGCGGATTGCAATTTCCAGCCTGTCAACGTGAGGCCGTTCTCATTGGTCAACACGCTTTGCAAATTCTGCATACCATGAGCAGCATCCCATATAAAAGCTACAGACACCGATCCTGTTGAAGCACTGCCAACCACAACCGAACCGTCTGCGGACACAGCGTTGGCGGATGTAAAACTTGTACCTGGCAGATAACCAAGACCGATCATCCCATTGCAATTGTCCTCCCACCGGAACGCCTGAGTGCCGGAGTATCCCACGATTGCGGTCCCGTCCAGTGACACGGCCAAAGCCTCGCTGTTACTCGTTGCTGGCAGATACCCAAGGCCGACTAGTCCGGTGCCAGTTGTCCAGCGAAATGCCTGCATATCGGAGGCATCGTATCCAACCACAACCGATCCGTCACTAGATACGCTGTACGCCACACCCGTACAAAGGCTGACCGTCCCACCGCTGCTTGTCCACTGAAACGCCAGTCCCCCGCTTTGCCCTACGACTACCGACCCCGTGCCCGACACGCCGTAGGCCCAACTGTTGTTTCCAGACAAACCCAAGCTGTCCACTACACAGCAGCTTTGGGCTTCAAATGCAAAATTCCCTTGAACCGATCTTGCCTGTAGAGAGAATTCTCCTGCCAAGGTGGAGCCGTCAGCAGACACGCCAGAGGCTCCCCCATCAAAGTCATAGTAAGTGCCTTCATAATAAACTTGGGAGAAGCAGACACTCCCGTTCTCGTTCGTCCACTTACATGCCTCGCCATTAGCGTTTACCGCAACAACCGATCCGTCCGCCGATACTCCGACGGCGGCGCTTGGAAGGCCAAAACTTTGAAAACTCGCGGTCTGCGCTTTAGTTTCCGTGCATAATAGACAAACCATAAGGAGCGCGTGCAATCGTCTCTGACGCAACACCGGCCATCCAGCAACAGATTCAACATGCGTTCTTGCAGTCATTGCGGTGGTTCCTTTCTAGCTTTCTGAAATCGCCGGAAGTAGCAGTCGCTCAACTTTGTGCTTCTCAAGGGCCAGAGGTTTTTCGCCTTTCAATACTCGATTCACGTTCGACTGGATGGCGACAATATCCCATCGAATGTTTTGGTAGATGGCGCAACGCTCCCGCCAAATGTGGACGTGGTCTTTGACCTCTTTGTCAAGGAGCCTCTGCGCTTTTTCTGATCCCTGAATTACCTCCTCAAGTGGCACTCTGCACGTAGGGCTGGTGATAAAACTGAGCATCTGTGTAGCAACGCGATTCTTCTGCTCGTTGTCCAACTTGGCCTTTGCCATTTCAATCAGGTGTGCGCGACACAGATGCGCGAGCGGAACAACTCCACTAGGCGCGACAATCAAAACATTGTCCACCCTCGCCAGTCCCGCAAACCCCTTTCTAGTTCCTGTTGTGACCAGAATCGCGAAATGCGCTTCACGAGTCCTCTTGGCTTGAGCGGCTTGTGAAATGTGAGCGACTTTAATCCTTGGTGTTTGTTTACATTCGTAAATGATGACTCCCGCAATTTGCTTTCCGAACATCACGAAATGCAGAATGTCGCCGCCTTTGCCCTCATCCGTGATTCGGTCTTCGGGAAACTCCCTCTGGAGCCGCTTCCAAAGGTTTTCCTCAAACTCTAAACCCTCTGTCTGTGGCGTTGTTCCCCTTTCGAGCTGCTTGATTCTGGTGTTCGCCAATTCGAGCTTTTTTCTCAACCCCAAAGTGAGTCGTTCCTGCCGCTGCTTCTCAGAGCGAGCACCCTGAATTGCACCCTCAGAACGGGCTGACTTGATTTTCTGCCTAGAGTCCTTGAGCCTTTCTTTCAGCTTGGATTCAGCTTGCTGCGCTTCGCGCAACTGGCTTTGAATCTTTTCGAGGCCAGCTTTTTGAGCTTTCTCCTTTTCCTGTTGAATATGCAGCACGGCCTCATACTTGTCCTTTGGAAGCTTGCTCCCACAGAGAGGGCATTTGTAGTTTTTCACGCGCCGCACCCCAACACATGATTTGTGTTCAGAGCGATCTTCATGGCTGGTTCCTTTCCAGCGGAACTCCGCCACGGAAACAAAAGGGGCGCGAACTCAACGCACCCCCAGTAGAGGCACCGCTAAGCGCCCGTCGAGAGAATGCGCCAAGCCGCGCCCGTTGGGGCGCGTGCTCGGTTGGTCTCTCGACATCGAAAATTAGCGGTTTTCTACTGAGACCGTAGCCGTAGCTACGCTAAATAGTTTTTAGATTTCTCTATGCGATAGTTCTTCTCCAAGTTGCCGCCAGTTTATGACGCCGCCTAGATAAAGGCAAGGCGGTGCTTTTGCGATTCGAGTTTATTCGGTGCTCAAAAACACTTGCAGTCGTGTTTCGATTTCCGCGATTTCTTTTTTGATCGCCTTTTCCGCCAGCGCCATGCTGCCATCTCCCGTGAGAAATTCCATGAAACCCTGTCTGTTTTGAACTTCCACCAATTTTGCCTTTAACTCTGCAAGTTGGTTTATCTGCCCGAGTAAATTGGCGACTCCCCCCTGTGCATTAGAAAAATCTACCGTCAAGCCGCTGACAGATTGCAACAATTTATCGAGCCGAGCAATTCCACCTTCGCGGCGGATGAAAACCTGTACGCCGCACGGATCGCAAATGAAGTAGGGCTTGCGGCGCTTGGATGTCCTTACCTCAAGCCCGTTGCCACACAAGAAACATGGAATCAGTCTCCCGGAATAATTTTTCATGCTGATGTTCTAACGTTACGTTACGTAACGTTGGCGGTTTCGGCGCGACCTCGCCCAAGGGCTTGCGGTTGTGGGCTTGGTCTTTTTACGGTCAAAGCGTGGCTCACCCATGATTTACCCTCTCTTGCTGTGTGTGATCTGTGTCCTCACCCGTTCCGGCGACTGAGCGAGAGAGAACGACCTGCCGGGCGATGAGCCGAGCCAGTAGCCGTAAAGCTCCCGATTCTTGCGGCGACGGTGTGACCGGGTTGACGGCAACTCGCTCACCTGTCTTGGATGATTGAGAAAACGTCCTCAAACTGTACCCCATTCAGGGCTGCGAGAATCTTTGCCCTTGTCGCGGGCGACACGTTTCGATCCCCGCGAATCAGTTGGGATACGTGACCGCTTTTCAGGCCCGCCCCGCGAGCCAAGCCGTTCTGCGACATATTCCGAACGGCAAGCAATCGCAGGAATGCCTTGCGTTTGATTTTGACCTTAACTGCCATAAATTGTGTTCTCCTGTTAGCATATTGTTCATGGAAGCGTACAGCTAGGGAGCACTCGCAGTCAATTACATTGTGCTTGCAGGAATTAACACATTGTGCCATGATGGAAGAGAGGTGAGACTATGGCTATTGACCTTGAAGAATTCGGGCTGTACCTGCGGCGACTGAGGGAAAGTCGAGGGCTTTCCCTAAGACAAGCAGCCGCAAAGGCGGGGATTTCGTCCGCCTACCTCTCGCAAGTCGAGGGGGGCAAACGCGGGAAGCGTAAGAAGGGCGAGCAGTTTGCGCCGCACCCGCATATCTTGAAGAAGCTCGCCGACCTCTATCACGTCGAGCCGATGGGCATTTTAGAGCGCGCGGAATACGTCCAGACGGAAGCGCACTACGATGGCTTCTCAGAACAACGAGAAATCGACCGCGTGTTTGATTTTGTAATCTGCGATCCCGCGCTAAAGCACGTCTTTACCGCGCTCGACAAAAGAGCCATCGTCAACCGCTACGAAACACTCACCGGGCGCAAGCTGATTACATGGGCAGGCGATAACGCGCAATCGTCAGCAAAGAAAACGGAATTCGCTGGACTCACGTTATTCGACGGAATCTTGCACGCCGAAACTGTGCACGCCACGCTCAGCCTGAAAGAAGTGGCGAATGAGTTGGCGTGCGACGTGAGTGTGGTTGAAAAATACGTTGCGAATGGCTGGTTGCACGCAACCAAGGATTCCACAGGGAATCTTTGCGTCGAAAAGCAAGCTCTGCGGGACTTCAAGGATTACGCGGTCCGGGATGGACTGCGACTGCGGGAAGCCTGTAGGCACGCTCACAAACCGTACACACCCGAAGATTTCGTCAACGCCGTGATTGCCTTGCACGCTCCGAAACCGCTTCCAGAGGTGACGTTGCAGGTTATCGAGCGGCGAAAGAAAAATCGACGCACGCCCGTCAGTGGCGAGGCACAGGCGCAAGAAAACGCCGCCGTTTTGGAAGAGGTGAAAGCACACCCGGTTTATCGAAAGGAATCGAAAGAGCATCCCGTTAGAAGTGTGTTTCCCGTTAGCGATGATGCGTTAAAGCAGTCGCAAAAATTAAAACGAACCAAGCGCGAAAGCAGAGGTGAACGATGAAAGTTGTCCTCTACGCGAGAGTTTCATCAGAACGCCAAGCCGAAAAGGATATTTCGATCCCCTCGCAACTAAAAGCGATGCGCGAATACGCAGCAAAGCGCGGTTGGGAAGTGCGGGAAACATTCGTTGACGAAGCGGAAAGCGCACGCTCCGCGAATCGTCCGGCGTTTCAAAAAATGATTGGTTTGGCAAAATCCAAGAATCATCGGTTCGATGCCATTTTGGTGTGGAAACTATCGCGCTTTGCGCGAAACCGCGAAGATTCCATCATCTACAAGGCACTTCTGCGAAAACACGGGGTGCAGGTGATTTCCGTAAGCGAACCGCTCGACGATTCGCCAGCGGGCAAGATGTTGGAAGGCATGATTGAAGTGATTGATGAATTCTATTCCGCCAATCTCGCGCAAGAAACGCTGCGCGGAATGACTGAAAACGCTTCACAAGGTTTCTTGAATGGTTCCGTCCCGCCGTTTGGTTATCGGATCGTGAAAGTGAAAATCGGCGAACAAGAAAAATCCAAGCTCGCAGTACAGGAAACCGAAGCGGCGATTGCGAAACGCATCTTCAAAATGTCTCTGGACGGTATGGGCACGAAGGAAATTGCCAAAGCCCTGAATGCGGAAGGGCTGCGCACACGTAAGGGGAAATTGTGGAGCAAGACCGTTCTGTATTCCATGCTCACGAATGAAACCTACACGGGCTATACGCTGTTTAATCGCTACCGCTATCGCCACATGAAACGCGCTGCCGCGAATCATCCTGTGATTCGTGTAAAAGACACGCACCCGGCCATAATTGACGAAACCCTGTTTCAACGGGTGCAGGAGATTCTGCGGGAGCGCGCGCCAAAAATTCGTCACCCGCGCACGATCAGCAGCGATTATCTGCTGAGCGGTCTTGGATTCTGCAAAGACTGCGGTGCCAAGCTTATCGGCGCTACCGCCAAGAGCGGAAAATTCTTCTACTACGGCTGCCAGAATTATCTGAAAAAGGGAAAACAAGCGTGCGATTCCGGGTTGGTGAATCGGGAGAAATTGGAGCAATCGGTAGTCGCCCGTATCAAAGAGAGAATTTTGACAGACAAGAATCTCACCGACCTTGTGAAAATGGTAAACGAAGAGCTTGCGCGACTGAAAACCGATTCGTCAGAAATCCTCGCGCAAATCGACGGGCAACTTGACGATTGCAACAAGCGTTTACAGCGATTGTTCGCTGCCGTGGAAACCGGCAAAATGGAACTGGATGATTTAGCGCCGCGCATCCGCGAACTGAAACAGGAAATCGAACAACTTCAAAGCAAACGGCGCGGAATCGAAACTGAAAACGTGCGTGCCATCCAAATCACGCAATCGGAAATCCAGCATTACGTCGAAGACTTGCGGTCGCTGCTTATGACCGGCACCCTCATTGAGCGAAAATCATTCCTTCGCAGTTGGATTCGCCGCGTCGAATTTAGCAAGTCCGCTGGCGGGGAAATCGAATACTGTCTGCCGCTCATTTCGACGGGGAAAGATTACGAAAAAGCGCCGGACCGTGAAGTTCTCTCTATTGGTAAATTTGGCTCCGCAGGAAGGACTCGAACCTTCAACCTAGTGATTAACAGTCACTCGCTCCACCATTGAGCTACTGCGGAACCTGAAAGTGGCGGGTTCTTATATAGGCGAGACGCCCAGTTTCGTCAACTCCGCGCGCGCCTGCTCCGGATTCAGGAAATGAATGGCCTGCATCCCAACGCGGCGGGCGCCCTCGACGTTGGTGGCGAGGTCGTCGAGAAACACCGTGCGTTCTGCCGTCAACCCGTATTTGTCCAGTGTATATCGGTAGATGGCGGCGTCGGGCTTGAGCAGGCCGACCTCGTGCGAGAGGATGTGCGCGTCGAAATCGTCGAGGAACGTGTACCGTTCGAGGATGTAGTCCATGTGGATGGCGTTGGTGTTCGACAGCAGCAGGCGCGGCACGCGCGTCTTCAACGATTCCGCCAGCACGATCATCGAGTCGATCGGGGTGAAGATGTCGCTCCAGATCAACGCGAATTCATCGTACGTGCCGTCGAAACCGAGGTCCTTCGCCACTGTGTGGAAAAACTGCTTCTTCGAGACTTTGCCCAGGGCCAACTCGTGGCCGTGGGACGTGCCGCGTATGTATTCCTCGATTTGCTGCCGCGTCTTGCCGGTCCGGGCCGCCATGCGCTTCGCGCCGCGCGGTTCATCCACCGCGATCAGCACGTTGCCCAAATCAAAAACGACCGCGTCAATCCCGTTCATAGCCGCCCTAAAATCCCTTCCGCTTGTTGTCCCGCTTCTGTCATCGTCGTTCCGAACGAAACAAACCCGTGGTTGCGCATGACCACAAACCGGTGCCCGTCCAGCGCGCTCAAAATCTCCGCGACCAGGTCCGGCGTCCCGTACGGCTGTTCGCGCACGGTGATCGGCACCCCCAGTCGCTCCGCTTCGGCCAGCAACCGGTCGCTGTGCCCGTGGAACACCGCGTTGATCCCGGGCCGCGCGGCGTAGATGCCCGCGTGCATCAGGCTTTCGCTCGACGGCTCGTACAACCCCACGACCGTCAACTCGGGGCCGCCCGGGTCCGACTGGATCACCTCGACAAATTCCTGGCGCGTGATCCCGCCCAGGTCGCCCGCCGTGCGGTTGATGAGAAACCCGTTCGTGGTGCGGAAACTGAGGTTGCCGACCGTGTCGCCGACCAACCCGAGCGCGGCCCAGCGCCGGCACCACTTCAGCAATTCGCCCAGCCGCTCGTCGCCCGACACGGCTCGCCGCGCGAATACCGTGCGAAATTTCGTCCCGACATAGACCTCGCCCATGATCGTGCTATTTCCCGAACCGCCGGCGAATCTGTCCCGGCTTCACAATCCCCCGTTCCGTGATAATCCCCGTAATGTACCGGGCCGGCGTGACGTCGAAGGCCGGGTTTCCCGCCGCCGCCCGTCGCGGCGATACGCGGACGCGGACCGGTTTCGATCCGCCAGTGACACCCGAGACGAAGTGTACTTCATCCTCATCGCGTTCTTCAATCGGGATGTCATCGCCCGTGCGGCAGGTCAGATCGATGGTCGAACTCGGCGCGGCCACGTAAAACGGAATGCCGTTCTCGCGCGCCAGCACGGCCTTCTGGTACGTCCCAATCTTGTTGGCCACGTCGCCATTGGCCGCGATGCGGTCAGCGCCCACGATGCACAGATCCACCTCGCCCCGCCGCATGTAAAAACCGCCGGCGTTGTCCGCGATGATCTTGTGCGGCACGCCTTCCTGGAGGAATTCCCAACTCGTCAGGTTCGCCCCCTGGTTGCGCGGGCGCGTCTCGTCCACCCACACGAATACTTTCCTGCCGCGGCGATGCGCCAGATAGATCGGCGCGGGCGCGCTCCCCCAGTCGACCAGCGCCAGCCAACCGGCGTTGCAGTGCGTCAATACGCGCGTCCCGTTCTTGATCAGCGGAAGGCCGAACTTGGCGATTCGTTTCGCGCGTTCGACATATTCGTCCGCAATCGCTTCCGCTTCCGCCACCGCTTCTTTCGCCGACGTGGCGCGGCGGCGAACGCGGTCGAGAGCGTGTTTCAGGTCGGCGGCGGTCGGCCGCGTTTCCAGCAACGTGCGATAAGCTCGGTCGATGTCCACACCCTCGGCATAAGCCTGGGCCAGGCCGTAGGCGGCGGTGGCGCCGATGGTGCCCGCGCCACGGACAATCATTGTGCGGATCGCGCGGGCCGTTTCACGGTGGTTCTTCAACCGCAATAATTTGAACCGGTGCGGGAGCAAGGGTTGATTGATGACAACAACGTCGCGACCCTCCATCCAGACCGCGCGATATTCGCGATGGCCGACTTTCATACTCGACTACTGCTGGGACACACTTGATTTGACGGGTCCAACGCAACACGGGAACAACCGGGACGCAAGGAGGAATATCCCCTCGCCCCTCCGGGGGAGAGGGTCAGGGTGAGGGGGCCGTCGTCAAATGAATCGTGTCGTTGCACTACAACCGTCGCCGCCCTTCCAGCGCCCGCGCCAGCGTCACTTCGTCGGCGGTTTCCAGCGCGCTGCCCACCGATAACCCAAGCGCGATGCGGCTGACCGATACGCCGAGCGGTTTGAGTTGGTCAACCAAGTAGCTGACCGTGGCCTCGCTCTCGACGTCGGCTCCCAGCGCCAGGATGATCTCGGTTGGTTTATCGCGTTTCACGCGCTCCAATAACGCCGCGATGCGAAGTTGTTCCGGACCGACACCATTCAACGGTGAAATCCGTCCCATCAACGCGTGGTACACGCCCTTGTGGACGCCGGCGCGTTCCAGCGTGAGGATATCGTTCGGGCCTTCGACGACGCAAATGGAATGCTGGTCGCGGCGCGGGCTGGCGCAAATCTCGCAGGGATCGTGCTCGGTGTAGCTGCCGCATCGCGAGCAATTGCGGATCTTCGCCTTGGCATCGACAATCGACTGGGCAAGCTGGCGATTGGTGTCGCCGTTGGACTTGAGCAGGTGCAGCGCAATCCGTTCGGCGCTGCGTTTGCCGATGCCGGGCAGGCGCGCGAATTGCGCGATGAGATTTTGGACGGGCGCGGGATAATCCATCGGCGCACTTTTACACCCTTCGACGCGTGAAAACAAGCAGGCGAAGCGGCTTGATGACCCGCGCGGTCATCCGCCGGCCGACCCACGCGCCGCACCCCGCCCGCCTTCCCAGGCCAGCGCAAGCCCACAATGGTGATCAGTGGAATACGACCATACTCATTGTATACAGTAAAACTAAGGCAAAGCCGCCGAGCCGGATAGCTTGCTGGGCATCGTGCACCTTCACTGGAACAAACTACTGAGATCCTGGGCGACGCGATCTTGGTACAACGCCGGCAGATTGCTCAACTGCTCAATGGCTTCCGGCGTTCCGGCCCCACTCTCAATAAATGCAAGAGTCCGGCCTATAACATCCTGGCTCTCCTTCGAGAACGCATATGCAACCTCCCGGTATTTATTATTTACGGCGCGGATGTGAGCAACAGCCGCTAAAGTCTCCTCCTTGTTCATGGATGCCCCCTTTCTTCCAGCGGCTACCGCGTCCATGGCAGTGAACTGATTCTTCATGAACTCTTGGAACTCTCGCAACAAGGAAATCCGCTCTTGTCGAACTGAGAACCGCTGCCTAACTCGCTCCACTTTCACAGCGGCGCGACCTGCAACAAACGCCGCGACCAGTGAAACGAGTAGGGAAACGAGAGCGATCAAATCGCTGTAATGCTTCAGGACATCCATCTGCTCCTTCCAGGCACATACTTGGGAACCGTCCCAAGCCGCCCCGCTACATCATCCCGGGCAGGTTCATGCCGGCGGTGACCTTGCCCAGCTCTTCTTCCTGGGTCTTCTTCGCGGTCTGCAACGCGTTGCTCACGGCCCCGAGGATCAGGTCTTCCAGCATCTCCACGTCCTTCGGGTCCACCACCTTGGGGTCGATCTTGACGGACACGATCGAGCCGTCGCACTTCGCCACGGCTTTCACCGCGCCGCCGCCGGCAGTGGCTTCCACTTCGCGCTGTGCCAGCTCCTCCTGGACGCGTTGCATCTCCGCCTGCATTTTCTGGGCTTGTTTGAGGAATTTTCCGAGTCCGGCCATATTATTCTCCACGAACACAGGCGAGACGCCCGTGCTACTATTTTCTGACTTCGACGATTGTTCCTTTGAAAATCTCCAGCGCCTTCTTGATCAACGGGTCGTTCTTGAATTCATCGAAGCTTGTTTTTGTCGGCTCCGCTCCCTTGACCGGCGCCAACGGCGACCGGGCGGGCGCGGGGGTGGCGGATTTCACCACTTCAAACTTCAGGGCCACGTCCATCCGCAGTTTTTCCTTCAGTTTGGCCCGCAACACCTCGATGTTGCGCGGCCGGTCGGCAAAATCCTTGCGATCGGCAAACTCCTGGTCGAATCCCACCACCAACACGTTCCCCTGCATCCCCAGCGGGCGCGTGCCCACGAGATAACTCTTCGCGATTGGCGTGACCTTCCCGAGATGCTCGACCGCATACGCCCACGCGTCCTCGATCGAGGCCGACGAAGCCGCTGGCGCCGCCTCGCTGGTATGACGTTGCGGCGCGGGCGCGGGCGCGGCGGGTTTGTTCACCCGGGGCTCACTCACCACCGGCAGGCTGACGGCGCTGGCGCCGATCACCACCTGCCCTTTCAATTCGTTCAGCTTCTTCAACACACCCTCGATACCGACCAATTCGCGGGCTTTGACGGCTTTCACGAGCGCAATCTCGAGAAACACCCGTTTGGACAACGCGTAGCGCAGCCGCCCTTCGGCGGCGGACAGCGCGTCGATGATGCGCAGCACGGCATCCGCATCCGCGCGTTGCGCCTGTGCTTGTAATAGCTCGATCTCCGTTTCCGGCAACTGCAATGACTGGACGCCATCCTCGCCCAACGTCACCACCAGCAGGTTGCGAAAATGATCCAGCAAGTCCGCCATCAGCCGTTGCAGGTCCTTGCCCACGTCGTCCAATTCCTTCAACACCCTCAACGCCTTTGTGGTCTGCCCGTCAATGACCGCATCGGTCAACTTCGCGATCTGAACGTGGGCAACAAGTCCGAACACCGACAGCACGTCGTTCTCGGCGATCTTGTTCCCGCAAAACGCGATCAACTGGTCGAGCGCGCTCTCGGCGTCGCGCAAACCGCCCTCGGCCCCGCGCGCAATGGCCGCCAGCGCCGCGTCATCGACCGTCACCTTCTCCTTCTTGGCGATGGCTTTGAGGTGCTTGACGATCAGGCTCGACGGAATCCGCCGCAAATCGAACCGCTGGCAGCGCGAGAGGATGGTGGGCAGCACTTTCTGCGGTTCCGTCGTGGCGAAGAAGAACTTCACGTGTGCGGGCGGCTCTTCGAGCGTCTTCAATAGCGCATTGAACGCCTGCGTCGTCAGCATGTGGACTTCGTCGATGATGTAGATCTTGAACTTGCTGCGGGCCGGCGCGTAGCGGACCGTATCACGCAGCTCGCGGACCTGCTCGACGCCATTATTCGACGCGCCATCGATTTCGAGCACGTCGAGCGACCGGCCCTCGGTGATTTCCTTGCAGTTGTCGCATTCGTCGCACGGGGTGACGGTCGGCCCCTTCACGCAATTCAGGGCCTTGGCGAAAATGCGGGCCGTGGAGGTTTTGCCGATGCCGCGCGGGCCGACAAACAGGTAGGCGTGGGCGAGCCGGTTCTGGTCAATGGCGTTCTTCAACGTGGTGGTCACGTGCTCCTGACCCACCACGTCGTCGAACTGTTGCGGGCGCCATTTCCGCGCCAGGACCTGATATTGTTGCGCCATACCGTACCCTCACGACTTCTGCCCACTGAAAAACGGCCGTGCACCTCGCGTCGACAACCGACACCGGCTTGCGCGCCGCGGTTAAAGCTCCAG
>Ga0187875_10001717_pt1 | contig 16802 bp, 15 predicted proteins | sample June2016WEW_17_1_2_FD_132978 | JGI IMG/M metagenome (GOLD analysis project Ga0187875, IMG submission 132978) | Peatland microbial communities from SPRUCE experiment site at the Marcell Experimental Forest, Minnesota, USA - June2016WEW_17_10 | ecosystem: Environmental > Terrestrial > Soil >... | reverse complement strand
CTGGAAGATCGATTGCGCCAGGCCATACCGCCCGCCGGAGGCCATTCGTGCGACTCGCGAAGATTCCGGATGAAAGATCGATGAGCCGGTGCCCACCATGGCGGCAGCAATGAGCACCATGCTGTAATTATTCGCCAGCGCCAGGACCATCATCCCGGCCAGGGTGCAACACATGCCGATGAACAATGAATAGGGTTTTGGGTAGTGGTCCGTATAAAGCCCAACTACAGGTTGCAATAGGGACGCCGTGATCTGATAGGTCAGCGTGATCAAACCAATCTGAGTGAAACTCAGAAGGAACGTGGATTTCAGCAAAGGATAAATGGCCAGAATCAGGGTTTGGAGCATATCGTTTAGAAAGTGCGAAAAGCTGATTGCCCCCAGCACCTTGAAGACGGTGCTTTCTGCACTATCGGTTGGTGGAGCGGAGGTGTCAACGCGGGTTCTCATAAGGTTTATTGCTCACTGGCTTCCATGTCTTGCACCTAATAAGCATTTGAGCTCAGGGACGCTATATTGAACTTGTTTCTCTGAGAATTTCAAGGAATATGCTATTCTGATGCGTGTCATAAGGCTTAAATCTGCATGGAGTCTTGCTCGGCTGCATTAACACAAGGAACAAGGAGTTCTCGATGGGTCACAATGCCGCCATGCCAACCGGTGTCATACCCACCAGAGCATTTGGAAAGACCGGCAGTGAAGTTACCCTCACAGGATTGGGCGGTGAAGGGGTCTTAAGGACTTACGGGCAGGAAGACGAGACCTGGATGGTGATCCGAGAAGCCGTAGCTCAGGGGATTAGCTACTTCGACTGCGCACGGGCATATGCAGGAAGTGAGATGTATTACGGACAAGTCTGGTCGAGGCATCCGGAGGATCGAGCCAGGATTTTTCAAGCGAGCAAGTCAGCGGCGAGAAGCAAGAACGGGGCTCTTGCCGATCTCGATCAAACGCTCAGGAATATGGCCATCGATTACCTGGATCTGTGGCAAATCCATGACGTAAGAACCGAGGAAGACCTTGAAATGATCTCCCGTACCGGTGGGGCGCTGGAGGCGTTCATGGAAGCCAAAACCAACGGAAAAACTCGCTTTATAGGAGTCACAGGGCATCACGATCCGAAAATCCTGGAGAAAGCCATACGGGAATGGCCGATCGATTCAGTTATGATGCCTATTAATCCCGTCGAAGCGGCACTTGGTGGATTCATGGATTCTGCGTTGGCCGCTGCACTGGAAAAAGGCATTGCCGTGATAGGAATGAAGGTGCTTGGCGCCTCGCACTATATATTGCCGGACGCGGGTGTCACACCGGAAATGCTGACCCGATTCGCCTTATCACAGCCCATCACTGTTGCCATCATCGGTTGTTCCAACGGTTCTCATGTTCGAACGCTTGCAGAAACAGGCCGAGGCTTTAGCCCTCTAAGCCAGGACGAACAGCAAGCTATTGTGGGATTATTTCATCCCTATGCCAAGAGACTGGCCTTCTATCGGGGATCCCTATAAGTCTATTCCTATCAAAAATCCATGATGCTTGTTGCGAACTGCTCCCAAAAGGTTTACCAGCAACGTCTGGAATCTTTTTCGCGTGGCCTCGTCAGTCACCCTGTATTCAATGTTCAAATATGGGTTTTCCTCGATTACCTGCTCAACCATGTCCGGAGGGATCACGAGGATTGTGCCGCCGTGCCCGGAATTTCTGACAGAACTGATGATACGCCTGGTTACTTGTTGGGCAATTGTGCGCGCAATACCGGGATCGAGATCCGCCCAGGGCTTTTTGGCTGCATCTTTTGCCGCTATGTTTAACTCCCACAGCCTGGAGCGAATTGGGGCAAAACCGGCGGGAAGCCAGGCTGAATCGAAGACTTCTTGTGCAGGGGAAACGATCTGACCACTATTTAATGTTGCAATCGTCAAAGGACCTTTACAGAGACCGATAAAAATCGGTCGCAGGAGACAACCTCGGCCGCAATCGATTACGCTGCTCAATTCGGATAACCGTGCATCGCCCAAGTGGTCGGTAACATAGGAGGCGAGGTCCCGTGCATTTGCATGCCACATGTCTATTCCTCACATTTGCTTATGGCCGAAGTCTCGAACCGGATGCGGTGTTTTTCGATTTTCGCCATGAGAGTCGGGCGGGAGAGGCCCAGCATCTTTGCGGCACGGGACCTGTTTCCGCCGTTGAGGTTGAGCGCTTCGGTGATGAGCATGGAGCCAAACCGTTCCATCGCCGAATCGAACGCACTTAAACCTCCTTCCTGGGAATTTAGATAACTGCGGATACATGCTCGGATGGTCTCCTCGGGCAAATCGGCCTTTTCGGCCGTCCGGTCCGGAGCTATTCCGCTACCCCGCGCAATGTCTTCGAGCGATACAGGCCCGCCCCGGTTAAAGATCAGCGCTTTCTGGACGGCGTTTGCCAGTTCGCGCACGTTGCCCGGCCAGGCGTAACCGCAAAGCATCTCGATGGCCTCAGCCGTAATCCCTGGGTTCGGGCTCCCCATTTTTTTCGAGCAACGTCTTATAAAGTATTCGCAAAGCAGCGGAATATCGCCCTCCCGGTCCCGCAAAGGAGGCAGCGAAATAGTAACGACCTTGAGCCTGTAGTAAAGGTCTTCCCTGAATTTGCCCTCCGAAAGAGCGGCTTCAAGATTGCGATTGGTCGCGGCGATTATTCGCACGTCAACCGGAATGGGTTCGCGGGCGCCGAGCCTTTGGATGCTTCTTTCCTGGAGCAGGCGCAGGATTTTCGCCTGAATTCCGAAGGGCATGTCTCCAATTTCGTCAAGGAAAACCGTCCCGCCGTCAGCTTGCTCGATGCGCCCTACCCTGCGGTTCACTGCGCCAGTAAAGGCGCCTTTTTCGTAGCCGAACAACTCACTCTCCAGGAGCGTCTCGGGGATCGCAACGCAGTTAATGACCAGGAAGGGCTTGTGGGATCTGGCGCTGTGCTGGTAGAGGGCCCGGGCTACGAGTTCCTTGCCCGTGCCCGATTCACCCCGGATAAGGACCGTGGCATCGGTAGAGGCCGATCTTCCGATCGCTTTATATACCTCCTGCATGGCCCGGCTGCGTCCGATGATGGCTTCACCAGAGCCGGTTTCAGGCACAGGGTCCAATTCGACCCGCGAGCGCATGAACCGGCCGGCCTCCACCGCCTTTTCGATCAGGGAGAGCATTTCGGGGATGTTGAAAGGTTTGAGGATATAGTCGAAAGCGCCCATCTTGGTCGCTTCTATCGCAGTTTCGGTAGTCCCGAACGCGGTCATTATAATGACCGGCAAAAGCGGTTCTATTTCACGGATCGCTTTGAAGGTCCGGAGTCCGTCCATCCCTGGGAGCCGTACATCCATAATGACAAGGTCGAATTCGTCGGACCTTGCCAGGGGCAGCGCCGCCTCGCCGCTCGAAGCCGTCTTGACCGTGTGGCCGTCTTGGGTGAGCAGCTTCTCGAAACTCCGGCGCAGATGGTGATCGTCATCAACTATAAGGATCGCAGCCAAGCTCTCTCCTCCCGGCACGGCAGAGTGATCGTGAAAGCGGCGCCTTTATGGGGGCGGCATTTAACGCTCAGACAGCCTTTATGTTCCTGGATAATACGGGTTGCTATGCTCAACCCAAGCCCGGTGCCTTCCTGTTTTGTAGTGTAGAAGGGTTCGAAGATTTTCTCTCTTATCGACTCGGGAATGCCCGGTCCGGAGTCGCTTACGCGAATCACGACGACCCTGTCCATCGGATCGGTTGCCCCTTCTTCTTCGGTTATGAGAATGCGCCCCCCATCGACCATCGCCTCGCACGCATTGACGATCAGGTTCACCAGCACTTCCTTTAGTTGCTCGGGGTCGCAGTCGACCTCCGGAAGTTTCCGATCTCTCATCAGTTCGAGAGTAACTCCATAAGAATCGATTCGATGGCGGAGAAGCTGCACGGCCATATCGACCACCTCCGACGGACTCGCCTTTTGAATTTTCAGTTTGGGCGGCCTGGAGAATTCGAGAAAGTTTCCGACTATTGTATCTATATGGCGGATCTCCTCGGAAATAACGTCAAAGTCTTCTTTCTGAGCAGCCGAAAGCGAGAGCGTGCGCTCCAGGCTAAACAGCCGCATTTTCACCGAGGTGAGCGGATTTCTTATGCTGTGGGCAACCCCTGCGGCAAGTTTCCCTATTTGCGCCAGTTTTTCGGACTGCAGCAGATGTTCGCGGCTCTGCTCCAGTTCAATGCGCGTGGTATCCACGCTTTCAATGAGTCCCTGTATTTTTTTCCCAAGGGCCTTCACCTCGTCGGGTTCGTCAACCGAGACACCCCCTTCGCGGCCGGCGGTAAGGGCGAGGAGACGGATCGGCACGAGCACCCTGCTCAGAAGCAATACCCCAAGAGTAATCCCCAGACCCATGGCGCAAACCATGGCTATGGACGCGGCCGTATCAAAAAAGGCCACCTTCAGCCTGATGCCCTCAGAGCTTAAACCGACCTTCTCATACTGGACCTGCTTGAACTGCTCGCAAAGGTCCCGGATCGAGTAAAAGGGGTTGCGGACCTCCTTGTGCAAAGCGTATCCATCTTCCCGTTTTCCGGCCCTGTAGAGATCGATGACACGTTCGCGCTGATTGGTATAGCGAATGTATTTCGATTCAATATCGTTTAGCAGTTCGCGCTCGCGATCGGAATCAGCGAATTCGCGGGCTCTTTTCAGCCAATTCTCGAATTCGAACCGATGCCGATCGAGCTGGGTCAGCCATTCACTGTTGCCGTCAATATAATAATAGCTTAGCAGACCCCTTTGCATTGCAAGGGAGCTTTCCAACTCCTGGCTGACATCGAGCGCGGCCACTTTGGAACCGATTACAGAAGAAACGGCGCTGTTCATCCGGTGCACCATCCAGATGGTGGTCGATCCGCCCAGCATGGCGATAGCAACCAGTGCGCTTATAGCGAACATTATTCTAGTTCTCAAGCTGAAGCGCTTTAACATTCTAAGGTCCTTCGAGAGACGAATTCCACGAAGTGCGAAGGAGACACGAGCACGAAGAAAAGGAAGCGGGAGACGATATCAGAAATAGCCAATTCTATTAACGCTGTTAATCCTGTAAATCCTGTCTGAGCTTCTCTCCGTGTTCTCTCCTTGACCGGGCTGTGTCCCGCCTCTGTGGTAAAATGGTTTCTGCCGGGAAAAGCAGAAGCGCGCCATCATAGGAGGCGCATATCCCACAGACCAGGTCATTTGCCCAGAACGCCCCAATTCCAGCCAGTCCCCTGGTGGCCATGGCAACCATGTCCGCATGTCTTGCCGCTGCTGCGGCGACAACGGCGGGCTCTGCCTCACCACGTTCAACGCTTCCGCTTGCCTCGACATTTCGGGCGAGCAGCAATTGAAGCTGTTCTTGCAGGCGCCCTGTTGTCTGTTCCGTTTCCAAATCCAGCAACAGACGCGTCGTACTCGGGACAAGGCGCCCCCCAGGAACCTGGTCCGGGGTGACGCTGCCTGCAGTCGGCACTACGTGCAACAGGTGCAGTTTGGCCTGAAATATAATCGCCAGTTCCGAACAGGCAGTCAAGACCGGATCGCTGTGCGGTGTGCAGTCCATAAAAGCAATTATGCTGCGGGGGCCAAAATCGGGAGCGCGCCCGTGTTCATCGGTCTTTATGAGAACCACGGGCGTGCGTCCGCGCGTGAGCACCTGCTCGGCATTGGTTCCGAACACAAATCTTTTGAACCCTCCGCTTCCGTGCGTGCACAGGACAATGAGGTCCTGTTCCAGCTCTTCGGCGTGTTCGGCGATGCACCTGGGCACATCGCCCTGTGGAACTTCGTGCACGTGGCTGGAAACGTTCAGTCCCCAGCCATCGAGCTTTTCGACTACCAATGCCAGATACCGTTGAGCGCCTGCGGCGTCCTGGAGGTGAGTGTCACCATGTATGCTTCTCGGGGGGCGCTTCTCGATCACGTGAAGAAGTTTAACCTCGCACCCAAGCCGTTCGGCGAGCCTCTTTACGACCGGAAGAACCGATTCAGCCAGCTTTGACCCGTCGAGAGGAACGAGCAGATTCGAAAACATACACCCTCCACATACGTACGCGTTCACCGCGTAAAGCGGGAAGCGAGAAGCTTTTGCTCCTTGATCTTGTTCACTTTTGGTTTTGCGCTGTGCCCTCTCCTCGACCGGACAATGCCCCGTCTCTGCGGTGAATTGCTTTTAGTCGCCCCCGGCCGCCATACTGTAGAGCAGGTATGAATTGAGCGCCAGAATCAGCAAAATTGTGATGGCGGCCAGAAATGAGGTGAAATGCCTGTTCACCAGCGGACCCATTATTTTTCCGTTCGCTGTAAAAATAATGAGCGGGATCACCGCAAAAGGAAGCCCAAAGCTGAGCACAACCTGGCTGATTACAAGCGTCCTTGTGGGGTCCAGTCCCCAGGCCAGAACGGCCAGGGAGGGCAGGACCGTAACCAGGCGCCTGGTCCAAAGCGGGATTTTGAAGTGAACGAACCCCTGCATAACCACCTGCCCGGCCATGGTTCCCACCGCCGAAGAAGACAGGCCGGCAGCGATCAGCGCAATTGCGAAAATATTGCCGGCAGCCGAACCCAGAATGGGGGAAAGGGTCCTGTAAGCTTCCTCGAGTGTTCCGATCTCGCGTAATCCCTGGGCGTAAAAGGTCGATGCGGACATAATCAGCATTGCGGCATTCACAGCCCCGGCGACCGTCATCGCTATTGCCACGTCCATGACTTCAAAGCGGAACAGCCTTTTGAGTTTGTCTATATCCTTCACGACTATTCGCCCCTGGGTCAGGGCTGAATGAAGGAATATGACATGCGGCATGACTGTTGCCCCCAGAATGCCTACGGCTAGCAAGACTCCTTCCCTGCCTCCGAAGCGCGGAATAAAAAGCGAGGACACGATCTGCGCGGGTTCGGCTTTAACCAGGAATATTTCAATCAGGTAGCTTACTGCCACAATCCCTATCATTGCGGTAATTATGGCCTCGAGAGGCCGAAAACCGTACCTTTGCAGGCCGAGGAGCAGAAAAGTGACAACAGCGGTCAGCAAGCCGGCGAAGAGAAGCGGGATATGAAATAAAAGCAAAAGTCCAACGGCGGCCCCCACGAATTCGGCAAGATCGGTTGCGATAGCAACGATTTCAAGTATAACCCACATCGCCCAGACAAGAGGGCGCGGAAAATGATTCCTGCACAATTCGGCCAGATTCAGGCCGGTAGCGATGCCCAGCTTCGCCGAAAGGATCTGAACGAGCATGGCCATTAAATTGCTTATTATTATAACCCAAAGAAGAGTGTAGCCCAGTTGCGCGCCGCCCTGGATATTCGTGGCGAAGTTTCCGGGATCGATGTATGCAACGGAGGCGATGAATGCGGGACCAAGGAAAGGAAAAAGTCTTTTGCGCCAGGGGATTGTTTCTCGGGCCAGCACCTTCTCAGCCGCCGAAAGAGTTCCCGAGTCCAAAGCGCCAGGTTTGTTTTCGGGGCGGTCTTCCAGCACGCCGGGTCCTTTCAAGGGCAGGTCAACGATGAACTATTACCATAAACTTTTGTCCAGCTTTAATAATTATTGATTTGTGACGGTCCAGGCCCTGATTTTAAATTCATTTAATTCCCCTGATTCCAGTTTTCCGATATAAGTCAAAGAGCCTCAATCGTAAACCAGGAAGCGACGGCGCCGAATTCAGGACTGCAAGGCCCAATATGTCCAATGCACTGGATTTCATTCTCAAAAAACTGAAGGGACATAGGAGGAGGAAGATTTCGGGCGATACTCTAACCGAGGTCTTTCGAAACAAATACGATCATTTCAAGGCAATCCTGGACTCCGATGCGGAGCTTTCGAAAATAATTGCCGAACTGGAAGACAAGCTCCAGGGAGATGACGTGTTCGGCATGACCTACATCAAGTCTCAGTGCGCCAGGGCTGTTTTCCACGCCATGAGAATGGTCCGGAACTTCGATGCGCTTTCGAACGGAAAATGCCCGGCTCTTTTTGACGTTCTCGAGAGGCTGAACGCCGAAATAAAAATAGGACTCGAAGGTATAAGGGAAGAATCGTCTGATTGCGGCTGGGTCCTGCCCTATTCCAGTATTACAAGGGAAATGGTTGATCTGGTGGGCGGCAAGAATGCAAATCTGGGAGAAATCCAAAACCGGCTCAATCTCCCCGTGCCTGGAGGCTTTGCGATCTCCACCGAAGCCTACAGATTCTTCCTGGCTGAAAATGACCTGGCCGACCAGATTGCAATGAAAAAGATCGAGCTTGACCCCAATGATGCCGAGTCGGTAAATTCGACGAGCGAGGAAATCCAGCGCCTGATCATTTCCGCCCCCATTCCGGAAAAGCTGCAAAAGGAACTTCTGGCCGGATACGATGCCATTGCCGGGCCTTCGACCGGGGCGAAGGACCCTGGTGGCCGGCCTCGGATTTCGATGCGCAGCAGCGCTGTCGGGGAGGATAGCGATCTCTCGTTTGCAGGTCAGTATCTTTCCGTACTCAATGTGCCTCACGAAAAGATCCTCACGACTTATAAATATGTCATTGCGAGCCTCTTTACCCCGCGAGCAATTTCCTACAGGCTCATGAAGGGAATTCCCGACGAGCATTGCGCAATGAGCGTTGCGTGCATCACAATGATAGACTCGGTTGCCAGCGGCGTGATCTATTCGAGACATCCCTTAGACCCCGGCAATGAGAATATCCTCATCTCAGCGGTTTGGGGCCTTGGACCGTATGCTGTGGAAGGCGCGGTAACGCCTGACAGTTACACTGTATCCAGAAAAAGAGAAATTCTGGAGAAAAATATTGCCTTGAAGGCAGTTAAACTCGTCAACAATCCTGATGGGGGTCTGCGGGAAGAAAGTGTTTCGGAAATAAACCGGCAACGAGCATGTCTTTCCGACCCGCAGATAGCGACTCTCGCAGGGTATGCCCTGAAGCTCGAAGAGCATTACGGTTCGCCACAGGATATCGAATGGGCGCTCGACTCCGATGAAAACCTGTTTATCCTTCAAAGCCGCCAACTCGGTGGTGGACATAAGACCTGGGTCGATGCGCCCCAAACCATTGCGGTGGATCAACCACCTTTGCTCGAAGCCGGCCTGGCCGCCTTTCCAGGCGTGGGATGTGGAAAGGCGCACAAAGTAACGAACGAAGACGATCTCCTGACTTTTCCCGAAGGCGGTGTGCTTGTTGCAGTCCAGCCTTCTCCAAAATACATGCTCATAATGCCCAAAGCGAGGGCAATAGTTACTGATTTTGGCAGTGTAACCGGCCACATGGCCTCTTTAGCCAGGGAATTCTCCATCCCGACCCTGCTCGACACCAAAAAAGCGACCTCCGTCATTGCCGACGGGATGGAAATCACCGTAGACGCATTTGCAGGCAAGGTCTACCTGGGCATAATCCCTGAGTTGCTAAAACTGCAGCGAAAGCCGGAGTCTTCACTGAAAGGGACCCCGGTTTACGAAACTCTGGAGCGAGTTGCGGCAACGATCACTCCATTGCGTCTAGTCGACCCCCAATCACCCGAATTTGCGCCTGAAAACTGCCGCTCGATCCAGGACCTGATGCGGTTCGTTCACGAACTTTGCTATTCGGAGATGTTCAGAATAGGCGATTTCGTATCCGGAGATGAAGGGTTCGCAATCAAGCTGATCGCCCCGATTCCGTTAGATCTCCACTTGATCGATCTTGGCGGCGGGATTCGCCCGGGGGCGGCCAATCGCCGAAAGATAAAGCCAGACCAGATTACTTCAGTCCCTTTGAATGCGCTGCTAAAGGGACTGCTTCATGAGGATCTCCGAACGTTTCGCCCGCGCCCAATCGACCTTAAAGGTTTCTTTTCCGTCATGGGGGAGCAGATGCTCAATCCACCCCTCCAGCCGGAACGCTTTGGAGAGCGAAGCTATGCCATCATTTCCGACAAGTACCTCAATTTCAGTTCGCGTGTGGGGTATCACTATGGGGTCCTGGACTCTTACTGCGGAGCAACCCTGAGCAAAAACTACATAACCTTTTCCTTCAAGGGCGGCGCTGCCGACCAGAGTCGTCGAAACAGGCGGGCACGAGCGATCGCCCTTATTCTGGAATCCTTCGGTATGAAGGTTGAGGTGACGGCGGACCGGGTTGATGCAAAAGCTCAAAAGCTGGAGGCGTCCATACTTGCTGAAAAACTTGATATTATAGGCAGACTATTCCAGTTTACCAGGCAGCTCGACATGCTGATGACCGATGAAAACATGGTGGGGGCTGTCGCTAAATCTTTTCTCGAACGGAGATACAACCTGTAAAGAGACGCGTAGACACGGGGAGGTGAAGGCGCGAGGAGGGAACGGATGGATATATTTCACCTCAGGCGGCCTCGAACGTGAAGAAGAAAAAAACAGATGATGAATCAACGCTCATTTTCTGAGCCAATTCCTCCATGCAGCTTGGAGCTAAAAATCTCGCACGATAGTGCGCGCGGCTACAAAAAGCGATTACCCTTGTCGGAGTGGGCGTAACTCTGCATAATGTGACCCCGGCTTGCGATGTAGTCGAGGCAGTCCACGCTGGTCTGACTGAAGGCCGGCAACGATACGAAATTGTGCCTTTTCGGAATCAAACTTAAAAAAGGAGAAGTCTATGCACACGGGAACACTTACCTCACGACGCCGTTTTTTGTGCCTCACCGGCAGTCTCGCTGCGGGTATCGCTCTGCAGGCAATTCCACCCACTGTTTTAGCTGCCGGGAAGAAAGAGGGCAAAGAACTGGAATCCGGGGTCAACCCCGTGGAAGATCTCATGCGCGAGCACGGAGTCCTGCGCCGTGTGCTGCTGATCTATGAGGAGGCGATAAGTCGCATCAAGGGGGCAGAGAAGCTGCCGTCCGGAGTTATTGCGGATTCAGCCGGCATTATCCGCCGCTTCGTCGAGGACTACCATGAAAAGATGGAGGAAGATGAGATTTTTCCACGTTTTGAAAAGGCCGGAAAACTTAACGATCTTGTCAAGGTGCTCCTCGCGCAGCACCAGGCGGGACGACGCCTGACCGATTCCATTTTGAAATTATCGGAACCTGTGGTGCTTAAAACTGCCGAGGAAAAGCAAGATTCGTCTGCGGCCATGCAACAGATCTATGGTGGGACTCCTCTCTTTGGTGGGACTCGTCTCATGCGAAAGAAAGGCTTAGATACAAAGCAAGACCTGTCTTTGGCCATGCAACAGTTCATTCACATGTACAGACCCCACGCAGCCAGGGAAGATACAGTGCTTTTCCCTGCTTTTCGCTCGATAGTGTCGCCCAGGGAGTTTGATGAGCTGGGCGAAAAATTCGAGGACAGGGAAAAGGAGCTTTTCGGAAAAGAAGGATTTGAAAAAATGGTGGAATCAGTGGGGGAGATAGAGGAAAAACTTGGCATCCATGAACTGTCAAAATTTACACCGGAAGTATGAATCTCCTGATCGTTTGAAGAAAGGGAACCCGCTTGAAAAGCTATCGAAAGGAGCTGTGGTTCAACGCCCCAACGCGCGCAGCCTTCATCAACATCACGCGAGAGGTCGAAGAATGCCTTCATGAAAGCAGCATTCTGGAGGGGCTCGTTCTTGTCAACGCGATGCACATCACCGCTTCTGTGTTCATCAACGACGACGAACGCGGACTCCATCGCGACTACACCGCATGGCTCGAAAAGCTCGCTCCCCACGAGCCTGTCAACCAGTATCGCCACAACGACGGGGGCGAAGACAATGCCGACGCTCACATGAAACGGCAGATCATGGGCCGTGAAGTAGTGGTTGCCATAACCGGAGGCAAACTTGACTTCGGCCCCTGGGAGCAGATCTTCTACGGTGAATTCGATGGACGCAGGCGCAAGCGGGTGCTCGTCAAGATCATCGGCGACTAAGACCCAACTGACTGATACCAGGCGGCCACTCTGTACATAGACCGATTCATCGCAAGGTTCGTTCGATTCTTGCCAATCCGTTATTTGAGAATTGGCCGGCCATTTGCCGGATGAGCGATTCTTTTGACCAGACAGCCGGGCCTCACCTCGATGAGCGCATCGACTTTGGCCACAGCATCAGTGTCTGAAACCGTTTCCACCCTGATTTGGCCGAGCGGCCGTCTTTTTGAATTCAGCAGGAGCAGCACGGAACCCCTTTCGATCCCGTGTATCCGCCCGAGGCCAAAATAGATGGAAACACCTGTCTCATCCCCGCTGACGTGAAAAACCTCCGCTTCTCCCTGCCGGGCCATGAGGCGGTCCTTTTTCCCGGACATCACGTAGAGGCATGCACAAGTTAGCAGGGCCATCGAAAAGAAAAAGCCGGCAGCTACCCAGGGCGAGAGTCCCGAATAACGCAGAATGAGCGATTCTGACGCGGCAAGGTAAGCTTTGCGGTCCTTGTACACCATGAGGTGAAAAGTGTTTGCTCCAACCCTTTTTTGATCCTCTTTTCCAAAAACCGACACGAGGTAATCGCCGGCAACGATCTCAGGGCTGAGGTTAATTCTTCCTCTCCACATCCTCGTTCCCAGCCAAAACCCGGAGATTGCCTCCTCAAGGGAAACGAAAACGTCGGCGGAGCCGGTTTCAAAACCCATCCCGTCGATAGAGCCCACCCCGGGGGCCATCGGACCTGTCAGGTTTACGCTCTCACCAGGCAGAAGACGAAGGCTGTTGATCGGCTGACGAAGATACCACACGCCTCCGTCGATAACCGATATTATGAAAAGGCAACACAATAGAGCGCCGGCCAGGGAAATCCGGTCCTTCCAGGCTCCAATCCCGTCGAGGTCCATTTTGAGAGTTGCTTTCCCGCCTTAGTAGTTCTTGCCGTTCATAGTTTCGACACCTCACCACGAATGGCTCTCTCTACTTCTTGAAGATGTCCGTCCTGGTGACGTTCATGAACCGGAGGGCTTTCCCCTCCTCCTTGTAGTATATCCGAACTTCGTCGCCCGCGTCCCAGGTATATTCAGGAAGGCTGAAGTACTTCTCGGGCAGCGAGAAAGTAGTTAAAATTTTCTGGCGCGAGGAAAAAACCGTGATTGTCTTCTTTTCCTTGTCTATGGCTGGAAACTTTTTTGCCTTTTTCTGCGATTCATCAAAGACCAGAGGGTCATCACCGGCTAAATTTTCTTTCTGATCGATCAAGGCATAAGAGATCGTCTCTAATTTCCCGGCTTCCGGGTCGTAGAAGGTAATCTGATTGTTCTTGGTGTCCAGCTTCATCCGCAGGCCTGTCTTTGGCTCAGGCCCTATCTCCGATGGGTCTTTGGGCATAGTGTAGACCAGGGCGGGCAGAATATAATCGGCGTTCCGGGGATCGTTGCCCGAATCCCGGATAATGGTCACCGTGCCTTTCTCCTTGTCAAATTTAACTACCCTTCCCTGATCGACCTTGCCATAGTTGCATGCGGCCAGGAATACCAGCGGCAGTATCAGAAGAATCGCCAATATCAACTTTTGATACCTTGCCATTATGTGTCTCCCCTTCATTTTTGCCTGACTGAGATGAGAATCGATAATCAACCGGCATGCGGTGCGAGAGAGGCTTTTTTAGCTGCAACCTCCCGCTTGGCTCCCAGAACCATCCGCACCGTGATGTAAATTGAAAGGGCGCTGACCACTGTAAGAACCACAACGGTTGCGGCGAAGTCGGTAAAATCTCTGAGACCGGGAAAGTAGGTCGGGATCAGTTTCAAAGCTACAGAGATAGCGCAGCCGATGACCGCGCAGCCGAATGCCATACGAATTCCATAGCCTTTGATGTACTTCGTGGCGACCGTGCCAACCTGGGCACCGATGGCGGCGCCAACCAGCATGATCAGCGCGGCGACCAGTTCCGTGCGGCCCTTGAAGGTATACGTAGCAGCGCCGTAGAGGCCCGACATCATAACCTCGAAAAGGTCCGTTCCGACCGCAATATGCGTTGGGCAGCCAACTATGTAGATAAGCGAAGGCATACGGATGAGACCGCCGCCGATGCCGAGGATGCCGGCAAGCCATCCCGTGACGAGGCTGACCATGATGGGGAGCCACGCAGAGCAGTAAATTCCAGCGGTCTTGAGATGAACCATCGGGGGAATCTTGATCTTATGAAAAGTCTTGTGCCATTCCAGACCGGTAGCAAGCTTATCGAGTTCTTTGCCTGCCATCAGGGCTTCTCTTTCCTTTTTCTTCCGCTTGGTTACGTCCGAAAATACCATGTAAGTAATAAACATCAGCAGCAGGATATAAAGCCAGCGGACAACGAGTTCGACCCGGCCGATCCGTTCAAGCCACATGATCATCTGGGCGCCTACTTCGAACCCAACCACAGTGCCGAACAGCATGATAAAACCGAGTTTATAATCAACGTTGCCGAACTTGCCGTGGCGCATGGTCGAGATGAGCGATTTGCCGGCCATATGCGCTATGTCGGTCCCGATTGCAAAAGCCATTGGAAAACCGAGAATATTCAGCCCGGGGGTTACCATCCACGCGCCGCCCATACCGAAGAAGCCGCCTATGACACCCACACCGACTCCGAGAATGATCAAACCCGGCCAGAATATTTTAACCCCCGCGATGGGCATCAGAATGTATAACCAATCCATGTGTTTACCTCCTAAGACATTAGCCGCATAGAATTGTCAAATCGATCTCAGTGCTCGGCCAGATCGCGGTGTTTGAGGTCAATCCCTATCCAGGTCATTACAACATCTGCTATCAGTCCAAAAATAACGCCAACTAGCGGTATTATAACGACCGTAAGAACAGTGAACTGGACATGGCTCTCATTGTACATGCCCGCCCACCATGCCATGATGCCGTCGAGTTTTCTGGTGTCTGCCACCAGAACCATCGGCGCAACGGCGCCCCCGCCGGCAGCAAACGCCAAACCGGGGAGCAACAGCGAAATCAAAGAAGAAAAGTAAAGCCGTTTGAAAAACTTACCCATTTCGTACGCCTCCCAAGTGCTGAATGATTTGATCCGAACCACTACCCATCATGAATATGACCATTTTTCAAATCGTTTTGTGCTCCAACTCACAAAGGCTTAACGCCTATAGAGCAATTAGCATACTATCTCAGGAACCAGGAAGCAAACAGGGCGTTGCGCTGCGGCAGGGATCTCATTGCTTGCATGGCGCGCTTCGTCCCGCTTCCACCTTTAAGAGTTGGCGTCCAGGGTCTTTTTCCCCCTGATCAGTTTCCTTTCCCATGCGGATTCTATTTTACCGACAAGTTCATCTATCGCGCACGGCTTCAACAGGTACTCGTATCCGCCCAGCTTCATAATCTCTACGGCCGCATCGACGCTGGCATGACCGGTGAGAATGATCACCTCGATTTGCGGATTCTCCCTCTTTATTCTCCCAAGAGCTTGAATGCCGTCCATCTCAGGCATTTTTACATCCAGGAGAATGACATCGTAGTCATTGTTGGCAATCTCTGAAAACGCCTCTTTGGCGCTGCCCACATGAGCGGCATCTATCTTCCTTATGGCGAGCAGCTTGTGCAGAGTCGTTCTAAACCTTTCCTCATCGTCCACAATGAGTACTTTTGGCCTCACTGACATTGATCACCCGCTTTTGTGTGAATTATAGTCGAGGGGAAGCCTCACCGTAAAAGCCGAACCTTTCCCCTGTTCGCTTTGGACGGTGATCGTTCCGCCCAGCCGTATAATGATGCTGTGACACAGCGAAAGTCCCAGTCCGGTCCCTTTGCCTGGAGGCTTTGTGGTAAAGAAAGGATCAAATATCCTGTTGAGGTCTTCTTTGGGAATCCCGCATCCGGTATCGCTGATCTCAATTTCGATTTTTCCTTTGTCCGGAATCCGTGTTTCGAGCGAGATCGTACCGTTTTGTCCGACGGAGTCGGCGGCATTGTTGAGCAGATTCAGGACAACCTGTCTCAGAAGAGGCGGATCGGTAAGTGCAGGCGGCAAATCATTCTCGTACTGCCTTATTACACAGATTCCCGCGTGGGAGACTTCTTTTTCTACCAGTTTTGCCATGTCCTCCACAAGTTTGTTAATCTCAGTTGACTGGACCAGTGGATCTCTTTTTCTGGCAAAATCCAGAATTCTATGCGTAACCTCACTGCACCTGTCGACTTGGCGAGTGATTTCATCCAGAGAATCTTTCAGCTCTGCGAAGCTTTTTCCTTCCGGTTTTTCGGCCTGGAGCTGATGACGCGCCCACTCCACTTCCTGCGCTATGATCGCCAGGGGATTGTTTATCTCGTGAGCTATTCCGGCTGAGAGTTCTCCAATGGCAGCCAATTTTTGAGACTGGATAAGCTGCAGGTCAAGAAGACGTTCCTGCTCCTGGGCCTTTACAACTTTGCGAACGAGCGAACTTATCACAAAGAAGCAAAGGGCGGCCACTACCAGGGCTGCTAAAGCCGGTCCGAGACCGGAATATATCCAGAGGGGAACTGCGAGCAGAAGAATCGCCAGCGGAACTACCAGAATGTAAATCCTGGAAGGATCTGAGGGTAAAATTTTCGGCATCGCGTGGTTGATTGCGCCCGATTGGAAGAAGCAAGAGCAACGGGGAAAGGTCTCGGGCGCTATGCTATGCCTTTCGGACCCGTTCCTCGTGAAGCATCTTCCTCTCGGCGGCCTGGTTAACTTTTTCAAAAAGCTCTTCAAAGTCTGCCGGCTTGATTACATAGTCAAAGGCGCCCAGTTCCATTCCCTTGATTCCCGATTTGATCGACCCATGACCGGTGAGCATGATGACTTCGGTGAGAGGGCTTCTCTTTTTTATTTCCTTCAATGTTTCGATTCCGTCCATCCCCGGCATTCT
>Ga0187875_10001713_pt1 | contig 16836 bp, 11 predicted proteins | sample June2016WEW_17_1_2_FD_132978 | JGI IMG/M metagenome (GOLD analysis project Ga0187875, IMG submission 132978) | Peatland microbial communities from SPRUCE experiment site at the Marcell Experimental Forest, Minnesota, USA - June2016WEW_17_10 | ecosystem: Environmental > Terrestrial > Soil >... | reverse complement strand
TGATGGTCTGATATGAGGACCGCCCTTCGCACCATTCTTGTATTCAGCGCCGTGCTGTGTCTGAGCCCAAGCTGGATCCCGGCACAGCAGCGCGGACAGCAGACGAGTGAACAGACGGACCGCGTCAAGTGGATCAAGGAGCACTACACCAAGTACGAGTTCCTGGTTCCGATGCGCGACGGCGTGAAGCTGTTCACGCAGGTGTACGCGCCGAAGGACACGACGGAGACGTACCCGTTTCTGATCAATCGCACGCCCTACACGGTGGCGCCGTACGGCGTTGACGAATACGTGAGCCACCTGGGACCCGGGCAGACGGAGCTGTTCAGCCGCGAGGGATTCATATTCGTGCACCAGGACGTGCGCGGCAAGGGCAAGAGCGAAGGGGTCTACGTGCACGTGCGGCCGGTGATTCCCAATAAGAAGCCGGGGGACGTGGACGAGACCACGGACACCTACGATACGGTGGATTGGCTCCTGAAAAGCATCCCGAACCACAACGGGAAGGCGGGCATCTACGGGATCTCCTACCCGGGCTTCTACGCCACGATGGGGGCCATCGACGCGCATCCGGCGATGAAGGCGGTATCGCCGCAAGCGCCGGTGACGGACTGGTTCGTGGGCGACGATTTCCGGCACAACGGCGTGCTGTGGCTGCCGCACGCATTCAACTTCTTCAGCGGTTTCGGGCAGTCGAAGCCGCCGGTGGGATGGAACGGTGGGATGAACGTCGACATGGGCACGCCGGACGGGTACGAGTTCTTCCGCCGGCTGGGGCCGATCGCGAACGCGGACGAGAAGTACTTTCACGGCCAGGTGGAGTACTGGCGCGAACTGGCCGGGCACGACGTGTACGACGAGTACTGGCAGTCGCGCAATCCGCGGCCGCGCCTGATCAACGTGAAGCCGGCGGTGCTGACGGTGGGCGGATGGTTTGACGCCGAGGACGTGTTCGGACCGCCGGGCGTGTACGAGGCGATCGAAAAGCAGAGCCCGGAGACGACGAACCTGCTGGTGGAGGGGCCGTGGGTGCACGGAGGATGGTCGCACAGCCCCGGCGACCACCTGGGCGCGGTGCGATTCAACTCGCCGACGTCGAAGTTTTTCCAGGAAAACATCGAGTATCCGTTTTTCCTGTGGCACTTGAAAGGCAAGGGCGAGGGCGGGAAGCTGCCGAAGGCGTACGTGTTCGAAACGGGGCGTTCGGAATGGCACAAGCTGACGGCGTGGCCGCCGAAGGAAGCCACGGCGAAGACGCTGTACTTCCACGCTAACGGCGAGCTGAACTGGACCAAGCCCGAAGCGACGGGCGAAGCCTACGACGAGTACGTGAGCGACCCGGCCAAGCCGGTTCCGTTCACCAGCGAGATCACGCGCGGCATGACCTACGACTACATGGTTGAGGACCAAAGGTTCGCCGCGACGCGCCCGGACGTGCTGACGTACGAGACCGAACCGTTGGAAGGCGATGTGCGGATCGCGGGGCCGCTGAAAGCGTCGCTGCACGTGTCGACGACGGGCACGGATTCGGATTTCATCGTGAAGCTGATCGACGTCTATCCGGGGGACTACCCGGACAGCGAAGGGCAGCGGGCGGGCCTGCACATGGGCGGATACGAGCAACTGCTGCGCGGCGAGCCGTTCCGCGGGAAGTTCCGCCACAGCTTCGAGAAGCCCGAGCCGTTCACGCCCGGCAAGATGGATCTGGTGGAATTCGCGATGCCGGGCATCTTCCACACATTCCGGCGCGGCCACCGCATCATGGTGCAGGTGCAGAGCACGTGGTTCCCGTTGTGCGACCTGAATCCGCAGAAGTTCATGCACATCTACGACGCGCATCGGAGCGATTTCCAGAAGGCAACCGAGCGCGTGTTCCGCTCGGCCGAAGCGCCGTCGTCGCTGACGGTGTTGACGCTGGAATAGGGCACGAGCGACCCGTCAGGTAGGCTGGCTTCATGCGCGTCTTCTCTTTGTATCTGAGTGCGGCCCTGTTGGGGCTGGTGCTGCCGGCGCAGGCGCAGTTGGCTCCGCGCGCGGCGGTGCGGCCCGACCTGGGGCGGCTGGACGCCTACATCGAGAAGGCGCGGGCGAATTGGCAGGTGCCGGGGCTGGCGGTAGCCATCGTCAAGGACGGCAAGACGGTCTTCGCGCGAGGCTACGGCGTCAAGCAACTGGGCGGGCGCGAGCGGGTGGACACGGACACGCTGTTCGCGATCGCCTCGAACACGAAAGCGTTCACCGCGGCGGCGGTGGCGATCCTGGTGGATGAGCACAAACTGGAGTGGCACGACCGCGTGGCGGAGATCCTGCCGTACTTCCAGCTCTACGACCCGTGGGTGACGCGGGAGATCAGAGTGGAGGACCTGCTGTGCCATCGCGTCGGCCTGAGGACGTTCTCCGGCGATTTGCTATGGTACGGCACCTCATACAGCCGCGAGGAGATTCTGCGGCGGGCGCGCTACTTGAAACCGGAGTATCCATTCCGCGATGGCTACGGGTACTCGAACCTGATGGTGCTGGCGGCGGGCGAGGTGGTGGCGAAGAAGGCCGGGATGAGCTGGGACGAGTTTGTCAGAGAGCGGCTGTTCATGCCGCTGGGGATGAGGCGCACGACGACCACGGTGCGCAACCTGGCGGCACTGGGCAACTATGCGACGCCGCACGCGTCGTTCGAAAGCCCGGTGGCGAGCATCGGGTGGGTCAACTGGGACTCGATGGCGCCGGCGGCCGGCATCATCTCGAGCGTCAACGACATGTCGCGCTGGCTGCTGCTGCAACTGGGCGGAGGGACGATCGACGGGCGGCGGATCTTCAGCGAAGCGGCGCAGCGGGAGATGTGGGAGCCGCACAATGTGATGAGCGGACCAGCGCCGATGGAGCGGGGCGCGGAGAGCCACTTTTCGATGTACGGGCTGGGGTGGGTGATCAGCGATTTCCGGGGCCGATTCACGGTGAGCCACGGCGGGGCCTACGACGGGATGTTCTCCGAAGTATGGATGATGCCGGAGGAGCGGCTGGGGGTGGTGGTGCTGACGAATTGCGACCGCGGGGTGGGGCGGCCGATCGTGAACCGCATCCGCGACGTATTCCTGGGGCTGGGGGAGCGAGACTACAGCGCCGAGGCGCTCGCCCGGAACAGAAATGCGAGGACCGCGAGGAAAGAGCAGCCGTTGGCGCAGACGGCGCATCCGCCAATCGGGCTGGAGCAGTATGCGGGCACGTACGGCGGTCCGATGTACGGCGACGCGACGGTGGCGCGGGAGGGCGGCCGGCTGGTGCTGAAGCTGCTGCCGAATCCGGATTTTGTGGCTGACCTGACGCCCATCGGCGAAGACGCATTCACGCTGAAATGGCGCAAGCGGTTCGCGTTCTTCGCGGGCGGCCGCGCGCAGTTTCTGGTAGACCCGCGCGGGCGTGTGACGGAAATGCGGCTGGACATCCCGAACAACGACTTCTGGTTCGACGAGCTGGAATTCAAGAAGAAACTGTAACGGCGCGGCAATGCGGGATCCCGGCCGCGGCGACTGGACGCGCGAGCGGGAACGTGATACTCCCTAGGCAGGATGAGAATGTTTCGCTGGGCGGCGGCTGCGATCGTGTGCGCGTGTTTCGCTCCGTCTCTGATGGCCGGGGATTGCCGCATTCTGTTCGCGGACCAGGAAGACTATGCCAACAACCTGGGCTTCTACCTCGACCTGGAGGCAACGACCGACGCGGACGGGCAGTGCCACCTGGACACGTTGACGATGTACACGGGCGTGGCCGACGGGTCGGGCTGGCGCTACCTGCCGTTCCAGCCGAGCTGGCAGTACGGGCACCAGTATCAGGTGGTCGTCACGATCGCTCCGAGTTATACGGAGGTGCAGGTGGACGGTGTGCTGGTCCAGCACTCGCCCGGGGGCTTCGCGCCGTTTCAGACCTCGATCACGTCAAACCAGATCCCGGATTGGGCGTCATCGCCGACGGTGTACGTCGTCGTGCAAGGCGATCTGAGCGCGTCGAACGCCACGGGGACGGCGAGTGTTTCCAACCCCGCGAATGGCCTGCCGCTGGATGTGCTGGCGCTCGCGGGCAGCCTGAGCGGCACGCTGGGGTTCACGTCGAGCGCGACGGATACGCAGGTGTTCCGAACTTCGTTCACGCTGCTGCCGGCGCCCAACCTGCAGGCCGATGCGCCGCTGATCGACAAATACGGCCAGAGCATCCAGTCGCCGTGGACCGGCAAAGTGCAGTCGGACAACGATCTGCGCACGGCGGACGCGGCCGAGGCGCTGTGGCTGGAGCGGCATCCGCAACCGGCAGGCTACGACCAGTGGGGCGGGATGAGCTGGGCGGGGTGGAACGAAACCGCTTCCGGGTATTACAGGGTGGAAAAGCGGAATGGGTATTGGTGGCTGATCACGCCGGCAGGCAATCCTGTGTTTTACACGGGCCTCAGCGACGCGCCGGCATTGGCCTGGGACATGACGCCGGTGACGGGGCGCGAGTGGCTGTTCGCGCAGCTCACTCCGAACAGCGGGCTGACGGCGGCGGCCTGGGGCAACGACGTGTGGGGCGAGAGCGGCAGCACGGACTACTACGCGTTCATCGCGGCGAACCTGATCACCAAGTACGGCGCCCAGTGGCAGCAAATGGCGATTGCGCGAACGGCGCAGCGCATTGCGAGCTGGGGCTTCAGCGGGTTGGGCAAGTGGTGCACGGAGGTGGCGAACCTGCCGCTGCTGCCGGTGATTTACACGTATTCCGTGCCCAACCTGGTGAACCACATGGACCCGTTCGATACCAGCATCCAGAGCCAGTTCCTCAGCGCGCTCGAAACGCAGATCGGCGGGCAGACCACGGACAGCCGGATCCTGGGCTGGTCGTTTCAGAACGAATACGATGGCATCGTGCCGGCGGACGAGATTCAGAGCATCCTCAACATGGGCGCCACCGTGCCGGCGAAACAATCGATGCTCAACTACGCCGTGCAGCAACTGCACAGCGGCAGCATCGCGGATCTGGCCAAGCATTGGGGCATCAGCGTGACGACGATGGCGCAACTCGACGCCGCCACGCCGACGCCGCCGGCGGACGACATGGAGCAGATGCGGCTGTATTACGAGAACACGCTGCACCATCTGATCTACAGCACGTTCAAGCAGGTGGATCCGAATCATTTGTACTTCGGGTTCTGGATCGTTCCAGGCTGGTGGGTAGACGACGGTGACTGGAACGTCGAGGCGGCGAATTGCGATGTGATCGGCTATGACCGCTACGCGTTCGAACTGCTGGAGCCGGACCTGACGCCGCTGCTGGCGCGACAGGACAAGCCGACGCTGATCGGAGAATTCTCGTTTCCTCCGACGTACTCTCTGGTGCGCGGATACGCGGTGTACGCGTCGGCCAATGCGCGCGACGACGCGGGCGCGGGCAACGCGTATGCACTATGGCTGGACGCGGCGTCGAACGAGCCGACGACGGTGGGTGTGATGTGGTTCCAATACCGCGACGAGCCGCTGAGCGGGCGCGGACCCGGACAAGGCGTCGAGCCGGTGTACGGCGAGCACTACGCTTTCGGAACGACCGACGACACCGACCGCCCAAAATACGATCTCGTGTCGAGAATGCGGGCCGCCAACATCGCCGCGGGACGGAGACGGCTGGTGCTGACGGACCCAACGGGACCGGGCTCCGGACGGAAGCGAATACTAGCCGTCGACGCCGCTCCGGACTAGCGCGGCAACGGGCCTGCCACCCACGGGAACCATAGTGAATAACGGCGCACGGCGGGCGCGGCCGGCCTTGATGGCGGCGATGCGGATGACCGCGATATCGCCCGAACCCTGGTTCAGCACGAGCGCATAGTGCTGATCGGGCGTGATGACGATGACGCCGGGCTCGACGCCGACGCCAATGACGGCGACGACCTTCTGCGTATCGATGTCATAGACGGTCAGCGAGCCCGCGGAGGGATTGGAGACGAAGAGATAGCGCGGGTTCTCGGAGCAGGCCATGTGGCCGGGCTTGCGGCCGCTCAACGAAGTGAGCGCGATCTCGGTCGTGTAGGGATAAACGGCCACCACGGCGTCGCGGCCCTCGCCGGTGATGAACAACTGGCCGCCCTCGATGCTCGTGCAGAGTTGATCGGGACGCAAGGCGAGGGGCAGCTCGGTCATAATGCGGCGCGAGGGAGTGTCGAAGACGCGCAAGAGGGATTCGCCGCGGCACGCGACCATCACAACTCGGCCGTCTTGACGGAAGCGCGCGGCGGAAGCGTCCGCGCCGCAGCGGACCGGCCCGGACACCTTCCCGGAAGCAAGGTCGGCGAATTGTACGAAGCCGCCTTCGAGGCAGACGCAGGCGAGCGGGGCCACGGGCGAGAGATCGAAGTCGAGAGCGCGCGCGGCGAGGTTGAGTTGAGGCCCGGGGCGCAGGCCATCGGCGTGCCAGGCGCGGAGTTTCGGCTCGCCCGCGGCAGACCACACGAAACCGCGCGGGTCGGTCCTGACCACCGGCGCGCCCTGGCCGACGAAAACGCGCGCGACCACTTTGCGCGCGGCGAGATCCACGCGCTCCAGGAGCGCCGAACCGCCTTCCGTGGTACCGGCGGCAAACGCCGCAGGCCGTTCAGGTGTGGGGTGCGCGAGCAGGGCAGAAGGCCGGCAGGAAAGTGGAATGTTGTGCCGCAGCGTAAAGGCGAGTAGATCCACGACCGCAATGGCGCGGTCTCCGGCCAGGGCGACGCAGGCGATGCCTTGAAAGCCCTCGGCGGGCTTGCGGCCGCAGGCCGTGGCCAGCGCCGCGCCCGCGGCCAGGAATCCGCGGCGAGTCCACTCGGGCGGGGAGGGCATGGAGGAGGGATCAGAGGAACGCCATGGTTTTGATGCCGGAGATATCAAAGCGCTTGCGGCAGCGAAGCTGCTTGCAGACCGCCTTGTCGTCGATCAATACCATGTAGCTCTGAGCTTTCTGAAACTTGGCGCGGTCGCGCTCGTCGCCACCCGGAGGCAGACGGTCCTTCTTGGTGCGCACCACCCACTTCAATTCGTGTTCCTCGGTGGCGCCGCAAAAGGGGCATGTGAGGCGGATGTTCCGCGTCGCTTGCGATTCGGTGTAGTACTGACGCTCGTCCACGGTTGCCGTTTCCCAGACTAGCACTGAAACCACTGGTTGGGACTACGCTCGGAAGACGGCGACTGCGGGCGGATTGCCCGAACCAAGGTCGAGGGCCGGGTGGGGCGTGCCGCGGAGGCGTGCTCTGCGGAGTGCGGCGGAGCTTTCCAGAGGATTCCCAACTGCCCTGCAAAGACACGAAGAATCAATGCGTTAGACAGGCACAAGCAGTTTGACAACAAGCGGATATGTTACGCTCGAAGGGAGCCTGAGTTGGCGGCTCAAACACCCCGAAGGGGTGGAATCGGAGCCGGCTACCCTCGAAAGACGCAGGAGTTTTCCACAAGCCGCGATGAGTATCCGTTCGCTATTCAGCCTGTTTTCCTCCGACCTGGCGATTGACCTGGGTACGGCCAATACGCTGGTGTATGCCAAGGGCAAGGGGATTGTGGTCAACGAACCCTCCATCGTCGCGATCAACAAGAACAACGGCGAAGTCGAGGCGGTCGGCAAGGAAGCGAAAGAGATGCTGGGCCGGACGCCGGGCAACATCGTCGCCATCCGGCCAATGAAGGATGGCGTGATCGCCGACTTCAAGGTGACCGAGCGGATGTTGAACTACTTCATCCACAAGGCGCACGGGCGCAAGGTGCTGGTGCATCCGCGCATCATCATCGGCGTGCCGAGCGAGATCACGCAGGTGGAAAAGCGCGCGGTGATCGACTCGGCCTACCGCGCCAAGGCGAGCGAAGTCCATCTGGTGGAGCAGGCGATGGTGGCGGCGATCGGCGCCGGACTGCCGATCACCGAGCCGTCGGGCAACATGATCGTGGATATCGGCGGAGGCACCACCGACGTCGCGGTGATTTCGCTGTCGGGCATCGTGTACTCACGTTCGGTGCGCATCGCGGGCAACGAGATGGACGACGCGATCATGCAGTACTTGAAGCGCAAATACAACCTGCTGATCGGCGAGCGCACGGCGGAGCAGATCAAGATCCAGATCGGCAGCGCATTCAAGCTCGACAAGCCGCTGACGATGGACGTGAAGGGGCGCAATCTGATCGAGGGCGTGCCGAAGACGGTTCCGATCGGCGACGAAGAGATTCGCGAGGCGCTGGCGGAACCGGTGGCGACGATCATGAACGCGATCCGCGTGGCGCTGGAGCGGACGCCGCCCGAGTTGAGCGCCGACATCAGCGACCGGGGCATTGTTCTGACTGGCGGCGGAGCCCTGCTGAAGAATCTGGATCGCCGGATTCGCGAAGAGACCGGTCTGCCGGTTTCGATCGCCGAAGACCCGCTGGCTTCGGTGGTTCTGGGAACCGGGCGAATGCTGACCGACTTCCGACTGCTGCGCCGGATCGCGATCGAGTAATCGGCCGCGCGGCCGGGCCTCTCAGGCATTTTTCTCATGGATGGGCTGTTCAGCCGATACCGCAATATGAGCGCATTGCTGGCGCTGCTGGCTGGCCAGTTGCTGTTGCTGGCCTGGCAGATCAAGAGCGACGGAGATACGCGGCTGATCCGCGTGTGGGCGGTGACTGCGGTGACACCGATCGTGCGCGGGCTGGAGGCCGTTCGCGTGGGCACGGGCGGGCTGGCGCAACGCTGGTTCATGGCGGGTACGCTGGAGACGGATAACGCGCGCCTGCGGCGCCGGACGGCCGAGCTCGATATTCGCAACCAACTGCTCGCGGAACAATTGCAGCAGGCGGGCCGGGCTCAGGCGCTGCTGGAATTCCGTAGCCAATTGAGTTCGCGCAGCTTGCCGGCGACCATACTCGGGAACGCGCCGGGCGTGCAATCGGGCGTGTTTTTCCTCGACCGCGGATCGCCGGATGGCGTGAAACGGGGGATGGCGGTGGTGACCGGCGACGGGATCGCGGGCCAGGTTGTGGCGGTGTACCCATCGGCCTCGCTGATCATGCTGGCGACGAGCCAGGGCTTCGCGGCGAGCGTCACTTCGCAAAAGCACCGGACGCACGGACTGCTGAAAGGGGACGGCAACTCGTGCCACGTGGAAGGAATCCGCAACGAACAGGCGCTGGACGAGGGCGAATGGTTCTACACGAGCGGCGACGATCGGATATTCCCGCGCGGCCTGCGGGTCGGTCCGGTGCGTTCCGTGCGCAACGGCGCGGATGGCAAAGAAGTTGAAGTGCGGCCCGCGGCACTGGATGGCGACATCTCCGAAGTGCTGATTCTCCTGGACGCGGTGCACGGACAGATTCCCGACCTGGCGACACCATCGCAACCGGATGTGCAGGTGCTGGCGCCACCGCCGGAGGATACACACGAAAGTGCGGCAGCAGCAGCCGCGGCGGCATCCCCGGCGCCGGCTGGCGGTTCGAGCGCGACTCCACAAACGGATGCCGATCGCATGAAGGAGCGCTACAAACGGATCGTTGAAGGACAGAACATTCAGATCGGGGTGACGCCGTATCGGGCGCCGGATTTCAACCGGCAGCCGGCGGCAGCGCCGTCGGGTGCCGGGACCGCGACCGCAATTCAACCGCCCGGTACGGCTCAGCCGGGCGCGCCGCCGACGGGAAGCGCGCCGGCCGGGAAGGCCGCTCCTTCCGCGCCGAAAGCGGAGCCGAAGCGCACTACGTCCGCGCAGGAGCAGCGATGACGGAGTTCGAGAGCTCCCCTACGCACATCCCGCCGGACCGGCTGCGGGTATGGAGTTTTCATCCGGCAACGTGGATCCTGGTGCCGCTGGTGGCGATTCTGTTTCAGGTGTATGTGCCGCGGTTTCTGAGCTACCTGTCGTATCTCGAACTGCCGCTGCTGGTGACGGTCTACTTTTCAGTGATGCGGCGCCAGCCGCCCGCCGGAGCGCTCACGGGCTGCCTGATCGGACTGGCGCAGGATGCGCTGACGCACCACTACCTCGGGATGTACGGCATCGTCAAGACGCTGATCGGCTACTCGGCGGCGAGCCTCAGCCTGCGCTTCGACGTCGACAACGCGGGTCTGCGATTCCTGCTGGGCTGCGGCTTTTTCGCGGCGCACCAGGTGCTGTACTGGGCGCTTTCGCATTCGCTGCTGGGCACGCACGACGCGCTGCACGTACCGCAAACCGTCATCGCGGCGCTGCTGAACGGGGTAGTCGCTCTGCCGCTATTCCAAGTGTTGGATAGACTGAAGTCGGAGGCGCGCTGAAGTTTCCCGCGCCGATCCACACGTGAGCAGCATTCCAGAGGACCGCGAACACGAAGCGCCGAAAGTCTCGCACTTTCTGCGCAACGACACGTATTATGGCGCGGTGCAGATCGCGATTTTCCAGTACGTGAGCGTGGCGGTGTTCGTCTTCCTGCTGGCCGGATACTGGGACCTGCAGGTGCGCAACGAGAGCCTGTACAACACCAAAGCGCTGCAGAACCAGATCAAGTCGCTGCCGATGCCGGCGCCGCGCGGCCGCATCCTGGACCGCGAGGGACGGGTGATCGTGGACAACCATGCGTCCTACCGGCTGGTACTGTCGCGGGAAAATCTGCGCGAAGAGCACGTCGAGCCGATTGCGCGCGGGCTGGATCTGGACGCGGACGATCTCGAGGCGCTGGTGCGGCGGTTTGACCGGCGGCCCAGCTACTACACGATCCCGATTAAGGAAGAGCTGACGGCGGCGGAACTGGCCTTCGTGGAGGCGCATCGGAACGCGCAGATGTTTCCCGAGATGGAGCTGATCAAGTCGCAATTCCGGCTCTATCCGCAGGATGGTTTTGCGTCGCACCTGAGCGGCTATGTGGGCGAGATCAGCGATGCGGAGTTGAACTCTCCCGAATGGGCCAGCCACAGCCCGGGCGACCTGATCGGCAAGATGGGCGTCGAGCGATATAACAACGAATCGCTTACGGGCATCGACGGGCAGCGCCAGGTGCGGGTCGACAATCGCATGAACACGCGCGAGGTGCTGGGCGTGAAGCCGGCGGTAGCGGGCAAAGATCTGCGGCTGACGATCGATCTGGATTTACAGACCGTGGCGGAACTGGCCATGGAAGGACGGAAGGGGGCGGTGGTGGCGATCGTGCCGGCGACCGGCGAGGTGCTGGCGTTCGTCTCCACGCCGGGCTACGATCCGAACCATTTCGTGGGGCGCATCAAACCGCAAGAGTGGAAGGCCTTAACCGAGGACCCGCACAAGCCGCTGTTCAACCGGGCCTTGCAATCGCAATTGGCGCCGGGATCGACCTTCAAGCCGATCGTGGCGCTGGCGGCGCTGGAGTCGGGCGCGATCGACGAGAATTTCTCGGTCCATTGCAACGGTGGGGCGACGTTTTTCGGACGCTATTTCAAGTGCCACAAGAAGGGCGGGCACGGGACCGTCAGCCTGCACAAGGGTCTGGCCCAGAGCTGTGACGTGTACTTCTACAACGTCGGCTTGAAGGCTGGCATCGACACCATCGCCAAGTATGCCGAAATGGTCGGCTACGGCCGGAAAACGGGGATCGATCTGCCGGGCGAGAAGGAAGGCGTGGTACCCTCCTCGGCCTGGAAGATCCGTACGTTCCGGGAAAAGTGGTACGAGGGCGAGACGGTCAGCGTGGCCATCGGACAGGGCGCGACCACGGTCACGCCGCTGCAGATGGCATACGCCTACAGCGGGCTGGTGAACAAGGGCGTGTGGATGCGCCCGCACGTGGTGGACGACGGGCGGAAGCCGCAAGTCGACCACACGGCGGTGATCAATCCCGCCAACCTGGGCAAAGTGCTGGACGGCATGTGCGGCGTGGTCAACGAGGGCGGCACGGGCGCGGCAGCGCGGCTGCCAGATATCGTGCTGTGCGGCAAGACGGGCAGCGCGCAGCGCGCCTCGAACGATTTTCTCAAAACCAAGCAGGGCGAGGAAGAATTCAAGGACGACGCCTGGTTTGTCGGCTTCGCGTCGCGCGACAATCCGGAAATCGTGGTCGCCGCGCTGTTCGAAAACGGCGTGCACGGCAATTTCGCCGCGCCGATCGTGCGCGACGTGGTGAAGGCTTACTACGACAAGAAGAGCCGCCAGAAGCAACCCGCCCCGGCGCCGAATCTAGCCGCCTGGCTGACGCCGGGAAAACCCGCGCCGGCGGCGGAGCCCGGGACGAGGCCGCGCTGAGCCGATGCCAGTTGTCCGCTACCGGGTATTTCGCGATCTGGATTGGCCCATGCTGCTGGTGGCGCTGGCGATCTGCGCGCTGGGCATTCTGCAGATTTATTCAGCGACGCACGGCACGCCCAGCCGCAATGCCTGGATGAAGCAGACGGTGTGGCTGGGCGGCGGGTTGTTCCTGATGTGGCTGCTGGCGCGCGTGGATTACCACAATCTGTTGAGCCAGGTGCCGGTGCTGTATGGCACTACACTCGGGCTGCTGACGCTGACGCTCGCCGCGGGAAACTACATATGGGGATCGAAGCGCTGGATTCCGCTTTTCTTTGGCTTTCGTTTTCAGCCGGCTGAACTCGGTAAACTGGTGATAGTATTACTTGTAGCCCGCTACTTGTCCGAGTTGCGCAGCGATCGGCTGGAGTGGGGGGATCTGCTGAAGCTGGGAGTCCTGGTTGGTATTCCAGCCGGGCTGGTTTTGGCGGAGCCGGACTTGGGGACGACGCTGACATACGTTTCCATTCTGGCGATCGGTATTTTTTTTGGCGGTGTCCGCTGGCGGCATGCACTGGTTATCTTATTGATTGCGGTGGTGTTGCTGCCATGCGGTTGGTTCTTGTTGAAGGATTACCAGAAGACCCGGCTGCTGACATTCCTCGATCCGATGAGGGATCCGACCGGCAGCGGCTACCAGGTGATCCAGTCGAAAATTGCGGTGGGCGCCGGTGGCATGTGGGGCAAGGGAGTCGCTCGCGGCTCTCAAACGCAGCTTCGCTTTCTGCCGGTGGCTTATACGGATTTCGTGATCTCGGCATTTGCCGAGGAACACGGATTTGTGGGCATATTGGTCCTGTTCGGGCTGTATTTTCTGCTTTTAATGCAGATCGTGCAGAATGCACAAAGAGCTCCGGACCGGGCCGGGATGCTCATATGCATGGGCGTGAGTTCACTGCTGCTGTTTCACCTGCTGGTGAATGCGGGCATGGCGGTGGGCCGCATGCCGACGACCGGTATTCCGCTCCCTCTGATGAGTTACGGAGGATCGAGCATGATGTCGGTGTTTGCAATGCTGGGGCTGGTGAACAATGTCCGGCTCCGGCGGTCTGTTGCGTGAAATGAAATTGAGTGCGCGGCCGGTTGGGAAGTCCTTCCGGTGCCAGGTGTCCGATCAAAAGGTTTTGCCGAACGCGGCCGGCGATAGCGCCGCGCCCCCGGGGGAGGCCGAGATAGGAAATCGCTTCTCCCGGGCGGAACAACAGGTTTATTGACTGGATTGCAGCCGCCTTCGGGTTGTGTTGCGCGAGGTTCGCGAGATCCAGAAAGGCTCTTGAGACACCAGGCTCGATCGCTCCCGCCCCGCTCCACTCGGTGATCGCTCACCTGAGCGGAGGTTATTCATGTCGTCCAAGGAACTGGTGATCAGCCAGAACCGTCACGAGACGAAAGTCGCGATTCTCGAAGACGGGCAACTGGTTGAGATGTATTTTCAGCGGGCCAACGAGTATTCGCTGGCCGGCAGTATCCACAAGGGGCGAGTCACGAGAGTACTGCCCGGAATGCAATCGGCGTTCGTTGACGTGGGTCTCGAACGCGACTGCTTCCTGTACGTGTCGGACTTCTTCGAAGAGAACGCCGATGAGATAGACCGCGTCGACGACAAAGGGCGCGACCAGCGCGAACGCGACAGGGACCGGGGGCGGGAGCGTGAAACGCACCTGCCGCTTCCTCCGCCGGCATCGCAGGCGATTGCGCCGCGCGAGGATGCGGCTGTCGAGAGTGCCGCACCAACCGGCGAGGTCCGGGAGGCGACCGCCGAACCGGCAGCCCCGGCGGAAGGGGCCGCTTACGCCGACGGGCAGCGGGACCACCGCGGACGCCGCTCGCGCCGCCGCCGGCGTGGGAGCAAGGGATTCCCCGAAGCGAAATATGCATCGCCCGCGGCAGCGCAGGACACGCCGGCCGAGGAGGAACCGGAAGGGGCACCAGCCGCGACCAGCGCGGCCGACACGCCCGCGGTAGACGAGATTGTGCTGTTGCCGGGTGAGTCCTTGGCGAAGTACCGGCGCGCGAGTCAGCCCGGAGAAACCGCTGCCGCCGCGAGACGAGAGGAGACGCGGAAGTCTCCCGAGCCGGTGGAGAGCGCGGCGCCCGCCGCGAGAATCGAAGCTCCCGAAAGCGAGAACGAAGATTTCGAAGCCGCCGAGGACGATGCCGTCGAAGCGATTCTCGACCGCGTGGACGAGATGGAAGAGCGGGCCGATGCGGTAGCGGATGTCGTCGTCGCACCTGAGAATCCCTCGAACAAAACGGAAGAAGAGGCGGGAGTCGAAGAGGCCGCCGGCGAGCCATTCGCGGCACTGACGTCCGAGCCCATTGAGCACGCTGAGGCTGCGCCCACGGACGCCGCAGCGGTCGAGGCCGGTGCCGAAGAGCCGGCTGTGGCCGAGGCTGTGGCGCAGAGCGAGACGACGGCAGACGAGGTCGTTCCGAACGCGGTGGCAGCCGCCGCTGAAGCAGGGGCAGGCCCCGATGCGAGTGGCGACGAAGCGGGAGAGGAAGAGGGGACGGAGGGCGTCCCCGAGAACGGGCCGGAAACCGGCGTTGCGGTGGAAGGCGCGGAGACCGCCGGTGGCGCCGAGAACCTAGCGGCGAACCTGCGGCCACAGGGTGGACGGATAGGGCACCGGATGTCGCGGCGCATGCGCCGCCGGTCGCGCCAGTCGGCCCCGAATCAAGCGCCGGTTGTCGAGGCGCCGGCAGAGGTCAAGGCCGAAGTGAAAGCGCCTGCACCGGAAGCCGCCAGCGTGCCAACCGAGCGCTTCGTCGAGCGACCCGATCGCAACAATCGGGACCGGGACAATCGGGACAGTCGCGAACGCGACAATCGGGATCGGGACAATCGCGAACGTGACAACCGGGAACGGGACACGCGCGAACAGGACAGCCGGGAGCGCGACAAAGGCCGCGAGCGTCCTCCGCTGCCTTCGATCTCGGATCTGTTGAAGGAAGGCCAGGAGATCATCGTCCAGATCGCTAAGGAGCCGCTGGGGCAGAAGGGCGCGCGGATCACGTCGCACATCGCGCTGCCGGGCCGGTATGTGGTTTACATGCCGACGGTCGAGCATCTGGGAGTGTCGCGCAAGATCGGCAGCGACGAGGAGCGGATGCGGCTCAAGAGGATTCTGCAGAAGCACCGCGAGGGAATCGCCGGCGGATTCATCATGCGCACGGCGGGCGAAGGACGGACGGAAGAGGAGATCGCGGCCGACATCCAGTATCTGGCCAATCTGTGGCTCGATATCCGCGGCAAGGCGGAGAAGCGGCGCGCGCCACTGCTGCTGCATCACGACGTCGAAGTGGTCCAGCGTCTGCTCCGCGACCAGTTGACCGATGGCTTCAAGGCGGTGTGGGTAGACAACGAGGATCTTTACGAGCAGGTGCTGCACGCGGTGGAACGCATCGCCCCGCACCTGCTGAGCCGGGTGAAAATGTACACGCGCCCGGAGCCGATCTTCGATGCGTTCGCGATCACGCAGGAGCTGGAAAAGGCTCTGCGACCGAAGGTCTGGCTCAAGTCGGGCGGCTACATCGTCATCAACCAGACCGAGGCGCTGGTGGCCATCGACGTGAATACGGGCAAGTACGTCGGCAAGTCGAACCGGCTGGAGGACACGATCGTCAAGACCAATGTTGAGGCGGTCAAGGAGATCGTGCGGCAAGAGCGGCTGCGCGACCTGGGCGGCATCATCGTCGTCGATTTCATCGACATGGACGAACGCAAGAATCGTCAGCGGGTGATGCAGGCGCTGGAAGAGACGATGCGCTCGGACAAGGCGCCGAACAAGATTCTCCAATTCAACGACTTTGGCCTGGTGGCGATCACGCGCAAGCGGGTGAAGCAGAGCCTGGAGCGGGCCCTATGCTCACCGTGCCCGTATTGCGAGGCTTCGGGCTATGTGAAGAGCGTGGGGACGGTGATCAGCGAGATTCTGGCGCAGGCGCAGAAGTACGCCAAGGTGGTGGACGGCAAGGAGTGCGTCCTGCGGGTCAACCCGGAGGTCGCGCACGAGCTGCAATCCACCGAAACGAAGTACCTCGAGGAGATCGAGGAGATTCTCGGACGGCCCGTGCTGGTGATCTCCGATACCCTGCTGCACCAGGAGAAGTTCGATCTGACGTAATTGGCCGGAACACTCCGGCCGCCTGGCGCGCCGGCCGCCTGCCTGAGGAGGGTGAGCGGCCGGCGCGTTTGCGTTTGACGGACTTGAGGCGCGCTGAGGCTGCCTGTGCGGCACAGAAGAGCGCGGACGTTATCAGGATCGAAACAGGGCCGCCCACTCGCCGCGCCACTCGCGGCCGAGCAGCTTATCGGCCGCCGGATCGCCGACGAAGCGCTCCCGCGCCGCGTCCCACTGAAGCTTGCGGCGAGTGGCGAGAGCGATGTTGCCAAGATGGGCGACGGCGGTAGAGGCGTGGCCGGTGGCCACGTCGCAAGGGCACTTGCGCCCATCGCGGAGGACTTCGATAAACGCCTGGGCGTGGAGCCGCGTGGCGTCCGCGCCCTGCCGCGTGCGGCGCGCAATGCGCGTCTCCTGGGAAAGCTCGCCGGGGCGCGCTAGCCACGGCACCGGCTTCAGATCCGGATAGATCTC
>Ga0187875_10001712_pt1 | contig 16837 bp, 14 predicted proteins | sample June2016WEW_17_1_2_FD_132978 | JGI IMG/M metagenome (GOLD analysis project Ga0187875, IMG submission 132978) | Peatland microbial communities from SPRUCE experiment site at the Marcell Experimental Forest, Minnesota, USA - June2016WEW_17_10 | ecosystem: Environmental > Terrestrial > Soil >... | reverse complement strand
GACTGCCCCATAATTCTTGCCAGCCGCTCGTAGCTCATCGGGCGCCGGTGCTCCTTGGCCAGCCTGGAGCGCAAGTCGCCGAAAAGGGCGCCAGCCGTAAACGGATAGCCAGGGGCGGCAATAAGTCCGTCATGGAGAAGTTCTGTTTTCCGAGTTTGCTTGTTCATGCCTTTTGGTTTGCCAGCAAACTCGCGGCGGCGGCCTTGGTTCAGGACGCCGTCCCTATTTTCGCGAAACCAACCCGGGGGTGGTGCCAGCGCAGAAAGGGCGTCCAACAGGTTGGAATTTTCTTCCCTCCCTCACCTCGCATGTCTTTGATGCTCGCAGGCATAGCCCGCGCTGCGGGCGCGTCGCCGGAACTGCGGCTATATTTGTCAAGCAATGAAAGATCAAACCGAGCATATGGGCAGAGACTGGAGAACCAAAGCGGAAATCGCCGGCCATTATCAGATCGGCGTGCGCACGGTGACCAAGTTGATGCGCCGGAGGATTCTCCCTTACGCCAAGCTGCGAAACCTCGTGCGCTTTGACGTGGCCGCGTGCGACCGCGCGATGGAGTTTTTTGGTAATTCCAGCCGGCTTGAGGGGTTAAAGAGGACGGCTCCTGACGGGCGGGCCGCGCGTCACTGGCAAACCAAGCGGCAACTGGCCGGTCACATTCGTTTCAGCGAACGATCCATCACCACGTTGATGCGGCAGCAGGTTTTGCCTTTCCTCAAACTCGGTCGAATCATTCGATTTGATTTGGCTGAATGTGACCGGGTGATGGAAGCGCTCACCATTCGGAGTGTGGTGGAACGCCGCCTGAGTTCACAACCGAAGGTGACCGAGCCCGGCAGCCGGCTTCTCGCTTCTGGAACCTGAACTCATCGGCAATTTTCAGCGGGAAAACACCTGGGATAACCATCACGTTGCCGGTGGTAAACTTTGTATCTTTAAGAATTTGCCGCGTTGCGCGCTCTTCGGATCTTCTTGACTCTTGCGCCTGGTTTAGTCGTGATCCTATTGAATATTTGTTGTTTATTCTCGAAGTGAATGCACCCGAAGTTGGGTCCGGTCACGATGACTGGTGCCCCCTTCGCGCCATGGCTTGACGCCGCCGCGCAGTCGTGTTCCCAGGCCCGGGTCTTGGGATGGTTGCAATCGCCCTGGAAACCAGCAGGACGCAGCCCGTTCCACCACTGGCAGTTCCTGCAGGCCGGCACCACAAAGGACGTTCCCCACTTTTTGGCGTCCATGATGATGTCCCCACATCCCACACCTGCTCTTGCCATGTGGCTGATGAGCCTCTTGGCCTCCATCAATGATTCTATTGATTCATATCATGGGTGCGCGCTCAAGAGCCTGGGAAGCGCCGGGTGCCGATGGCACCCCTGCTTGTTTGGGGATCCGGATGGCCTGGCCGCACTTGAGGCAGACAGCCCTCCCATAGGGGGCCGGTTTACGGAAGACGCCGCAACATTTGCCCATGGCTTTGATGGACGCCATCAACGCCTGACGCTTGGTTTTCTCTTCGTCCTCCCGAACCTCGTTACACGCCTTTCTCTCCGCCTTCGCCACCGCCCGCATGGCCCGCCGTTCCGCTTTTCTCGCAGCTTTCCGTTGATACCCACCCAAAAAATCCTCCTCACCGCGACCCACCGCCGCTGTATAGCGCGCCAGCCTGATTGCATCCACCTCGTTATCATCCAACAGCCTGCCATTCCGCCTCAGAACGCCCGTCTCCGAATATGCCGCGTATTGCGCCGGCTTTGCCAGGGCGACGGCCTGGACCACCCACGGCATAATCCGTAGCTACACCACCCGTTACCACGAATTAACTAGCTGCTAGCCACACGGCAAAGCTAGACGCGCCACACGAATGGCAAGCCGACTGGACTGCCTGATCACGATCCTGCCGGTCGCCCCCGCCGAACCGGCGCGCGGGTTAGAGCATCGCGGACGGCCCTGGGGACAAACCAAGTCCTGCCGCCGCTCTTGCAAAAGGGGATGGTCCGCCTGGCGCACTGGTACTGAAGCCAGCGGTAGCTAGGCCGGCTGGCTGCGTCCCAAAGGATCTCCAAGAGCCGGTGCCCGCTGACCATTTGGTCGAGGGGGTCTAGGGGAGGTGCTTTTGCGGGTTTATCAACCTCGTTCGCGGAGGGTCCCGCAGAGGTTCCAGGCAGGGTTAAGATCACTTATTCTGTGGGAGCGCGTTGCTGCTTTTTTAAGTCGTTGTCCTTGCTTACCTGGGTCATAATAAATCGATTGATGTCGTCCTGCCGATGTCTGAAGTGCGGATCGCGTGCAGATAGGCGTTTACTCGTGCCAATATCCGTGGCTCATCCTCGGAGAGTCACCTTGAACCAATTAGTAGGTTGTGGTGGTTTTCTCGCCGAGGATCCTTGCCAAGCGCTGGAAAACGGGTTGGAATCCCGAGGCATCCGTTAATGCCGTGCGCCGGCGCTCGAATACCTGCGGCCCGGTGTGAGGGTATGCTGATGCTTGATGCAAGTCCTTGGAGCTTGATTTGCGAATCTGCTTTCTCATGCTTTTGAGTTTGGCGGCGTTTCCTGCACGTCGTTGTCGCTGACGCGAAGCCCCGGACACCTCCTGGTCTCGCGACTCCTCTTCGCACGATAACTGTAAGTTCCGACCGGGAGAGCGAACGACTAACTGATCTCAACATCGAAGTTACCTGACTTGAAGAGCATCCCTGCCCGACTAAGGTCCCAGAAGACCAAGTGAGACCAAAAGATTGGAGAATATAGTATTAGCGGCGACGGATCTGGCCGACGTAGCCCCCCAACAGGGCGTCTTCGAAACCAGAGGCGCCAATCAAATTGAGGCACCAGCATGAACTTCTTGCCGCTTGCCCAGGAATTGTGCTTCGTGACCATGTCCGCCAGTTCGATGATTTCTCGCGCCGTGGCATTCTGCTGTAGGAGCAGATTCAACACATCCGTAGATAAGATGGCTCTTGCCGCTATTGAAACTGCCAAGCAGACAACACGCTTTGCTCGTTTGCCCTTCGAGCGCGTTGCCCACCAGCGAAAGTGCATCGCCGAAATACTTTTGGCACGCACGTTCCAACTAGATTAGGCCGCCTTAGTCGCAGGAACGGAAACCGATTGGACTGCGGGATTCTGGGGCGCGTGAACCATAGGAACCGGTGCTTGAGTCCTATTTCCAGCGGCAGCTTTGGCCTCCCGCTTGGCTTTGAGAGCGGCGGACACGCGCGGCAAATGCGCCTGGTATTTTTCCTTGGTCTTTGGCCAGTCTGACGAGGCTTTTCTCGTGGCCCAGAGGCGGACGATAGCATCCCGGTTACCTGCTCGCCCTTTCGCACGAAGGCTCGGGACAGTTGGGTCTAATTGTGGAAGTGTAGCACGGAGGGCCTCGATCTCAGCCTTGTCGTCGGGAGTCAGATGTTCTGGTTTAGCCCAGCTAGGCAGCGGAATCGTCTTGGGGTCGGTTTCTTCCAAGACGGGCGTAGGTATTATTTGGTACTGCAAGAACGCTTCCGCCTTGGGTATTAGGGCTAGATAGTGGGCCAAGATGACCCCGCGCGAGTTGCCAAAATACGTAGCCGCTGAGTCCACCATTCCATTGGTAGCATGCACGTATGCCGAGATGCAACCGTGTCGCGGGGAATCTTCGATAAACGCCATGATTGCGTCAGTCTTAGCCTCACCCGGAGTGGGTGGTTCGCCTCTTTTGTACTTGCGCGGGTACTGCTTGTTAAACTCAGCGACCGCCTCTTCGTCCGAAAGTTTCCTCAGACGTGGAGTGCAGTGTTTGGCTCGCTTTGGAGTCACCTCCCCATAGCCCGTCTTGAGATACCAGAAGGACCATGTATTCTTGCTACCAAGGTGGAGTTGATAGTTGCCATGCTCATTCAGTATTCCAAGTCGTCCCTCCTTCTTAAGGATCTGAAACAGCAGTTTAGCGACTGGAGGAACCTCGACCGCGCGGTAGCCCGTCTTCGAGTCTACAGGGACGTGATAGTACCGTAGGTCCGGAGTCAGTCCCCATTTTTCTGCAGCTCGCGACTTCTGCAGGTCGGAGCACGGCCGGAGCCCCAAATGGAATCGAGCAACTGAAGCTGCGGCCAGATCGGTATCCCAGAACACATTTAAATACTCCTGGCGCTCCAAGAGCTTCATCACTTGGGGGATTCTCTTTGACTTAAGGCCGAAACGGTGCATGCGAACAACGCCGATCGTCTCTTTTTTGAACAAATAGTTCAGCACCAGGCGAAGCCCCTGAAGGGCGAGTTGTTTGTAGTTGTCCGGTTCGTTTCTGGCGTCTTCCAGCACCTTCTTCTGGGACTGGGCTGAGTTGATAACAGATATCGTAAACTGGCCGAATATTCGCTCACAGTGATTAAGAACACATTTTGTCCGGCATATCGATCCATCCGACAGGTAGTCCTCATTCTGCCATGGCAAAGCATTGCGCTTCTTGAGCCACGCACGCGTCTCCTGAATTACCTCTTTGACCGTGGCGTCTCCGGCTATAGCGTTCCAGCCGTACGTAAGCGCGAAGGCAATTCCATCATCCAGTCGCCATCTCCTGTCCAGGTTATTGGACTCATCCAGCGGAAGCAGGGCGACCGCGCGCTCGGCCTCGGCCAGGCGGGACTCGTCGAGCTTCCTGGAAACGATCACAGCCGGGGTCGCCACCTCCTTGTTGCTCCTGAGCCATTCCGCGTCTCCATTCTCGTAGCCCCGCAGTTTCTCATCCGCACCTCTCCAGATGTCGAACCTCAGGCGCATGCGCGCTTTTCGCCCGCCCCAGATGCGAAAGCCGACGACCTCCCAATAAGGCTTGTTGTCTACTGGACTGCGCTCAGGCTCCGATTCCGGGGTGATGTAATATTCGCCCGCCTGGAGCCTTCTCTTTGGATTTTCCGTGCGCACAGGTTTCTTTTGGAATTACTTCGTGGCGGTCGTCGGGTTACGACAAGCGCCATTAGCAGACGCTGCTCCGTACTCTATGCCTACGGCTTCGTCAGGGCGCTGGTCCCGCTGCTTGGTGGCGGTCTTGGGGTTCCAGCCTGCGGCAATAGCAGGCTCTACGGCATACGCCAAGCCCCAGACATCGACCGGGGCTTGGTCCATCTGTTCAATGCTAACGATTCTCATATTCAATTATTGTGTTAGTGTGGCTATGTTTTGAGGCATCACATTTACAATATTCAAAGCGGTAGCCTTCGCCATCATTATAAGGCATAGACCTAGTGGGCTGTGGCAAGCCTCGTGGCAATAAATATTGTTATTCATGAGAAACTGTGAATTCTCCTATGAAATAAAGGCTATTTGAAATAGCGATTACCTCTTGCTCCTTGAGTATATTAACATGATAAATTGCCCTAGACATACCATATTACCTCTGAAAAAGGCGGACTCGCATGCAATATAGACGCAACCAAATGCAGACGGACGCACTTTAAAACCGGCAGTTGTGGCAAAAGTGGCAAAACAAAGTGGCAAAAGATTGTGTTATAAATTAGGGTGCCGCATTTTCGGCAGCCAGCGTCGCATTTGGCCATTTTAGCAGCACTTCCACAAGCAGGGGTCCTTCGTGGCCGGATATAGCCTGGTGTGCATGATGGAACTGATTGGGTAGAAGCTGCCGGAGTTGAGGTGCCTTGCTGGCAGAGACAAGCCACGGCCGTTAGCAGCCAGACGCTAACCAAATCCACAAGATGCATCTGCCTCGGACAAGTGGCAGATAGGGAGACTGCCGAACCGTGCCACGATGCTTTCATCTGCTCTATGGCATCGGCAGAATGGCCGAGCATCCAGGAATGTCTTCGCCCTGAGGACTTCGCCGAATTCAACCATGTTGTAATTGCTCTCACTACTACGTTATATGCACCGGCGCGTTGTTTTCAACCTGCCCATCCCAAAAAAAGTGTTTCTTTCTTGCGCCAGGCCGCAAATTCTAGGTTGGTTATTCCGGTTTGGCAGGCCACCATTTAACCTTAATCCGGCAGTTGGATAGGCTTGGATTTTTTCTAAGTTCTTTATTTAATGCGGCATGAGTCTGCAAATCTCTCCGATTCCGGCTCACCCGCAGGGTGAGGGTTTTTCCGTGTTGGTTTCGTCGGCGAGTGATTCGCTTCTTCCGTCCCTGGCGGTGGACACCGTAGGCCGGCGATTTCAGGTGGAGTGGGATCCCGAGGCCCCTGTCACGCCGCTGGGCCAGTTGGTTTTCTTCTGTCAGTTTCTGGCCGCAGGCGGCCTTTACTCCAAGTGGGTGGCGGAGTGTCCGTTGCGCTACAGCAGTCCGAATGCCCCCAGTCTGAAGGATTTGCTGGGCACCTGGGTGCTGGCCAGCCTGAGCGGAGCCTGGCGTTACGCGCATGTCACGGCCTTGCGCGGGGATCGGGTTAACTCACCGGGACTGGGCATGGAGAAGGTGGTGAGCGAGGACAGCCTGCGCCGCGCTTTTGCGGATCAGGATGGAACCGCCCTGGCCGCCTGGCAGACGGAGGCGTTGCGGCGCACGTATGCTCCCGCGCTGGAACAGCCTTGGATTGCGGATCTGGATGTGACCGTCAAACCCATTTACGGCCATCAGGAAGGGGCGGAACTGGGGTATAATCCGCACAAGCCTGGGCGTCCGAGTCATGCGTATCACACCGTTTTCCTGCGCACCCTGCGGGTGGCGTTGGATGTGGAGGTGCGTTCGGGCAAGGAACACGCCTGCCTGCATGGTCTCTCCAACTTGTGGCGGGTATGGGATCGGCTCACGCCGGGCCAGCGTCCGTGGCTGGTGTGCGGCGACGCCAATTACAGCAATGAACGGCTGATGGCCCAATGCGAGGAGCGCGGACAAAAGTATTTGTTCCGGCAGCGCAGCACCAAGGGAGTCCGGCAACTGGTTCGGTGGCTGGAAGGCCAAGGTGGTTGGCAACCCCTGACGGACGGGTGGTCGGGCGCGGAGGGACAGTTGCAACTAACGGGTTGGACACGCAAAAGGCGCACCGTGGTCCTGCGGCGTAAACGCCCGGACCCGTTCGGTCTGGCCAGCCTTCCCCTGCTGGCCGACGGGGGTGTCGAAGTGGTCAGCGGGCCCGTCTATGAATATGTCGTGCTGGTGACCTGCTTGCCGGAAAACCTGCTGACCATCGCCCATCTCTACCGCCAACGGGCGGACGTGGAGAACGCCTACGATGAACTTAAGAACCAGTGGGGCTGGGGCGGATTTACCACCCGCGACCTGTTGCGCTGCCAGATCGCGGCCAGAATGGTGGCGCTGGTTTACAACTGGTGGAATCTGTTTGTGCGTTGCGCGGAACCGGAGCGGGCACGGGAAGCGATCACCAGCCGCCCCTTGTTGTTGCACGCGGTTGGACGCCTCATCAAAAGTGGTGGCCAAACCACCTTGCGCCTGACCAGCCAGCATGCCGAAGCCAGCCATATCCAAAGCGTCTTGAGCAAGCTGAGTCTGTTTCTCAGCGGGCTGATCAATGCTGCGGAGCAGTTCAAACCCGAGGAGCGCTGGCGGCGGATTTGGCAGCGCATCCTGGAACCCTATCGTCTGCCGACGACCGCCTGGCTGGCACCCAGCGGCTGAAATCGAGTGTGGATGACCAAGAAATCAAACTCGGAGCGCCAGCGCGGAATTTTTCTGCGCGGGAAAGGCGGAGCACTTATCTTTCAACTGCCGTTTTTAGGTTTAATGAGGTTAGTGAGGTGTTTTCGTTTTGAAGCTAGTTTGACCATTGGTTTTTGGTGAAGCCTTAAACCGGAGCGCGGCGCGGCTTGGCGGCATGATGGCTCTCCAGTTGCAGCTCGCGCTGCCAGACATTCCGGATTTTCTGGCCCTGCTCTCCTTGCGCGATTTTGAACCCGCGCAATTGTCCGGCGCGGGCGTTGCACGGTGATAAACGCCTCCAATCCGTATTCGGCTTGCACCCGATCCATCTGCCCCCGGGCTTGGCAGAGTTGGGGGTCCATAGCGCCGCACGCCGGGTTGGGAACCTCCCGGGTGGGATTGTCGGGTGCTTCACAGCGACTTTCACAGATTAGTTTCTCAGCAGGAGGAGGCTCTTCCTCGAATATTGGGCTATTAAGCGCAGACTTGTACACATGGGGCTGTTTCCTTAGTGCGTCGAGGTCGGGAAGATAGTATCGTTTATCGAGCCTGCCACCCTGGTCGAGCTGAAGGTATTTCCAACAAATGTGGAAGGGCCGATAGCCGTTTTGCCACGGTAGTCCCATGGGACCAATCCTCAAAGACGATAAGTCACGGAACTCCGCAGCCGTATTCTTTTTGAGCCACATTTTCATTTGGCGCCCTCGCTCTCTGTGGCTGCTCCTACCCCCAATTGCGCGGCGGTGCTGTTGCAGGCTACAGCCTCTTGTGGCATATAAGTGATCAGCAGCGCGTCCACATCCGGATGGCAGGGCAGCACCGATAATGGAATCTCGAAGATAGGATCAGTTACAATTCAGGCTTCCTGGGACATATAGCTATTCCAGAACCGCGGGTCGTGGAACGACCCATAATAGTCACTGCTCGTCATATCCAATTATGAGACATTCCGTTTTTGGTTTTGCGGAAAACGCACTTTATTTTCTCTGCGGAAATTCGCTCTGCGAAACTTGACTATTCCGACTCATGGCCTATAATCCGCCGCCGCGAACTCCTCCCCCTTGTCCAATTGAAGGTGTTTCCAGGCCAGTACCGTGCGCAGGATGGTGGAACACCGGAAATTCCACAAATAGGCAGCCGCTGTTGGAGATTTGGCATCCGGCTCCGCTAGAGAAGATGCTACCAAAATATCATAGGTTGTAATTTAAATTGCACTACCTATGATAAGCGCTGAATACTTGTAATATACGCCCCAGCGACAACATGGAGTCTCTACGGAAGTTCCCGGATAACTCCGGTGACTCAGTCGTAACCAACCCTGTTTTTGGCCTTTGCACACTGCAACTTCATTGGAATGGAGCAAGAGACGATTTACGTGGATAATGGAGTTCCTGGAGATGGCGATGGAACAGGAGTCACGGCAATCGAGATAGACTAAAAAACACCGAAAATAAGTTGCACTAGAATGTTACTGTGAGTGAAAATGATAAAGGTGAAAAATTGATTTCAGTGGCTGAACTGGCCGACCGGCTCGGTTTCGGGGTGGATTGGGTCTATGATCATGTCCACGACGGCACCCTCCCCTGCATAAAAATCAATTCTCGGGCTTGGCGGTTTCACTGGCCGACGGTTCTGGCCGCTCTTCAAAAGCGGCGGTAGCAGTTTTGGCTGCCTTGTCCGCCGCGTCGCTGAGCACTTTTAGCTAGGCCGTGCTTTTAGCCGATCTGCCTTGGGCCACCAAACCACACTGAGCATGTGAGGGTGGCAAACCGCTCAATGAACTGCGCTGGGCCTCGGTCGAAAACTCTGAAACGAATGTGCGAAGCAGTCTTTGTGCGACAAGATCCTCCACGTATTTTTTGTTTGGTTGAATAAGGGATTGATCTTAGAGCGATGGATTCGTGATGAGGTGAGAATCGTTCGCTTTACCAGCTCGCTATTTGTTCATTTATTTTTTCAACCCCGAGTCGGTCATTTATAAGTGAAAGCAGCCGCAACGCTTCTTGAGCGTGCTCTCGCGCTGCATCGGATCGGCCTTGACGATGATACGCGTAAGAAACGTTGAACCAAGCGTGTCCCAGGAGGCGCAAATCGGGTTTGTTTCTGCTTCCGCTTGGTTCCGCGTAATGAGCAGCAACTTTGTTCAGCCCAAGAACGGCCTCGTCAAAAAGGCCGCAATCGACCTGCGCCAATGCCAAATTCCCACGTGCGCGCCACTCAGCCTCTTCGTCAGCAGTTTTTTCGGCAATTGCATGCGCCCGCCGATAAGTTGTCACCGCTTCCTCCGGTTTGCCGCTCGCCCGCTGAGCTTGGCCCAAACTCAGCAGTAGTTCCAACTCAGCTTTGTCGTAGTTCTTCGTTGAAGAGCATGATCTAAGTTTGTCCAGAATTCCAAGCGCGGCCCAATGGCGCTCGATTGCTTTCTCGTGTTGCTTCAATTTTACGAACGCATGCCCGATGCGGATGTTGCTTTCGAGCTGCAGTTCCAAATCATCCGCGGCGGACGCGGCGGATTTCTCACTAGCCTCGATCTCAAGTTCAGTTTTTCCCAACTGTTCGCGAATTGAGCTCAGCCGGCGCCAAGCCTCGGTTCTCTGTTCGGGGGTCGATTGTTCTTGTTCGGCAGCAGACAAATACACCGATTCCAAAGCGCCTAAGACTTTCATCCGCAGCCGATCATCCCCTGTGTCCCGATAAATTGCCAATGCCTGTTCCAACCGGTTTACAGCGCTTGACCGCTCATCTGCATTCCCATGCTGAGTATACCAAAAAGCGAGCTGCACTGATGCGAGCCCCACGGCGTTTTGGTCGCCATTTTCAATCGCCACTCTCTCCCCTTCTTTCAAAGATTCGAGCGCTTCCGTCACGCGTCCGAGCGAATTCAAATATCCGCCCCTATTGATTAGCGCCATCGCTCGCGCGGCAGGCGTTTCAAGAGCAATCGCTTCATCGACCGTCTTTAGCGCATCTTCGTATTTGCCAAGATGGTCTTGGACTACAGCGAGCGTGTTTAAGCATTTCGAAAGCGCAGCGGGTTGACATCCACGGAAAAAATCGGCGGCTGCCAGAAGAACTGGAAGGGCTTCTTCGTCACGATTCGTTGTTGCCAAGAACATTCCCTTGTGGCTCAACAAGGTAGCTCGGACCGAAAGCTGTTCCTCTGGTGAGCGAATGAATTTCGGTTGGCTCACAAGTTTCGCGTCACCAGGTGACTCGACAAGGCTTTCGTTTCGGGAGAGCAATTCGTCAACAAGCCTAAGCGCCTCATCCACATTGCCAGTCGAAAAGTATAGGTAAGCAAGCTGTGCCCCATGTCCCAACTCATCATTGGCAAGTTCTGCGCATTTTGCGGCGGAATACCCGTGTGCTCGCCAATCAATCTGTTCTTGAATGGAGAGGGAATAAAACGCGAGGTTGCCGGCTACGCCCGCAAGCTTGCTTAGGAGGGTTGCAGCGGAGAAATCATTGCTTTGGTTTTCCATGCACCACTTGCAGAGCTCTGCAACGCCCCTCCATTCCGATTTGAAAGCTGCCAAAGCGTCCAGACGGGAGACTTGTCCTTCAACGAAGCTCCTTTCGAGCGCGTAAAGTCTGTTCTGGAGGCCAAAACCTTGGCGCAATTTGATTTCTTTATAAATCTTCAAGTTTTTCAGCCCCTTCCAAACGCCATTTGGCGTAGGCGACGAGCATCGCGTGCATTTGGAAGCGGTTGTTGCTTAACGGCTCCAAAAACCCTGAATCGACCAGAATTGAGAGGACGGGCAAGGGATCGGTGACAAAAAACCAAACATCGCGAATGGCCTCAAGGTTGAAGGTGGCCGGCTTTGGTGCCATAGCGCCAAGGCAGAAGAAGCATTTTCGGGCTTGAGGGGGCAAATAATCAACGCTTCGCCTGACCAACTCGGCAACGGTCGAATTCTTATTTGCCTCCTCTATAAACGGCTTCATGTTGGGGGGCAGATTCCGCTCAAGAATGATCGCCCCGTCGCGAAGCGATTCAATCAATGCTTCAACCCCAAGCCCAAGCCTCTGACGGGAGGCGAGCAGGCGCCCGGCAACATGGAGCGCCAAAGGCAGGCCATCCAACGCATGAACAAGTTCAAGGCACTTTTCGGGGTGAGCGTCGACGGCATTTCCCGCGAAGTGTCGAAGCAGTTCGACGCCTGCGGAACCGTCCAAAGTCTCCAAATTGTAGGTCTTGCCAGGGGAAACCTCATAGGCCACTCCAGGAAGTCGGGAAGAAAACACTAATTGAACCGTGGGATGAAGAAGGCGCTGCACCTCTCCCAGGTCCGAAGCGCGCCAAACATCATCAACCAGCAACAATACCTCGCGCCCAATAAGTTTTTCGCCTAACCGGGCGGCCATGTTTGGCGGCAAGAGACCTGCAGAGTCAACGTCCGCCAACCTGCACCACTCTCGAAGCATGGACGGCACGGCGATTTCGTTCTGACCGAGAGCCGCCCAATAAACACCGTCCCGAAATTTGACGCGGATTTTTTCCTCCCAAGCCAAATGAGCCAAAAAGGTCGATTTTCCCACTCCAATCTTTCCGAACAATGCCACGGCTTGCTGTTCGGATGAGTTCCCATCGCCAAACATATTCCAAATATTTTTGATGTCCTGTTTCCTCCCTATGAACGGGTTTGGGCTTGGAGGTGCGTTTGCCACGGGAGTTGAAAGCGTTTGAGTCTTCCGTCCTGTTGCCTTGTCCTCTTCCATTCCCAATCCAAGGTATTCCTTGCACAGCCATCGATTTTCCGGTTGTTCGAGCAAGGTTATGACTTCCGCTTGCGGAATTATCTGAAGTCCGTGGCCAAACTCTTCGTCAACTGTTCGGCTCCAATCCGAGGCACCCAGATTGTCAATTGCAGCCGTCGTCATAAACACCAAGCAATCGATTGCAACTCCCCGTTCCTTTATCCTCTTCGCATCTTGCCGGATCTTCGCCAGCGTCCCCGTGATTGACACTGAGAGACTTCGGCGAAGGCCGTCAGATCCAGACACAAATGATGTGGCATCCTCCCCGCCGTCCCTCTGCTCTTCCGTGGCTTGCAATTCCGGCCATAGTCGTTTCGCGAGTTGAACGCCTAGCCGCTGAAAATCCCTATGCCTTTGGGCCTCAGTCAGGGCTTCCAGTCCGCGCTTAATTTCCAGTCTCCAAGTGTTCAAACCAGGGCTTAATATTTGCATCAAAGATGATTTTTTTCGAGACAATTTCGATCATGGATACGAAAAGGCACGTCATTCCGGCGGCGCCTAGGGCGATCAGCTAGCTGGGGCTGGAAGATGGGAAGGCTGGCGCGCTGATGGATTAAACCTTCGAATGATTTTGGTCGTGTTTTTTGGTTCGAAAGCGATCACTTCGCCCGCTTCGCCCATGACGAGTTCCCTGGAAAATTGGAAAAATGAGTGGCTGGATCGGCTGTTTTTCCAATCCTGTTGGAAATACCAGGAATTTGCTGTGCGAGGCCTCCCGTTGTTGGTCCTATACCACCCATCAGAGGCGGACCCCCCTCGAGAAGGAGGCGGTTCCGCCAGGGCCAAAATAGCATGTCAAGCCTTGGCCGGGTGGCGATGGCAATGGGGTGAAGCCTGCATTTTACGCACACTGCCTGTTGTTGGCAAAAACTCCATCCGGTCTGAAAACGCGTGACCGGCCAGTTTCGAGAATTACACCTGGCAAGCCCATTGCAACGGGCTTTTCGATCTGCCAATCGCCGCGTGAGCAAGAATTCGCCATGCACAGGCGGAAAATTCGACTCCATCCTCATCGAAGCGGCTTTCGGGCTGGGCGAAACTGTGGTTCGGAGCAATGTGGCGCCCGACCGCGTCGAAGTCTCGCGTTCGGGGCTGCGGGTAGTACGGCGTGGAGCAGGACGAAACCCCACAAGGAATTCAGAGCCGGCTGAGCAGATCTGCTTTCTTCGAGTTGAACTCCGCGTCAGTCAGAATCCCTTGCGTTTTCAATGAGCCCAGATGCTCAAGCGTGGCGAGGACGTCGCTCGATGGCTTGGAGCCCGTTGGCGCGCCGGAGCCGCTGAAGGCCGTCGGCGTCTTCCGAAATGGCTGTCCATTCTGCGAAACGACCGGCAGGTTGCTGAGATTCACCGTTCCATGTTGGCTCGTGAACAGGATCGAACCGCCTGACCCTTGCTGCTGCGAAAAACCGCCAATCTGATGATCGAGAGTGTCGTAGACCCACACGTCCAAGCCCGTCTGCACGGCGAGTCGTCTGGCAACGCTAAAATAAGCGTAGCGAACAGAGTTCTGGGAACCGGTGGCGTTAGGAGCACCGAGATCTTGCGGCCACCAATTCGAGGCCGGATCGGGCAGGAAGAGGGAGGAATGGCCTTGCAGCTCACCGATGGCTTGGGTCTGCCTTGCATTCCCTCCCTGACTCTGCGATTGAAAGCTGCCGCTGCTCAGAAGGCCGGGTTGGTTTGCCAAAATGCCGGAAATTTCGTAGCAAAGGGCATCCACGCGGTTTTTCAGTCCGTGATTAAACATATCTCCCAGCATGAGCATGCCACCCCGCATCCACTGGCCTGATCCACCAAACTCCGGATGGGCAAACTGAGCCATCGACCCGTTCCCGTTCAGCACGGCATACATCATGTGAGTCACAGCGGCGACGCTGAAGCCGTGGCGCCCTGCGAGGTCGCCAGCGATTTTCTCTCCTTCCGGAGTCAATGGTTGTGCGTTCATACTTCGAAATTGCGTCGGAACAGTTTGCCTGCTCATCTGGCAGACCCCAGCAGCGCGTAAGTTGGAGAGGTGATGGGGGATTTGCAAGCCAAAATCGTTTCGTTGTGGATGCACCTGACGCTTCGTTTGCAGGCCAGACCTCAAGCCGCAGCTAGTATTACTCTGTTAAGTTTGAGCCACATTTACCTCGTAAAAGCGCCTCGGAATCTGATAATTTTTATAGAGGGTACTTGACAGAGTAATACTAGAAAATCCTCCAAACCTAAATGAGATCTTCCGCTTCGGTGAGACAGCGCGAGGTTTGTGGTCGGAGAGCTTGATGGTGCAGGCGCAACATGGTCATTGCTAAATGTTCGCGTCTCTCGAACCAATCGAAATCAAGTCTGAATGGTCGGGCTCTACGGTATGAGCAACTCGGTCTGAAACTCGGAAGCAACAGCCTGCGCTCTTTGCAGTCGCTCCGCCTTTTCGGTATCGCTGAGGCCGGGAGGCGCGGCGGTCCGGCTATTAACAGGATCGCCGACCCGTTTGAACATTTGCTCCAACCCTGCGGGAGAGCACATGCACAGCAGCCGCGCGGGTCGGCTGGAGGCATTTTTGAAGGAATGCGGCGCATTGGCCGGAATATTGACCGTCGCGCCGGCCCGTGCCATCAACTTTTCTCCTCGGAAGACAAGCGCGATTTCGCCTTCCAGCATCGTGAACGTCTCCTCGAAATTGTGGCGGTGGGGCGGCGGACCGCCGCCGGGCGGGATATACATATCAATGAGACAATGGCGACCAGACGTGTCGTTGCCACTGACCAGGACAGTATAGGTGTCACCCGCAACCGAAAGGTGAGGCAGTTTGTTGTCGTCCGGTTGGACCGCCGTGAGTTTTCGGCGCAAATCGTCGGCCGGAATCGCCGAGGCGCCTCGCGGTGTTCCTTTGGGTTTTGGCCGGGCTTCGACAGTTTCAAGGCCGCCACGTCCAAAAACCGCCGTGGAAATTATACTTTCCTGACTCACTTGTGAATTTTTCATTTTTGTCCTCTATTTACATTATTGCTGGCGCCGCCTTCTTACCGAGCTGCCAACTCTTTGGACGGCATCGTTCCGTTCGTATTCGTCGCAAGCGAGCGAATCATTTCATCGTCCAGTAGCAATTCCCGCTTTTCGCGCGGCTCCAAGGCCGCGACGCCTTTGTGTCGACACCTCAACTCCAGGCCTTCCAGATAGTTTCGGCGCAATTCATCTTTTGTTTGAGTGGTGGTGCTCAAGAGCGAAAGATGAAGGGCACGCACCGCCGGATCGCCCAGCACGCGTTCCAGTGCGTCTCCTGCTTTCGCCCAGGGCCGAGTCGAGGCCAGTTCTAGTCCGCTCTCCCAAGATAATAGAATAGTCGGTGGATCTGCCTCTTCGGGGGTCAGAAACAAGCCCGCCTTCCGCGCCCACTCGCCCAGGCTCACCCGGCTGCTCCACACCGAAATCGGAATCGTCAGAAGAAATCCGGCCAGGACGGGCGAAAACCACCAGAAGAGTTTGGGCGCCTCCTCCAGCAACAAGACCGTCCATACCACCCCCAGAAGCGTGCTCGGCCAGAACCGGCGCACCGCCTCCCCCATAGTGGTCTGTGCTTCCCCGCGATCCTGCGCATCCCATTTGATATTTTTCCCCAGCAGAATACCGATCACAAAATGGCTCTGCAAGAAGGCCAGCACCGGGGCCAACAACGTCGCTGCCACGGTTTCCACCAGCACGCTCAGGGTAAATTTGCCACGCCCTCCGAAGCCTGCGCTCTCTTCTTCGTGGTGCCGCAGGTGAAGGAGCAGGCTGAGCACTTTCGGCAGGATGAGCAGGCCCATCACCGCCAGGAAAAGAAGGATCGCCTGTTTTTCCTGGCCAATTCGCCAGACAGGGTGGAGCGCGGGCCCGGACGGAAAATAAAGATGAGGCTCGATTGTTTCGCGAATGCCCTCGATGGTGCTCAAAAATAACATCAGCATCCACAACGGCGCCGCCAAATAGCCCATAATTCCCAGGATGAGATGCAAACGGTTGACCGGGTGCAAACCTCGCGTAAACAGCAATCGGATGTGTTGCATGTTGCCCTGGCACCAGCGCCGGTCACGGGCCGCATAGCTGATCAGCGACGGGGGCACCTCCTCGTAACTGCCACGCAACTCGGTGGCCAGATAAACTTTCCATCCGGCCCGGCGCATGAAGGCCGCCTCCACAAAATCATGGCTCAGAATCGAGCCCCCCATCGGTTCCTGACCCGACAATTTGGGCAATCGGCAGTGCTCGATAAAAGGTTCGATCCGGATAATCGCATTGTGGCCCCAGTAATTGGCCGCGTTCCCCTGCCAGAAATTCAGTCCGGTGATGAAAATGGAACTATATGCATGAGCTGCAAACTGGCGCATCCGCCCGAAAAATGTATGACGGTTCACCGGCAAGGGAGGGGCCTGGATAATGCCAGCCCTTGGATGGCGCTCCATCAGCCGCACCAGGTCAACCAGGCAACCTCCCGTCATGATGCTGTCCGCGTCAAACACAATCAT
>Ga0187875_10001711_pt1 | contig 16838 bp, 12 predicted proteins | sample June2016WEW_17_1_2_FD_132978 | JGI IMG/M metagenome (GOLD analysis project Ga0187875, IMG submission 132978) | Peatland microbial communities from SPRUCE experiment site at the Marcell Experimental Forest, Minnesota, USA - June2016WEW_17_10 | ecosystem: Environmental > Terrestrial > Soil >... | reverse complement strand
CGCCCGTATATCTCCACCTGGAACATACTTCCGGTGTTTCATAAATCATCCTCTCAAGGTAATAGATCACGAAAGCAAAATCCGGCGGCGTACTACTTTTACTCTGCCGCAGAACTCGGTTCTCGCGGCGTTCCGTGGTCTATTTTTGCTCCGGCGCTTATACATGATGAACGTGGCCACTATTGCGGTAGACGAAGATATTATGCAAGTCAAATTGAATGACTATCTACAAGGTGCGGGGCACACACTATAAGTCCAACTTTACGCGAATGTTTCTTATTGGAACATTCTTATAGAAAATGAGCTGAATTGACGATATAGATAGGGCCGGTGTGTTGTGAATTTGATCAGAAAGATAGTTTCTCCGCGCGATTTACCCATGCAGATGTTGTGCAAAGCCATCGTTAAGCACGAAAGGAAAGCGGATGCCATTTCGTCAGAAGTATTTTATTTCGACTCAATATGTGGGCGCGATTTTCGGCGCCAAACGGGCCTCCGCCGCGCATGTTCATGATTGGGCGCGCCTTGATGTTTGTGAGACAGGAGTACACAACGGGTTTGCGGAGGCTTCGTGAGCCTGCCGATCACAATCGCGAAGCAAGCCGGACGCACCCTGCTCCTGCTGTTCTTCGCTGCCGGAGGAACGATCTTGCTGGTGCGTTTCGCTCCGGGCTTCTTTTCCGATACTCGTGAGATGGATGCAGAATATGCGCAGGCTGCGCGAGCGGAAATTCAGGAGGAAAACAGCCGGCAGCAGTTCATTGGCCGAATTGCGATTCAAGAGATGAATAGCTGGCTCAACGGCGACTTCGGCCTGTCACGTCAATATCACGTGCCGGTGGCGCAATTGATTGGCGCACGTGTGCGGGTCTCGGCTTTACTTCTGGCGGAGGGCATCTTTCATGGCTGGCTGCTGGCGATCTGCGCTGCGTTACCAATAAGCGCGTTGCGAAAAGGCGCAGCACTCTGGCGATTGCCATTCACAATTCTCCTATCGATTCCCACAGCCGCAATGGCGACGGCTTGCATCTTGGCCGATGCCGGAGGCCCTGTGCTCGTGCTTTCTCTGCTCATTGCCGCCCGTGAATTCAACTTTCTCCGCAGCTTGCTGGAGGGCGCGTGGCGCTCGCCGCATCTTTTACAGGGCAGAGCGCAGGGAATGTCGCCTCGGGCTTTAATGACTCTGCACATCCTGCCCAACATAGCACCGCAGCTGTGTGCTCTCACGACGTTGTCCATAGTCACCGCCCTGGGGGCTCTGGTTCCCATTGAGGTGATCTTTACAGTGCCTGGAGTGGGCCAGCTTGCCTGGTCCGCTGTGCTGAACCGCGACCTTCCAGTGCTCGTTGCGGTCAGCTTGCTAATGGCGTGCGTCGTAGGATTTGCCGGTATGTTATCGACGCATACCGTGACTTTGGAGGCAGCATGACGAAACGCATCGCTGCCGTGATTCTATTACTCCTGATTCTGGGCGCATCGCTGGTATTTTGCTCGGCGCGTTATGACTATGCCTATCAGGATCGCGATGCGATCATGGCTCCATCGACGGCCCCACACTGGACGGGAACCGACGAGCTTGGACGCGACCGCACGGTGCGTGTTGCCGCGGCGCTACTGCTTGGGTTGACGGGGGCTGCGGCTGCCGCTGCAATTACAACCATGATCGCTGCGTGCTTCGGCCTGCTTGCCGCCTTCAGCCCGCGATGGGTAGCTGCGATTCTGATGTTCCACAGCGATGCCTTTCTATCGTTGCCGTGGCTATTTCTCTTGATGATGGCCCGCTCCATGCTGCCACTGACCGCTTCTCCCTTCGAGACCGCCGTGGCGACCTTCCTGATTCTCGCCGCCCTCGGCTGGCCGGCTTGCGCCCGAGCCATCTATCGTGGCGCGGCAGTGCTGCGCTCGTCGGAATGGATGATTCAGGGCCACGCGTGCGGCCTTACGACTCGTCAATTGATCCGTCTTCACATCCTGCCTCATCTGCGTCCCCTGCTTTTGCCACAGTTTCTAATTTGTGTGCCGGCTTTCATCGTTGCTGAGGCAAACCTGGGTGCGCTCGGTCTGGGAGTTGGTGAGCCGATGCCTTCCTGGGGTGCGATGCTGCTGGAACTTGATAACTCCGCCCTGCTGGCTCGCTCCCACTGGGTTTATCTTCCCATTGTGCTGCTTGCCGCTGTTCTGCTGATTCTTGAGTCCTTTACCTCGGAGGTCGAAACAAATGCGTAGCTTACTGCGTTCGTCATTCCTGATTGCCGGTCTTTTGGCGCTGCTTGCGATTTATGTTCCATGCCAGTCTGCTCAGAGGCAACCCGGCGAACTTGCATGGGCTATTCGCTATGATCCCAAAACCTTTGACCCGGCGAAGGTGGATGAGCAGGCATCCGAACTCGTGCGCTATCTGACAGGCGGCGTCCTTTTGAGGCTCAACCGCCAAACACAGGAGCCCGAGCCACAGCTTGCGGAAAGCTATAGTGTCTCGCCTCAAGGCACCATGATTGTTTTCAAGCTGCGTGACGGACTGCGCTTTTCCGACGGCGCGGCATTGACCTCGGCAGATGTTGCATGGTCGCTACGCCGGGTCCTCGCGTCAGAGACCCACGCTATTGTCGCAGAGGACTTTCTCTCTCCTGGCGAAGTCGTTATCGATACCCCTGACAGACGTACGGTGAAGATTCATCTCCCCAAACGGGTCATTGGAATTGCCAAGGTATTCGAGGACATCGCCATTGAGCCGGCCAATCGCCCAAGCGAAGGCCGCGTTACAGCGGGACCATTCACGGTGACGGACTATAAGCGCGGCCAATATGTGCGCTTGAGCCGCAATCCATACTACTGGAAGCGCGACGACGCCGGTGTTCAACTGCCATATGCGACCGGCGTGCGACTTGATATCCTGAACAACCGCGAGCAGGAGATAGCGCAATTCATGCGCGGAGAATACGACCTGATCGATGGTATTTCACCGGATTACTTCGCAATTCTGGCTCAAAAATCGTCGCAGTTCGCACACGATCTTGGCGCCTCCCTCAATACGGAACAGCTGTGGTTCAACGAATCTTCGGCCTCCCCTTTACCAGAGTATGAAAAAGTCTGGTTTCAGAATCAGGGCTTTCGCGTCGCCGTTTCTCAAGCCATTCATCGCGCCGATCTGGCGCGCATTGCATACGACGGCCATGCCACGCCAGCCTTCGGCTTTGTCTCCCCCTCCAACACGATATGGCACAACAACAATTTGAAGTATCCGCATGAAAGCATCAATGAGGCCAATCGTTTGCTGACCGCGTCAGGATTTCATCGCAGTGGTAATCGACTCTACGATTCCACAGGTCATCCCGTGAAGTTTTCCATCCTGACAAATGCGGGCAATGCTGCGCGCCAGAAGATGGCGGCGATAATCCAGCAGGATTTGTCCGCAATCGGAATACAGGTCGTGATAGTTGCTCTGGATTTTCCCGCGCTGATTGACAGGCTGATGCACAAGCAGGACTACGAAGCATGTTTACTTGGTTTGACGAACGCAGAGCCAGATCCCAGCACAATGATGAATATGTGGCTGAGCTCTTCGCCGAACCATCAGTGGAATCCATCGGAAAAAACTCCAGCAACTGAATGGGAAGCGGAGATTGACAAGCAAATGCAACTGCAGGCATCCAGCCCATCGCAGCAACAGCGCAAACTAGCCGTGGACCGGGTGCAGCAGATTGTGGCCGACCAACAACCATTCATTTACCTGGTTTATCCGAATATTCTGCAGGCCATCTCGCCTCAATTACGTGGTGTGCGCCCGACGATCTTTTCACCCAGAACGGTGTGGAACATCGACTCGCTCCGCCGCGATGGAAGCGCGCGATGAACGCGCCATTGATGCAGGTCCATTTGAGAGCGAACTATGGAAACCGCTGTGTCCTCAATGATGTGCGGTTCGACCTGTGTGCCGGGGAGGCTCTGGGGATGGTCGGCACCAGCGGCGCGGGCAAAACCACACTGGTGATGGCGTTATTGGGCCTGCTTCCGTGGCGCGGAGGCGTAACCTCAGGTGAAGTTCTCGTCGCTGGCCGCAATCTGCTGACCATGACCGCGCGAGAAGCACGGAGGATTCGCGGAAAAACAATTTCCCTGGTTCCACAAAGTCCCATGACCTCGCTCAACGCAGCCGTTTCTCTGCAAGCGCATTTTAATGAGGCCTGGCGGGCACACGAGTCATCAGGACGAAAAGCACTGGAGGCGCGTCTGCGGCAATTGATGGAGGAGGTGCAGTTGCCCACGGACGATCATGGCTTCCTGCTTAGAAAGCCCGGACAAATTAGCGTTGGCCAGGCGCAACGGGTTCTGATTGCTCTGGCCCTTCTGCATCGCCCCGCGATTCTCATAGCCGACGAACCGACGAGTGCCCTCGATCCAGTCACTCAGGCAGAGATCCTCAAACTGCTACGGCAGTTGAACCGCCGGTATGGAACGGCTCTGCTCTACATATCTCACGATCTTGTCTCCGTCTTGCAGTTGTGCGACAGGCTCGCCGTACTGCACGCCGGCGCCATCGCCGAATGCGTTCCTGTTGCACAGATCGAGCAAGCGCAACATCCCGCAACTCTTTCCCTGTTACGTTCACTTCCTGTGCCCGTGCAGGTTCTGCTCTCTTATCGCAGGACATATTTAGAGCACAATGAACAGGTGCTGGAGCCGGGTGGTTCCCCATTGCCGCTTTACAGCATGCCGAGGGAAATTCAAGGCGCCGAGCCTCCAAAACTGCCTGATATTGGAACATACTTTGCTCAAAACGAAAGGTAACGTATCTCTTGTACACCGAAGATTCTAAATATCGCTCTGACGTAATGGGTAAATTCTTAGCAAAAACTTAAGTCATATACAGAAACTTAATTACTCTCCGAAAACCTAATTAATGCGACAGCGCCAGCATAAGAACTCTCTAACACATCTTAGCGGCGCAGAAAGAGAGTACTGTGAAACAAAAACAAGCCAAGAGCGTTATGTGGGGAAAGAAAGTCCTTATTGCATTGGCGCTGCTACTGAGCGCAAGCCTGGCTTTTGCCGGCCCGCGCAAGATGTCGCACGATCTGGAATCGAAGACGTCCGGTAAATCCGCTAATGTCGACGTGATCGTGCAGTTCAACCATGTGCCCACCACCATTGACCATAAACGGGTTGCAGGCCACGGCGGCACGCTCAAGCGGCAGCTCGGCCACTTCCGGGGCGCCCTGTATACCGTGTCGACAGCGCGCCTGGCTGAACTGGCCGCCGATCCCAACGTCGCCTACGTCTCGCCCGACCGTCAGCTCCACGGTTCGAGTACGAGTGTATCGGCCTGGAAGCTCGATTACCACAACGAAACAATCAACACGGCCGCAGCCTCATCGCAGGGTCTGGATGGCACCGGCATCGGCGTGGCAATCATCGATAGCGGCATCGCTAATGTATCCGACTTGAACGGAAGCAACATCGTATATAGCCAGGACTTCACGGGCGACACTGTGAACGGCGCCGCAGACCAGTTCGGCCACGGCACGCATGTCGCCGGCATCATCGCTGGCAACGGCAATGCGTCCACTGGCGCCAACAACGTCTACACGTTCAAAGGTGTTGCCGGCAATGCAAACCTGATCAACCTTCGCGTGCTCGACCAGAATGGCAATGGCACTATTAGTGAGGTAATCGCAGCCATTCAGACTGCCATTCAGTTGCAGAGCACGTACAACATCCGTGTCATCAACCTTTCGGTTGGAGGCCCAATATGGGATAGCTACACGCAGGATCCGCTTTGCCAGGCGGTGGAACAGGCATGGCAGTCGGGCATCGTCGTAGTTGTTGCGGCGGGCAACTTCGGCCGCGACAACAATGCGGGAACAAACGGCTACGGCACCATTACATCGCCGGGCAACGACCCCTATGTCATCACCGTGGGCGCGATGAACACCATGGGGACGGCAGATCGCACCGACGATGTGATCGCCAGTTACAGCTCCAAGGGGCCGTCGATCGGCGACAACGTGGTCAAACCCGACTTGGTGGCCCCAGGCAACCTCATCGTCTCCCTGTACACCGCAGCCGACACTCTGAATGTGCAGAATCCCGGCAATGAGATTCCCACTTCTCTGTATCAGACCAATGGAACCAGCGCCTCCTCTGGCTCCTACTTCATCCTGAGCGGGACCAGCATGGCCACTCCTATGGTTTCCGGGGCCGCGGCTCTGCTGCTGCAACAGAATCCCAATCTGACTCCTGATCAGGTCAAAGCAACTCTGATGCGGACCGCCTTCAAGAACCTGCAGCAGTACGCAACCATCACCGATCCGACCACCGGCCAGACCTTCAACGAGCAGGCGGACGTCTTTACCGTGGGAGCCGGCTATCTGGACATCCAGGCGGCCTTGGCCAACACAATCCTGGCGCCCGCAGCAGTTGGCAGCGCCTTGTCCCCAATCGCAGTGTTAAACGCTAATGGAACGGTCTCCTTGACGCAGAATGGCTCCTCCGTGCTCGGGGGTAACGACATTCTCTGGGGCGACGACATTCTCTGGGGCGACGACATCCTATGGGGTGACGACATCCTATGGGGTGACGACATCCTATGGGGTGACAGCATGCCACTGGCGGCTTCCGACATCCTATGGGGTGACGACATTCTCTGGGGCGATGACATCCTATGGGGTGACGACATCCTATGGGGTGACAAAGTCCTCTGGGGTAGCAGCGCGCCGCAGATACAGGCTGCTAGTGTACTTTGGGGCACCAAGAACTAAACCAACACGGGACACGAATACCGGGGATATTTGCTCGACTGTAGCTACTGTCGAGCAAATATCCCCGGGAAAGACCCTTCCTATCCAACCTAACCGAAGTTCTGTGCATTCTGCTGGTTGGCGGCTCTCCAAATGCACCGATTTGCCGATATGAAATTCAACAGTTTGTACGAGAGGCTGCCAGTATGGCTGACGCCATGCCAATCCGAGCAAAGGCATTCATCGCCGTGACTGTTGCGTCCGGAGCCGCGGTGCTTGGAACAACATGCCTGCACTGGCACTCCGAGAATCTACTGAAGTTTGGGTGCTACGTTCTGATCGCGGTGCTGGCCTCCACCATGAAGGTACAGTTACCCGGCATGAAAAGCACCATATCGGTGAACTTCCTTTTTGTCCTCCTCGGGGTTCTGGAACTCTCACTACCCGAGGCGCTCGTCATTGGATGCGCCGCGGCGCTGGTGCAGAGCCTGTGGAAGAGTAAGAGCCGGCCAGATCCGGTGAAGATACTCTTCAACTTACTCAGCTTGACCGCTAATGCTATCTTCTTGACTTATTCGGTCTATCACTTCCTGGCGGTACCTTTCAAGAACAGCGCCCCTTTGCTGCTTCTGGCGGCTGCATTGACGTACTTTCTGTGCAATAGTGTGCCCCTTGCCATCGTGATATCGCTGGTCGAAGGATGCCCTTTGCGCAAATTGTGGATGGAAACGTACTTCTGGTACCTGCCATACAACCTGGCCGGTGCTGCCCTGGTTGGCCTCATTCACGTTTGCAATCACTACTTCGGCTGGCAGAATGCGCTGCTGATCCTGCCGATCATGTACGGGATTCACAGGGCCTTTCAACTGTACCTGGACCGTCTCGATGATCAAAAGAAGCGTGTCGAGATCGAAGCGCGACAAGTAGTGGCCGAGAAGCTCCATGTGGAAGAGGTCTGTTCGCTCCATATGCGTACTATCGAGGGCTTGGCCCTGGCAATTGACGCCAAGGATCACACAACCCATGAGCATTTGCATCGGGTGCGTCTGTATGCGTCAGAGATAGCAAAGGAACTCGGGCTAAACGAGCTGGAAGTGGATGCTCTTAACGCTGCGGCATTGCTGCACGACATCGGCAAGCTGGCTGTGCCTGATCACATCATCAGCAAGCCCGGCCGCCTGACTCCGGAAGAGTTCGAGAAGATGAAGATTCATCCGGTCGTTGGCGCCGATATCCTGGAAAGAGTTGCTTTCCCCTATCCTGTGGCTCCGATCGTCAGGTCGCATCACGAAAAATGGGATGGCTCGGGCTATCCGGACGGGCTCAAGGGGGAAGAGATTCCCATTGGTGCGCGTATTCTGGCAGCGGTGGATTGCCTCGATGCGGTGGCCTCGGATCGCCAATATCGTAATGCCCTGCCCCTGGAAAAAGCGATGAAGCTGGTTGTCGAAGAGTCAGGCAGGTCCTATGACCCTAAAGTGGTTGAGATTCTTGCGCGCCGTTACCGCGAACTGGAGGCCTCTGCGGTTCTCAGCCTGGAAGCGGCAGAAAAAGATAAACACAGTTTCAGTTATAAAGTGGAACGAGGAGAAAAGCCAGGTGCCGGGTTTGAAATCAACCACCAGCATCACCTCTATGGCCAAGCAGATTTCCTCTCTTCCATCGCATCCGCCCGGCAAGAGGCACACACTCTTTTCGAACTGAGCCAGGATCTGGGAAACTCATTGAGTCTGGACGAGACTCTCTCCCTCGTAGCCATGAGACTTCGGAAACTGGTGCCTTACGATTCAATTGTCGTTTTCGTTAAAAAAGGCGATGTCTTGGAGCCCGAATTCGTCAGCGGAGACAACTTCCGGTTTCTGTCATCCCTGGTGATCCCCGTAGGAACAGGCCTCTGCGGCTGGGTCGCGCAGAACTCGAAACCCATCGTCAATGGGAACCCCGAGGTCGATCCTGGATTTGTGCATGAACGGAAAATGACCACGGAACTCCGCTCCGCCCTGGCTGTTCCCCTGGAAGGCGTCACCGGCCTGGTAGGCGTATTGACGCTCTACCAAGCCGAGCCGGATGCGTTTACCAATGACCACCTGCGCATACTTCAGGTCATTACTTCCAAGGTTGCGCATTTCATCGAGAATGCCTTGAAGTATCGCCAAGCGGAGAGTTCGGCCACCAACGACTACCTCACTGGGATGCCGAACGCGCGGGCTCTGTCCATACATTTAGACCAGGAACTTGCACGCTGCAAGCGGGAACACTTGAGCGTTGCAGTCATGGTCTGTGATTTGGACGGATTTAAAATGATCAATGATCGCTATGGTCACGTGGCAGGAGACAAAGTACTTAAACTCTTCTCTAACTTGATGCAGGACGTGTGCCGCGAGTACGATTACACGGCGCGCATGGGCGGAGATGAGTTTGTCATCATCGCACCCGGCATGTCGCCCGGTTCGGTCAGTGAAAGAAGTATTCTGTTGAATGCTCTGGCACAAGAGGCCGGCCGCGAGGTATGCGGCAAAGATATATTATCTCTGAGCCTGGGAGCAGCTTTCTACCCCCAGGATGGGTTGGATGCGGAACAACTCCTAACTGAAGCCGACCGAAAAATGTATATGGCTAAAAAACTTCACTATAACCGGCAAGAAAAGTTAGAGCCAATAATTGCGCAGCATTCTCAACTGGCTTCAGTGAATTGAGACCAGGCTCTGATTCGAACAATATCGGGGAAGTCATGGGCAAGTGACGGATTGAGCAGACGTCTCTGGATAAAATTTCATTCGATCAGATTGACGCCGAGTTATTAAACTCCAGCGCCATTAGATACAGTTTTCCAACTGTGGGAAGGACGGTCGGTGACCACGAATCGTCACGAAGGAATTGCCTGGTGACCTGCATTCCACTGATGTGTTCATCCTAAGGGAGTGTCTTTCGATAGAGAAGCTTGCCTGTCAGACATCAGCCGAATACTAACTTCCTCGAAACAACGTCGAGGTGAATGGCGGCTGAAGAGGCATGCTGGCACTCCCTCAGATTACCGCTGCGGTGGCGACTCAAGGATTCTGGCGGATTCTTGAATTCTAACTAAAAGACGGAGGCAGAAGGATTGGTTCCGCGGTGGCGTCCAATGAACTCTGTGTGCGCTGAAATTCTGGTGATAAGCGGAAGTGGAGGCGGCGGAAACAATTTTCCGATAAATCGTTTATTACATATAAGATACAGAAAATTAAACATTGCCAAACCTATATATAACTTCTTTACTGTCAATTGTTGATGGTGGAGGCGGCGGGAGTCGAACCCGCGTCCGAAATCGCTGTCAGCCAGGAGTGTTCATGTTTTGCCCGGTTCCTTTTGGGTTCGCCCCCGGCACTCAGAACGGGCAAGATGTGCCGAAAACTAGTCCGATGATCTTACGCAAGCAACACGGACCGAGCTGCTCACGCCAGCCCACTGTATGACGTCCGCTCACAGCCCATAGGCAAAGCCGTGGAAGACGGCAACTTAATTAATTAAGCTGCAAGTGCCAGATTATCGTTGGCAACTTTTGTTTTGCAGGCGATTACAGGTGCCCACACCCTGACATGACTCCTAAGCCACAATCGATCCCGTCGAAACCGTGACGCCCCCAATGCAGGGAAATACCGGGCCAACTGGCTCGTGCTGCTTCTTTCATTCTACGCCAATTCAGTTTTAGCCGCCCGCTACTGCTTCTCCAGATCGATGCTCTCGTACTCGTGCCGCGCGATGGCCGCGCGAATCTGCGCGGGGGTCTTGCCCAGTTTGGTCTGCTGGTAGGCGAAGAAGCCTTCTTTGGCGCAGGTGTCGCACTCGGTTGAGTGTATGGTCTCATAGCAACTGCGCAGGCTGGTGTGGCCCAGCGAGCGGTCGCAACGGCAGTTGCAGGGAAGCTGGTAGATTACGCTGCTGATCTTGATTGCCTGCTGATAGGCGTGCACCTGCCACGGATAGCGGAAGTGTTCGCCGGTCAGTTGGGCGCCGGAGAGAATCGGCGGCAGGGCGCTCACCTTGAGCGGCGCGGAGGGATGATAGGCGGGAATATCGTCGGCCGGGTTCGACCACTGCGCAAAGCTTGCGGCTGTCACGGCACAGACTGCCAGAGCGAGTACCCAACGGCGCTTCATCCAGTTGTTCGTCATAAGACCTTCCTGGCGCCTATTTTAGACTGAATCGAGTACGAATCGAAAATCGGAGCCGCGATTTGAAGTATAAGAACAATATGCGCGTCATTGATTGCGCAAAAAAAAGGCGGCACGAACGGTCTTGCTGTTCGTGCCGGGAGGCCAGTGACGCAAACTACTTCCAGTGCGAAGGATGCCTCCTCCATCACTGGAATATATACAGCATAGCATAGATTCAGAGTATGTCAAATACAAAAATCGAAATTATTTTACGCCTGACGACAAGCAATCCTCTGAAACAGAACAACGTTCCATATCGTGACACTTTCAGGTGGCAAACGGTGCCATCGGTAAATATCAAAGCAGATAAGAACATCGTAAGCTGTTTTATATCTTGTATTTACTTGTCATTACGAACATTTTATCCACAAGCCTTCGGCGGGTTCAAGGCGGGGGTATTGCTGCCGCTTAGGCGTCTTTTTGGCATTTGACAGCTCTCGACCGGCTCCTGAAGTCAGCCAACGATGTTTACCAGGCGGATTCATGCAAATATCCAGATTTCTGGATTCACAGGCCTTTTCCAGGCTGTTGTGACAGGCGTAGAGCCGGACGAACTGCCCTGGGCGCCGTCAGACCAGCCGATTCACGATTGCTGCAAGATCGAAATCCTTTACGGTCAGGCCTCCGGCATCCCACCCCAGCGACGAAGACCTGTCGCTGGGGACCCCGGCATCCCACCCCAGCGACGAAGACCTGTCGCTGGGGACCCCGGCATCGTGCGAGACCAACCCCAGCCGCACCTTGTTGTAGCGAATGTCAATATCCGGATGGTGGCCGGCCGCTTCAGCCCGCTCACCCACCAGATTGACAAAGGCCAGAGCGGCAAGGAAATCCTTAAAGGTAAACGTACGCGTCAACTCTCCCTTTTCGATCCGCCACTCTGACAGAGCGCCCAGATGAGAAGCAATTTCTTGTTCGGACAATACGCGCATGGATCTGCTCCTTCCATGGAATCAATTGACTTCCGCCATTACTCAATGCTTGCCTCAACCCTACTGCTTTTGCCGCATTGCGCGCCGGGCTGCGGCCCAGCCTTCCTTGATGATCTGGCGAGCACGACTCACCGCCAGCGAGTCCGCGGGCACGTCTTTGGTGATGCAGGAGCCGGCCCCGACGTAGGCTCCATCTCCCACGCTTACCGGCGCCACCAGCGTGGAATCGCTGCCGATAAAGGCATCCTTGCCGATGCGCGTAGTGTGCTTGTTCACGCCGTCATAGTTGCAGGTGATGGTCCCTGCGCCGATGTTGGTTCTCTCGCCCACCTCAACATCGCCAAGGTAAGTGAGGTGGCCGGCCTTGGCGCCCTTGGCCAGCCTGGCTTTCTTGGTTTCGACAAAATTGCCGATGTGGACATCTTCGCCGATCTCGGTGCCCGGACGCAGATGCGCGAAGGGGCCGATTTTGGCGCCATCCGCGATTGTGCTCTCGCTCAGCACACAGCTCTGACGAACCAGCACATCGCGGCCCAGAGTGCAGTTTTCAATCACGGTGTACGACCGGATATGGCAACCGGCGCCGATTTTGGTGCGGCCCAGCAACTGCACAAACGGTTCGATCACTGCGTTGGCCGCAATTTCCACCTCGGCGTCAATCACGCAGGTCTCGGGCCGCTGGATTGTCGCGCCCGGGCCTTTAGAATTCGAATCCACTGTAAAACTCCTCTTGAACAAACTCACTCAGCTCTTCTCTTCCATTGTAGTTTCCCGGTTTGAGGCGCTGAACGGCGCAGAGGCGATGCTACTGCCTCGCAGAATAGGAGATTTGGTCATGCGGTTTTGAGCGTTAGAACCTTGCGCCAGCAGCGAAAAAGCGGGCTTTTCAGGCGAAAATAAGGCTTTTTTCGGTGATTTTCGGAGGCCATTCCTTACGATATGGGAGATTTTGGGACTGAAATATTTCCGCAGGCATTGATTCCATTTGGGTTATAAACGATCTGCAAGGTTTTAGGGGAGTTTATACCCCCGGGGGGTAGGGGGGGGTAGGGGGTGGGGTGCCTTTCTGGTAATGGTTTTGACGGCTTTTTGTTGTCGGTTTAGTCATCATGGTGCGGACCATTTTTTCACTCCAGATTGATTGTGCGCCTTGCAAGGGAAATAATCTGCAAGCACCTGCGGTGCGGCCAATCGCTCGCTTGTCGCTCGCATGAGGTTCGTGTACGCCTAGCCCAAAAGCATGAACTGGGGCAGACTCGATGCACTGAAACACATTCAAGGGATGAATCGGATGCGTCTTCTATCATCGAAGATGTTGTTGTTGGAGTCATAGAGGTGTCGTGTCCGGTATTGCCGAATTTGGATAGGCTTCCCCTCTCGAATCTCATACTCCGTAATCTGGTACGCAGTTGGACAAGCTTCACACTCGCCTTCGTGCAGATTATCCCAAGTCCTGACATGGAGCGGGTTGGCGATTGAAACCTCCAGAACTCCGCCGGAGATCATGGGGAGAGTGGAGACTTCATATCCCTGCGCTGAGGGGACCAATGTGAAGAGAAGGGCTGGGCTGGTCATGTCGCCCATATATTGCATCGTAACGAAGTAGATTGGACCTCCGTCCCCACAGGCGCGGGTCACGGCAAGCGTTTTGAAAGATTCCGAATACTCAGGCTCCTCGCGTTGAAACTCCGGAAGCTTCCGCAGAACAACGCTTTGCATCGTCTTCTTATCCCTTGTGATCACAAAGCCAGTATCAAATTGTCCGATCGAAGTCTCGTTTACCTCGTGCGACTTTATAAGAAGCGAGTCGGAAGTAGACAAGGAGTAACTGAAACGAATAAAGTCGCTGGCCTCACTCGCCACCTTTTTAGCCTTGAGCGGCACGAGAGTGATTTGATTATTGCACTGAGAGTACGCCAACTCAGCAGGCCCTAAGGCAGATATCAGAGTTAGCGCAACTAGAACAACATACTTTCGAGACATAGTCTTGTAGACCTCTTTCAGGCCGGTGCCGGATTTCCAGGCTCTGATACTGAGGCCTGGGAATCCGCGCAACCATTCAGTGCTATTTCTGCCTGGGCATCGGAATCGTAATATCCACCGTCTGCACCGGCCCCAGCTTCAGTTCGTCCAGCCCGGGCTTGATCTCCGGCCCGTTGCCCACGACCAGAATCGCCAGCTTGTCAGTATGGATGTACTTTTTCGCCACCGCGTTCAGATCGGCCACCGTCACTTTTTCCAGCGCGGCCCGGTAGGTTTCAAGGTAATTGGCCGGGTAGCCGTAGAACTCGAGGCGCACTCTCTCTGCGAGCACCTTCTCCCGCGTGTCGTAGCGGAAGAGGAAGGAGTTGAGAATGTTGTCCTTGGCCCGCGCCAATTCTTCTTCGGTAAAGGGCCGCGTGGTCAGGCCGTCGATCTCCGCCAGCGCGGCTGTGGTCGCGTCCACCGTCGAAGCGCTCTTGGTCAGCACCATGGCGTGGAACTCTCCCGGATGATCCCATGCGTAGCCATAGCTGCCGCCCACGGCATAGGCCAATCCCATCTCGGTGCGAATTTTCTGGAACATCCGACTGGCAAAGCTGCCACCCAGAATCTCGTTCATCACCGCGAGCGCCGGTACGTCTGGATTGCGGCGGTCCGTGCCGAGGCCCACAATCTGGACGTTCGATTGGTTCACATCCTCTTTGTCGATGAAGTAGACGCCGGGCTTGGGACCGGCAAAAACATCGTGCCGCGACGGTGCAATCTTCACCGCCGGCAATCCCTCGAATGCCGCGCGCAGCTTGGCTTCCATCGCCGCCGGATCAAAGTCGCCGCTGATGGAGACAATCAGCTTGCCGCCGATGGAGCGGTCGTGCCACGCCTTTAAATCCTCCAAACCAACTGCGCCGATGGTAGCCAGCTCCGGCTGCCGGGTGTAGGGGCTGTCAGGACCATAGACTAATTTCGACGACTCCCGCCCGGCAATCTCGGCTTCGTCGTCGTTGCGCCGGACGATGCTCGTGGCCTCTTGCTGTTGAGCCAGTCGCATCTTCTCCATATTGAATTGCGGGTGAAACAGCAAATCCATGGCCAGAGAAAGAACCTGATCGGAGTCGCCCTTCAGGGAATCCCATGAGAGGGCCGTGGAATCCACGTCTGCGCCGGTTTCGATGTGCGCTGCCTTGGATTCCAGCAGGTCGTCGAGAGCATCGCCGTTCAGCTTGGCGGTGCCGCTGGTGCGCCATGCCTGCGCATAAATCCCCACCAGGCCGGTCTTGGCCAGGTCTTCGTCCCGCGAGCCGCCGGGAATCAGCACTGAACCCGACACAAAGGGCAGCTCGTGATCCTCCTGCAAAAAGAGAACGATGCCGTTCTTGAGTTCAATGCGCTGCGGCTGGTGGGGTTTGAACTCGTGCAGCTTCGGTGTGGGAATCTTCTCCCATGGCTTGGAGGGCTTGGCTTGCTGGACGGGGAGTTGAGTTGCAGGCGCGGTATTAGCAATAAATGGAGGAGTGGCAGCAGGCGCGAGAGATTGTTGCGCCGTATGATTGCAGCCGACGAGAGCAACGCCTATCAATCCAACGAGGACAATCGTCACAAAAGATATTGCCTTTTTATGCTGCGAAAATAATCTGAATTTCAAGTTAGAGCGAGAAAAACTTCCCTCAGGGGCTAAAGCCCAGGTCTTTTTGGGGCTTTTTACGGCACGGCTGAAGCCGTGCCCTGACGCTTCTTGCTCCACCATTTGCATCCCCTCGGCGGCTAAAGCCGCATTCCATTTGAAGCGCTTGACGGCACGACTAAAGTCGTGCCCTGACGCTTCTTGCTCCACCATTTGCATCCCCTCGGCGGCTAAAGCCGCATTCCATTTGAAGCGCTTGACGGCACGGCTGAAGCCGTGCCCTTTCAAAACAGGGCAACTTGAATGGCGTTTTGACAGCTTCTTCATTGCGCGCCTCCATTCTGCTGAGTTACCGCGGCCTTCCCGTTTGATTCGGTTTCAATCCATGCGCTGGTGCGGTTACTCGATACAAATATCTCGTTGGCCACTCGCCGTATATCCGCCTTGGTCACCTTGTCCACCTTGTTGAGTTGCAGGAAGAGTTCGCGCCAGTCGCCGAAGCGCGTCTGATACTCGGCCAGATTGTTGGCCAAGCCCTGGTTGTTGGCCAGTCCGCGCAGCAGGTCGGCGCGGGTACGGATCTTGAACATGGCCAGCTCCTCGTCAGTGACGTCGGTGGTCTTCAGCTTGTCAATCTCCTTGTGGATGGCGTCGCGCATCTCAGCCGGCGTGTGACTGGGCAGCGGAACGGCATAGAACGCGAAGAGGTTGGGATATTTTACTCCGGGAAAGCCGCTGAAGCCGGCGGCCTCGGCGGCAATCTGCTGGTCGCGCACCAGGCTGCGATAGAGCCGCGAAACACGCCCATTCGACAGGATGTCCTGAATGGCGTCGTATACCGCATCGTCCGGGTCGCGGTAGTCGGGCCGGTGGTAGCCTTCAACGTAAAACGGCTGTGTCTGTTCGCGAATTGCCACCGTCTTCTCGGCAAATTGCTTTGGCTCGACGGTGGTCATCTCCTCCGGCCTGGGTCCGCCGGGAATCTTGCTGAAGTATTTCTCCAGCACCGGCAGAGCGTCTGAGGCTTTAATATCGCCCACTACGGCAATGACGATGTTCGCTCCCACGTAATACTTCTTGTGGAACTCCATCGCCTCTGTAGCGTTGATCTGGCTCACCTCGCTGGGCCAGCCGATGCCGCTGCGGCCATAGTTGTGCGCCACGTAAGCCGTAGCCAGCAACTGCTCCACAAGCCGGCCAATAGGGTTGGAGTCGGTGCGCATCCGCCGCTCTTCGTTCACCACATCGCGTTCCTTGTAGAATTCGCGCGGCACCACGTCGGCCAGGCGTCCGCTCTCCAGCCATGCCCACAACTCCAGCCGATTCTCCGGCATCGACCAGAAGAACATCGTCTCGTCCAGGCCGGTTT
>Ga0187875_10001709_pt1 | contig 16843 bp, 18 predicted proteins | sample June2016WEW_17_1_2_FD_132978 | JGI IMG/M metagenome (GOLD analysis project Ga0187875, IMG submission 132978) | Peatland microbial communities from SPRUCE experiment site at the Marcell Experimental Forest, Minnesota, USA - June2016WEW_17_10 | ecosystem: Environmental > Terrestrial > Soil >... | reverse complement strand
CGCTCGGGTGTGTCAATAGTCGAAGCTCTCGCGGCGGCCGAGCGCCTCGCGGACGAGCTCGCGGAGCCTGGAGATCCGCACGACGCCGATTGAAACTGCGCGCCGGCTCAGCGCGCGGCCTCGGGTCTGGACCTGAGGCGACTTTGCCTCTCTTGAACCGCAGCGCCGGGATCGTCCTGGTCGGGGGCAGCTCGACGCGGATGGGCGGTTCGAAGCCCCTCCTGGAGTGGCATGGTTCAACGCTCGTGCGGCGCGTCGCGGGGCTCGTGGCCCGTGGCGTAGGCGGCCCTGTCGTGCTCGTCCGTTCGCGGGGTCAGTCGCTCCCCTTGCTTCCTGACGCCTTCGAAGTCGTCGACGACCTCGAGGAGGGCCGAGGTCCACTTGGCGGGCTCTGCGCCGGGCTGGAGGCACTTGCGGGTCGCGCCGAGGTCGGGTACGTGTCGTCGACAGACGTGCCGTTTCTCCATCCGGCGTTCGTTCGTCGCGTCGTCAGTGAGCTCGGACCTGGCATCGACGCGTGTGTTCCCTTCGTGCGCGGGTTTCGCCAGCCGCTCGCGGCTTGCTATCGGGTCAGCTTGGCACCGCTCGTCCGGAGCCTGTTGGCCGCCGATCGGCTCCGGGTCTCGTCCCTCCTCGAGGCGTGCCATTGGAAGGAGCTCGACGAGGCGGCGCTTCTCGCCGACACAGACCTGGCACGCTTTGACCCGGGACTCGAGTCGGTGACGAACCTGAACGACCCGCACGAGTACCGAGCCGCAACTTCCCGCCAACCTCCAACAGTTCACGTCCAATGGCTCGGCGAAGGGGCTTGCTCAGGGTGCCCGGCCCCGTCCGGCACCGCGGTCCAGGCCGGCACCACGGTTCAGGCCGGCACTGCGGTTCAGGCCGGCTTTTCAAGGCGAGTCACGATCCGGGCGGCCACGCTCAAAGCCGCCGCCGAAGCGGTCGACGTGGTGCTCGGCTCGCATCTCGTCGCCGCGTTGAACGGAGACCGGATGCGCCAAGACCCCGAGGAACCCCTCGCCGAGGGAGACGTGGTCTCGTTCGCCGGGACGGGGACCGGCCCATGACCACGGTCGCGGAAGCACTCGAGGCCTGGTACTTAGCGTGCGCGAACGCCTCGTGCCCAGATCGCGTGGAAACGCTGCTGCTTCCTCTTTCAAAAGCCGTCGGCCGGGTCACGGCCCGAACGGTGTGGGCTCCCCGGTCGTCGCCCCCCTTCGACGCCTCCGCCATGGACGGCATCGCCGTGCGGGCGTCGGACACGACCGGTGCCAGAGATTGCGCGCCACTTCTGATTCCCGAGGGCGCCTTCGAGGTGATCGACACCGGGGATCCTCTCCCCGACCCATTCGATGCCGTGGTGATGCGCGAGCACATCAGGTTCACGAATGAAGGGGCCGAGCTACGGGCCGAGGTCGCGCGCTACCAGAACGTGCGGTCGATCGGCGAGGACATCGTCGCCAACGAGCTCCTCCTCTTCGAGGGTCACCGACTACGCCCAGTCGACGTCGCCGCCTGTGGTGCCGCGGGCGTGACCGAGGTGCTGGTCCGGCGCAGACCGATCGTGGCTGTGCTGCCGACCGGCGACGAGATACGGCCGATCGGCGCCGACATCGCGCCGGGCCAGTTCTACGACACGAACTCGCTCATGCTGGCCGCGCTGGCAGAGGAGATCGGATGCGAGGCGACCGTGCTCCCGATCGAGCCGGACGACCCCGACGGCATCGGTCACGCGGCCCTGAAGGCCGCAGCCACGTGCGACCTGCTGATCATCATCGCGGGCGCGAGTGCGGGTCGCGACGACTACACGGTGGAGGTGATCAAACATCTGGGTGTTCTTGCGGTGCACGGCGTCGCAGTCCGCCCCGGGCACCCGGTCGTGCTCGGGGCGATCGACTCCACGCCTGTGCTGGGAGCGCCCGGCTATCCGGTGTCGGCAGCGCTCAGCTTCGAGATCTTCGCCGCACCTTTGATAGCGCGTCTCGAAGGCACTCTCGAGCGTGCGCGGCCCGCCGTCCGCGCACGGCTCGCCCGCAAGATCGCCTCACCGGGTGACTTGGACGAGTGGGTGCGAGTCCGTCTCGCCCGGGTCGGCGGCCGACTCCTGGCAACGGCGCTTCCTCGCGGCGCGGGTGTGCTGACCTCGCTGGTGCGAGCCGACGGGCTGCTCCTGATACCAGCCGGTGCAGAGGGCCGCGCGGCAGATGCCGAGGTGGATGTCCGGCTCCTCAGAGAGATGGGCGAGATCGAGAACACCATCGTGGTGATGGGCTCGGACGACGTCGCGCTCGACCTGGCGGCATCCTCCCTGCGCAGTGGGAATGCCCGGCTGACACTTGCAGTGACGCACGTCGGCTCGCTCGGTGGTCTTGCGGCGCTGAGGGACGGGCTCTGCCATCTCGCCGGATCACATCTGCTCGATCCCGAGACGGGCGACTACACCCTCTCCTGGCTCGATCAGGTGCTCCCCGGGCGCGACATCGCCGTCGTGCGGCTCGCCGTTCGGGAACAAGGCCTCATCGTCGCGCCCGGCAACCCGCTCGGCCTGAGCGGCATCGAGGACTTGGCGCGCGGCGGGCTCAGGTACGTGAACCGCCAACCGGGCTCGGGCACACGTGCGCTTCTCGACTACGAGCTCGCTCGCTCTGGCATAGCACCCGCGTCGATCCTCGGCGACGACCGGGAGGAGCACACGAACCTGGCGGTCGCCGCTGCGGTCGCCGCCGGGCGCTTTGACTGCGGCCTCGGCGTGCTCGCAGCCGCTCGGGCGTTCGGGCTCGACTTCGTCCGGGTTCGAAGCGAGCCGTTCGATCTCGTGCTGAATGCGGCCTCGCTCGAGGACCCACTTCTGGGCCCGTTCTGGGACCTTCTGTCGTCGGACAGCTTCCAGGCCTCGGTGCGAGCGCTCGGCGGCTACGACACCTCGGAGACGGGCAAGCGGATTCTCTGAACCACGCCGTCACCTTTCGGCTCCGAGGTCCCGGGTCAACCCGGCCGGCGGCTCAGTTCCGCCGAGGGTGTGAAGGCGACACCGGAGGAGGCGAGACATAGCCGGCGAGCTGCCCGCCGTTGCCCGTGATATAGGACTTGTACTGGTCGTTGCCGGCCTCGACGACGCTGAAGCCGGTCCGTTCTCCATCACCGTTCACGACATCTGGGCCCCTCGCACCGGGTGAGTAGCTGATGACGACCGCCACGTGCTGAGCTTGCAAGGTCTGCAGGTCGAGCCCGTAGACGGCGACGTCCCCGGGTTGGGGCACGTAGTCGGAGCCGACCAAGTGCCAGGTGTGGTGCGCGACTCCCCACAGGTAAAAGCTCGCCGAGGCCGCGTTCAGCTCGTCCGGGCCGAGGCCGTAGACGAACCGGACACCGGCTCTTCGCCAGACCCAAGCGGCAAAGTCGGCGCACCATTGCTCGTCGCGGTTCGAGTTGGGGCAGTCGACGGTCCCGGCATGCCAGTAGGCACTGAAGCGGTTGCAGTAGGTATCGGGAGGATCGGTCTTGTAGCCGAGTTGGCTCGTGGCGAGCGCGACGATCCGTGCGCGTTGCGGGGACAGCTGCGGGCCGCCGTTACGGCCGAAAACGACGGCCGCGACCACGACCAGGACGACTGTCACCAGTGCAAGGGTGAGGCGCCTTCTCCGGATCGCAGCTTCGCGCGCGCCGCGCGCCCGGCGCTGCCGGGCGGCCGCAGCCACACGATCCCTCCGTTGGCTCGACGGGCTGCTCGCCGCGGGCACATCGGGGCGTGCCCGCGGGGTCGACGGCCACGGCAGGTCGGAGGTGGCCGGCACCCCTCAACTCTGGCGCGTCGGGTCTCTCCAACGGTGTCACCTTTGTTGTAGCGGGTCCTCGGGAGCGTCCCAGGGAGGGAACGACACCTGCGGTCTGAAGACCTGCCAGCGTGGCCGGCTTCCACCCTCGAGTCCGGCTCTTGAACAAGGGCTTACACCCGAGGACCCGATGGACACGCTACGACTCCGGCGCCCCGAACGAAAGGGCTTTGTCCGACAGGCCGGAACCGCGTCAGAACCAGTGGAGGTACGGATGGCCGAAACGCCAGACGATGACTTCGACCTTGCCGACGATGTACGAGGCCGCCAGGGTGCCCCAGGCTCGGCTGTCGAGAGAGTTCCCACGGCAGTCACCCATCATGAAGTAATGGCTGGGAGGGATCCTGGTCGTCGCGATGTTCTCGGCGGCCTCCGCGCACGATCCGGTCAGTGTCGGTAGCCACGGCTCGGCGAGAGGCCTCCCGTCGATGAGCACCGTGCCACGCATCGAGGAGATCGTCTCTCCGGGCAGTCCGATGACCCGTTTGACCAGATCGTCGTCGGCAGTGTCTGTGTCGGCCGGTGGACGACGGAACACGACGATGTCGCCGCGATGAATCGTGTAGCCGATCTTGACGACGACTATTCGATCTCCGATCTGCAGCGTCGGCAGCATCGAGCCGGTGGGCACGTAGAACGACTGCACCACGAACGCCCGCAACCCTCCCGCGACGAGCACCGCGATCACGACGACCGCCACCCATTCGAGCACTTGACGTCGCCAAGTCCCCTTGTGCACGCCGGCCGTGGTGGCCGGTGGCGGCGCGGGCGCGCGCGTCTCGTTCGAATCGATCACAGTCTGCGCAGCTTAAGCCGGGAGAACCACCGACTTCCTACGGGTCGTCGCTGTGTGGCTCGCGCCACTCGTCCTCCGTCGGCCCGCGACCGGGTGACCTCCTAACCCAGCAGCCGGCCCGCACGGACCACGGCGGCGACGAGGACGACGCCGGGACGGTAGGCGAGATGCGCTGGGGTCGGAGCGTCCAGCACGACGAGGTCGCCGCGAGACCCGGGCGCGAGGGCACCGAGGTCGTCACGGCGAAGAGCGCGTGCACCTCCGGCAGTGGCGGCGAAAAGCGCCTCGTCGGGCGTCATGTGCATCTCGCGTACGGCCAGGGCGATGACGAACGGCATGCTCGTCGTGTAGCTGGTTCCCGGATTGCAATCGGTCGCGAGTGCAACCGCGACACTTGAGTCGAGCAAACGGCGAGCATCCGGGTACGGCGAGCGCGTGGAGAACTCCGCCCCGGGAAGAAGGGTCGCCACCGTGTCAGATCCGGCCAGCGCATCGACGTCCGCCCCGTCGAGATGAGTGCAGTGGTCCGCGGATGCAGCGCCCATCTCGACGGCGAGCTGGACGCCCGGACCATGAGACAGCTGGTTCGCGTGCACCCGGAGGCCGAGCCCGTGGGCACGCCCGGCTTTCAGGATCTCCCGGGCCGCGTCAGGGCCGAAGGCACCTCGTTCGCAGAAGACGTCGCACCACCGGGCTTTCGGAGCGCACGCGTCGAGCATCGGGCCGGTCACGAGTGCGACGTAGTCCTCCTCCCTTCCGCGGAACTCGGGTGCCACGACGTGAGCGCCGAGATAAGTGACCTCCTCGGCGATCGTCTCGGCCACCTCGAGGCATCGCGACTCGTCTTGGACCGTCAGGCCATAACCCGACTTTGTCTCGAGCGTCGTCGTGCCCTGAGCCTCGGCCTCCCGCTTGAGCTTGGCGGCCATCGCCATGAGCACGCTCGAAGAAGCAGAACGCGTGGCTGCGACGGTGGCCGAGATCCCTCCGGCGTCGTAGCGCGTTCCCTCCATTCTCGCCGTGAACTCCTCCACACGGTCGCCGGCGAAGACGAGATGTGTGTGCGAGTCCACGAATCCGGGAACCACGCATCGCCCGGCCGCGTCCAGCACTTCGTCGGCCGCCGGAGATGTTCCGGCCCCTCCGATCCAGACCACCGTGCCGTTCTCGACTACAAGCTCGACGTCCTCCAGTACGCCGAGTGCTCCCGATCCGAGCTCCGGGCGATTGGTGACGAGCAGTCCGATGCCGCGGACGAGCAGAGACCCGACAGGAGGCCTCACAGCTCGGCCTCACGGTCACGAAGGCTCGCGAGTACTTCCTTCATGGCCGAGGCGGGCTCGCCAACAGCTTCAACAGCTCGTCGTGGATGCGGCCGTTGCTCGCGAGCCCAGAGCCGCCCTCGTAGCCCGGCACACCGCGCCAGTCCGTGAAACGCCCGCCCGCCTCCGAGATGATCACAGGCATCGCAGCGACGTCGTAGGGCTGGGCCCACACATCAGCCATCGCGTCCAGCCTCCCCGTCGCGACGAGGGCGTAACCGTAGCCGTCACCCCATGTGCGAAGTTCGAGACCGGCTCGTCTCACCCCGAGCAGCACGGTCTCGTCCCACTCGCCGAAGCTGCTCGTGGAGAGGTAGCTCTCCGAAAGCTCACTGCGCTCGCTCACCCGAGCGGGCACGCCGTTGCAGTAACAGCCCAGCCCACGTGCCGCATAGACAGTCTCGCCGAGAGCGGGCACGTTGATCACGCCGAGGGCGATGCCATGCTCGTCCTCGAGAGCCAGCAGGTTCGAGTACAGACCGACGCCGTGGGTGAAGGCCAGTGTCCCGTCGATCGGGTCGAGGATCCACCGGCGCCCGGTCCCGCTGGGCTTCTCGACCTCTTCTTCCCCGAGGATCCCGTCGCCGGGGTGCGCCAGCTCGAGCTCCTCGCGGATGAGCCGCTCGGCCTGCCGATCGGCTTGGGTGACAGGCGAGCCGTCGCTCTTCTGCTCGACGGCGAGGCCGGCCGAGCGGAAGTAACCCAGCGTGAGCTCGCCCGCCTGACGGGCCAGCTCAACAGCCTCCTTCAGGAGGTGGGCGAGGGGATCGGTTGTCAGCTGGGTCAGTTTCTCGAATTCGTCCGTCATGGGAACCCTCCTGCAAGCCGACCGTAGGGCTCCCCGGCCGGCGCCGCAAGAATCGCTCAAGGCCCGACCGGGAGGGTCGATACTCCGAAGATGGACCGGACTCGTCGATCGCGCCCGCATTTCTACGGACAGCTTGCCGCCATCGTGTGCCTTCCCTTGATCCTGGCAAGCGCTCCAGTTGCAGCCGGCACGACCAGATCGGCCCCGGTCGCGCGAGCGACGTCTCCGAAGGGCCCACCGGTGCCCGGCGCACCGAACTGCCAGATGTTCCCTGCGGACAACGTCTGGAACACCGACATATCCAAGCTTCCGGTCAACAAGCACAGCGCGACCTGGATGGCGAACATGGACGCCTCCACGACGAACCTCCATCCTGACTTCGGCCCCGACGAAGGCGGCTATCCGTACGGGATCCCCTGGACCGTCGTCAACCCCAAGACGCAGGCCTTCATCCACCTGAGCTTCGAGTACGCGGACGAGAGCGACAGGGGTCCTTACCCGTTCGGCCCGACCACGCCCATCGAAGGCGGCCTGAACGCTTCGGGAGACCGGCACGCGCTCATGGTCGATCCGGCGACGTGCGTCCTGTACGAGCTTTGGGACGCGCACTATGTTTCGAGGTCCGCTTCGACCGCCGGCTCCGGCGCCATCTGGAGCCTGAGCTCGAACGCCCTTCGTCCCGCGAGTTGGACCTCTGCCGACGCGGCCGGGCTCCCGATCCTGCCGGGCCTCCTCAAGTACCAGGAGGTGAGCTCGGGCAAGGTCGACCATGCGATCCGGTTCACGGCCGAATGCACCGACGACGCCTACATCTGGCCGGCGCGTCACGAGGCCGGGTCCTGCGGTGCCGATTATCCCCCTATGGGAGCACGTTTCCGGTTGAGCGCCAGCTTCAGCGCCGCTGAGATCTGCAAGCCGGGCTCGCCCTATTGCTCCCAACTGGCTGTGGTCATCACCGCAATGCAGCACTACGGCCTCATGCTCGCCGACAACGGCAGCAACTGGTACTTCCAAGGAAGCGCTTTCCCGCAGTGGCCGATCACCCTCATCGACATGATGAAGCAGATCCCGGCAAGAGACTTCGTGGCGGTCGACGAGTCGTGCCTCGAGGTCGGCGCCGATTCCGGGCAAGCCTCAGCCGCTCACTGCCCGAAGGGCTGACCGAAGCTCCCCCCCGAACAGCCGGCGCGGCCAGAGCCCTAAGTCAGTGGCGGGTGGCGTCGCGCTCGCGGCGCACAGCCGCGAAGCGGTGGAGAACAAACGCGGCGATGACGACGACGGCGACGGCCACGAGCACGTAACCCGCAGCGCTGAAGCCCTTGGTGATCTTGGTCCACTCTCCGCCAAGCTCGTAGCCGACGAGGGCGATCGCCGCGCACCAGATGGCACTTCCAAGGAAAGTGGCCGCGCCGAAACGCACGAGGCTCATCTCCGCGATCCCGGCGGGAATCGATATGAAGGTGCGGACCACCGGCAGGATGCGGCCGAAGAACACCGCCGGCTCACCGCGTCTGCGAAACCAACGCTCGGTTCTGTCCAGGTCGGATTCGGTGAGCAGAACGTAACGACCGAGCTTCTCTACAAGGGGACGGCCGCCGAAGCGGCCGATCGACCAGCCCACGAACGAGCCGAGCAGCTCTCCGACCACGGCGAGAACGATCACGACCGCGATGTCGAGCCTGCCGGTCGAGGCCAGGTACCCGGCGTAGCCGAGAGTCACTTCGGACGGGATCGGCACGCAGGCCGCTTCGGAGAAGGTCAGCAGGACGAGCGCGAGATAGCCCCAAGACGAGAGAAGATGTTGCACGGCCCAATCTTTCCAGCTTGCTCACGGCCTTTGTCGCCATGGCATCACGAAACGGGCCGTTAGCCTCCCGTGACAGTGCCGCCCACTCGAGCCACCACTCGCGATGGCGTCGTTCTGGCCCTGCACGACCTCGGGGGCGACGGGCCGCCCGCCCTCCTCGTCCACGCGACGGGCTTCCACGGCCAAGTCTTCAGCCCGCTGGTACGCGGTCTCGGGCGTCGTCTCCACTGCCTGGCGGTCGATCTCCGTGGGCACGGCGGGTCGGGAGTGCCGGCGGGCCCGGACTTCAACTGGGTCGGTTTTGGGACCGACGTCCTCACCGCAGTCGACTCGCTAAGGCTCGAGGGTGCTGTGGGCATAGGCCATTCCTGCGGGGGCGCAGGTTTGTTGCTGGCCGAGGAGACCCGACCCGGCACCTTCTCGGCCCTCTACTGTTTCGAGCCCGTCGTGCTCCCCTTCGGCGATGCAGCGACGCCAAACCCTTCCGGCCTGCTGGCACGCGGTGCCCGGCAGCGGCGGGAGATCTTCGCCTCACGCGAGGACGCCTACGCGAACTACGCGTCGAAGCCGCCGCTCGACGTCCTTCACCCCGAAGCCCTCGCCGCCTACGTCGAGCTCGGCTTCGAAGACCTGCCCGACGGCACGGTCCGGCTCCGGTGTAGGGGCGAGAACGAGGCGCTGATCTACGAGGGCGGCTTCCGCCATCCGGCCTTCTCCCAGCTCGCCGCGGTCAACTGCCCCGTGGTGCTCGCCTGCGGCGCCGAAAGCTACAGCTTCAGCCCGGTCGCCCTGGAGCTGGTGGTGGAGCGCCTTGCGAACGGCCGCCTCGAAGTTCTCCCGGGACTCGGGCATTTCGGACCGCTCGAGCAGCCATCCGTCGTCGCTGACTCGGTGATCCGGGCCCTTGACACAGCCCGGGCGTAGCCTGGCCTCAATGTCTTCTCCGGTCACCGAGCTACCCCTTCCGAGCACGCTGTCTCCCTCGAAGATCACGGCCTTTACGAATTGCCCGCTCGCGTTTCGGTTCTCGGTCGTCGAGCACCTGCCGGAGCCACCGTCGCCGGCGGCGTTGAAAGGCACGCTCGTCCACCGGGCGCTCGAGCTGCTGTTCACCGAGAATCGCCGCGGCTCGAGGAGCAGGACTGCGGCACAACACGCCCTGGATGCCGCCTGGCGGGAGCTGCAGGACAGAGACGAGCTCGAGGGACTCGAGCTCGATGAGGCTGAGACAACTGCCTTCCTCGTCGACGCTCGTGTGCTCGTGGACCGTTACCTGGAGCTGGAGGACCCGGACGGTGTCCGTGCGGTCGGCCTCGAGCTGAACTTGAGCACCGAGATCGACGGAGTCACGGTGCGCGGCATCATCGACCGCCTCGACGAACTGGACGACGGCAGCCTGGCGGTCGTCGACTACAAGACCGGCCGTGCTCCGCGCAGCGAGCAGTGCAAGTCACGCCTTGGTGGCGTCCAGATGTACGCCCTCATGTGCGAAGCCGAGCTGGGAAGGCGGCCATCGGTCGTTCGCCTGCTCTACCTGCGCGACAGGATCGTCATATCCGCGGCGCCGACGGACCAGGCAATGCGCGGCACCCGTCAGCGAGCTCTCGGCGTGTGGTCCGCGATCGAACGGGCATGCAAGGAGGACGATTTCCGACCCAACCCGTCGAGCCTCTGCCGTTTCTGCGCCTTCCAGACGTACTGCCCCTCCTTCGGGGGCGACCCAGCGCTGGCCGCGTCGGGGTTGGGCGCCGCGGCAGTCACCGCAGTCGTGTCATCGGCGTCCGACGTTTCGGCCTTGGAAGCCGCAGGTGTCGGGTCGGGGAGCATGTCGGCTTGATCCGCCCGTTCGTCAAAGCGCTCGACGCTCGGGTCGACGAGGTCTTCGCCCCCTTGCGTGGAAACCGGATCGCTGACCGCGTCTTCTACACCGCCACGGCTCTCGGCGACTTCGGGCTGCTCTGGCTCGTGCTCGGTCTTGTCCGGGTCCTTCGCGGCCGTCCTGGCGACACCCGAGCGGGACTGCGCGCCATCACCGCGACGGGCATCGAGTCCGTCGTGGTCAATATCGGGGTGAAGTCCCTGTTCAGAAGGCGACGCCCGAGGCCCATGGAGGCTCACCCGTTGCCGTTCCGCCAGCCGATCACATCGAGCTTTCCGAGCGGCCACGCCACCGCCGCGTTCTGCGCCGCCACACTGCTGGCCGAGAACGAGGAACGGGCGCCGATCTACTATGCGCTCGCGACGGTGGTGGCACTCAGCCGGATCCACACGAAGATCCACCACGCCTCGGACGTGGTCGGAGGCATCGCGATCGGCCTGGTGCTCGGTCAGCTGGCCAGGCGTATCGTCCCTCTCAAGCGACCGACCGCCCGCCAAATGGGCACCTGAGGACCACCTCGGGCCAGCGTTCACAAGGCGGGCGGCGCAGGACCGCCATGACTGCCTACCTCAGGCCGATGGGCTCGCGGCCTTGGGCCCGTCTTCTTCAGGAGTCGGGGTGCCGAGCTCAGCGGCGGCACCCGGAACAGGCGCGACAGCTGGCGGCGAGGACGGGACGGGGGCCGGCGGGCTCGGCCGAGGTGGCACGGCAAATGGGCTCGCGTCATCGACCGCACCGGGACGCCTCATGAACTCGAGCAGCTCGATCGGGATCGGGAAGATCAACGTGGAGTTGTGCTCGGTCGCGACTTCGGCAAGGGTCTGCAGGGACCGCAGCTGCATCGAACCTGGAGACGAAGCGAGCATCGTCGCCGCCTCCGACAGCTCCCTCGACGCCTCGAGCTCGCCGGTCGCGGCGATCACCTTCGCGCGGCGCTCCCGCTCGGCTTCCGCCTGGCGGGACATAGCCCGAACGAGCTCGGCCGGGAGGGAGATGTCGCGGATCTGGACCTCGTGCACCTCGACGCCGAAACCTTGGGTCGACAACGCGATCTGCGCCTTCAGCTCGTTGTTGATGTCCTCTCTGTGGGCGAGGAGATTGTCGAGCTCGTGGCGCCCGATGATCGAGCGCAGGCTCGTCATGGCGATGCGCTGGCTGGCGAGCCGGAAGTTGTCCACTCCGACGATGGCCTTGACGGGGTCGTCGACCCGGAAGTAGACGACGGCGTCGACCTGCAAGGTGACGTTGTCGGCCGTGATCGCAGACTGCGGGGGAATGTCGACGACTTCGACCCGTAGGTTCACCTTGACGACCCGGTCGACTGCGGGAATGCGGAAGATCAGGCCCGGTCCCTTGGCCTGCGCACGGATGCGCCCGAAACGGAAGAAGACCGCCCGCTGGTACTCGGTCACCACCGTCAGGAACGAACGGAAGGAGATCATCACGATGATCGCTAGGACGACTACGCCTGCGACGACCCCGCCAACGACGTCGCCCGAGGCCAGAATGCCTGATAACACCATCGCGTCAGTGTGCCACTTTCCTCGCGCGCGCGAGCGGGCGGTCCGCCCTTGTACGCGGTGGCTCAGCCGGCTGATCCGCGCCGTGGTTGGCTGCCCCGCACACTCCGGCTACCGTCGACCCGGTGACTGCACTTGTCGAGCGACTCGGTTACGGCTCCGACGACCGCGTGCTCGTGCTGAGCTGCGCCGAGCTCGGGGTGTTCCACGCCGGGAACGTCGCGATCTACGAAGCACTGCGCAACGCAACGGCCACGACTGCGACGTTGATGGTCCCCGCACCGTGGGCGCGAGACGCCGCAGCGCAGTACCGGGGGGAGGACATCGGCGTGGGTCTCACGCTCAACGCCGAGCACGATCTGTACCGCTGGGGACCGATCACCCACGCGCCGTCCTTGCTCGACGGTGATGGCGGCTTTCCGCGGACGGCGGCCGACCTGTGGGACCACGCCGATCTCGACGAAGTGCGCCGGGAGTGCCGGGCTCAGCTCGAGCGGGCAATCTACTGGGGCTTCGACGTGAGCCATCTCGACGCTCACCTCGACGCCGTCCAGCTCAAGCCTGAGTTCTTCGACGTCTTCTTGGACCTGGCCGAGGAATTCCGCTTGCCACTGCGCCTGCCGGACGCCAGCGCGCAACGCCTCGCCGGCTTCCCGTTTCGAGCGCTTGCCGCCGAGCGCGGGGTGGTGTCACCAGATCGGGTCATCCTGACGGGGCCGGCCAGAAACGCGCGAGGAAGGCTGGCCGGCACGATGGCCGGACAGCCGGACGACACTGCGAGCTCGGCCGCCGAAGGCCTAGACGCCGACGACTCGAAGGTGAAGGCGCAACTGGCCGGATTGCTCGCCGGTCTCGAGCCCGGGGTCACCGAAGTCTGCCTGCGACCGGCACTTGACACGCTCGAGCTCCGTGCGGCGGCGCCTGACTGGCAGGATCGCACGGCCGACCGCAGGCTGCTCGTGGGCGAGGCGGCTCTGGCCGAAGCGGTGGACGCAGCCCGAGTGAAGCTCCTCGGTTATCGGGCCCTTCGGGACCTCATGCGCGTTCGTTGATCCGCCCGGGTCGATCGGCTGGCGTGGTGCCAGACCGCGCCGGGGCGATCAGAACTCGGTGATCTCCAAGACGTCGACCTGGAGCTGCTTGTACTCCGCCGAATTCGTGATCGGCAGCATCGCCATGAGCTTTGCCATGTTGCCGGTGACCTTGACCCGTCCCTGCATGAACGCGGCATTGGCGTCGAGCTCGTTCTTCTGGATGCGCATGGCGTCCTCGTAGCTCTCCGTCAGCGTCACTTCGGCATCAGGCAGCTCACCTAGCAGTGACTCGAGGAGCTTCCCGTTCTCGAGCACCCAGTAGTAGCGGATGTCGCCGTCGGGTCCGCCGGTGATGACGTACTGCAGTCTTGCGGAAGCTCCCGGGCGCTCCGGCTGTCCCTCGGCGAGCTTCTTTCCCTCGTCGAGCCACTCCTGGGTCAGCCACTTGGCCATGTCATCCTCCTCAGTGCGCCGGTATCTCCGCCGGCACCGCGTGCCTCATCCTTGTCGAAGGCGGATGCTACCGGCTCGCCGGGAGCCGCACCCCGGCGAAGAGATCGTCCTCAGGAAGATCGGTGTCGACGAGGCTTCGCGCCAGGATGTAGTCGTCCTGGGGATGGATGGTCTTCATGATCTCCGGGGGCAGTCCGAACCAGTACTTGGAGGTCGGGTCGACCTGGGTCGCGTGCGCGAGCAGAGCCAACCGGCGAACGTCCTCGAAGCCTGTGAGGTCGATCGAGGTCGTGATCTTGTCGTCGTCGCTGGGACGTTCAAGCCAGCTCTCGTCGAAGGGCGATTCCATGCCGAGCTCGAGGAACTTCGCATGCGTGGCCACGATCCGCGCGTGCGACCAGACCGTGAAGTACATCTTCAAAGGCTGGTGCGGCTCCCCCGCGGCAGGGAAGGCCGCCGCGTCGCCTGCCGCATCGAAGGCCGCGACAGAGATCTCGTGCACCCGGATGTGGTCGGGGTGAGGGTAGCGATCGCGGTCGTCGCCGTAGGTGATGACCACCTGCGGGCGCACCCGGCGGATCTCGGCCACGAGGCGCTCGACGGTCTCGGCGAGCGGGTGGGCGGCGAACGCACGCGGGTCGGAGTTCGCGTTCGAGCCCGGCATGCCCGAGTCGCGGTAGCCGAGCAGCACGACCTCCGTATAGCCGATTATCTCGGCGGCCAGGTCGAGCTCGCGGCGGCGGACCCCGGCGATGTCGGCGCGTACCTCGGGTGTGTCCATGATCGGGTTGAGGATGTCGCCTTCCTCGCCCCCGGTGCAGGTCACGAGAACCGTGTGGACACCTGCGGCGTGGTACTTCGCGATGGTCCCGGCACCCTTTGAGGCCTCGTCGTCGGGATGCGCGTGCACGGTCAGGATGCAGAGCTGGTCGTCCATGGCTGGCCACGCTAGTGGCGCGGTGAGCTGGAGCCTCCCGCCCGCCTATGCTGGCACCAAGACTGGCAAGGGAGCGCACATGGGTGTGATGAAGCGCCTGACGAACATCGTCCAGGCCAAGGCAAACAAGGTCCTAGACAAGGCAGAAGACCCCCGCGAGACGCTCGATCTCTCCTATGAGAAGCAGATCGAGCAGCTGCAACAGGTAAAGCGGGGGCTGGCCGATGTCGCGACAGCCAAGAAGCGCATCGAGCTGCAGGCTCAGCAGCTGCAGCAGGCGGCCTCCAAGCTGCAGAACCAGGCACGCCAGGCACTTGCGCAGAACCGCGAGGACCTGGCCACCCAGGCTCTCACCCGGCGATCTGGGATCGCTACACAGCTCGAGGGCCTGAAGACCCAGCACGATCAGTTGGCACAGCAGCAGGAGCGGCTCGAGGCGACCACCCAGCAGCTCCAGGCGCGCGTCGAGGCCTTCCGTACCCAGAAGGAGACCCTGAAAGCCTCCTACACGGCGGCTCAGGCACAGACACGGATCGGCGAAGCGGTCTCGGGGATCTCGGAGTCGATGAGCGACACGGGCCTCGCCATGCAGCGGGCCCAGGACAAGATCGCCCAGATGCAGGCGCGAGCCGGCGCGGTCGACGAGCTCCTCGCCTCGGGAACCCTCACAGACCTGTCCGGGTCGTCGGACCCCATCCAGGCAGAGCTCGACAAGGCTGCCGCCTCCGGGGACGTGGAGCTTCAGCTCGCCCAGATGAAGGCCGAGCTCAATCCGCCGGCGGCAGCGCCGAGCGGTGCGCTCGGCACCGGCAACGGGGGCCCAGCGGACGCCTCCGAGGAGCCGGTCGACGGCGAGCTCGTGCACGACGGGCCGCCGGCTAAGGGAGCGCCCGCAGCCCCGGCAGACCCGTTCACCCTCGACGATGCGGGAGGTGCGTCATGATCGTGCGCATTCTCGGAGAAGGCCAGTTCGAGCTCGAAGAAGGCCAAGTCGCCTCGCTGGAGAAGCTTGACCAGGAGCTGGTGGCGGCCCTCGATGCCAACGACGAGCCGACTTTTCGCGACGTGCTCACGCGGTTGGTACAGAGCGTGCGATCGGGGGGAACGCCCGTTCCCGCGGACCGTTTCGTGCCGTCCCAGCTGACGCTGCCACCCGAGACGGCGTCCCTCGCCGAGCTCCGCGAGCTCCTGGCATCCGAGGACGTCGGGGAGTCCTGAGGCCCTTGTCACCCCGCACTCGCTTTCCCGCAGACCGCGGGCTCACAGCCCGCATGATGTCGACAGTCTTCCTGTTGGGGCTCCTTTACGCAGTCTTCGTCACGGTGCTCTTCCTCGTTGGGGTCAAGCTCGTCTTCATCCTCGTCATCGCGTTCGTGCTGCTCTTCGTTCAGTACTTCTACTCGGACCGGATCGCGTTGTACTCGATGAAGGGCAAGATCGTCACCCGCGAGCAGGCGCCTCAGCTCCACGGCGTCGTCGACCGGCTGTGCGCGATGGCCGACATGCCCAAGCCCCAGGTGGCGATCGCGGACGTCGACATGCCGAACGCGTTCGCGACCGGTCGCGACCAGAAACACGCCGTCGTCTGCGTCACGTCAGGCATCCTGCGCCGCCTCAACGAGCCCGAGCTCGAGGCCGTGTTGGCTCACGAGCTGTCGCATGTGGCGCACCGTGACGTCGCCGTGATGACCATCGCCAGCTTCCTCGGGATCCTGGCCGGCCTGCTCACCCGCGTGCTCCTCTACGCGGGGCTGTTCGGCGGCTTCGGCGGAGGAGGCGGGAACAGGGGCCGAGGCGGCGGCGGAGGTGGCGGGGGCGGCGGCCAGTTGGCCATTCTCGAGCTCGGAATGCTTCTTTTCTCAGCAGTGATCTACGCGATCAGCTTCTTGCTCATCCGGACCCTGTCGCGCTACCGGGAGCTGGCGGCGGACCGGTCAGGGGCGATCCTCATCGGCCAGCCACGGCTCCTCGCCCAGGCTCTGGTCAAGGTGACAGGGGAGATGTCGCGCGTCCCGACGCGCGACCTCCGGTCGGCGGAGCACTTCAACGCCTTCTTCTTCGCCCCCGCGTTCGCCAAGGGCGTCAGTCTCTCCACATTGTTCTCCACCCACCCGACGCTCGAGCGGCGCCTTCAGCAGCTGACCGAGCTCGAAGCCCAGATGGGGCGCGCCGCGTGAAGCTGTTCGACGTGCTCCTGGGCCGGACAAAGCCCGTCCAGCCCAACCTCGATCACCTCTTCGGGCTCCCTGGGGCTCAGATCACTCTCGAGGCCTCGATGGGGCTGCGTCCCACGGGCAAGGCGGGGGTCTGCTTCAAGCCGGCTACGGGACAGCAGTTCGCCGAGACCGCCTCGGAAGTCGAACAGCTGCTCGACCTCGGCGACGACGCCAAGATCCACGAGGAGTCCGACTCGTACGGATACCGGTGGGTCGTGATCGAAGATGACGACTT
>Ga0187875_10001702_pt1 | contig 16866 bp, 13 predicted proteins | sample June2016WEW_17_1_2_FD_132978 | JGI IMG/M metagenome (GOLD analysis project Ga0187875, IMG submission 132978) | Peatland microbial communities from SPRUCE experiment site at the Marcell Experimental Forest, Minnesota, USA - June2016WEW_17_10 | ecosystem: Environmental > Terrestrial > Soil >... | reverse complement strand
GATGCCGGGATCGCCGCGCTGGTGGCCGGCCTGCAATGCTCGGCCGCTTACACGCACATCACGGCGGAGGCCACCCAGGTGCTCGGCGGAATCGGCTTCACCTGGGAGCACCCGGCCCACCTGTACTTCCGCCGGGCCCGCACCTGCGCGGTCCTGTTCGGCACCGAAACCCAGCACCGGGCGATCCTGGCCGACCGCCTAGGGCTCTAGCCGTAGGGCAGGAAGCAGATCCCCGCGTGTCCGCTCACCCCGCCGCAGGTGTCGCTGTCGTCGAAGTTGTCGCTGGCGATCCAGAGCCCGGCGCTGGTGAGCAGCATGTCGTCGGCGCCCAGGCCGCGGGCCCGGCTGTAGTACCCCGCGGAGCCGGCCGAGTTGACATACAGCGCCCCGCTGGCCGGGTTCAGCCCCTCGGTGCCCGGCGCGTTATACCCGCCGGCCCCCAGAGAGTCACAGGCGTTGGGGTTCATGGAGTAGCGCTCGTGGCCGGCGAAATAGGCGGCCTGGCTGTCGGCCGCGGCGGTGTACAGCGAGTCACAGCCGGTCTGGTTGATCCATGCCGGGTTCACCGACGTCTGCGTGGCCGGGAACGCCATGGCCGTGTCACACGGGCTTCCCGCCGGGCGCGGCCCGGACCCGCTGACCCCCGGCTCTTTATAGCCCGTTGTGGCCACGTACACGGTCAAGTCGTCCGGCGACCAGGCTCCCCCGCGGGCCCAGAACGTCTGGGGACTGCAGGCAATGTTGAACGTAGGCGAGGTCCAGCCCGTCACGCTCGCCTTCGAGCCGCCGACGTTCAGCATGAACATCTGCTGGCGCGGTTGGCCGCCTGCCGCGGTGAACGCGCCCTCGACCAGGTCGAGCGTGCCGCCGTGGCTGAGCTGCTGGTTGAAGACCTGGCTGCCTGCGATGGACAGGTTCAGGAACCCGTCGCTCAGGCCGGTGGACGGGCTCAGGCTGGTCATGCGCGGGATCTTGGCGCCGTTGATGGACGTGTAGGTGCCCCCCGCCAGCAGGTGGCCGCCGACCGTGGCCAGGGTATCCACGGCGCCGTTGGCGTCGTGCGCGAACCCGGTGACCACGTTGCCCGTGCTGGTGCTGATCTCGGCGATGTTGGTCACGCTGGTGCCGTTGACCTTGGTGAAGTTCCCGCCGATGTAGGCGTCCGCACAGTTGCCGCCGCTGAACGCGATGGAATTGATCGCGTCCGCGCCGTCATTGTTCGTGCTCGTGCTGCCCACCACCACGGGAGCCCAGGACGTGACCGTGTACGGACTGGTCGCGCTGAAGCTGACCAGGTCAGTACGGGCCAGGGTCTGGCTGCCCTGCTTGATGGAACTGAAGCTGCCCACCGCGTACATGGTGCCGCCGCACTGGGCGAGCTGGCGGACCTGCTGCGTGGGACTGGACGTGGCGGGCAGGTGAGGCGTGTTGCTGGCGGGTGTCGCCGACACGACTCCCGCTGGCGGCGGCTGGCCACCCGTTCCGGCCTCTGCGGCCGGCACACTGAGCGCCAGCACCCCTGCTGCGGCGGCGGCTATCGCGATGATGTACGTGCGCACAAGGCCCCCCTTGTTCGAGGGCAGGTAATTTAGCCCTCTTGGAGGAGACTAGTCCTCTTGGAGGAAACTAGCCCGCCTCACATCATTAGTCCTGTCCCAAGCGAGGCAGGCCACTAAATCATTAGCCCCACCGGCCTCGCAAGCCCCAGGCCCACGTCGTGATCATGGGATTGGTGTCGCCAGGGCGACACCAATCGTCTGATCACGACCTATCCGCCCGCAGATCATGAAGCCTCTAGGGTGGCGGGAGCGTAATTGAGATACACGACTCCATTGCTGTAGGTCTCGGATCCGGCGAGGATGAACTTCGTCGCCGGGGCGCCGTCGGCGAACAGCCGCTGGCCGTGGCCACGCGCCACCGGATAGACGAACATGTGCAGTTCGTCGACCAGGCCGTCGGCGAGCATCGCCCGGACCAGCCTGCCGCTGCCGCTGACGTAGACGCCGCCGTCGACCTTGTCCTTGAGCTCACGGATGGTGCCGGCGCTGTACGGGCCAATGATGGTGGAGTTGTTCCATTCCGCGGTCTTCAGCGAGCCGGAGACGACGTACTTGGGCGAGTCGTTAAAGAACGGCGCGCCCGGGTCTTCCTCGGCGGACCGGGCGGACCAGGCCGGGGCGAACATCTCGAATGTCCCACGTCCTAGCAAGATCGCCTGGCACGATCCCGTAATCGCGGCGAGGGCCTCACCCATCTTGGGATCGAAGCCGAACTCGAATGTCCACGACGGGTCCTCGAAAACACCGTCTAGGGCGATGAACTCATGCACCTTGATGACGCCCACTGTCCTCAGCTCCATTGCTTCCGCAGAAAGTTGCCCTGCTCGGTACCCGTAAGACCGGACCCTGGCGGCAAACTCACCGGCGCCGGACCTGCGGTTCATGGCGGTCAGGGATCTGTGGCCCCAACCGAGGGAGCAGTCCCGCTACCCAGCCTGCGCAGGCCGCTCACCAGCAATGCGCCCGGGCCGGGCACCAGCAGCAAGGCTGCGTCACCAGCGCAGGCAGCAGCGCCGCTGCCGCGGACTGCCCCCGCGAGCCGATGGACACCAGGGTCCGCAGCGGATCGACGCCGGTCACGAGGAGCGCCGACGGGGCACTGCGCAGGGTCGGCCAGTCTGTCACCAGGGATGCCGCCGTGTAGGCCAGCGCGATGATCGCCAGCGAGCGGCTGCGGGCCTGGTGGGCCAGCATCCAGAGCGCGACCGCGATGACCAGGAGAGCGAACGTGCCACTGGCCCACTGGCCGGACAGCCAGATCCAGGCGGGGAATGAGGCCCCCGGCATGAGCAGCAGCGGCACGGCGGTGACCGCTGCCGTCAGCACCAGACCAGCGATCAGGTAACCCCGGCCAGGCCCCACGGGGCCGGCCCGGCGGCCGGCCCGCCGGTACCACACCGCCGTGACCAGGAATCCAGCCGTCAGCGCAGCCGCCCAGTACCAGCCCTCAGCGATTCCCGTCAGCCCCGTGTCTGGGCCCAGGGTGCCGGCAAGAGTGCTGTAGAAGGCGCCATATCCCGACGTCGAGGACATAGTCCGGGTCAGCGGCCCGTAGGCCAGCCAGCTACTGAACGCGGACGTACTGAGCTGCGCAGCGTACAACGGCACCGACATGGCCACGATCACGCCGAAGAGCGCGAGCGGAAACCAGCAGGCGGGCCGCGCCACCTGGAAGTTCCCAGGCGGCGCGGGTGAAGCTGCTGCCATGTCGGTCAGCATCTCACGCCGGCAGTCGAGCGCAGGCCGCGCAGCGCATCCTGCTTCCGGGCCGCCTCTCAGTCTGGCTGGAAGCGCTCTCCGCTGTCCGGCTGGCTGGCGAGCACGGCCGGCTCGTCCCCGAGCGCGGCGGCGAGCCGGGTGCGGCTGTCGCTGCCGCTGCCGGCTGTGGCTACGGTTGCGGCTGCGGCTGCGGCTGACCCTCGGCCCTGGCGTCCAGCCTGGATATGACGTTGAGGCTAACCTCGGCTCCGCGAGCCGGCTCCGTCTGGGGAAAGGCCGTGTTTGCGGCGTAATTGCCCAGCGCTGGCCGGCCGGGCCCGGCAGTACGCTGTGACCTCGCCGGGGTCGGGGGCGATGCCGGGCTCGGGCACGACCACCGCGACCACCTCGACCACGAGCTCACCCTAGCGCGGGGTCCGGCTTGCCGACCACGGTGACGTCCCGGAACTGAGGGTGGCTGATCAGGACCCGCACCACCTCGGCGGCATAGACGGCCTGCGTCGCCCGGCGTGCGTGGTCCTGGCAGGCGCCCGTCCGCCAGGACCTTGCACAGCGAGCGGCCGCACCCCGCGCGACCGGGATGGCTTAGGTCGCATGCGCCCAGCCCGCATGCGACTGATTGATTCTGACGTCGGATTCAACTACTGTCAATGAGCGGGGGAAGGGGAGCGATGCGGGACGTGGCGATCACGGGCATCGGCGTCATCTCCTGCATCGGCCAGTCCGCGGACGAGTACTTCACCCGTCTCGACGCGGGCGAGCACGGCGTGACCGCCGCACCGTGGGCCGAGCCGGAGGCGGGCCGGTACGCCTGGATCGCCCCGGTACCCGACTTCGACCCGTCCGCGTGGCTGGACGAGCGGGTGATCGCGGGCTCGGACACGTTCACCCAGCATGCCCTGGCCGCCACCATCCAGGCGGTGGGGGACGCGGGCGGGGACTTCGACCCGCTGCGCACCGGGGTCGTGCTGGGTGTGACCATGGCCGGCGCCCGGGCCCTGCTCGACGCCCAGCGCCTGCTCGACACCGAGGGCCCGGACGCGGTGCCGCGCAAGCTGAACATCCAGGTCTGGCCGAACATGGCGGCCGGGCAGATCGCCATGCACTACGGGCTGCACGGGCCGCTGCTGACCGTCTCCTCCGCCTGCGCCTCGTCCCTGGACGCGATCGGCACTGCCGCGCGGATGATCGAGACCGGGCAGGCCGACGTGATCATCGCGGGCGGCACCGAGTGCGGCCTGGCGCCCGCGCTGGCCTACAGCCAGCGCGGCTACGGGATGTCCAACCCGCCGGACCGCGCGGACCGGGCCAGCCTGCCCTTTGACGTGCACCGCTGCGGGGTGGTGGAGGGCGCCGGAGCGGCGGTGGTGGTGCTCGAGCACGCCGGGCGGGCCGCCCGGCGTGGCGCGCATGCCTACGGCCTGGTCACCGGCTACGCCTCTCTGTCCGAGGGGTTCCATCCGTCCTCCCCTGAGCCGTCCGGCCGGTGGGAGGCAGAGGCCATGCGCCGCGCGCAGCACGACGCGGGCCTGGCCGGCCCGCAGGAGGTGGACGCGGTCATCGCGCACGCGACCGCGACCCCCGCCGGGGACCTGGCCGAAGCCAAGGCGATCAATGAGCTGTTTGGCGAGCACGCCGCGGAACTCCCGGTGACCTCCATCAAGGGCCATGTCGGGCATACCGGCTCGGCCAGCGGCGCGATGGGCCTGCTCGCCGGGCTTCACGGGATGCAGGCGGGCACGCTGGTGCAGGTCGCGGGCACCACCGAGGTGGAGCCGGAAGCCCGGTTCCGGGTGATCACCCACGCGCCCGCCAAAGCCGGCATCGGCGTGCTGCAGGTAAACGGGTTCGGCTTCGGCGGGCAGGACGCCTGCCTGATCGTGACCCGGGCCTGATCCGTTACCTGTTCGGATTTGCGCCCGTTTCCGGGGGGAAAACCGAACAGATAACGCCCGCAGGCGTCAGGCGGCCACTTGAAGCCGAACTCGCCGTCGCGCTGCGCGTCCGCCGCTACCGCCCGCAACTCGTCCTCGGTCAGGCCGGCCTGGGCCAGCACCTCGGCCGTGGCGTCCGGCTCGCCGCCGTCACGGCCACGCTCGCCGGGGGTGCGGGAGAACCGGGGCACCGGCCTGGGCCGGCCGCTGGCCGGAGCACCTCGTCCGGCGCGAGCACCGGGGTGACGCAGGCGCCGGCCCCGGCGAACCGCGCCGACCACTCATCCCGGCTCGCAGTGGCGAACCTGTCGCCGATGACCTGGGCCAGGTCCGGCCAGGCGACGGGGTCGAACCGGTTGTCCGGGCAGGGCGGCGGCAGGCCGGGCCCGTCCCAGAGGGCACGGAAGAACCCGTCCTCGACCGCGCCCACCGCCACGTACTGCCCGTCGGCGCAGCGGTAGCAGCGGTAGAACGGCGCCGCGCCGGTGGTGAAGCCGAGCCCTCGTCCGGGCAGCAACGGGGTCCGCCAGGCGTTCAGCCACATCTCCATCATGGACAGCACGCCGTCGGTCATCGCGGCGTTGATCCGCTGGCCGCGCCCGGAGCGGCCCTGCTCGACGAGCGCCACGCAGATGCCGGACGCGGCCAGCATGCCGCCTCCGGCGAGATCGGCGACCAGGTTGAGCGGGGCACCGGGGCACCGCCCGCCGGGCCGACCACGCCGAGCAGCCCGCTCACGGCCAGGTAGTTGATGTCGTGCCCGGCGGCCTGGGCGTCCGGCCCGGCCGGGTCGTAGCCGGTGACCGGGCAGTAGACCAGCCGCGGGTTGACCTGTCTCAGCTCCTGGTAGCCGGCGCCGAGCCGGTCCGCCACGCCCGGTCGGAACCCCTCGATCAGGACGTCCGCGGTAGCGACCAGCCGGTGCAGAGCCTGGCGGCTGGCCGGGTGCTTGAGCTTCAGGTGCGCGGACCGTGCCTGCCCGGCTAGGACCGCGGCGCCGCGGACGGGTGGCTGAGCGCCGCGCGGACCTGCCGGCCGGCCTCGGCGTTCAGCAGCGCGTGCAGGTCCAGCTCCAGGGCGTCATTCAGGTTCTGCTTGATCCCGGCCACCACGTGCGGCGGCGCCTGCGCCAGCCCGCTGGCGAGGTCAGCCACCCGGCCCATCAGGGCGCCGTCCGGCACCACCTCACCGACCAGGCCCATGGCGGCGGCACTGGCCGCGCTCAGCTTTTCGTTGCGGAAAAAGAGATCGCGGGCGCGGCCCGCACCGACGAGTCGGGTCAGCAACCATGTGCCGCCGAAGTCCCCCGTCAGCCCGGCACTGAGGAACGCGGTGCGGAACACCGCGGACTCGGCCGCGATCCGCAGGTCGCAGGCGCACGCCCAGGACAGCCCGGCGCCTGCGCAGGGGCCGTTGACCGCGGCGATGGTCACCTTCGGCATCTCGTGCAGCAGCTCGCTGGTCCGGTGCAGCCGCCGCAGCAGGGCGACGCTGGCCCCGGGCGTCCGCGGCTCGGCGAACTCCGCCATCGCGCCGAGGTCACCGCCCGCGCAGAAACCGCGGCCGGCGCCGGTGAGCACCACCACCCGGATGGCGTCGTCCGCGCTGGCCTGCTCGAGGCAGTCCAGGACCCCGCCGATCAGGTCCTCGGTCATCGCGTTCAGCCGCTCCGGGCGGTTCAGCGTGATCGTGGCCACCGTCCCGGACACCTCGAAGCGGACCGTGTCGGTCATCCGGGTCTCCTCCTGCCTAGAGCTCGCCGTCGAGCGCCCCTGCCGCGTCGCTGACCAGGAAGGTCAGGTTGGAGTAACCGCCCGCGAGCCGCCCGAACCGCAGCGGCGCCGCGGCGTCCAGGGTGGCGGCGAACCAGTCCGTGAGCGGTCCGGGCGCGACGCCGGGGGAACCACCGCGCCGTCGCAGTCTGGCATCCCGCCACAGTACAAGCCGCCGTCTACGACTGTCGATGTTGACGTCGAGTTCAAGTCCCGGCCCTCACCGCGGGGCTGAGAACCGTTGGCGCACCTCGAACTTGCGGATCTTCCCGGACGGCGTCATCGGGAACGAGTCCACGAAGAACCACAGCCTCGGCGTCTTGAACCGGGCCAGGTGCTCCCGGCAGAACGCGGCCAGTTCGCCGGTGTCGGGCGGCGCGCCCGCGTCGGCGGGCCGGATGACCGCCGCGACCTGCTCCCCCCAGTGCGGGTCCGGGACGCCGATGACCGCGACCTCGGCCACCGCGGGATGATCTCCCAGCAGTTGCTCGATCTCGAGGGCGTGGATGTTCTCGCCGCCCCGGATGATGATGTCCTTCAGGCGGCCCGCGATGCGCAGGTAGCCGCGGGCGTCCATGGTCCCGGCGTCCCCGGTGTGCAGCCAGCCCTCGCCGTCGAGGGTGGCCGCGGTGGCGTCCGGCATGTCCCAGTAGCCGATCATGTTCTGGTAGCCACGGGCGCAGATCTCGCCCTCCTCCCCCACGCCGACGGGCTGGCCGGTGACCAGCTCGGAGATCTTCACCTCCACGTGCGGCATCGGCTGGCCCAGCGTCTCGGCCTGGTCCTGCGGGCCGTCGGTGGTCTGGGTCTGCGTGAGCACGCCGTGCAGCTCGGCCTGGCCGAACAGGATGGAGAACTCGCATCCGAAGGTCTGCGTGGTGCGGCGGACCAGGGTGTCGGGGACCTTGGCGCCACCCGACATCACCGTGCGCAGCGAGGAGAGATCGCGCGGCTGCCGGTCGTAGTTCTCGAGCATGGCCAGCAGGATGGTCGGCACGGTGAGGACCATGCTGCCCCGCTCCGCCTCGATCAGCTCCAGGACCAGGGCGGGGTCGAACTGCGGGACCACCACGTGTGCCGCGCGCCGGGCCAGGCAGCCGATCCCGGCGAGCACGCCGCCGCCGGTGTGGAACAGCGGGATCGGGTTGATCCAGGTGTCCCCGTCCTGGAAGCCGGCCCGCTGCGCCGACAGGCCGGCCGCGTTGACCAGCCCGAGGTGATGCAGCAGGGCTCCCTTGGCGAAGCCCGTCGTGCCCGAGGTGTAGATGATCAGGGCCGGGTCGGCCGGCTTGAGCTGCGGGAGCGGGCCGTGCCCGGCGCCGCTGGCCGCGAACTCGTCCCAGTCGGCGAAGCAGACCACCTCGCGCAGCGCGGGGAGCCCGGGCCGGAGCTCGCTGACCACATCCACCATGGACACGCCGCGGTGGCTGGTGCCGTGGACCAGCCCGGCCACGCCGGACTGCGCGAGCGCGTACTCCAGCTCGGCCGGGCGGTACTGCGGGTTCACCGTCACCAGGATCACCCCGGCCAGGGCCGCGCCGAGCTGGAGCATGACCCACTCCGGGCGGTTGGCTTCCCAGACGGCGACCCGCTCGCCGGGCTCGAACCGGGCCAGCAGGGCCCCGGCCACATCCTCGGCGACGGCGAGCAGCTCGGCGTAATTCCACCGGCGCCGGGCCGCCGCCGCGGCCTGGCCGTCCACCAGGGCGATCCGGTCGGGCACCTGCCCGGCTACCCGGCGGAGCAGGTCTCCCACGGTGATCTCGTCCAGCGGGACGCTGGCCCCAGCGGGCCAGTAGGACGTGGTCAGCACTGACGATCCACCACCCGTCCGCCGCCCGCAGCCTGCCCGGGCCCCTCGGCAGACATGGGGGTGCAGACGGTGGCACGGCGCGCTCAGTGATTCAACACGAAGTTGATATCGACGTCAAGGTCATGTTATCCGCCGGGCGGGCGACCCGGTTTCCGGGCCTTTGGGCGCGGACAAATGCGGGTAAGTGCTCCCCAGGCTCGTCGGAGGGGGAATTGGACCATGCCGGACATGAATCGCTTCCTGGACGGCCCGTTCGCGCCGGTGACGGAGGAGATCACGGCCTTCGACCTGTCCGTGACCGGGCAGGTACCGTCCAGCCTGGACGGCCGCTACCTGCGCAACGGGCCCAACCCGATGGGCCTGGATGATCCCGGGTATCACTGGTTCCTGGGCGACGGGATGGTGCACGGGGTCCGGTTGCGTGACGGACGCGCCGAGTGGTACCGCAACCGGTGGGTCCGGTCCCGGGCGGTCGCCGAAGCCCGCGGCGAGACGTGGCCGGCCGGCCCGGTGCACGAGGGGGCGGATTTCGCGGCCAACACGCATGTGATCGCCAGCGCGGGCCGCATCCTGGCCACGGTGGAATCCGGCCCGCTGCCCTACGGGCTCACCGGGGACCTGGACACCGTCGGCCCCTGCGACTTCGGCGGGACGCTGCCCGGTGGTTTCGCCGCGCACACCAAGGCCGACCCGCTGACCGGCGACCTGCACGCGATCGCGTACTACTGGGCCTGGGACCACGTCCAGCACGTCGTCGTGGGCTCCGGCGGCCGGGTCACGTCGGCCACGAACATCCCGCTCGCCGACGGGCCGATGATGCACGACTTCGCGCTTACCGCCAGCTACGTGGTGCTCTTCGACCTGCCGGTCACCTTCAGCATGGACGCCGTCTCGGCCGGCAAGAAGCTGCCGTACACCTGGAATCCCGCTCACCAGGCCCGGGTCGGCCTGCTCCCGCGCGACGGCAGCCCGGGTGACATCCGCTGGTTCGAGGTCGAACCGTGCTGGGTGTTCCACACCCTCAACGCCTACGACGACGACAGCGGCCGGGTGGTCATCGACCTGTGCCGGTACCAGGGCGCGTACGACGTCTCCACGCTGGACGGCCGCGGGCCGCTGACGCTGGACCGCTGGATCGTGGACCCGGCCGCCGGGAAGATCACCCAGCAGCGCCTCGACGACCGCCTCCAGGAGTTCCCGCGCGTGGACGACCGGGTCATCTCCCGGGAGCACCGCTACGGTTACAGCGCGGTGATCGGCGACGTGAGCCGGGGCACCGTCTCCCTCGGCGGCGACTTCGCCGACCAGGCCTTCGCCAACGCCCTGCTCAAGCACGACCTGGCCCATGGCACCACCGAGGCGCACGAGTTCGGCCGCGACGCCACCGCGGGCGAGGCCGTGTTCGCGCCCGCCGCTCCCGCCGCCGAGGAGGACGACGGCTACGTCATGGCCTTCGTGCACAACCCCGACCGCGGCGCCGCCGACCTGGTCATCCTGGCCGCCCAGGACTTCACCGGCGAACCCGTGGCCCGCGTGCACCTGCCCGCCCGGATCCCGCTCGGGTTCCACGGCAGCTGGATCGCCGACCACTAGCACCAGGCACGCCGGTACCGATTGTTCTCGGTCATTGCCTCCGAGTGGCCGGACACCAGGGCCGCCTTGCGCCGGCGGCTGGACCGTGCCCTAGTGACCGGCGCCGGCCCGGACCAGCCCGGCACGGGGGCCTGACCGGGCCGGGGCGCCTGACCGGGCCGGGGGGCCCGACCGGGCCCGGGGCCTGACCGGGCCCGGGCCGGGTGACGGAGGTCCCCCCGGACCGTGACATACAGCCGTGGCACTGACCGGCTCCCCCTGGGAAAATGATCATGTCGGGTGGTGGGTTCCCCCCGCTACCGATCTCGATAAGGGAGCGAAGATGTCCCGGCGAGATGATCATTTGGACGCAATGCTCCGTCACCTTGGCGCTGCGTACTACGAGTCGCTGCACGGCAGGGCCAGTTCGGCGGATGTGGCCCGGGCGCTCGACACCGTCGAGGAGCAGACCGGGGACCAGCCCGCCCGCCCCAGCCCGGCCACCGGGAAGACCAACGGGAAGGCGGCCGCGAAGAGCGGCGGGGAGCCGCAGTCTGCACGCGGCACCAGGCGGCATCACGGACGCTGGCACCACCGGGTCAGGGACGTCATGACCACGTCCGTGATCACCGTGGACCGGATCACCCCGTACAAGGAAATCGCGGCCCTGCTGGCCAAGCACCACATCAGCTCCGTGCCGGTGCTGATCCTGGGCCGCCACGTGGCGGGCCTGGTCTCCGAGGCCGACCTGCTGGCCGTGGAGGACAAGCGTGAGCGCGACGCCCGGCGGCACGCCCATAGTGGCCTGCACCTGCACCTGAGCCGCCAGAAGCACTGGGGCCTGACCGCCGAGGAACTGATGACCTCGCCGGCCATCACGATCCACCCGGACGCCTCGCTGCCCGCCGCGGCCAGGCTGATGAACAGCCACCACCTCAAGCGGCTCCCCGTCGTCGATGCGGACGGCATGCTGGCGGGCATTGTCAGCCGCCGCGACCTGCTCAGCGTGTTCCTTAGCCCGGACGAGGACATCGCCAGGGAAGTCCGCGACATGCTGGGCCAGATCCTCCTGGCCGACCCCACCGCGGTCACGGTCCGGGTGCACAACGGCATCGTGACGCTGACCGGCGGTCCCGACCTGGGAGGCCAGGGCGACCTGATCCCGGTCGCCGTCCGGCTTACCTGGGACATCGACGGCGTGGTGGACGTGGCGAACAAGATCGGGGCCACCTCCGCCGCCTGATCCCCGGCCGCCTGATCCCCGGGTTCGCGGCGCGCACCAGGCACGCCGGCACCGGCTGCCGGTGAAACGGCCGCCCGCCCCGCCGCGGCGGGGCTGGACGCCCCGGGCGGCGCGGGGCGAGGCTGGGAGAAAGCAGGAACACCCCCTCATCGCCGCGGGAGGTCACCGATGACTGAGACCCTGCCATCCACCGAGGTCGCGGCCGGGGTGACGGGCTGGCTGTCGGCCTTCGGGGACGCGCTGGCCGCGGGCGATCCGGCCGCGGCCGCGGCCCTGTTCACCGAGGACTGCTTCTGGCGTGATCTCGTCTCGTTCACCTGGAACATCACCACGCTCGAGGGCCGCCCGGCGATCGCCGCGATGCTGGCCGAGACGCTGCCCCGGGTGCAGCCAGGCGGCTGGGCCATCACCGCCGGCGAGGAGCCAGCCGAGGCGGGCGGCGTGACCGAGGCGTGGTTCGACTTCGAGACCGCCGTGGGCCGCGGCCGTGGGCACCTGCGGCTTCGCGATGGCCTGTGCTGGACGCTGCTGACCACGCTCGACGAGCTCAAGGGCCACGAGGAACGCCGCGGGCCGACCCGCCCGAAGGGCGTCGAGCACCGCGCGGACCCGGCCCGGACCACGTGGCTGGAAGACCGCGAGCAGGAGGCGTCCGGGCTGGGCGTCACCGAGCAGCCGTACGTGCTGATCGTCGGGGGCGGCCAGGCCGGCATCGGTCTGGGCGCCCGGCTCCGCCAGCTCCGCGTGCCCGCGATCATCGTCGACAAGCGCAGCCGCCCGGGCGATCAGTGGCGCAGCCGGTACAAGTCGCTGTGCCTGCACGACCCGGTCTGGTACGACCACATGCCCTACCTGAAGTTCCCCGACCATTGGCCGGTCTTCTCCCCGAAGGACAAGATCGCGGACTGGCTCGAGTCGTACACGAAGATCATGGAACTCAACTACTGGCCCGATACCGAGGCCACCAGCGCGGCCTACGACGAGGAGGCCGGCCGGTGGACGGTAGCCGTCGAGCGGGACGGCGAGCCGCTCGTGCTCCGCCCGGCCCAGCTCGTGCTGGCCACCGGGATGTCGGGACGGCCCAACCTGCCCGACTTCCCGGGCATGGACACGTTCCGAGGTGACCAGCATCATTCCTCGGCCCATCCGGGCCCGGGCCGCTACCGGGGGAAGCGCTGCGTGGTCATCGGCTCGAACAACTCGGCCTTCGACATCTGCGGCGCGCTGTGGGAAAACGCCGCGGACGTCACCATGGTGCAGCGCTCGTCCACGCACATCGTCCGGTCGGCCACGCTGATGGACATCGGCCTGGGCGGGCTGTACTCGGAGGAGGCCGTCGCGTCCGGGATGACGACCGAGAAGGCGGATCTGCTGTTCGCGTCGATCCCTTACCGGATCATGCACCTGTTCCAGATCCCGCTGTACGACCAGATGCGTGAGCGGGACCAGGAGTTCTACGACCGGCTCGAGGCGGCCGGCTTCGACCACGACTGGGGTGACGACGGCTCCGGCCTGTTCATGAAGTACCTCCGCCGCGGCTCCGGCTACTACATCGACGTCGGCGCCGCCGACATGGTCGCCAACGGGGACGTGGCACTGGCGCACGGCCAGGTCGATCACCTGACCGAGGACGCGGTGGTGCTGGAGGACGGCACGAAGCTGCCGGCCGACCTGGTGGTGTACGCCACCGGGTACCAGTCGATGAACGGCTGGGCGGCCGAGCTGATCTCCCAGGAGGTGGCGGACAAGGTCGGCAAGTGCTGGGGCCTGGGCTCTGACACCACCAAGGACCCCGGCCCCTGGGAGGGCGAGCAGCGCAACATGTGGAAGCCCACCCAGCAGGAGGCGCTCTGGTTCCACGGCGGCAACCTGCACCAGTCCCGGCACTACTCGCTCTACCTGGCCCTGCAGCTCAAGGCCCGGCAGGCCGGCCTGGCGACGCCGGTGTACGGGCTCCAGGAGGTCCACCATCTGCGCTGATCGCGCGCCGGCCGGGCCCGGGGCCGCTGGACGGCCTGACGGTCGCGGTCAAGGACATGTTCGCGGTCGCCGGTCACGTGTCCTCGCTCGCCCCCCCCGCGCTGGCGGGCGACGCATTCCCCCAGCCAGGAGACGGCGCCTGCGGTGGCCCGGCTGCTGGCCTGCTCTGCCCGGACGACGCGGCGCTGGCCGTCTAGCCGCACCCCGGTGGCCATGAGTTTCCGCTCGGGCCCGGCCGTGCGGTCGTGCCGCGGGAGCAGGAGCGGGGTGGCCAGGATGAGCAGGCCGGCCGCCGCGATCGCGCTGACCATCGACACGGTCGGCCCCAACTTCGGCGCCGAACCCCTCCTGGACGTGATCGCCGACTCCCCGGCGCTGGCGACCTTCGTCGGCGAGCACACCCGGCTCCTCTGGCCCGCCGACTATGACCTGCGGCGCATCGCCGTTCGCGGCCCGACACCCGTCTACCCGCACTCACTGATCTGGCGAACTTATCTGGCGAAGCGACAACCTGCCCCCCGCTCTGGCCAGCCCCCGCAGCCACCTCGGCTCCGCGCCGCCCGGGCACTCCGGCACCTGGACACCGGCCTGGGCCCAGTGATCACCCCGCCACGGCAGCCCTCCGGTCATGATCCTCACCAGCGATCGGCCCATCAGGCGATCGGCCCATCAGGCGATCGGCCCATCAGGCGATCGGCCGGACCAGGCGGGCGTTCACCGGCTCGATCGGGACCAGACGGTTAGCCAGGGCGACGCGGGGCTCGCCGGCGCTCAGCCGGATGATCAGGGATGCGGCGGCGCCCGGGCCGCCCCCCGAGTGCCCGCACACATCCTTGGGCACGTTGAGCAGCCAGCCCAGGCCCATCTGCGCCCCGGTGGCATCCCGGGCCACCTGCGGCCGGAGGGCTTCGCGGGCCAGTCCGGCGGCAGCAGGGACGCCCAGGAGAGCGCGAACCGCACCAGGTCCGACGCGGTCGTCCAGAGGCCGCCGGCGGCCGGGAGGGTGCAGACCCTCGCCGGACCGGCTCGAACGAGCCGTCGCCGGCCAGGTGGTAGCCGGTGACGGCGCCCGTGGCCGGCCATCTCGCGGGGAACGACGAGCCGCTCATCCCGAGCGGTGCGAGCACCAGGCGGGCCGCGGCCTCCGGGTAGGTCTCCCCGGTCACGTCGGCGATCAGCTGCCCGAGCAGCCCGTATCCGCCGTTGCTGTAGCTGAACGCGCCCCGCGGTCCGCTCCCCTCCACGACCCGGCCGGTCACGGTGACGAGGTCGGGCACGTGCTCGGCGAAGAGCCTGGCGGGGCTGTCCACACCCGCGGTGTGGGTGAGCAGATCCCGGACGGTGACGCTGCCGTCGGCAAGCTGGACCGTGCGCAGGTGGGCGCCGGCCGGGTCGTCGAGGCCGACCCGGCCGTCGGCGGCGAGCCGCAGGACCACGGTGGAGGTGATCAGCTTGGTGACCGAGTACGCCGGGAAGCGGTGGCCGGGGTTCAGCTTCTCCTCCTGGCTGGCCCCCTCCAGGCGGGCCCAGCCGCGTGCGGCCACCCACCCGGTCCTGTCCCCCGGCGGCGCCGGCAGGCGCGCCGGCCAGCACCAGGCCCGGCAGCCCCAGCTCGGTGAACGACTCCTCCGCGACCGCGGCGGCCGCCGCGGGCACGTCACCGGCGGTACGGGTCGAGGGTGCCGCAACCCGCGGATCTGTGACCCGCTCCCCCAGCGGGTAGAGGCGCAGCCCGGTCAGCCGGTGCGGCGGGCCGGCGGCCGCGGCCGCCTCGAGCTGCATGCCGCCGATCTGGGCGCGCAGGCGCAGCGGCGTCTCCAGTGTGACGACCAGTTCCTCGCGCAGCCGCGACACCACTCCGGTGAGCGTCCTGACCAGCGTCTCCGGGGGGACCAGGCGCAGGAAGTGGTCGTCGAAGTGCTCGCGGAGCTCGTCGTCACCAGGCACGTGCCAGCCCGCGGCACCCGCTCCCCCGAACCGGGAGATCACCCACCGGGGCCTGGGTCAGCACCCGGGCTGCCGTGGTCGGTCCCGGCCCTGATGTATCCCTTGAGCGCGGGCCAGCTCGCCAGCCCGTGCTCCCGCGATAGCCAGCTGGGCCTCGTGCAGGGTCGCGAACTCCCCGACGGACAGGCGCCGTTTCGCCTCCACCTTCAGGAACCGCGAGCCATATTTCGGCGGCCGGCCGCAGACGTCCCGGTCAGCGGGCGGCACTCACTCCGGCATGGGCGAGCCGAACCGGATCAGGTTCCCGTCCGGGTCGATGTGGGCGCCCTCGCGGAGCTGGTATGGGGTCGGGCCGACCGGGCGGGTCCGGCCGCCGATACCCGGCCGGCTCCATTCGGCGTACAGAGCGTCCGCGTCGCGCACGTACAAGTACGCCGATGCATGGCTGTGGCCGGGATCGTGTCCCGGGTCGCCCGCCAGGTGCAGCCCGGTGCCGTCACGTTCGGCGAACCCGTAGTCGTCCCCGCCGGCGTAGGGGAACGCGTCGAAGCCGAGCGCGGCGTAGTGGGCCAGCGCGGCTGTCATGTCCCGCACCGGGAAGATGGGCCTGAACTGGCGCAACTGCGGGCGTGGCCGGCGCTTCCCGGCCCCGGTCGCCGCGGCAGCGGTCTTGATGCCGGCCAGGGCGAGGAGCGCGGAGCGCATGGCATCGACCTGCTCGGCCGGCACCCGCTCGAGGAGCCGGGCATCGACTGCCTCCGTGCCGCGCACCACGGCCTCGACCACGTCCTGCCCCCGTGCGGTCAGCCGGAGGGTGATCCGCCGCCGGTCGCCGGGATCGGGATTACGTTCCAGGTACCCGCGGCTGGCCAGGATGTCGATCACCTGGCTCACGGCCTGCTTGGTGACGCCGAGCCCGGCGGGCAGGTCCTGGCGGGGGGCGCCCGTGGCGGCGATCCCGGCCAGCAGGATGGCACCGTTGCGGGGCAGGTCATCGGCGCCGATGGCCTGCAGCTGGGCCCGGATGGACTGGGCGTACGCGCCGCGGGCGGCGCGCATGAGGGTGGGAGTGGCGAGCTCGCGCTCGTGCGGTCCGGCCATAGGGCGAGGCTAACGGATCGTAAAGCGATTTGACAGTCAATCTCCTTGACGGTTGCGGGGCGTCGCGCGAACAGCCGGCCGTCGCCCCTCGTGGTCCCGTCAGCCCTCGTGGTCCCGTCAGCCCTCGTCGCCGGGCCAGAGCCGGATACTGCGGGCCGCGGCATCGAGGATCAGCCGCGCGTCGAGCCCGGCCCGCGACTCGGGGATGCTGAACGCGGGCCATTCG
>Ga0187875_10001701_pt1 | contig 16877 bp, 14 predicted proteins | sample June2016WEW_17_1_2_FD_132978 | JGI IMG/M metagenome (GOLD analysis project Ga0187875, IMG submission 132978) | Peatland microbial communities from SPRUCE experiment site at the Marcell Experimental Forest, Minnesota, USA - June2016WEW_17_10 | ecosystem: Environmental > Terrestrial > Soil >... | reverse complement strand
CTTTTCCGGTCGACAGGATGTCAAAGGAACGTGACACCGTGATTGTTTTAGTCCACGAGGCGACGCGCACCGGCGCACCTATTCTTGCCTGGAATCTCGTTGTAGAACTGCAGAAGCGCTATAACGTCGTCGCTGTTCTTAGGCGTGGAGGAGCGATCGAGAAAGCGTTTCGCGATAGCGCCGCTGCTGTCGTCTGCCTCCCAGAAAAGTTTCGGATGCGGAAACGCATGCTCAAAGCGGTTGTCAACCGACTGGTGAAAGTTTATTCACCTATATTTGCGATCGCAAACACCGTTGAGACCAGATATTTCGTTCCGTATTTGGAGAGGGTGGGCGTACCTGTGATTGCGCTTGTACACGAATTTTCGAGCAATTTCAGGCCAATTGGGACGTTAGATTTGTTATTCGAAACTGCTTCGGAGATCGTTTTTCCCGCTGGCGTCGTTGCGACGGCGGCAACCAAGGACTATAGAAAACTTGAGGCAAGAGGCTTCAAGATTCTAGCGCAAGGTCAATCGAGGCTGCCGCCAAGTGCCAATCCATCTGGGGTCGTGGCCAAAACAAACGTCAACTGCCTATGGCCAGCACAAATCGAGGACTCGCTATTTGTCGTTGGCATAGGTTCGATCAATTTGAGAAAGGGCATCGACTTTTTTATTTCCGCTGCCGACATAGTGCATCGCGCTGTGCCGAATCGTAAGATCCGGTTTGGGTGGGTCGGAAAAGGTGACCAGCAAGATCAGGTCTATTTGGATTATCTGGACGAACAGATCGAACGTAGCGGTCTGGCTGACGTATTCCTCTTCATAGAGGAAGTGGAAGATCTGGAGCGCATATATGGCCGGGCGGATATATATTTTCTGTCTTCACGCCTCGATCCTTTGCCAAATGTGGCCATCGATTCGGCGCTCAGGGGTATTCCGGTTATATGCTTCGACCACGCAAGTGGTATGGCAGAAATCCTGGCCGAGGCGACTGAAACCCGGGAGCTTATTGTACCCTATCTCGATGCTGGAGCGGCGGCGCAGTTGATATGTGATCTCGCGGCTAGTCCTGCGCGTCTTGCGAAACTGTCAAAGGCGATCCGCACCGTGGGCGAGGCGCGATTCAACATGGCCCTCTACGTCCGTGCAATTGATGAACTCGGCCGCAACGCAAAAAGGGTGCTCGATCAAGTCAAACTCGATCACGCATTGATCTCAGAAAATAACGCGTTCAACGCCGATCTGTACCTGGGAATATCAGGAAACACGCGGAGCGCTGACAAGGGGCTTTCAAGATATTTAAATGCATCGCGTCTTGTTGCGCCGCGGCAACGGCCGCGCGTCGGACTCTTGCTTCGGCGCCCACTGGAGGGTTTCCATCCTCTGATATATGCCTCAGATAACCCACGGTTCGACGAGGCCAACGGCGAGGATCCTCTCGCGCACTATATTCGAACTGGCAGGCCCGCCGGACGTTGGGTCCATCAAGTCCTCCGGCCAAATAAAACGCGCCGCGTCAGGGGTACTTCTCTCAGCATCGCTGTACATGGACATTTCCACTATACGGAATTGCTTCCGGATTTTATCAGGAGGTTAAAGTGCAATACAACAGCCGTGGACTGCTTTCTGACGACGACGAGTGACACCAAGGCGGCGGAACTTTCCGAGATCATCGCCAAATCGTGTTTTGAGCGAGCAAAGATCATCGTCGTCCCGAACCGAGGACGCGACATTGGACCAATGCTGAGTGAACATGGCCGCAAAGTACTATCGGGTTACGACGTTGTCGGTCATTTTCACGGCAAGCGGAGTTCGCAGTTCGATTTGCAAGTCGGCGAGCGCTGGCGAAATTTCACGTGGGAGCATCTCATCGGTGGGGAATTCGCTATGATGGACGTAGTGCTGGAGGCGTTCGCGGAGGATAAGGGCCTTGGGCTGGTCTTTGCCGAGGATCCTCACCTCAACGATTGGGATGATAATCGGCCGCTTGCTGACCAACTTGCTCAACGCATCGGCCTCGCGTGGCCGCTGCCGAACCATTTTGATTTTCCAATAGGGGGCATGTTTTGGGCACGAACCGCGGCATTGCAGCCCCTGTTCGACCTCGGGCTTGGGTGGGATGACTATCCACAAGAGCCACTTCCTGTCGACGGAACGATTCTGCATGCGTTGGAACGCCTCCTGCCATTCTCGGCCGACAAAGCGGGTTTTCACTATGCGACCACTTATGTGAAGGGCTCGATGCGATGACAAGCCAGCTAGAGGTTATGTTGGCGCGTATGGCAAATCGGCCGGTCTCGGGGGTCACCGAGGCCGGCCTTCATTTTTTGGGAACGAAAAAAGGATGCCATCAAACGGACGTCTCTTTGTCGTGCTGGGCGGCGGCGGTTTCCTCGGCATAAATCTCACCCGACGCCTTGTTGCGGCCGGACATCGAGTCCGTGCGTTCGGCCATGCCGGTCTTTTCACAGAGGCGTGCGCGGGTGCCGAATTTCGCCAGGGCGATTTCTCCGATCGCGCTGCGCTTACTGATGCCCTGCGTGGTGCGGAAATCGCATTCCATCTTGTTCATTCCACTGTTCCCCAGACGGCCAATCTCGATATTACTGGTGATGTAAAGGAAAACCTCATTCCCTCGATCACTTTTCTCGACCTTGCCGTTGAGGTCGGCGTGAAGCGAGTAGTGTTCCTTTCCTCCGGGGGCACGATCTATGGGCGGCCCCTGCAAATTCCGACGGAAGAAACCGCATCAACCGAGCCGATCTCCGCTTATGGCATTAGCAAGCTTGCAATAGAAAAGTATCTCGCCTTGTACGGAGAGCTTTTTGGGCTCGAGTACCGCATCTTGCGCGTGGCCAATCCGTTTGGACCGTTCCAAGTCGCGAAGAAAAAGCAAGGCCTTCTCGCCGAGATAATATTCCGCGCGCTAGGGCGTGAACCCATTGAAGTGTGGGGAGATGGTTCCGTGGTTCGTGATTTTGTATACGTCGACGACGTGACGGATGCGCTCGAATTGGCTGCTGTCCATACCGGAGGTGAGCATATCTTCAACATTGGAAGCGGCATCGGCCGTAGCGTGCGTAATGTGCTTGCCACTGTCGAACAATTGCTTGGTCGAAAGCTCGATATCGCTTGGAAGGCCAAACGCGCTGTTGATGTCCCGGTCTCAATCCTGTCGGTGAAGCGCGCCCGCGAAAAGCTTGGTTGGAATCCGAAAACATCGTTTGAAAGCGGTGTCGCGCAGACAATTGCCTGGTGGAAGGAAAATCTCGATACAGTCGTAGGCGAGGCACACATACAGAAATCGTGACGAAGGAGCGAAAGGCTGTGCCTATTGAATTTCTTGCGACCGCTATCCCTGACGTCAAGCTAGTCGTGTCGTTACGTATTCAGGACTCCCGCGGCTTTTTTTCTGAAACCTATCGCCGCAGCGAATTTGCGTCCGCCGGTTTGCCGCAACACTTTGTCCAAGAGAATCACTCGCTTTCGGTCGAACAGAACACTGTCCGCGGCCTGCACTACCAAACTCATCCTTTCGCCCAGGACAAACTCATCCGGGTGGTCCGGGGTCGGATCTTCGATGTGGCGGTCGATCTGCGCGCGTCCTCGCCGACTTATGGCAAGTACGTCTGCGCCGAACTGTCCGCGGAGAATTGGCAGCAATTGTTTGTGCCGATCGGTTTTGCGCATGGATTCTGCACACTTGAATCCAATACCGAGGTTGTCTACAAAGTGACGAATTATTACTCGCGCGATCACGACTTCGGCATCGCGTGGAACGATCCTAATATTGGAATCAAGTGGCCGATCAACGAAGCAGAGGCAATATTGTCCGATAAGGATAAGGTTCAACCACGGTTAGCCGAGGTCGGACCCGTCTTCGATTGAATGTGATCGAACCGCGAGTTATACTTTCGGGGCGAACATCTTGTGGGCTAGGCATGCGGATTATCGTAACAGGTGGTGCTGGTTTCATCGGTTCGGCTGTCTGCAGGCACCTCGTGCAGGACCGACACTGGGATGTACTTAATCTCGATAAACTGACTTACGCCGCCAATCTGAAATCGCTTACCGCCGTTGAAAACCATCCGAACTACCGTTTTGTTCGCGCCGACGTCTGCGACCGTGCTCGCTTGGAAACGCTGTTTGCCGAATTTGCACCAACCGCAGTGATGCATCTGGCGGCTGAGAGCCACGTCGATCGTTCGATCTCTAGTTCGACCGATTTCATCCATACCAACGTGAATGGAACGTATGCGCTGCTTGAAGCGGCCCGCACCTATTGGACGAATCTCAAGGTCGACGCCAAGCGGCAATTCCGCTTCCACCACATTTCGACCGATGAGGTTTATGGATCGGCTGGGCATAGTGAACTCTTCCACGAGGGAACCCCCTACGATCCGCGCTCACCTTATGCTGCCAGCAAAGCCGCGAGTGATCACCTGGTCAACGCTTGGCACCATACCTACGGGCTGCCCGTGGTCATTTCGAACTGTTCGAACAATTATGGGCCGTTCCATTTCCCGGAAAAGCTCATCCCACTCATCACTCTCAACGCACTCGAAGGCAAGCCACTACCCGTTTACGGCGACGGCCTAAACATCCGCGATTGGATCTACGTCGAGGATCATGTCCGCGCGCTGGTTCTGGTCCTTACTCAGGGTCAACTCGGGCACAAGTACAACGTCGGCGCACGAAGTGAACGGACAAATTTGCATGTGGTGCAAACCATTTGCGACCTGCTCGATGAATTGCGTCCAATTAAACGTTCGCGGCGCGCGTTGATCAGCTTTGTTCCGGACCGACCGGGCCATGATCGCCGCTATGCGATCGATCCCACCAAGATTGAGCGCGAGCTAGGCTGGTGTCCTCAAGAGACGTTCGAGACCGGGATGCGAAAGACCGTGCAGTGGTATCTCGACCGTCGCGATTGGTGGCACCCTTTGCGCACGAAGGTTTACGCGGGCGAACGGCTCGGTCTCGTCGATGCCTGAGCGGACCCTCAGGATTTTCGTCGCGGGTGAGCATGGTCAGGTAGCGCGGGCGCTCGGCCGGGCATGCCCGCCACGCGGTCATACGGTCCGGCTCGCCGGTCGCGCGACAGCAGATCTCGCCAACGGCGTGGCGCTCTCGGGAGCCATGGCCGCGTTTTGGCCGGATCTGGTCGTCAATGCCGCTGCCTATACGGCCGTCGATAGGGCCGAGGATGAGCCAGAGAAGGCCTTTCGCCTCAATCGGGACGGGGCGGCGAACGTGGCAGCGGCTGCCGCCGCACTGCATGCGCCCTTAATCCATCTCTCGACCGACTACGTCTATGACGGCGCCAAGTCTTCGGCCTATTTAGAAACCGATGCGCCTCGGCCCCTCGGTGTCTACGGTGCCTCAAAGCTCGCCGGCGAGGCCGCCATTACCGAAATCGCTGGGGATCAGGTCATTCTACGCACGAGTTGGGTGTGCAGCCCGGACGGCAATAACTTCGTCAAGACAATGATACGGCTAGCCGGCCAGTGCGACGAAATCGGGGTAGTGGACGACCAATGGGGGGCACCGACTTTCGCCGCGGATTTGGCCGAGGCGATTATTTCTATCGGTGAAATCCTGCTCTCTTTAAACGACCGCTCCGGCGTCACCGGCCTTTATCACATCTCTGGAACCGGAGAGACGACGTGGTGCCGCTTCGCGCGTGCCATCATGAAGGGTTCCGGCGACAAAGGCGGACCGTCCTGCCGGGTGCGTGCAATCACGACCCAGGAATACCAGACGCGCGCCAAGCGGCCAGCAAATTCCAGGCTTGATTGCTCCAAACTTGCGCGCGTTTTTGGTCTTTCTATGCCACCGTGGCAAACTTCGCTCAACTCCTGCCTCGACCAATTGCTCGCCGTATCACAACGAGTTTCGACATGAAGGGTATTATCCTCGCCGGTGGAAGTGGAACGCGCTTGTACCCGATCACATTTGCGGTCTCCAAACAACTGCTGCCAGTTTACGATAAACCGATGATCTATTATCCGCTGTCGGTACTGCAAATCGCCGGAATTCGCGAGGTGCTGGTTATCACCACACCGCAGGACCTGCCCCTGTTCAAAATCCTGCTACGCGATGGACGGCAGTTCGGCATGTCGATCAGCTACGCTCCGCAGCCGCGGCCCGAAGGCCTGGCGCAAGCTTTCATTATCGGGCACGACTTTATTGGCAGCGACAATTGCGTCTTGATCCTCGGCGACAACATTTTCTATGGCCATGGATTGCCGGAACTGCTCGCGAGAGCGACGCAGCGCAAAACCGGCGCGACGGTTTTCGCCTACGAGGTCGTCGATCCAGCACGCTACGGCGTCATCGAGTTTGATGCGGTCGGTAAGGTGAAATCAATTGCCGAAAAGCCAAAAAAGCCGCTGTCGAATTGGGCGATCACCGGTTTATATTTTTACGACAATGACGTTCTACGCTATGCCAGCGAACTGAAGCCGTCGCATCGTGGCGAGCTGGAAATCACAGACATCAATCAGCGCTATCTTGAGGCCGGCAGCATGCATGTCGAGCGCATGGGCCGCGGCTATGCCTGGCTCGATACCGGCACCACCGACTCACTGCTCGAGGCGTCTGAATACGTTGCCATGTTGGAACGGCGGCAGGGCTTGAAAATTTGTTGTCCAGAAGAAATCGCGCTGCGGCTCGGCTATGTCACGCCACGCGAACTACAGCCGTGGCTAGCCGAACTTGGTAAAGGCGCCTATGCCGATTACGTTCGCCGGGTGGCCGAGAGTCTGTAGTCAATTCGCCGCAGTGCCGTTTTTATCTGTTTGTTGGCGTGGTGGTCGGAGGCGCTTGGTTGGGCGGACCGCTCAGCACTGACTGAACCTCGGCCACGAACGGACGCCATTTGACGGCAATAGCGTGGATGTCGGCGAGCAACTTCTGCTTCTTGGCTTCCGGCAGATCGCTGGTCGCCATCCGATCGAGCTGCTGCTCAACGCGTCCCCAGAACTGTGCACCGCCAATCTTCACGCTTTTGATGTCATTGACTAAATCTTCGACCTTCGCTGCAACGAGCATGCCGGAAATCAAGAACGCCACGGCAACAACGAATACGACGATGCTGGTCTTGATGGCGAACCGACCAAGGTCGCCTGGTGCAGTCATCGTCACGCCACGGCGCATCGGGTCGACTTGGTTGCCGATCTGCAACATATCAAGTTCACCTACCTCTTCGAGCTCGGCTGCAAGCTCCTGCTTTTTCGCGTCGAGCGCGGCCAGTGCAGCGTCGACGGTCGCGCCCTTGGCAAGAAGACTTAGCTGCGGGATGCTCGCGAAAATCTTTCCTTTCCTACTGCGGATCACGACATCGAGGTCGTCGAGACGGCTCATTATGCTGTTCCTTTCTCGGCTTGTACCAAACGAATCGTACACTGGCGCTTGTGTTGGCGACAACGAATATGCCGCCGGTTCTTTGATGGCGGTCGATCCGATGTCGCGTGCGGGCTCATGTCCCTCGGCAGTTGAGGATTCGTGGCGCCAGGCGCGGCGGCCGAATAACGGAACGACAAGAGCAACCAGACCGGCGAGGGAAATCAACGCACCGATACGGAAGGAAGCAGGTTCATAGTCGAATTCGACGGTGGCGCGCCCCGCCGGAACGATCACAGCTCGGAACAAATAATCTGCCTGAAGAATTGATGCTGGGCGACCATTAACAAACACGCGCCAACCCGGATAATTCGCATCATTCAGCATCAGTATAGCGGGCGCATCGCTCTGCGTTTCGATTTTGACGCTCTCGGAGTCGTATGAGACGATGTGAGCACCGGCGTAGGGCGTCGGGGCGGTCGCGGCAAATGATTTGAGAATTGCGCTGTCTGCCTCCGGCAGCGTCTCCGCAGACAGAACGACCCGCTGCTCTGGATTAAACGAGGGACCCTTGAGTCGATTGAGTACATCTTCGTCCGGCAGAATCTCAGCGCTGTAGTACAGCGTCGCGCGCGGCAGAATTGCAGTAAATTCGTAGATACGAACTTCATCATCATAGATATTCTTGAAGGTTGACGTGCCTGTCGACTTACGATCGATGGTCGCGCTGGTGTCGATGCCCACTGCGTTAGTGCTAATTACATATCTTATCGAAGATAGTGCAAGGAAACGCCGCTCTCGGTCGGTGGCAAAGTCATATGTATAGCCGTCACCCGTTCCCGTGAAGCGGTCCGCCAAGTCGCCTTGAAGCCGCGTTTCATCATCGGATCGAAGGAAGAAATTGCGAACGAAATAAATGTACCGGCGGTAGTACATCCCATCAAGGTCGCGCACGTCCATCAGCTTGAAGACTCCCGCCCAGTCCGGGAAGAGAACTCCATCGCGCCCAAACACGCGATATCGCTCGGTGTTGCGCTGCCGCAGAAAATCGACGTACGGAGCTCCGGCGTAAGGGTTATAGCTTTCAGCCGACGGCAACTCGTTGTTGCGATAAAAGTTTGGATAAATGAAATTGAAGCACAACTCCAGCGCCAGCATTCCAACAAATGCCCATGGCGGCCAAGACGCTCGGGGATACCGGGTCGAGATGCCGAATAGCAAAAGTGCAACAAAAAGAACTCCCACGCCGGCAATCAGCGTTTGGTCAAAAATGTACACCGCGTGCTTGTGCTCGAGGACCCGAGGCCAAGACCAGCTCGCCAATTCGAGGAGCAAGACGAGGACTACAAGGGCTGCTGCGAAGAAATAGCCGAAACCTATCCGAGCCTTCAGGAAGAGCGAAAAGCCAATTCCAGCCAAGATCGCCACGCAGAACGCCATAAGCGGTTCTTGGTATTTTACAAAGAAAACCATCTCCGCTACGGGAAGCCGGCCGATCCAATTTACCAGAGGATTCCCAAGTCGCTTGAGAATCATAAGCACCAGAAAAGCGAAGAAGAAGATGGTGAGTGACTTGAGCGTGCTGGTCGCGGAATGGCTCTTCGAAGAAAGCCCCATCACAGCCGCCGCCGCAAAAAGGATCGGGAGAATACCCCAGTAACTGCGCATCCCATTCCATCCGCCGCCAAGAGCGGGGCCGAATATATTTGGAAGAAGGTAAGTAATCGTGCTACGCCAATCGGAATCTATCCCAAGACCAGTTATATAACCATGATTGATAGCCTGGTGCGCGTCGTGTGCGTTGCGCATGAATTCGAGGAAAGGAAGCAAGTGAAACGCCGACAGGGCAAAACCCAGAATCAAAGCGAGGCCAAGCTTCGCAACGCGCTGTAAACGCTGCTTGCTGAACTCCGCGGAAAAGATCAGTCGATAAATAAAATAGAGGCACCCGAATGAAACAACCAAGAACAAGGATTCGGGCATACCACCGGTCACGCACAAAAAAATAACACCGGACGTGGCCGCGACGGCCGGCCAGGAATTTCTTCTCAGCAGAAGCTCGAGCGCGAGAAACACCGCGGGCAGCAACACCTCGACGCTCAGATGCGGCATACCGAGATATAAAATGAAATAGCCGGTTAGCATAAAGGTGATCGCGGCAAACAGTGATGCCGCATGACCAAGGAACAGCCGTGCAAAGAAGAACGTCAGTAGCCCAGCTAGAAATAAACGACCTAACACAAAGAGGTTATAGGTCCATGCCGTGGGATGTAGCGAAATAAGAACCGTCAGCGGGTAAAATGGCTGCGGCTGCATGGCAGCGGCTAACGGCGTCCCATAGGCGCTGTAGGGATTCCATAATGGTAACCGATGCTCGTGCAAATACTGGTCGGAAATGATCTTAAGCCATGGTTCGGTTTGCCAGGCCGGAGCTCCGGGATCCGGCGTCGGGGCAAAATGCGCGGGCGCAGGATCCGGATGGTAGGCGCCCGAAGGCATCACGCTGGGGGCATCCCAGGCACTGTTCAGCAGTGTCTTGCCGCCCCAGATGGCTGGAAAGAAAATTCCGTTGAGGATAAAGGCGAGGACTAGAACGGCCTGCACCCACTCACGTTTCGGCGGTGTCTGCCAATTCATTTTGGTTCGCGACCTGTTATGAGATGCGGCTTCCCCGCGCGAGGTGATCGCTGTAACTACGATTTACTTTGCGGGCCGCGATCGGCGGTACCGTATTGATGAAGAAATTGGACACGTATACCTTACCGATGCAATACTACGCCAGACAGTGGATTGAAAAAAACCCGTCAGAGGTGAGCGTAATCGACAAAGACTAGCCTTCTCTCATGGAAAACCAGCTCGGGCTCTTGCAGTGCGATGCAACGCGATCAAAAGTCCCATTTTTTCCAAAAGCTTGCCATCGTCACGGGTGGATCAGCAGGTATCGGACTTGCAGTCGCGGCCGAACTTCATCGTCTAAATGCACGGGTTGTGATCATCGCGGATAGGGCTCCGGGTGTCGAGCGGGCAATAAGCAGTCTCGGTGGTCGCAGCAGTGCGGTCGATGGTTACGTGTGCGATATCGGTACACCCGAGTCGGTTATGAAAGTCAGTGCCGAGATCCTCGCCGCGCAGGGTGTGCCCGACATTCTGATCAACAATGCCGGCTATGCAACCTACCGGACGTTCGAGGAGGAAGATGCCGCCGAGATCGAAAGATTGATGAGCGTGAATTTTTCGGGCGCACTGCGGGTCACTAAGGCGTTCATCGGCCCGATGATAGAACGGCGAAGCGGTCAAGTTATAAATATCGCGTCAATCGCAGGTGCCATGGCGTTGACACCGAATGCCGTGTACTGCGGCGCAAAGCATGGTATGGTGGCTTGGTCCAAGTGTCTTGCCGCCGAAACGGCCCGTTTCGGGATACATATTGGCGTTGTATGTCCCGGACGAGTGGAAACCAATTTTTTCGATCATGAGACGTTCCGACAGCGAACATTTCGAAAGGAAACCAAGCTGACTGTGCCGATTACCTCAGTCGTAGACGGAATTTTGCAAACAATTATACGCCGGCGACACACGTGTTTCATCCCACGTTATCTTGGAGCCGTCGCATGGGCCGCAAACTCTCTAGGGCCCTTGGCCCGCGGCCCACTAAATCGGCTTATGCGAGCGCGGGTAGAGGACATCTATCGGGGTCAAGAGTGATGACTGAGACGCCGCAAGAGCTCCAGTGTCCCATCAATCAACGACCAGCCAACTTATATTGCAATAAGGACCGCGCCACCTACTACATTGAGCCAACCTCCGCAATAATATTCCAGCGCGAAGTGCCACCCATAGCTCAAATGCTGGAGTACGCGAACGCAGAATATTTCGCCGGAGTGTACAAGAATTACGCTAGTGCGCGGAACCTAAAAATCGCCACTGCCCGTCCGCGCCTGGAAACGATCAAGAAGCTGGCGCCGGGGAAGCGACTTCTCGATGTTGGCTGTGCCACGGGGTTCTTTCTTGAGGCTGCGGCCGAACAGGGTTTCGACGTAAGAGGTGTTGAGTTCTCGAGTATTGCGATTTCGCTCGCGCGTCCAGGTATTCGCGAACGGATCGTCTGCGGTGACGTTAATGGATTAGCAAAACAGGAATCGACGAAATTTGATGTCGTTAGCGCGTTCGATATCATCGAACACGTCCAGGATCCGAGCAGATTTCTCTTGGAGATTCGGGAAATTCTCGTTCCGGGAGGCATCCTAGCCCTCAGCACACCCGACACCGAGCATTTCCTGCGCTATGTTATGGCATCGAAGTGGCCGATGCTGCAGCCGATGCAACATACGTTTCTTTTTTCTCGGCGAGGTTTGACTGCGTTGTTAGAGAGTTGTGGATATACTGATGCGGCGGTGGAGAAGGCGCGCAAGGTGCTGACGGTCGACTATCTTGCCGAGCAACTGGCGGCGACGAATCCCGCAATGCACAGCACTTATCGGCGGCTTCGATGGCTGATTCCGCCACTTTTGCGCGATCACCCCTTTGCAGTAAATATCGGCGAGATGTTCATCTGTGCTCGAAAGCCTCGAGCCGCCTCGCACGAAAGTGCTGTGGCTCAGCCGACTAAGGACGGTAGTACGACGGAAGCGATGGTCTGATGAGTAGGCCGCTGAGATTAGTCCAACGAGCTGCGCACACCGCAGAATTCGACTGTCCGTTGTGCACTGGCATTCATGCCATCTATATATTCGGTAGCCCCCAATTTCGCGTTTATCGATGCGCCGGCTGCGCTCTGACCTTTAGCCGAAGCTCATCCCGCGTCACAGCCGTCGTTAAAGGCCCTAGGCTCACCGCTCGAGGCGAGGTTCATCATCGAGGGCTTATCGCCGCCGTCGATGCCGGCACGTTTGCTGGCCCGGTACTAGTGATTGCAAATCCCATCGATGACGTCGCGGAGCTACTTGAGCAGCGCGGCGTGAAGGTCGGCCGCGTCGTTGGTCCCGAGGATTTCGGACTCGCGGACTGGGGTGGCCCCTACGTCGGCACGATCATCACCGATGCCCTGATGCAAGTCGGCAATCCACGCGCGGTGCTTGCGAAGGTTGGTCGGTCTTTGCGGCCCGGGGCGCCGCTGCTGATGAGCATGCCACTCATTGACGGTTACCACGCCCGTCTCATGGGGCGGAACTGGCACGAATGGCAGGTGTGGAACCGATGGTACTTCTCGCGCGAGACCCTAAATCTCCTACTGCTTTCCGCCGGCTTCGAAAACATTTGCTTTATGACCGAGCAACGACGCTACTCGCTCGACAGCCTGGTCAAACGAGTGCATGAGGCTGCTGTCGACGCCCCTTGGTTGCGCGGTTTGAACATTGTGCATCGTGTCTCTCCCCGAAAACTTGCAAGAATCAAGTTTCCTCTACCGCCCGGCAGAGCCGTGGTCACTGCCGCTGTTGCAGCACCGAAATCAGAGTGCGTCGTCTCAATTATAGTCCCGGTCTTCAACGAGCGTGCCACCCTTCAGACGATGATGGATAGCCTGCTAGCGAAGAAGCTGCCGGGCATTCGCAAGGAAATCATTGTCGTCGAGAGCAACTCGACGGACGGAAGTCGCGAGCTCGCGTGCACCTACGAGGCGCATCCGGACGTCACCGTCATTTTGCAACCTGCTCCGCGCGGCAAGGGAAATGCTGTACGCGAGGGGCTGAGGACGGCCAGCGGTGACATCGTGATGATCCAGGATGCCGACCTTGAATACGACTTCGACGATTATGACGATCTCCTAGCCCCGTTGTTTGCATGGCAGACCATGTTCGTTCTTGGATCCCGCCATGAAGGCGGCTGGAAAATTCGGAAGTTCAATGATGCGCCGTTTACGGCTGCGATATTCAACTTCGGACACTGGTTCTTCAAGTCTCTGATCAATCTTGTGCTCGGCACGCAGATGAGCGACCCATTTACGATGTTCAAGCTGTTCCGTCGTGACGCTCTATTTGGGATCGATCTCGTGTCCAATCGGTTCGATCTAGATATAGAACTGGTCATCAAACTGGTACGAAAGGGCTACGTCCCAATCGAATTGCCAGTCAATTACAATGCACGCTCCTTTGCCGCCGGCAAAAAGGTGAGCTTTAGCAGGGATGGTCTGACCTGGCTGTGGACCATCCTGAAACACCGATTTACACGGTTTGGTCCTGAACTTCCTTGACACGACCATCTAATGCCCGACGGACCAAGCGCCGATGTGGAAACTACTGAGATTAAATTGGATTGCCTTCGCGAGTAGTCTTTTTCTTCTCGCAGCGATCCTCTACGTTCTGGGCCGCAAGGGGGGCTTAGATGCTCTGTTCTCGGTTTGGGACCGCACTAACACGGTTGCGTTCTTTGTTGCAATTCTGCTTATGTTTGCTGTTCAGAGCACAAACGCTTGGCGTGTCAAGATCATCGCTACTGCGGATGGTCTTCCCTCCATAGGCTATCTGTCGCTCTTTCGGATTCAGCTCATATCTCAGTTCATCGCGTATGGTTCTCCCATTTCAGCGCTATCCGACGTGGCGAAAGCGGCAATGATTAAGCTGCGCTTTAACCTACCCGTTGGTCAATCGATCCGGATCGTCATCTACGAACGCATCTGCGGAGCGCTCGGCGCCGTCGTGGTCGGTCTGATCGCAACATTTTGCCAACTCGTCGTCCCGACACCGACAACGCTGATCGATGTTCAATTTCTCGTCTGGCTTGCCGGCCTGATCGGGGGCGGTGTGGTTCTCGCTTGCGGCGGGTTGCACATCAGTTCGCGGATCGGACTGTTCGACCGCGCGGCGCGCGCGATCACCTCACTCGGCAATATGCTGCGCCGGCCCTTAGTGGCAAGCGAGTTGCTCTTGGTCTCGTTTGCCCAGCTCGTGGGATTTTCGCTCGTGTTTATTGTCCTGGCACTAGGCATGCACCTTCCAACGTCTAGCTTGCACATTGTGTTATTCATGCCGTTCATTTTCATAATCTCGTCTTTGCCGATTTTTTATCAAGGATGGGGTGGACGGGAGGCAATAGTTATGGTGACCATCGGCGGACTGGGCACGGTGAGCATCGCTCAATCAATTGCGCTTTCGGTAGCATTCGGGGTTGTTGTATTTTTGTCCTCAATTCCGGGAGCGGTGTTCTGGATCATGCGGCCATCAATGCGGAAATCCGTTCGGCTGGAAGTGGAACAGACCTAAATCACTTATGGCTCTGCGTCAGGCAGCTATGCGCGCTTTTGTTACCTCTCCGAGGAGCCGATCGACGAGATTGCTGCCGATGAATCCGGCGGCGCCGGTTGCGCGGATATATTTTTCGGTTTGTCTCCATTCTCGGTGAGCGTTACACCCACGGCAATAGCCTGCAGCAGCGTTGATTTTCCGCCTCCGTTGGGCCGGATCATGCCGAGGCGGCTGGCAGGTCGACACGCCAGGGCTTGCTCGTCTTGTTCAATGTTCGATAGACGTCTAAATCACCGGCGGCGGAGATTCGTATGCTACAGGCAGGAGGACAAGGACCGGCCGACATTTCTCAAGCCTGGCCAACTGGCGAATCTGGTGGATGTTTGCCTGGAATGATGTACGTCGGCGTTATCACCGTTCCGGTCTTGGCCAGTTCTGGCTAACGCTCAGTATGGCGGCGACAATCGGCGGGCTGGGTTTCGTCTATTCACGCCTGTTCCATACTGATGTCACCAAGTATTTGCCTTACATCGCCGTTACATTCGTCGGCTGGGGGTCATTTCTTCGCTAGTCGTCGATAGTGCACGGCATTCACGGAAAACGAAAACCTGCTGCGCCACGTCTATTTGCCGCGCTCGCTGCTGGTTTTCCGCGTGATGGCCAGGACGTTTGTCGTTGCCGCGCATAACATTGTGATCATCCCGATCGTATTTGCCTTCTTCCACGTCGGCGTGAATGCCAATATCTTATGGTTGGCGCTGGGCATTTCTTTGATCATAGTCAACGCCTTCTGGTTCGGTTTTTTTCTCGCCATTGTATGCGCTCGATTCCGCGATGTGCCGCAAATCGTCACAAGCATCATGCAGGTCGTCTTTTTCATCAATTATCACAACGAGGCATTTCCGTGTTGAGGTGGAATCCGTTCGCGAGTCTCCTGGAGGTGCTGAGCGCTCCGATACTCGGATCGCGGCCGAGCGACGTGGCCCTGGTAATGTGCGCGACAATGGCGACCGTCGACTTTCTCCTGGTGCCGCCGTTTGCTGGTCGCTATGCACCGCGCGCCGTTTATTGGCTGTGAACTTTGATGCCTGAGATTAAACTCCAAAACGTTAGCGTTGAGCTGCCGCTTCACAATTCCAAAGCGCGGTCAATCAAATCGGCAATACTGGCGCAGGCTGTAGGTGGTCGCGCAGTCGACGATCGCGATCGAAGCATTGTCGTTGTACGTGCACGTAGCGATGTGACGCTGCATGTTGAGCAAGGCGCCCGCATAGCGCTGATCGGTGGCAAATGGGGCTGGCAAGACAACGCTACTGCGCGTCGCCGCGAGGATATATCCGCCGACGCGGGGAATCGTCGACATTGCGGGCCGCGTCGCATGTTTAACCGATCTCAACGTCGGGATGGACACCGAAGCAACAGGCTTTGAAAATATTCGAATGCGAGGCAGGCTCCTCGGTCTATCGACCCGGCAAATAGCTGAGTTGGTGCCGAGCGTCGCCGAATTCAGCGAGCTTGGCGAGTTTCTGCAATTGCCAATTCGCGCTACTCCCAAGGTATGATGCTGCGACTGGCTTTTGGCATCAGCACCGGGATCCAGCCGGATATCCTGCTGCTCGACGAGATTATCGGGGTGGGTGATCAGGCATTCGAACAGAAAGCCAAAGAACGCATTCGCAAGTTGATCGATTCGGCCAGCATCCTTATGCTCGCCTCGCATAGCCTCAGTGTGATTAGGACGTTTTGCTCTTCAGCAGTCTGGCTAGCGCATGGCAGGTGATGGCGTCAGGTCCGGTAGACAGATTCTCGAACGCTATTCAGCGAGCCTAAACATGGCAGCGGCCGGCGAGCCCTTGGCAGTGAAATGACTCGTTGGTGATGCGAAAAAAGACGGCGCATTAGCCTTTGGTGGTCGAAACCAACCCGGAGCGATTGGTGACGGTTTGCTAAACGGGGCTTAACGTCGTCGCAGCGACGTCTTGCATTCCAATCTCACTGCGCTCTGCCCCGAAGCTGGCGATAATAGTCAAGCACTGATTTCAGAGTGTCTGCCAACCTCTGGCGCGGCGTCCATCCCAGTGCGCGTCGCGCCGATTCGGCGTTACCGGCCATGACCGGCGTATCGTTGGGACGCATCAGCGTCGGATCCGGCACGACCTCGATTTTCTTCGCGGACATCGCCAACAGCATTTTGAGAACGGCATCGACCGCAATCGCCTCCCCCGATGCGATGTTAAAGATTGACCCGTTCGGTAGGCTGTCGAAGCGCTGGATCGTCCGCAGGTAGGCATCCACCACATCGCGGACATCGAGAAACTCCCGCCGCATCGACAAATTGCCGACTTTCATCACCGGCTTCTGCTCGCCG
>Ga0187875_10001700_pt1 | contig 16878 bp, 10 predicted proteins | sample June2016WEW_17_1_2_FD_132978 | JGI IMG/M metagenome (GOLD analysis project Ga0187875, IMG submission 132978) | Peatland microbial communities from SPRUCE experiment site at the Marcell Experimental Forest, Minnesota, USA - June2016WEW_17_10 | ecosystem: Environmental > Terrestrial > Soil >... | reverse complement strand
TCGGGCTCGGTGATGCCGCGAATGTACTGCTCAAAAGCGTCCAGGCGCAGGCCTGAGCCGGCAGCCACAAAAGTTTCTTCGGTAACTTTGAAACCAGGATCGATCTGCCGTGCCAGCTTCCAGGCCAGTGAGTCGAAGACCGCGTTCATCTCACGCATCTCGCCGCGCGCCGTGACCGGCTGGCTCATGCGCAGGTGAGGCACGTCCACTATCTGCGCCTCGGCTACAATTCCGCTGCCATCGGTCAGGTAGCTGCCCACAATAATCGAATCGGCGTCCAGCGTCTCGGCCAGCTTGATCGAACTGGCCCGCGATGGGTGAAAGCCCTGTGGCAACCCCAGGTGATCGAACGCGTAGATGCGGTCCGCGCGGCTCATGGGGGCGAATCCTGCTGATGCCAGACGGCTGCTGAGAATCTCCGCCGAGGCCTCGCGAATCCATTCCAGGCTGGGTTGCCCGGTGCGGTTGTCAAAGGGCAGCACCAGCAGAATGCGGCCGCCTGAGGCGGCTCCGGCCTGAACATCCGTCTGCCCACCAGCGCAAACCGTGAAGGACAGGGCCACTACAAGGCCCACTCCGACGAGCTGCCCAACCCTGCCGCAACGAGATAAAGAAAATGTATGCAACACACGCTGATTATAGGCGTTGCGGGCTGCCAGCGTGTGGACCATCTCTCGAATTTGAGATGTGGGAAACCACGAAGCTCAATGATTCAACAGTCAGGTGGCGCAGGTCTGACCACAAATGATGGGGTGCCCAAGGTCCCTCGCATTTGTGGACCTGGGATACCACGAACCTCAATGCTCCGACAGTCGGGCGGCGTAGGACCGATCACAAATGGTGGGTGCCAACATCTCGATTTTGAAATGTGGGCAACCACCGCAACCCGGATGGCTCGCTGCCCCTATTTCTTCTTCCCCGGCAGCATGGCCTTGAGCTTGTCCATCACGGCCGGTTTGGCCGCCGGAGTGCCTGCCGCTGGTTTGGCGGGCGAAGCAGCGATGGCCGGAGAAGTGGCTGGAGACGCAGCTGGAGAAGCCGCTTTACCACCGGGCGTGGCAGCGGGTTCCGTGGCTGGCGCTGCGGGAGTCTTTGCGGCTGTCGGCAACGGCGTACTTCCATTCACCACGCTGTCCGCCGAGAGCGTTGTCACCTTTTCATTGTCATTCTTGACCAGAATCGAGATGCGCCGGTTGGATGGATCCGTGGGATTGTTTTTTACACGCAACATCTGGTCCGCATAGCCGCGCACCTGCGTCACCTGGTCTGTGCGTACGCCGTCCTGCTGCAACAGCCGTCGCGCGGAGTTGGCGCGGTCGGCCGACAGATCCCAATTGCTGTAACCCGAGTCGCTGGAGTAAGGCGTCGCATCGGTGTGCCCCTCAATTAAAAGTGAGTTGGGCAGCGTCTTCAACTCCCTTCCAAGCAGCGCCAACAGTTGCTGGCCGCTTTCGCTCAGCTTTGCGCTGCCGCTCTGGAAGAAAGTGCCGTCCTTGCCTTCGATCAGCTCAATGCGCAGCCCCTCGGGAGTGATCGTAATCTCAATCTGCTTGGAGAGCTTTTCTAGCTCTTTTCTCGCCTTGATCTCCTCTTCCAGCTTTTCTTTCAGCTTTTGTAATTCGTCGGTGGTAGCCTGCGAGATGGTTGTGCCGGTCCCGGTCATAGTGGTACCCAGCAGGCTGCCGGTCCCCTTCGGGTCATTGAAGTACCCCGCCACTGCCTTCTTCACCTTTTCACTCGAACCCATCAGCCAAAGCACGATAAACAGCGACATCATGGCGGTGACAAAATCTGCGTAGGCCACCTTCCACGCGCCGCCGTTGTGTCCGCCGCCGTGGCCGCCCTTCTTCTTGATGACGATAATCGGTTGCGTCTTGGTTGGCGCCATAATGCCCTGTTTCTTTCCTGATAAGTCGCCGGACCCTAGGCCGCCGCCGCCGCGGCCGGCTCAGCGCTGGCGGCGTGGCTCTTGCAGTTCTTTTCCATCTCGTCGAAGCTGGGACGCACATGCGCGGGAATCGCCCGCCGCCCCATCTCGATGGCAATCATCGGAGCCGAGCCCTTCAAAAACGAAAGAATCAGCACTCTAAGCACATGCAGATACTCATTGTGCGAGTCAGCAGTCTTGGACATATTCGAAGCCAAAGGACCGACCGCGCCGTAGCACAGCAGAATGCCCAAAAAAGTTCCCACCAGCGCCGCCGCAACCTTCTCGCCGATCTCCTCCGGCGGTCCGCCCAGCGAACCCATGGTGATCACCACGCCCAACACCGCCGCTACAATGCCCAGTCCCGGCAGTGAGTCCGCAACGGTCGTCAGGGAGCTGACCGGCAGCGTCGCCCCGTGGTGATGCACCTCCATGTCCAGCTCCATCATCTGGTCCATGTCAAACGGTTCCACGCCTCCCGTGATGGCCATGCGCAGCGTGTCGCACACAAAGTCCCGGGCATGATGGTCGGCGATAAACTCTGGATAGTTTTTGAAGATAGAGCTTTCCGAGGGCTTCTCCACATCCATCTCCACGCTCAACAATCCCTCTTTACGCACCTTGTTCAGAAACTGATACATCATCTTCAGCGTGTTCAGATAGCGTGCCTTGTCGAACGGTGTGCCTTTCAGTACCCCCATTAATCCGGCGATGATGTCTTTGATCACATGGGTCGGATTGGCCACCAGTAATGTGCCCGTGGCCGCGCCTGCAATGATAAGTAACTCAGCCGGCTGAAGAAGAACCAGGATATGACCCTTCTCCATCAAAAATCCGGCAATAATCGATCCGAACACCACAACGATGCCTATGATGGCGAACATGCTTGCCTCCCAGGCGCGGACGTGATCTGATTCCCGCCCGCTTCAAAGCTGGTTAACATTGCGGCTTTGCCCCTTTCCAGAAGATCAGTCAAACTGCCGTCCTGTTCGGCTTGGGCCGCTCCGATGCTCACGGTCAGCGATGCACGGTCGCCCCACCAGCGGAAGTCTGCCGTCCGTGCCAGTCCCGCCAGCGCCTGCGCATGCGTCGCCAGCATCTCCGGCGTGCGTTCATGCGACAGTATCAGAAACTCATCGTCGCCCCAGCGCCCCATCTCTTCGCCTGGCCGCAGCCCGTTGGCCATCGCCCGCTCCACCTTCTCCAGCATTGCCTCGCAGGCCTTGGCGCCGTGCGTCTTGCGTAGCTCCGCAGACTGATCGACAGAAATCCACAACACGCCGAACGGCAGGCCTCCGCGCATGAAGTCCCCAAACATTGTCGCCAGCCGGTCTTCAAGAACTGCCTGGCTTGCCTTCACCCATCCACCCTGGTCACACTCTCCGTGCGGCAGCGCATCCAGGCTGTCGGCGGGATGAAAGATGACCAACATGCCCATGCGCCCGCCCATCTCATCGCGCAATAAGAAATATCGCGCCATCGCAGGCACTTCGTGGCCCAGCTTATGCAGCGCATGAATCAGCGTCCTGTGTCCCAGTTGTCCCCCGGCGTCCGGCTCCACATTCGCAAGCCGCTCACTAGCTGTCAGAAGCGGCTCCAGCGGTTCTGGCACTTGCCGTGATAGCAGGTCTGCGCGTGCATAGCCGGTGATCGCCTCTGCCGCACGGTTCCAGAGCATGATCCGGCCCTCGCCTCCAAGCAGCGCGATGCCCTCCGGAAAACTGTCCAGCGCGACTTCAAGAAGTTCCGTGCGATCGGCCATTCATACCCTCCATATCTACATCGGCGCGGCACAAACCATCTTCACCGCCTTGCTGTGTGGAGAACTAGGTTGAACTTTTCTAATGGAATAGGACCAGCATGGACATGGAAGATGGTCGAAACAGAACCCGCTCCCGCCCACCAGCCTCATCCGTCAACGATTTTCACTTGTCGCCGAGGTCAAATGTGCGTGACCCTGGGCATCAGGAAGCTGTAAGCTCATTCATAGGGATAAACCGAGGCGCGGCACGTCTAATTTATGGATCGGCCACCAAGGGAATTTGCCCTGTTCTTTTTGTTGCAGATTGAAGCACTTCAAGAGTTTTGAGGGAATCTGCCGATACTGTGCAATGAGAAGAAGTCATTGCCTGAGCCCGAAGCTGCGTTTCCGGCGCCGCGAGTCCATGGGCAGGGCAGGCTTCAACTAGGGCTTCTGGGGTATGCAGTTGACGAGGCGCGCATTATGAACAAGATCATTCTGGCCGATTCGCAAGCTATTTTTCGAGCTGGCACTGCTAAAGTGCTGGCCATGGATGAAGACATCCGCATCATCGCTCAGTGCACTGACCTCGACCGCATGCAGCACGCCATCACCACCTTTCCCGGCTCCATCGTTTTGTTTGCCGCCTCGCTCCGCCCGGATATGGAGCGGTTGCATGCGCTCCTCGAGACCACCGGCAGCCGCGGCATCGTGATTGCCGAGAACAGCGACAACGCCAGTGCCTTACTGCATCAGGGCTTTCGCGGCGTAGTCTTCCGCAGCGTCACCGGACCGGCTCTGGTGGAGTGTGTGCGCGCGGTGGCCGCTGGCGGCACATGGGTGCCTCCGCAGATCATGGTGGACGAGTCAGTCGAGGAAGACATGGTGGGCACGCGCGTCCGCGACCGCCTCACACCCAAGGAGATGCGCATTGTCGCGCTCATCGTCCAGGGATGCAAGAATCGCGAGATTGCCACACGCCTCAAGACCACCGAGCAGGTCATCAAAAATTACCTGCGCTCCGTCTACGACAAGACCGGCGTCAGCGACCGCCTCGAGCTCGCCCTGTTCACCATCCACCACCGCGTCCTCGCCGCCGCCGCCGCCGACGTAGGCAACAAGCTGGAAGCCGAGGAAGCCGCACAGCCGCGCCCCATGGCATAGCGCTCCGCGGATATCCCACTCTAAAGGGACCAATGTACGGCGGGTGCCCCACCTTCGGCACTGTCATCCTGAGCGGAGCGTAGCGGAGTCGAAGGACCCGCTTCTTGAAACTTTTGTGCATAAGGTGGGATAGTTCCATCTATCTATAGATTTTTATCGATTCTATAGATCTTTATAGATTTGTCATCCTGAGCGTAGTCGAAGGATCTGATTTTGTTTTTCGCAGACTCACTCACAAAAGCTCCGTGCCCCATCCATTCGCGTTCTTTGCGAATGGGTGGGATACCACGAAACTAAGCATCGTCATCCTGAGCGCAGTCGAAGGACCTGCATTTGTTTTTCGCAGACTAGCTCATAAAAGCTCCGTGCCCCATCCATTCGCGGGTGCCCCCGGTCCCTAGCATTTGGGGACCGGGGAATGATGCACCACCCCTGCCGCGCTTTTGTTTTTGCTTTGTATCAGGGCACGGCTGGTAGGTCAGGGTTTTAACCCTGACTGCCGATAGCGCAATAATAATGCATTGGGCTTTGGCCCCTGAGGTGGTTTTTCCGGAGGGAGCAGGGGCCTTCAGCCCTCTGAAAGTACGCAAATCTCTAAGGCCGGCAGGCCCGGGTTTTTTCCGCGGGTGCCCCATTTTTGCGGCGTAATCTGCCGCAACAGTGGGATTCGAGAACACTCAATAAGTTTGTCGTCCTGAGCGAACGGGGCCCCAGGCGTACTCTTCAGCCTGGGGGTGGTGAGTCGAAGGATCTGCTTTCGTTTTTGCATTTGGTCGGACTATTATTCGAAGCGTGCCGGAGGGAGGCGGGGGTTTCAACCCTCGCATAAATCCACCAACAAATTTTTAGAAATCAACCAGCGCGACAAGGTCGCGCTCAATTCCGCTAACTTGCTAACTTGCGATTCCCGCGAAGCGGGAGACAACTCGCTGTTTTTGTCGCCCCACCCCATCCACCCCGCCCCGATGGGCCATGACGAATGCGAAGGCGATTTCGCATCAACTGAGAATCATTTCACGCTATATCGGCGTTGTTGAAGGCTGATCTGCAAAGCCCCAGTTCTACGGCGACATGTAACCTGGAAAAGCGAATCGGTCTACTGTAGATCGCCAGCAAGGCTATACTGTTGGAAAGTGAATCTGGCGGGGGAAGGTGAGATGCAATTTAAGAAGTTTTATAAGCACTTGAAGTTTCCCGAGACTGTCATTCGTCGAGCGATATGCGTCGTTCAGTCACTCGCAAAAGACAATAAGCCGGGGACGTTCGGGACTTTAGAAGTAACGAACAAGGACGAGACATGGAGCTACAATGACGTCGAGGACTTTTTTGCGGAGTTCCCCTAAGCCGATGATGTATGCCTCCGGTTTTCCGTTCCTCTAGCGATGGAATATTGGAACTGTAGGCTTTCCTATTCGGTATCGGGATGCTGGACCCGTATAAATGTTGATTCTCAAAACCGGCACGAAATCAATTCGATTATCAATGTTTTTCGAGAATCGGAGAATCAGGCGATCCCTTTCCATGTTGTTGAGAAATCTGAAGAGGATGAAAGTGATTTCAAGGTTTTTATAGGTCATGGACGAAGCAAGGTGTGGGAGGAATTGATGAATCACCTGCAGGATAAGCATGGGCAGAGTGTTGTTGCCTTCGAAAGCGGTGCCCGCGCTGGCCATCATATCCGCGACATACTTGACGAAATGCTGACAGAGAGTTCTTTGGCGTTTCTTGTACTTACTGGGGAGGACGAGACAGCAGATCAATGTCTGCGTGCTCGCCAAAACGTGATTCATGAAACAGGCCTGTTTCAAGGAAAACTCGGGTTCTCAAGAGCGATTGTGCTCCTCGAAGAGGGTGTTGAAGAGTTCTCGAATCTGGCCGGAATCCAGCACATTTCGTTCCCAAAGGGACACATTGGTGAGACGTTCGGAGAAGTGTTGGCTGTCATCAAGCGGGAGACGGATCGACCAACTCGGAAATCCCATGAGTTATGTTGAAGGGCGGGTGGTCCAAATCTGACCACATCAAAATGATTGGGTGCCCCAAGTCTCGATTATGAGACCCGGGATTGAGAAACCCATCTTGCGCGCCCTTATTTATATCTACGCCCACACCGCCCTCACACCAGCACCACCAACTCGCTGTATTCCCTCAACCGCTCATCCGTAGTAATCAAATGCACCGGATCGCTCACCGCCTGCGCTCGGTGCCATGCTCCAAATCACAACCATAATTACGCATAAGACTTGCGGGAGCTACGCATAACTACGCATATATCCTCCAAAAACACTATCCATAATGACGCATAAGCTGCCCAACACGAAATGGACTCTGTCTATCCAATTACAGCGGGCGCCTATACTACTAAAAACCATAACTATGCATAAACGGGAGGCCACGGATGCAGTTAGCGGCGCGCTAACTATGCAAACACCGCTAACTGGCTAATACCGCGCTTACAGCTTCTCCGCCACGCTCTTGGATTGCGTGAACAGCAGCAGATAATCCGGGCCGCCGGCCTTCGAATCCGTGCCGCTCATGTTGAACCCGCCGAAGGGATGCGCCCCCACCATCGCGCCCGTGCATTTGCGGTTAAAGTACAGATTCCCAACGTGAAACTCGCGACGGGCAACGTTCAGCTTTTCGCGGTCAGTCGAGTAGATGGAGCCGGTCAGGCCGTACTCGGTGTTGTTGACCACCTTCATCCCCTCCTCGAAGTTGGCCACCTTGATCAGCGCCAGCACCGGTCCAAAAATCTCTTCCTGGGCCAAGACTGCGGTAGGCGCGATGTCCGCAAAGACTGTGGGCTCAAGGAAATAGCCGCCATTGATCTCAGGCGCCTTGCCGCCGGCAATCAGTTTTCCTTCCTTTTTGCCGATTTCGATATAAGCCAGCATGGAATCCAGCGCGCCCTTGTTGATCACTGGGCCGAGGTTGTGGTTGGCCGCAGGATCGCCTACAGTGAGCTTGGCCACGCGCGCAACCAGCTTCTCTATGAATGAGTTGTAGACAGGGGCTTCGATGATGGCGCGGGAGCAGGCCGAGCACTTTTGCCCGCTGAAGCCGAAGGCCGAAGCCACCACGCCTTCGACGGCCGCGTCCAGATTTGCGTCGGCGCAGACCAGGATTGTGTCCTTGCCGCCCATCTCGAGAATCGTCCGTTTGAGCCAGATTTGATTGGGTTTAGCCTTGGCGGCGCGCTCGTGAATCTCCAGTCCCACCTTCTTGGAACCGGTGAAGGAGATGAAGCGCGTCCTGTGATCTTCGACGATTGCGTTGCCGAAGCTGGAGCCGGAGCCGGGGCAGAAGTTGACCACGCCCGCAGGGAGGCCCGCTTCTTCGAGTACTTCCATGAACTTGGCCGCGATTGTAGGAGCGTCGCTGGAGGGCTTTAGAATCAACGTGTTACCGGTGACGATGGCGGCAGCCGTCATTCCGGCCATGATGGCGAAGGGGAAGTTCCAAGGAGGAATGATCGCGCCCACGCCGAGCGGGATATAGTGCAGTTCGCAGCGCTCGCCGGGGTACTGAATTGGCGTTTTTGAGTCAGCCAGCCGCAGCGCCTCGCGGGCATAAAACTCAAGAAAATCAATGGTTTCGCCCACGTCTGCGTCGGCCTCGGCCCAGTTTTTACCCACTTCATAGGTGAGCCAGGCACAGAACTCGAAGCTGCGCTCGCGGATGATACGGGCGGCGTTGAGGAGCAGGGAAACTCTTGATTCTACTGGTGTTCTGCTCCACGACTCAAAGGCGCTGAGGGCCGCCGTCATGGCCTGCTCAGCGTGATCCGCGCCGGCCTTCTGATGAATGCCAACGATTTGGGCGGGGCGCGCGGGGTTCAAAGAGCGAATTTTGTCCTTTGTTTTGATGCGTTTGCCGCCGATGACGAGGTCATATTCGCGGCCCAGTTGTCCGGCGACCAACTCCAATGCGTTCTGCATTTTACGCGCGTTTTCAGGCGCTTTGAAATCGATAAAAGGTTGATTGGCAAACCCGCCCTGAGGCGAGCACGGCTGAATAGAGGTGGTGATTTTTTGAGTAGACATCGCCCATCAATTCTACCCGACGGCGGCACGGGGGGACGAGGAGGCAGCAAGTCACCCGAGAACGCAAAATGGTGCGTTCCAGCTTATCGGTTTTTGCAAAATGTGAAGCTATAGCGCACCGGTTTTTGTACATCGTGCAGTTCCAGCTCACCGGAGATCTAGTTCAACTGAAATCTGACCACTCGCTGCAGATCATTCAGTAGTCATTTTGGAGATGATATGTTGACATTCAACATGTCCTCGCGCATGGTATGTGTAGTAGGACAACAGGTGAAAGCGGATGGGCGAAAACAGATTAGAAAGTTCGCGAGAAGATGAGATGAGTCAGAGATTGTGAGTGAAGAAGAGATCGGAGCATAGTGATGGGCGAGAAGAGGCCGGAGATACTGCAAGGGACGTTGGACCTGATGGTTCTGAAAACAATTGAGGCGATGGGGCCGCTGCATGGGTATGGCATTGCGCGGCGGATTGAAGAGGTGAGCGGCGGCGCGGTGAGCGGCAGCGGGCTGAGGTTGAATCAGGGAACAATTCATCCGGCGCTGGCGCGTTTGCAGAAACGGGGTTGGATCAAGGCGGAGTGGGGCGTGTCAGCGAGCGGGCGGCGGGCGAGGTTTTATGCGCTGACATCGATGGGGCGTAAAGAGATGTTGCGGGAAGTGGCGAATTGGGAACGGATGGCGGGGATGATGGCGCGGTTTCTTGAGTAGGGACCAGAGATTAGGGAACAGTGATCGGTAAAGCCCCGCGCAACAGGCCTTTCCTGTTGTTTGCCAACAGGAAGAAATGTTCGGCATACCCCTGCTCCCCTGCAGTGTCGCAGGGGTATGCAATCCGGGGGATCATGGTCTATAGGTTCTAGCCTTTACATGGCGGATAGTGTCGGCGAGCGGGCGGCGGGCGAGGTTTTATACGCTGACATCGATGGGGCGTAAAGAGATGGCGCGGGAAGCCGCGAATTGGGAACGTATGGCGGTGATGATGGCGCGGTTTTTGAGGGACTAGAAGGCAGGGGACAGGGAAATTGTAAGTTAGCGAGTTTGGTGAAAGAACCAGTTGTGCCGGTGCCATCAGGATGTTGGGCAGAGGCGGTCAATGAGTTCCTGGATGGGATTGCTTGAGGGCCGGGTCGTATGCGGCTGCGAGGGCGTGCCCGGTCCAGGATTCGACGCCGGTTGATTGGCAGGAGAGGGTTGCGATCTGGGCGGCGCGGCGGAGGGCTGGTTCGAAGTCGTGGCCCGAGACAAAAAAGTAGGCGAAGGCTCCGTGGAGGACATCTCCCGCGCCGAGGGTGTCGGCGACGTTGATTTGCGCGATCTCGATCTGGAAGCGGCGGCCGCGCTCCCAGCAGAGGATGGGCCGGGGGCCGCGCGTGAGGGCGATGCAGGGAACGCCGCGAGAAGAGAACCAATCAAAGAGCGCGTCGCAACTGGTGGCGGATTGGCCGGGAACGGCGAAACGCTCACTGCAGATGGCTGCGGTGAGCAAGGGAGCAAGCTCCTCGGTGCCGGGTTTCCAACTGCCGCCGTCGAGACAGAGCGCGGAGCCAGCGTTGCGGCAGGCGGCGAGAAAGGGGAGGGTCTCCGCGAGGTGAAAGCCGTCGGTGAGGAGGACCTGCGGGAGCGGCGACCAATCGGTGGGGAGAGATTGCTGAGGCGAGACGTCGTCTGAAGTTTGTGTTTTCCCTGATCCCCAAATGCGAGGGATCAGGGGCACCCATTCGTTATCAATGGGCGGGTTGACGATGGTGCGGCTGGCGGAGGCGGAGTTGACCAGCACGGTGGTGAGCGGCGTTTCGTAGGCGGTGTTGGCGGCGAGATCGAGCAGAGAGATGCGGTGTCGTTCAAGCGCGGCGCGGACGGGGATGGACCATGGGCCGCTGCCGACAGCGCTTATTAGCAGGGATTTGCCGCCGAGAAGGGAGTGGGTGATGGCGGCGTTGAGCGCGGGGCCTCCGGGGGCGGCGTGGAAGTGACTGGCGTAGACCTTGGTGTCTTCGGCGGGAAGACGGTCGATGCAATAGGTTGCGTCGAGGGTGGTGCGGCCGAGGAAGAGTACGCGCGGGGGATTCATGGCTTTGATGTTGATTGTACGAAAGTGCGACGGCGTCGGTAGAAGATCAGTGTTACAACGCCCGGCCAACCAACCCCGCAGCAAAGAGGCGATCATCCACTCGGGCAAAGCGGCGTCCGACGCCGTTGCGCAGCAAGGTGACGTGAGGAATGCGCGCCAGGTAGTCGCTGATCGGCCAGAGATCCTCTTCCGCGGTCATCCAGCCCATGCGGTCGAAGCGCGACAGATTCACCGGACGAGAGTAGTTTCGCAGAGTCTTCTCGCGGGAAAGATTGTAGTAGTGCTCGAAGTAGGACATGACGAGTTCACGCAGATTACGGTAGACCGGCTCGCGGAATCTCAGTCCACTGTAGTTCGATTTGGCGATCGCGCCCCAATGGCCGTGCTGCTTGAAAATAGCGAGCACGTGGTCGTCGTCGCGCACGGCCTCGAGGTCGAGGAGCAATGGCGGAAAGCCTTGTACCCGCAATGCCGCAGCGGCCAGCAGAGCGCCCTCCATGCAATGGGCCACCTTATCGCGCAGCACCCGGCGAGGAGAACGAAGCGTATCGCCATCGGGCTCTTTGTTGTATGCGATTTCGCTGTCGAGGAAGCGCTGGATTCGCTCAGGCGTTTTCAGCGCCTTTAGTACATGTGTTTCGCCGGCATCAAAACCGAACCTGGGCATTGGAGTCAGTTAACCTTTCTCGACAAGCAAGAGGAGTTCATTGTGGTTAGCGACCTGAACCTTAAACAGCAGTGTATCCGATGAAGAACCGGATCCGGGATACAGGTCGTCTTATCGTTTGCTGACTCATGGGTACTTTGCTTAGGAAGACAGTCTATTGAATGTTGTGGTATCCCACCCCAGGCACAAAAACAAAGACGTGCCGAGGGTGGGGCACCCGAAGTTTTTTGAACAAGTGCAGCAAGTTAGCCTCCGCTACGCGGAGAACGCAAGTTAGCAAGTTAGCGGAAGTTTCATTCCCCTTGGGTCGGCGAAGCCGGTGGACGACTGACACTTCGCGCGACTCCGAACGAATTTTTCCGCAAGCTGTAAGGCGTGCCCTGATACAAGACCTCCCTTGTTTGGCTTCGTGGTATCCCACCCCAGGCACAAAAACAAAGACGTGCCGAGGGTGAGGCACCCGCATTTGTGCTTGATGATTCCCCGGTCACCAAATGCGAGGGACCGGGGGCACCCGCCTGACTTCCCGAAAAGCGATAAAGAACTATAGATAGATGGAACTATCCCACCTTAGGCACAAAAACAAATACGTGCCGAAGGTGGGGCACCCGCATTTGAGGGGCACAAGAATCTAGGTGGTTTCGGTGAGGGCTACGGTGCGCTTGCTCATGAGAGCGGTGCGCTCTAGTTTTTCCCAGTTGAAGGGCTTGCCGTCGATGGCGCGCTTGAGGGTCTTGAAGAGGACGATGGAGAAGAGCTGGCGGTATGCGAAGCGTTGCAGCCAGATGTGGAAGAGTAGCCAGAAGTCGCCCTTGTTGGCGGGATGGCTGCGCTCCAACGAGAAGGCGACCGAGGAGGTGACGAAGTCGATGACCATGAAGCCGAGGAAGTAGACCAGCAACTTGTAGAAGTCGGTGGGCGAGGCAGAGAGTGGATGGAAGTAGCGGTTGACGAAGTAGTGAACGATGCCGGCCAGGAACATGAGGTCGATGAAGGGGGAGAGCAGGGGGAGCAGCATCTGGAAGATGAGGATGTTGGGCAGGGCGAAGTAGCCCATGGCCTTGTATCTGACGAAAGCGGCGCGATGCTTCCAGACGGCCTGGAGGATGCCGAAGGACCAGCGGAAGCGCTGTCGCATGAGGCCACGAGCGTCACAGGGAGACTCGGTGAAGGCCAGGGCGCGGTCCTCGTAGACGACTTTGAGCTTCTGCTCGAGGAGGTTCATGGTAAGGTCGGCGTCCTCGGCGACGGTGTTGATGGGGTAGCCGCCGGCGGCCTTGACGGGGCCGGTGCGCCATGCGCCGATGGCTCCGGGGACGACGGTGACCACGTTGAAGAGGTCAAGTGCGCGTCGTTCGAAGTTCTGGCTGGTGATGTATTCGAGGGCCTGCCAGCGGGTCCATAAGTTAACGCGATTGCCGACCTTGGCGTTTCCGGCTACGGCGCCTACGAGCGGATCCTCAAAGTGGGGAATGAGCTTGCTGATGGCGTCGGCGGCGATGACGGTATCGGCGTCGATGCCTACGTAGAACTCCTCAGTTATGCGGTCGAGGGCGAAGTTGAGGGCGGCGGCCTTGCCTTCATTTCGCTTGGAGAGGACCTGGACGCGTCCGGCGGCGATCTCAGCGGCGTAGGCCTGACGGGCGACATCGAAGGTGTGGTCGCTGGAGCCGTCATCGATGACGATGATGTGGAGGTTGGGGTAGTCGGAGTTGAGCACCGAGCGGACGGTGCGCACGATAACCTTTTCTTCGTTGAAGGCGGGGATGAGGACGGCGACGCGGGGATTGAATCCGGGCGAAGCGACGGCGTGAGGGGGGCGCATGCGCTCGATTACGGCGAAGATGCCGACCAGCAGGAGGCGTGCGCTCATGAGGATGTTGCCTACGAAGAAGACCAGTATGATGAACTCGCCGACGAAGGCGAGGCTGGAGAAGGCGATGGAGTCAGGGAGAGCGCGGAGATACTGTCGGAAGCTGATTTTGGGCATCACCTCGTCGGTGGTTTTTCCCATGAGCGAAGAGACTTGGACGATGGAGTAGCCGTGTGCGCGCAGGGCGTCAATGAGGACGGGCAGGGCGGCGACGGTGGCCGAGCGGTCGCCGCCGCCGTCGTGGAGCAGGATGATGGAGCCGCGGAACTGCGGCTTGATCTTCATAAGCTGCAACTGGTCGAGGACGACCTGGGTGATCTCCGCGGGGGACTTGCGGGGATTCTCGTTCCAGTCGTTGGTGTCGATTTTGCTGCCGACGATGGTATAGCCGGCCTGCTGGATGCGCTCGATGGGGCGGGCCTGATCATCGGTGCCTGGCTCTTCATCGATGTCGAAGGGGGGACGGAAGTAGAGGGGCTGAATGCCGAGCTTGCTGGCGAAGAGGCGCTCGGTGAACTTGAGCTCGAGATCGAGCTGACGGTTGGAGATTTCGCTGATGTCGGGATGGGTCCATGTGTGGTTGCCGATCTCATGACCTTCGCGGACCACGCGCTGCATGAGTCCGACGTTTGCCTGCCCCTCAGCGCCGATGAGCATGAAGGTTGCCTTGACACCCTTGTTACGGAGGATATCGAGAATTTTGGGCGTCCACTTGGGGTCTGGGCCGTCGTCGAAGGAGATAGCGACCTGGTTGGGGTGGTATCCGTATTGCTCGATGACGTAGGTGCGGGGATAAACATCCATGTGCTCATTGATGATGAGCCGTCGGTGATCGTCCGTTTCGTCGCCGTCCACCTCAACTGTGCGCTTGCCGGGCTGGGGTGCGGCGGTGATGCGAATGATGTCGCCGTCACCCTCAGTGTCTACATCATGACTGGGCTGGACCAGGCCGAGGGCCTTGAGCGAGTCGGGGTTGCTGGGCCTGTCCCACACGCTCCAAAGGGAACTGTCCTCCTCTCCCAGGCGCCAGAGAGCGAAGGTTTGCAGGCCCAGGCCGCGGGCGGCGCGCATCTGGTTGAGCATAGTGACGCCGTCGAGGAACCAGATGACGTGGCGCTGGTTCAAGTCCTCGTCGATGTACTCGAAGTGGGGGTTGAGAGTGTCGGGATCAAGGCTGAGGACGGCCTCTGAATCGGAGGCGTGCTGCCATGCGTCGGAGACCGAGAGCGCGTCTGTATTGATGATCTCGGGCTTGGGATGCCTGCGGGCCTTGGGGTTGGGTATGGAGAGCGTCCAGTCGTATCCATAGTTTCCCAGGGCACAGATGATCTTTTCTTTGGGAACAATTTTGAGGACGCGCTGCAGGTTGGCCACGAACCAATCCTGGCTGGCGATGGGCCCGGGCTCGCTTTCGATCTCGTGCTGGTCGTAGTTCATAAGCACTATGCCGTCGGAGTTGGCGGCAATGCGTTTCAAAGAGTCGTCGCTGGCGGAGACCAGAGTGCTGACATAGAGACGGAGTTTGCGGGGGTGCAGGTCGGCATAGAGTTCCTGGATGAAATTCAGATAAACCGGGGTGGCGCCTTCAGGCAGGTTCTCGAGGTCCAGCGAAAGGCCGCGATAGGCGGGGAAGGCGGCAAAGAAGCGAATGATTTGCTGGCGCAGCGCGGCGCGCTTTGAAGCGTCTGCCAGGACGCCGGCGATGGACGGGTCCCAGCTCTGGGAGATGGAGTTGTAGTTGTTGACGTGCGGAAAGACCTCGATGTCATCCTTGGTTGCCTCGATGACCCTCTTGATCCTGTTGGAGTCGTCGGGGTCGCGGACTGTGGCGCCGTCGACGATTCGATACTCATGGCGGTGGTCGCCGCTGGTGCCCATCAACATTCCCTGGGGAGAGTTGATGTGCAGCCACTGCGGAAAAAGCAAGTCGATCTGTTGGATGTGCTCCTTGAAGGAGGAGTAGCTGGCGGGGTCGTCCTGCACGTAGTAGGCAGCGCGCAAACCCTCGCCGGTGTTGAAGGGGATGTCGGAAGGCTTGCGGGTGGTCTTTCGCCGGGCAGGGCGCTGTTCCTTTACGCCATGCAACAGCGTGGCACGGTCGGGCAGCGCCTTGAAGTTGTGCCTGGAGGCGGGCAGCAGGAGTTCTGGCAACTGCTGATAACGCAACACATTGAAGATAAAAATCGCCAGGACCAGCGTGAAAATCACGGCCGTGGCATCGAGGATGCGGCGCAGGCGCTTCCAGCGCTTCCGTTGCGGGTCGAAGAATATCTGCTTATCCGGCATGAGGTGCTTATCTAATCCTAACCGCGAAAGATGACCTGCGAAAAAACGGGAGCGCAAAAACCGGAAAAACAGTCTACGCTATACAGTACGAATCGTATGGAAGCCGACCCTAAGAGTCAATCGACAGCCTGTTGCCGGATACGTATTCCTCTGGCCGGCGCTCTGTCTGTCCTGCTGGCCCTGGCCTCCGGGCTGGCGTTGCGGCTGTGGATGCTGAAGCAGTTTTTTAATCTCAACGGCGACCCGCTGATCTACGGCGACCTGGCCAAGAACCTATTGTTGCATGGCAGTTATGCCCTGACGGGGGGCGGCGGCGTGCTGGTTCCCGCGTTGATGCGGCTGCCGGGCTACCCGCTATTTCTGGCGCTGTGCTTCCGTCTCTTCGGGATGGAAAACTACGTTTCGGCGTGCTGGGCACAGATTGGGCTGGAGCTGGCCGGATGCCTGCTGCTGGCCGATTTTGCTCGCCGGATAGCCCCCGCGGCGCTACGCATCGGGGCCGCGCACTGCACACTGTGGCTGGCCGCACTTTGCCCCTTTACCGCGGTTTATGCCGCCGAGCCGCTGACCGAGGGGCTCACATTGTTTGCTATCGCGCTGGCGCTGTGGTCGGCAACTCGCTTCAGAGCACACCCGGGATGGGCGGCGGCGCTCGAGTTTACCTTTGCGGTGACCTTTGCGGCCCTGCTCAGGCCGGATGGGGCGCTGGTGGCGGTGGCCCTGGCGCCGGCATTGCTGGTTGGACTGTGGCGCAAAGAGGGCGATGGAGCAATTTCAACAAAAAAAATGGCTCGCATCGTCGTGGTCTGTGTACTGCTGGCGCTCATGCCTTTTGCCGCCTGGAGCTGGCGCAATTGGCAGGTCTTCCACGTTTTTCAGCCGCTGGCGCCGCGACGGGCGATGAATCCGGGCGAGATTCCCCATCCCGGCTGGGAGCGCTGGGTGAAGAGCTGGTGCCTGGACTTCAATTCGACGACTGATATCTTCTGGAACGTTCCCGGCGACTCTCTGGAGATGGACAAGCTGCCCGCTCGGGCCTTCGATTCCCCGGCCCAACGAGCCGAAACTGCCAGGCTGGCCGCCGATTACAACCTGCATAAAGAACTG
>Ga0187875_10001694_pt1 | contig 16905 bp, 13 predicted proteins | sample June2016WEW_17_1_2_FD_132978 | JGI IMG/M metagenome (GOLD analysis project Ga0187875, IMG submission 132978) | Peatland microbial communities from SPRUCE experiment site at the Marcell Experimental Forest, Minnesota, USA - June2016WEW_17_10 | ecosystem: Environmental > Terrestrial > Soil >... | reverse complement strand
TGAACGTGGCCGTGCGGTGGTTCCAGCACTCTCCCACGTTGGGGCAGGCGGCGCTTTCGCAAACCGTATGCAGGCGCAGGCGGCCGACGAGTTGTTTGATGTCCTGGTAGTTTTCACCGGCCGGCGCGGGCGCGCGCAGCCACTCGGGCCGCTTGGACGGTGCGGGAGCGATGTCGATCAGCACGGCCGGCAAGCCAACTAGCTCTTGATCGGTACCGGCGCCGTGTCGCGGCTGGCGATGACGCGGTCGATCATGCCGTACTCGACCGCCCCGTCGGGCTCCATGATGTAATCGCGGTCCACGTCTTTGGCTACGCGCTCCACGGGTTGGCCGGTCGCATCGGACAGCATCTTGTTGAGGATCTCGCGCATCCGCAGGATTTCGCGGGCGTAGATGTCGATATCGGCCGCCTGCCCCGCCAGGCCCTGCATGGACGGCTGGTGGATCATGATCCGTGAATTTGGCAGGCTGAACCGCTTGCCCTTGGTGCCTTTGGCCAGCAGCACCGCCGCCATGGATGCCGCTTGTCCCACGCAGATCGTCACGATATCGGGACGAATGAAAGCCATCGTGTCCAAAATGGCGAGGCCGGCCGTGATGGAGCCGCCCGGAGAATTGATGTAAATGGAAATATCCTTCTCCGGGTCCTCAGCCTCGAGGAACAGCAACTGGGCGATGATCAGATTCGCCACCTGATCGTCAATCGGCGTGCCCAGAAAGATGATGTTCTCTTTCAATAGCCGGGAGTAAATGTCGTATGCGCGTTCGCCCCGCGAGGTCTGTTCGACCACCATGGGGACAAGGACAGACTGGCCCATTATGCCTCCGAATCCATATTCGCAATCCCGAACCGGCGATGCTCCGGCTCGACCGCGGTCTGACTATGCCCGTTTCGCGGCCGCGCGCCTGGTCTTGCGCGCTTTGCTGACTGCCAGAGTTTTCTTCTTCAGCTCCAGCGCCTTGGCCAAGTCCGCGATCGAATTCTTGCCTAGATAATCCATGATACGCGAACGGAGGGCCACCCAGCTATCGTGCATGGAACAGGGCATGTCGTCGTTGCATTCGGCAAGCCCGCTGGCGCACTGCTGGTAGGGCGCCAAGCCGTCCAGCGCCTCGACGATATCGAGCAGCCGGATGTCTTCGGCATCCACCCGCAGCGCGAATCCGCCGGTTGGACCTTTGCTCGACCGCAGAAGTCCCTTGCGGGCGAGCTGCTGCAGGATCTTGGCCAGGAAGTGCGCGGGGATGTCCTCAGCCTCCGCAATGTTCTTCACCATGGCGTATCGGCCATCGGGCACCTGGGCCAGGTGCACGAAAGCGCGAATCGCGTATTCCGACGATCGAGAATAAATCATTCTGCCCCCGGTAGATTCGGAGTAAGCCTACTTCGATATCTTAATTGGTTTCCCCAATCGCACGCAAGGACTTAATCGGGTCCTGAATGCCCTATTTGCTAATTGGATGCGCCGGCAAGCACCCAGGGTGCGGGAATTTCGGACTGGGACCCGGCTCCCAAGCCGGTACGGTACTATGACTCGGAACGCGATTAGTTTCGCTCGGCGGACAATTGTCCCGGCACCAGGGCCAACGCGGGGAGGGTGTAACCCTTGATATAACCGACGGCAGGCGCCCGCGCGCCGATGAGGAAGGATGCGCCAAGCATGATCCACCTATTGAGCCGACTGCCCGCCGGCGCCCGCGTGCTGGACCTGGGGGCCGCGGCGGGGAGTTTTCCCGACGTCCGGCCCGGCGTGTTGGTGGTGCGCCTCGACCTGAAGTTCGACCCCGGCGGCGCGGCGGGTTGCCTGGTGCGCGGCGATGCCGCCCGCCTGCCCTTTGCGAATGGCGTTTTCGATCTACTGGTCAGCAACCACAGCCTGGAGCATTTCGTCGAACTCGAAGCGGTGGTGCGCGAAATGGGCCGCGTCGCTAGGCCGGGCGCAGGGCTGTACGTAGCGGTACCCGACGCCGGTACTTTGACCGACCGCATCTACCGCTGGATCGGCCGGGGCGGCGGCCACGTCAACCCTTTTCGCAAGCCGGCCGAGGTCATCGTGCCGATCGAGCGGCTGACCGGCCTCTCCCACCGCGCCACCCGCGACCTTTACTCGTCGCTCTCGTTCCTCAACAACCATAACGTGCGCGGTTGGGGGCCCAAGAAGCTTCTGCTGTTCGCCAGAGGCGACGAGCGCTTCCTGGCCGTTCTTCTTTGGTCGCTGCGGACGGTGGACCGCGTCTTCGGCAGCGGCTGGAGCCGCTACGGCTGGGAATTCCACTTCGGCGCCGCCGATCCAGGCGAGGCCCGCGATCCCTGGGTGAACGTGTGCGTACGCTGCGGCGCCGGCCACTCCGAAGAGTATCTCCGCGAACAAGCTTCGGGCTGGCGCAAATTCGGACCGGTCGAGAGCTACCGCTGCCCGGCCTGCGGCGGTTTCAACCTGTTCAGCGCGGAGCCGGTTCGGAGAACGCGCCGGACGCAGCCCTGACACAACGGAGCCGCGACCATAGGGAGCGGTCGGCGCCTTACGCCCTCCGCCGCGCTCGCCACGCTTCGATGAAGGTGGGCGTCAGCGAAAGCAAAATGATGACCAGGATCACTTTGTCGAAGTTGCGCTGCACGAAAGCCACCTGGCCCAGCAGGTAGCCAAGCGAGGTCATCAGGAAGACCCAGCCGATGCCGCCGCACACGCTAAAGGGCAGGAATCGCAGATACGGCATCTGGCTGACTCCGGCCATGAAGGCGGAAAAGGTGCGGACGATCGGCACGAAACGCGCCAGCACAATGGTTTTGCCGCCGTAGCGTTCATAGAATTGGTGAGTGCGCGTGACGTACGCCTGCTTGAAGAATCGCGAGTCGGGGCGGCTGAAAATCTTGGGTCCCGTCTGGCGCCCCAGCAGGTAGCCGGTGGAGTCCCCCATCAGCGCCGCCAGCATCAGCAACAGATTCACCTGCCGGATGTCCAACGCGCCGAAACCCGCCACCACGCCGATAGTGAAGAGGAACGAATCGCCGGGCAGAAAGAACCCGACCAGCAGGCCGGTTTCCGAATACACCACGGCGAACAGCGCCGCGTAACCGGCCCAGCCCGCGAGCAATGTATGCAGCAGGTGGCTTAGCCGAAGCGGGTCGGTGAGCGACCGGTAGAGGTCGAACAGATCGCGCAGCATGCGGCTAGCTGTGGAACTGCGCCACCAGGCGCTGGATCACGTCCTGGTGATACTTGAGCTTCCCCTGCCGGCGCAAATCCTCGCGCACGCCGGTTTCAAACAGCGTGTTGCGGTCGCGCGCCCGCTGGCTCTTGAGCTCGTCGCGGATGGCGGTTCGCGTCTGGGCCAACTGCGCCATATCGGCCGGCACATGCCCGATCACCTTGGCCACCACCGAACCCTGCGGCGTGCCCAGGGGACCGAAAACCGCGCCATCCGGCAGCGTGAATCCTTCGTGTACGTAACTGGCCGGGCCGATGCCTTCGACCGAGCCCGCACGGTTGAAGTCCTCGGAGGTCTTGACTTCGAGTCCCATCGACTTGGCTGCCGCCGCCAGGTCGCCGCCGTTGGCCTTGGCCTTGTCGGCAAGTTCCTTGGCGTGGTCTTTCACGGCCGCTGCCAGCCGGCTTTGCACGATGGTCTCGCGCACCTGGTTCTCGACTTCGGCCAACGTGCTGGGCCGCGCGGGAATCACCCCGGTGACCACGGCCAGCGCCAGCTTGTTCCCCGGCAGAGCCACCGCCTGCGAAACCTGGCCCTGCTTCAACCCAACGATGGATTGATCGAAATCGGAGTTGGTGCCGATTTCCGGCAGCGGCTGGCCGGGGCGCGCGCCTTCCGCGCGCACCACCTGCATGTGAAACCGGGCCGCGATCTCGTCGGGATGAAGCGGATCCTTCTGCAACGCCGCTTGCGCCTTGTCCGAGATCTGCTGCACGATGTCGTTCACTTGATCGTTCTTCCAGTTGGCGGCTAGCTGCGCTTTCACCTGGTCGAACGGGGCGAGGCGCGCGTCTTCATGCGCAATCACGCGGATGATGTGATAACCCACTTCGGTCTTGACGATCCCGCTGGTTTGGCCCGGCGGCAGCGAAAACGCGGTGCGCTCGAACTCGGGCAGCGTCTGCCCGCGCTCGATCCAGTCGAGATCCCCGCCTTTGGCGGCCGAACCGGTATCTTCGGAATATTTCTTCGCCAGCTCCGCGAAGTTGGCGCCGCCCTGGATCTGCTTCAGCAGGTCCGCGGCCTGCGCCTTCATCTTGGCGTCTTCGGCCGGCGGCTTGCCGGAGGTCTTCAGCAGAATGTGCTGCGCGTGGACGCGCTCCTTGGTGCGAAACTGCTCCTTGTTCTGGTTGTACATCCGCAACAGGTCGGCGTCGGACGGGACGAGGGATTCGGCGATCTTGGCCTGGTCGGCGATCAGAATCGCCAGGTTCCTCGACTCCGGCACCGTGTAGCGCGCGTGGTTTACCTGGAAGTACGTCTCCAGATCCTTGGCGCTCGGGGTCGCTTCCGCGCGGTACTTGTCGCCGGATACGTTCACGTACTGGATCTTGATTTTCTCGTTGCGCTCCTGGTAGGCGTGCTCGATTTCCAGCTCGGAGACGATCGTGCCCTCCACCGCTACCTCGCGCAGTTTGGTGATCAGGATCTGGCGGCGCAGGTTGGACTCGAATTCCGGAATCGTCAACTGCTGCTCGCCCAGCACCGCGGCGTAGGCTTCCTTGCCGGCAAACTTGCCGTCGGGAAACAGGTTGGGGATCATCTGCTGGATCTCAGCGCGCACGTCGCTATCGCTGACCTCGAAGCCCAACCGGGTGGCCTCGTACGCCAGCGCCCGCTCGCCCACCATCCCGTCCACCATTTGCGGGACGTAGGTGGCGATCAGATCGGGGGGAAGCTGCCGGCCACGCATGGTGGCCTGGATCAGTCGCATAACGTCGCCCGATGTGATGTCGTCCTTGCCCACCGACGCCACCACCGTGTCCGGCGTGGGAGCGCCCGTGCCGTAGTTGGGCACCAGGTAGGTCAGCATCGACAATGCGACCACCATCAGCAGCGCGCCCAACAGGATGCGCACCGATTTTTCTCGGCTGCGAAACAGATCAAACATGAGTCAGAGAACTCCTGATTACAAAGGGGAAAACAATAGTATAACCAATCCCCGGAAGCCGCGGGAGCAAGCGGGGCTAACCGAGGGCATCCCAACCGGCGCGCGGGGGCGCTGGCGGGTACAATCAAGTCGAGTGGCCGGCGTTTACATTGCCTATCCGTTTTGCGCGCAAAAGTGCACTTACTGTAACTTTGCCTCGGGCGTGTTTCCACGCGCGCAGGAACGGCGCTACCTGGAAGCGTTGCTGGCGGAAGTTCGCGCTCACGCTTGGGAGTGGCGGCCGGAGACGGTTTATCTGGGTGGCGGCACGCCCGGCAACCTGGCGCCCGGCGATCTGCACGCGGTGCTGGAGGCCATTCCCGGGCGGCCGTGGATCGAGGCCACCATCGAGGCCGCGCCCGGCGCCATCTCGGGCGATCAGGCGCGCCACTGGACGGCGTGCGGCATCAACCGTGTCAGCCTCGGCGTACAATCGTTCGTCGAAAAAGAGATTCGCCGCACGGGCCGCAAACACACCGCGGAAATAGTCGCTCGGGAAATACGGCTGCTGCGCGAGGCCGCGATCGGCAGCATCAATATCGACCTGATCGCCGGACTTTCCGGGCAGATCGAATCGAGCTGGCGGGAATCGCTCGATTGGATCGAGCGCCTCGAGCCGGAGCACGTCTCGGTCTACATGCTGGAAGTGGATGAAGCCAGCCGGCTGGGCAAGGAACTGCTGGCCGGCGGCGCGCGCTACGGAGCGGCGGAAGCACCGGACGACGATCGGGTCGCGGCGTTCTACGAAATCGCCGTGGAGCGGCTGGCGGGGCTTGGCCTCAACCGCTACGAGATTTCCAATTTCGCGCGGCCCGGCTGGGAATCGCGTCACAATTTGAAGTATTGGAAGCTGGAGCCGTATGCGGGTTTCGGCGCGGATGCCCATTCGTTCGATGGGCGGATGCGGACGAGGAATGCGGAAACGGTGGATGAGTATCTGAACGGAACGCGGCAGGTCGGGGACCTGCCCCACTGTGACGAGCGCTTTTTTGTCAGCCTGCGGTTGATGGAGGGCATCCGGCCCGACGCGCAAGAGTGGCAGCGCCACGACGCGGCGATCCGGAAGTTTCTGGAGGCCGGCCTGCTCGAAGCGGCCGACGGCGTGTTGCGCCTGTCGAACCGCGGCGTGCTGGTTTCAAACGAAGTATTCGCGGAGTTTCTTACCTCATGATCGATCTGCGCAGCGACACCGTGACTAAGCCTACGCCCGAGATGCGGCGGGCGATGGCGGAAGCCGAAGTGGGCGACGACGTTTACGGTGAGGACCCCACCGTCAACCTGCTGGAACAGCGGGCCGCCGAAATCACCGGCAAGGAGGCGGCGCTGTTCGTGCCCACCGGCACCATGGGCAACACCATCGCGGTGAAACTGCTGACCGAACACGGGCAGGAAGTGATCTGCGACTCGCGCGCTCATATTCTGGATTACGAACTGTCGATGACGGCGTGGTTCTCCGGCTGCCTGATTCGCGCCATTCCCACCGAAGACGGCATCCTCGAATGGAGCCAGATCCGCCCGCTGGTGAAGCCGGTACATCCGCACTACGCGCCTACGGGCGCGATCGAAATCGAAAACACGCACAACATGGGCGGGGGTACGGTTTATTCGCTGGCGGCGATTCGCGAAATCTCCAACGGCGCGCATGAACTCGGCGTGAAAGTGCACATGGATGGTGCGCGCGTGTTCAACGCGGCGGCCGCGTTGCGCGTGCCGGTCGAAGACATCGTGGCGCCGGTGGACACGGTGATGTTTTGTCTCTCGAAGGCGCTGGGCGCGCCGGCCGGCTCGATGGTGGCCGGACCGGCCGCGCTGATCGACAAGGGCCGCCTGTTGCGTAAACGGCTGGGTGGCGGCATGCGCCAGGCGGGCGTGCTGGCCGCGGCGGGCCTGATCGCGCTCGAAGAAACACGCACCCGGCTGAGCGAGGACCACGCGAACGCGCGTTTCTTCGCGGAAGGCGTGGCCCGCATTCACGGCGTCGAGTTGGATCCGCGGAAGGTCGCCACCAACATCGTGGTATTCGATATCGGCGCCACCGGTCTGACCTCGGGAGAATTGAGCCGGCGGCTGAAACAGCGGGGCGTGCTGATCAACGGAATCGGCCAAAGCCACATGCGCGCCGTGACGCACTATGACGTCACCCGTGCCGAATGCGCACAGGCCGTGGAAGCACTGGCGGAAGCCGTGGCCCGAGTCGCGATAAACTGAAGGTTTCGTACACTCACCCTGTCAGAAGGCTGAGGGTGAACTCTATACCCCTCAAGTGCTTAAGGCGGTCGCGTGACCTGGCAGTCATGGGCCGCATCGCGAAGGGCAGGTCCGGTGGCACGGTTGCGGGAACGCGCCTTCTCAGCAGGGCGTCAAACGCATTAGTCCATGCGAATAGCCGCCATCGCGTTGATTGCCGGTCTACCTTGCCTGGGGCAGCAGTTGGGGCTTATGGAGAATCTGGCCCCGAACCTTCCGACCCCGCAGGTGGTGGTGCAGAAGATGCTCGAAGCCGGCCACGTGAAGGCCGGCGAAACCGTTTACGACCTGGGCAGCGGCGACGGGCGGATTCTGATCGCCGCGGCGCAGCAGTTCGGCGCGCGCGGAGTGGGCATCGAGATCCTGCCGGAGATGTGCATGAAATCGCGCCAGCGCATCAAGGAGCTCGGGCTGGAAGATAAGATCACGATTGTGGAAGGCAGCGCCCTCCACGCTGATCTGCGCCCGGCCGACGTGGTGACGATGTGCCTGCTCACCAGCTCCAATGAGCGGCTGCGCCCCATCCTGGAAAAATCCCTCAAGCCGGGAAGCCGCGTGGTCACCAACGAGTTTCCCGTCAAGGGATGGCGCCCCTTCGCCGTCGCTCACGTCCGCGAAGGGTCCATGGAACATATCATCTACGTCTACAGCATTGGCAAGACGAAGTAGGGGCAGGGCATGCTCCGCCTGTAGACCGGCAGGGCTGTGTTAGCGGCCATAACCCGCTGAAACACGTAGGTGTATTTCTGTTTTCACCAATTGATGGATTGTCCTATACTGAATGCGATGTCTAAAGCACCCACCAAAGCGAACCGGAAGGTTGAGACTGAGCCGTTGAAAGACATGCTCACGACGGCTATCCACCTCCGCCGAGACACATGGGAGCTTCTTCGTGAAGTGGCTTTCCGCAGAGCACAGATGAGTGGCGGCAGAACGTCGGTATCTGAACTCGTGCGAACTCTGGTAGAGTCTCATCGGGAGGAGCTGGAAAGAGAGTTAAAGAGACACCCCCTCGCATAAACAATCAATTGATGAGTAATCAATTGACAAACTATCGTTGCGATGGTACCATGCAGTAGGTGCGATCTCGGGCGGCGGCGAAGTCTTATAATCTTTGTTGCGCCCAGATATGCAGCGTTTGCTTCATCTGGCCGATGGTTCTTTTGTGGACACCATGATCATCGCGAGCCGGATCGTGTGACTCGGTGTAGGGGCCTCGTAACCTCGTTTGTGTTGCATGAGTACTGAGGGCTGAGTGATGGGCGAAAAACTTCACGGTCAAGCGCAAGTTTCGGATCGAACGAATGACGCGGTGTTGGAGGCGCTGAGGCTCGACTACAAGGCGTTCGGCATCGGCGGATCAATGATCGTCCATGCAGATTGTTTTGAGTGGTTGAGTCGAATCCCCGCAAACAGCATTCACGCAATCGTCACGGACCCGCCCTACGGTGTGAAGGAATATGATTTCGACCAACTGGAGAAACGATCAAACGGCAACGGTGGCATTTGGAGAATCCCTCCTTCATTTGACGGCCATACTCGCTCTCCCCTGCCACGGTTCACGGCGCTGAACGAAAAGGAACGGAAGACGTTGCAAAGATTCTTTGTTGAATGGGGCAGGGTGGTTTTTCACGCCCTTCGCCCTGGTGGTCACGTATTCATCGCCAGCAATGCGTTCTTGTCGCAATTGGTCTTTGGTGCGTTGATCGAAAGTGGCCTTGAGTTTCGGACAGAGCTGATACGGTTGGTTCGGACGCTGAGAGGCGGGGATCGACCAAAGAACGCTGAAGAAGATTTCCCTGATGTGTGTTCTCTTCCAAGGGGTTGCTACGAACCCTGGGGCATTCTGCGAAAGCCGCTTGCCCAGGGCGCCAGGGTGAGTGATTGCCTACGTCGCTTCGATACTGGCGGCGTGCGACGGCGGCGGGATGGCGGTCCTTTTGAGGACGTGATTTCTAGTGAACGCACGCCGCAGCGGGAGCGCGATATCGCCGACCATCCAAGTTTGAAGCCGCAATCCTTCCTACGGCAGATCGTACACTCAGCATTGCCCTTGGGCCGGGGTATTGTTTGTGACCCGTTCAGCGGATCAGGCTCGACAGTCGCCGCCTGTGAGGCGATGGGATTGCGCTGTATAGGAGTGGAGCGACACATCGGCTATTTCGAAATGAGCAGGGTCGCCACACCGAAATTGGCTGGAATTGAAGCGCCCTCGAACGGCAGAGATCAGCTTGTCTTTGAACTTGGATGAGCCTGTTCACCTCGACCGCGCCAACTTGTCCACCGCCGCATGATCCAGCCGTAGATCCGCTTCCTTGTAGATCCAGTTTCCCATCATTTTTTCAAGGCCAGAATCCCTTACACTCGCCGTTATTGTGCGGCGGCTTGTGTCCGAACGGCCTGCAAACAGCCAGTCCCGCTTCTTCAGTTCGGCTCCGACCACCATGCGGTAGCGAAATGGCTTCGGCGCGATGCCCTCGCGCACGTCCACGGGACGATTGCTATCAAACACGAAGACCATGAGCCAAGTATCTTCAGGATTGTGACCCTGCCAGCTCTTCAGGTACCGGGAACCTTTGATCTCGACTCCTTCGCTTCCGTGTTGACACATGTCGTTTTCGAATCGCTTGGCAGGGATCAGGTCAGGATGTCCGTTGTGATAGCGGTTCTTCACCAACGTCGAGCAGTGCTTAGGGATTGTTGAACTCATGAACTCCCCAACGATGCTACTGAAATTCGCTGGCATGAGCATAGACTCGAGGCGGGGAAGCGATTGGGAATTCATCTGCCGATTTATGAATCCCAAGAACCTCAGATACTCTTCCATGGCTGCCTTAACGTGCTGCCACCTGCAGCCGTGCGGAAGCGTTGCGCTCTGATTGAATCCGTCGGGGTCAAGTGGAGTTGGTGTACAGACAAGTGCTTCCGGATCTGACGGAATCGGCATTTTCTCCCTGTCGGTAATCGTATCAATTGTAACGTCAATGGAGCGTGGCGTTGCATTTCGAGGCTGGGAGTTCATCCAAGGTCGTTGCACGGTCCGTGACGCACCATGACCTCACCCGTGCCGAATGCGCACAGGCCGTGGAAACACTGGCGGAAGCCGTGGCCCGAGTCGCGATAAACTGAAGGTTTCGTATATTCACCCTGTCAGAAGGCTAGGCATACATGTTGAAACCGCTAGGGAAGTTGCGCGGCGCAGGATTGGTATGGTTCTTTGGCGCCGCCGTCTTCGCGCAAGATTATTCGATCTCGACCGTCGCCGGCGGAGCGCCACCCACCACGCCCGCGGCGGCCGCCAGCACCGCTATTGGAACGGTGAAACGCGTGACGACGGACGCGAGCGGCAATGTGTATTTCAGCAGCGGTAACGCTGTTTTCAAGATTTCTTCGAGTGGGACGCTGACGCTGGTGGCGGGCAATTCGCGGCCGGGCTTTTCCGGCGACGGCGGGCCGGCGGCCGCGGCCCAGCTCAACACTCCGCAGGGCCTGGCGGTCGATTCACAGGGGAATCTCTACATTGCCGACCAGGTGAACAACCGCGTGCGGGTGGTGACGCCGCAAGGCGTCATCAATACATTCGCCGGCAACGGCCAAGTGGGCAAGCCGCGGTTTCTGGGCGATGCCGGCCTAGCCACTGCGGCGAACCTGAACCTGCCCGGCGGCGTGGCGGTGGATCACTCGGGAAATGTTTACATCGCCGATACCGGCGACAACTCGATCCGCAAGGTTGGCACCAACGGCATCATCAATACCATAGCGGGCAACGGTTTTGGCGGCCTCGGCGGCGATACCTTGCCGGCAACGGGTTCGGTCCTGCTCCAACCGGAAGACGTTTTCGTGGATAGCTCCAACAACGTATACATCGCCGATACCGGTAACGCCGCCATCCGCGAGATCACCGCCAGCACCGGCATCATCAATTTCATCGCCGGAGCCTGCAACATTACCAGCACCAGCACCGACACCAACACCGGCGAGACTTGTGCCATCGGCTATGCGGGCGACGGAGGTCTGGCGAACGCAGGCGGCCTGGTCGAGCCGTTCGCGGTAGCCGTGGATTCGTCGGGGAATGTATACATCGCGGAGCCGACCGATGGCCGCATCCGCGAGATCAGCACGATCAAGGCTAACATCGACATCAACACGATTGTGGGCAACGGCACGTTGGGCTTCAGCGGAGACGGCGCCGCCGCGACCGCAGCCGAGCTCAACCGTCCGACCGGCGTGGCGGTCGACGGGTCGGGTCATATCTACATCGCCGATTCGCTGAACAACCGCATCCGCGTGGCCCAAGCGGGCGGCAACATCGGCACCTTCGCCGGCAACGGCGGCTACAGCTACTCCGGCGATGGCGGCCCGGCCACCAGCGCGCAGATGAACTCGCCGCACGCCGTCGCCGCGGACCGCGCCGGCAACTATTACATCGCCGACTCCGGCAATAACGTGGTGCGCAAGGTGAGCGCGGGCGGCACCATCACGACTTTCGCGGGCAACGGAACAGCGGGATTCGGCGGCGATGCCGGCGCGGCCACCGGCGCGCAGCTCAACGGCCCGCAAGGCGTGGCGGTGGATAGCGCCGGCAACGTTTATATATCCGACACGGGCAATTCGCGGGTGCGCGAAGTGTCCGGCGCCACCATCGACACCGTCGCCGGTGGCGGAACTCCGGGCTACGCGGGCGATGGCGGCGCGGCCGCCAGCGCGAGCCTGTACTCGCCAGTGGGGCTAGCGATCGATGCGAAAGGCAACTTGTACATCGCCGACACCAACAATAGCGCGGTACGCAAGGTCACTAACGGAACGATATCGACCGTCGCCGGCAATGGGCTGCAGGGCTACGCGGGCGATGGCGGCCCGGCGCTGAGCGCTCAGTTGAACGATCCGCAAGGAGTGGCCGTGGATGCCGCCGGCAATCTTTACATCACGGACACGCTGAACTATCGGGTCCGCATGGTATCGCCGGCCGGCAACATCGCCACGATTGCCGGCAACGGCATGGCGGGCTATTCGGGCGATGGCGGCGCAGCCAGCCAGGCGCAACTGAGTTACCCGGCCGGGATTGCGGTGGACAGCGGGGGTGACGTATTCTTCGCGGACGCCGGCGCCAGCGTGCGCAAGGTTTACGGGAACGGGACGATTGCGACCATCGCCGGCAACGGCTCGATCGGCTACACCGGCGACGGGGGCCCGGCGACCAGCGCGTCGCTCAACGGGCCAACCGGAATCGCCGTGGATTCCAATGGCGACGTGTACATTGCCGATTCCGGCAACAACGCGGTTCGCCTGCTGTACTTGCAGTTTTCCGCCGTCACCAACGCCGCCAGCAACTTGATTGGCGCCATCGCGCCGGGCGAGGTGGTCGTGCTCTACGGCTCCGGCCTGGGGCCGGCCAGCCTCGCGACCTACCAACTGGAGAACGGCGACGTCCCCCCAAGCGTTGCCGGGTCGAGCGTCTACTTCAACGGTTCCGCGGGACCGGTGCTCTATGCATCGTCCACGCAGGTGGCTGCCATCGTGCCTTTCGAACTTACCGGTGCGAGCGCGCAGGTCTATGTCTCATACCAGGGACTGACTTCCGCGCCGATCACCGTTTCGGTGGCGCCAGCCGCGCCCGCATTGTTTACGGCTAACAACTCCGGCACGGGGCAGGCGGCTGCCGTCAATCAGAGCGGATCTTACAACAACGCCGCCAATCCCGCCAACTCGGGCCAGTACGTATCGCTGTACGCCACCGGTTTCGGCCAGACCGACCCGCCCGGCCAGGATGGCGCGTTTACGTTAGTGCCGCCCGCGGGAGTGCTCCCGCTGCCGGTGCTGCAGCCGGTCACGGTTACCATCGGCGGCAAGCCTGCCAACACCAACTACGCCGGCGGTGCGCCGGGCATCGTGCAAGGGGTGATGCAGATCAACGCGCAAGTCCCCAGCGGCCTGCCAGCCGGCAACGCCGCGGTAGTGGTGACGGTGGGCACCATACCATCGCAGGCCGGCGTCACGGTGGCGGTTTCCGGCCAGTAAGCCGCGGATACAGTAGCGCCGGCGGTCTTGCCGCCGGTGTCTTGTGTCTCGCACGCGCTTGACCAGGGGCACTCTTCGGAACACGCCGCCAGACCGGTTCTGACCGGGTAATCCTCAAGGTACGCGACCGGAGAAAGAAAAAACACCAGCGGCAAGACCGCCGGTGCTACGGCTACGGCAACCCATTTGTGCGATATAGTGTCGGGAATGGCCACCAGCCCTCCGCCAATCCGTTCCTGGACAGCAGAAATTCTTCAGCCCCTGCGAACCCAGGGTGATCCGCTTGCGGATGCCGTCATCGCGGAGTTGTTCGCGGACGGCGGAATCGCCGCGATGAACTCCCTGATGCAGTCTTTTGTCGCAAACGAGCATCCAGTTCCCGCCGGTTTGCCGGTCCCCGTCCAGCGTTACTTTGAGCAGGCGACCGTGCTGCCCCCATGGGCGGATTCGGCGCGGATAGCGGCCGGTGAAGACCTGTTCTGGAGGTTTGGCCCGCAGGTGGTTCTGACGCTGATCTGCTACTCGCTCCCGTTCTGTTATCTGGGCCGGAACGGAGTTCCGGTTCTGGCTCTCACCAACCGGCTTTCGAGCAATCCGACGCGGCGCATTGTGGAAACTGCGCAAATGGTGGTCGATGTCATGCAAAAAGGCGGCCTGACTGCCGATGGAGGGCGGGGACGCCTGACGATTCAGAAAGTCCGCCTGATGCACGCGACGATTCGCAGACTCGCGCCAACCGCGCCCACGTGGAAAAACGACTTCGGACTGCCTGTGAACCAGGAAGATCTGGTAGGGACGATGCTGGCGTTCTCGTGGATAGCCGTGGATGGCCTTGAGAAGATTGGCGTCGAGTTGACCGACGACGATCGCGAGGCCTACGTCCATTGCTGGAACGTCGTGGGGCATCTTCTCGGCATCCGTGACGACCTGCTGCCGATCAGCGCAGCCGAGGCGAAAGCCCTCGCCATGGCGATCGCGGCACATCAGTTCGGCCCGACAACAGATGGCCAGAATCTGACCAGTGCGTTGATTGGTATGCTCGTCAAGATGCTCCCGGGCGATGTATTCGACCCCGTGCCGAGGCTGATGATCCGATATTTCCTGGGCCAACAATGGGCGCAATGGCTGGGAGTGGAAGACGGCTTTCTTGCGGATCTGGCGGCCGCGCCGCTGCGGCTCGGCGAACTCACCTTTAGCGGCGCGATCGAGGATTCAAAAACCATGTCCGCGATAGCCGAGAAAGCCGGTCAGGCCGTGATCGATTCCATCGTGTACGTTGCGCGCGGCGGAAACCGGCCAAGCTTCGCTATACCTCTCGAATTGCGGCAACAATGGGGCGTGAACTGGACATCATGAAGACCCGCTCCTGGTCACTATTGGTGGTGGCCCGGTGAGGCTTATGGGACCGGTTTCTGCGGCGTCACTGCAGCGTGTACACGACGCGAGTGGGGGACGTGCGCTCGACAGTCAGCGCGGTGTTGCCGATTTTGATGGGCTCGACGGGCGCGGCGGGGAGCGGGGTGTCCTGTTCGATGGTCAATGTGGCGCCGGCCATGCGCGCGGTGCGGCGCCAGCCAGGGCCGGTGAACTCCAGGCCGTCCTCTAGCGCCCGTACTGCGACGGAGCCTTGCGCGGCGTACGCACCGGCTTCAGGCAAGAAATTCGCGTTGCCTTGTTTGGCGGTGAACTCCATCCAGCGGCCACCGTCTTCGGCCGAGAACACGGCGCGCGCCCGCTCGGTTTCGAGAATCCATTCGGCGGCGCCGCCGCCATCGAGATCCGCGCTCCATACAGCGGTGCGGCCCCGCGGCAGCAGCAGGACTCGCATCGGCAGATCGGCCTCGCCGGCGCCGGTCACCCGCAGATGCCAGTCGCGCAGCCCGGCCATCCCCTCGGCCGCGAACACGCGCATACTGACACGGCGCTCGGCGGCCGCGCCGATGCTGATCTCGGTTTTGGCGGGAAGGAATTCCAAGCCGTCGCCATCGGCCTCCAACCGGTAGGTCTGGATGCCTGGCCAGTTGTTGCGGATTGAAATCTCCAGGTCGCTGCCGGTTTTGGCGTCGATGGGCGCGATGGGTGGATCGGGCGTCAATTCGGCGTGCTGGCCGAAATGCAGTTGGATCGCCTCCATCAGGCGAATGGAAAACGGGCGGAACAATTGCAGCCGCGCGCGGCCCATCAGGGTGCCGTCGGCTTCGAGCGCGAGGGTCGCAAAGTCGCCGTGCAACGCGTCGGCGGGAACGTCGACCTGATATTCGATCTCGTCTGGCGATTTCGCCTTGGGGGTTGCCGCGAAGCCTTCCGGTAGCCGCAGGCGGGAGCGGGCAGCAACCTTGGCCGAGGAATAATTGGTCGAAATCGCGTTCTTCTGGCCAATGATGAGGCGGCGGGCGTCGGTGAAGAAGGCCGCGGTCTCCGCCACTTCGATCGCGATGCCGATGCGCACGCGGTGGCCGGGCGCGTCGGAACCGGGAATCGGCAGGCGCGCGCGCAGGGCATGGTCGTCCCAGTCATAATCCATTGGCGAGCCGGCCGCCAGCAGCGGGCCGACCGGCTTGCGCTCCAGTTGCAGCACGGCTTCGCCATCTTCGGGCGCGAAGAATTCCATGGCCAGAATGCCGTTCTCATATTCGATGGAGAGCAACTCGGCGGTTGCGTAGACCAGCCGCTCAGCGGCGGAAAAGTTGGAGCATTCGCGGCAGAGCCCGTCGGGCGCGAGGGAAACGCTCAGCGGCAGCCACGCCGATTCACCAGCGGGCACCGCGGCGGGAATCGTGATGGTGCGCTTGGAAGCCGGTTCGAAGACGCGCAACTCGTCGCGGAACGGTTGGCTGGAGCGGTTGACGATGCTGACGGCCGACGCCCCCGGCGAAACCAACTCGATGGCGGTGACGCCTGCGGGCAGCCTGCCGGACGGAGGCTGCGGCGCGGCCGCCACTTGCAGAGCGGGGATGGTGGCGCCCCAATGGCGCAACAGCGCAGCTTGGCGCAGCAGCGCCGCTGCGGCGGCACGCTCATCGCCGCTCAACCCGACCGCGCCCTCCACCAGCACCGCTCCGCTGTCACTTTTCCAACCGGCTGGGTAAAGCCGATCTTCCACGCCGGTCCACAGCACGCTCTTGCCGGTGGCGAGGGCCTGCCGGCTGAGTGCCAGCGCGGCCGGATCGCCGGCGGAGATGCGCACGGCGACGGACGGGGCGGCGGCATCGATCTCGAGTGCGGCGCCTTCCACCCAAGCCACCGGACCGCCGTGGCTGGCGGTCTGCGTCGCCAAAATGTCGCTGAGCTGCTTCAACCAGGCGCGCATGGCGGCGGAGTCGGCGCCATTCGGAACTCCCAGATTCCGCCATCCATCGACCGGCTCTGCACTGCGCACCCAGGCGTTGAGGCCCAACCGCCGCAGGATTCGGATTAAGCCGAGCAGATCGCGCCGCGGGCTGGTGCGGCCGCTGAAATCGAAATCGCCGGGCGCGAGCTGGTGCCAGTTCCAGGGGAT
>Ga0187875_10001693_pt1 | contig 16908 bp, 19 predicted proteins | sample June2016WEW_17_1_2_FD_132978 | JGI IMG/M metagenome (GOLD analysis project Ga0187875, IMG submission 132978) | Peatland microbial communities from SPRUCE experiment site at the Marcell Experimental Forest, Minnesota, USA - June2016WEW_17_10 | ecosystem: Environmental > Terrestrial > Soil >... | reverse complement strand
TGACCGTCATCCTAATCACGGTTGCCTTCCAAAACAATATGCCATCAAAATGTTTTATTACTTTATTGAATACCATCGCGCAAAACTGAACACTCTGGCTTCAATCCTCAGCCCCTGTGTCGCCGTTTACGCCTTCTCATTACTCATTTTTGCGACGGAAAGTAACTAAGGTCGTCTTTCCAGCTCCGGGATCACCTTCAATCAAGAGGCGGCCACGAGGCAAGCCGCGGTTGAGGATGTTGTCCAGGCCTGCACATCTTGTACGGACCCGCGGATCGGAGCGAGTTAGTGCTGGTCACTCGTCGTTGGGCATTCGATTTGTCGATAATGCTCGTCAACTTTTCTCCTGGAAAAGTGGGTAAGCCTTGGGAATTCCTCCTGCCAAAGAATGCTAAACGCGTAAGATGGCGTAGGGGAAATACGGCTGGGTGTCGGTTGCATTGTCGAGGGGGCTGCGGGGTTCACCGTAGAGAGCCGAAGCGGCTCATAAACCATGCCCTGGCGTTTGAATTGCCTCACCGGAGTTGAGAAGCCAGAAGATGAATGTCAGAACAATCCGAGTGATCCTGCCGCCGCATCTGCGAACTTTAGCTCGCGTGGGCGCCGAAGTGCAGTTGGGTGTCGATGGTCCAGTTACGCAGCGCTCCGTGCTCGACGCACTCGAGAAGGCCTATCCGATGCTTCGAGGCACGATCCGCGATCACGTCAGCCAGGAGCGCCGTCCTTTTTTACGATTCTTCGCGTGCGAAGAAGATCTTTCTCACGAGTCTGCGGACGCCCCGCTGCCAGACGCGATCTCCTCCGGGATTGAGCCCTTGATCATCATGGGGGCGATCGCCGGCGGCTAACTTACACGCTTACGATTTGCCCGTGGAGCCGGCCTTCGCTATAGTTTCACTAGCCGTGTTTGGAGACTTCACCGTTACCGACCGCTGGACGAAGAAGCAAGTCCATTGCATCTATCAAGCATTGATCGTCGCGATCGCGACCCGCCATGCCGATGCCGTGGACATAAAGTTTCTGGTGGATGGAAAAACAGTTTGGGTCGCACTGCCGCATCCGGCGTGGGTGGAGTATAAGAAGCGCACTGGAAAATCGATTACGGATTCGCTGGCGGTGGAAATCGCCGGGCACTATTTACAAACCGCGCTCCAGTCCGGCGAGGGCTTGGGGTGCGAGATGTATTCGCTCACGATCGAGGAGACCCTGACTCATCTGGACGCAGTGGTTTCCGCGATGCAGGAACCGGCCTCGGTTCCAGAATAGTTGACTTCGAACCTTTGCCGGCCCTCTCCGCAGGCTTGCACCCTACACGGATTTCGAGACTCCGCCGGAAGTAAAAGCTGCCGGAACGAAGTAAAGACAAAACCTCTGTCACGATTAGCGATGAATGACGCGTACGCTCTCGTATGTGGCGGACAATGGTATCTGCTGCTCCGAGCTTCCACTGGTAGCTGAAACCGTGGCAGAGCAAGGTTCCAATTCTGACGCCACTGGGAGCAGTGATTTTGAGGAGGCTGCTGCCCGAACCGGGGGCGGACAACGTGACCGGTGGGAAAGTAGCCGAGAGACCTCCGGGCAATCCAGCCACGGAAAAGGCGACTCTAGCGTTGAAACCGCCGCTTACCGAGACCATCAGGCAACGCTGTGATGGTTTCCAGAGACGACCGTGAGCGACCTTGCCGGTGCCGCAAACAGTCGCGGCATCGCTCTGACGTACAAGAAGGGATGCGCCGATCGAGCCCAGTCCGGTGACCTGGTCGTATCCCACGACGGCGGCAAAACCCTTTTGTCCCGGAACACTATTGCTCCCGCCTGGTTGTGTCATAAAATACAAGGCGCTCCTCCCGCCCTCGGTGGGGCAGCCAGAGAGTAAAACACCGTGTTGGCTTTGCCCTGCCGGGCCGATCTTTCTTGCTCAACAAAAGCCATCGCGCCGGCCAAGGCCTGCTCAGAAGCTGAGGGTCCCACCGACGACGTAGAGGCCGCCCTTTTTTGGTAGGTAAGATAGCCATCGTGTCCAGCAGCACCGAGTGAAACGTCAGGCACATCGCGCTTACGATCGGCAGGAACGGCTGTGCCGGTCTGCCAAAAATTGACGGGAGTACCATGCCGCCGAAGCCTATGGTGCAGCTTCGCGGTGTGCCACTCTTGCCGATGAAACGCCGAAGCCCCACCGTCCTGGAGGTCGAATGCTTCAGGTCTTCCCCACGCTCACACGTGTCCGCGCGCCTTCGTTTCCGGTCCTGGCCACCTTCTTGCTGTTGCTTGCTCAAGGCATTCACGCCAACGCGCAAACTCAGTCCGAAGCGCTGTTCACTCCGTCTCGGTTCACGGAACCTCGAGACCGCATCACGAATTTTGTCGACGATGAGAAAGGAGTCACGCTTCGCGGGAACCGCCATGCTTCGGCGATCGCGCGGTGCGCTGCCGGCAATGTCGCCCCCGGCTATCCTATGCAGCACATCCTGCTGACCTTGCTTCCCGGCGCCGGGCAACAGGATGCGCTCCATGAGTTGGTGAACGCGCTGCCCAACCCTGAATCCCCTTCCTATCATCAGTGGCTTACTCCGGAACCATACGGCGAGCACTTAATCGTGTGTGCGTGGGCGGCACGGAGTTCAAAGATATCAATTCATCGCTCTACTGGTCCTCCACCAACGCCTCGGGCACGCAGTCATCCGCCCTGAGCTACATTCCGGAAGCTGCCTGGAATGGGAGCGGCTCTGGGTCCGGCCCGTGAGCGAGCGGCGACGGAGCAAGCATCTGGGAATCTACAGATCTTTATTTTTATTTCTAATTCTTAATCTTTATCGCTGAAGACTTCCGCCGTGAAGGCTTGAAGGGATGCGCCTTTCTGCCACGCATCGAGAGGCAGTCCAGCTTTGCTGCAGGTTTGTTCTAGAAAGGTTGTGCGGTCCCACTTGCGCTCCACGGGGACTTGCGGCAGCAGAAGCCCACGGCGACCGTGCTGGCTGATGAGCAAACCGTGGCGACTGACTTCGATGGCCTCTGGGAGAATTGGCTGCGGAGACGAGAGAATGCTCAGCTCGATATTCAGGTGAGGAGCTTCTTCTTCAGTGACCGGTGCAAAGCGGTTGTCATCAAAGGCGGCAGCCCGCGCGCATTCCGCGACGGCACGGTAAACAGAGGACGTGGGTAGCACGTAGCCGACACATCCGCGCAACTGGCCCGCAAGATACAGCGAAGCGAAAGCGCCACGAGGTTCTGCAAGATGAGGAGTCGGAGGCTCAAGGGAAATCTCACGCGCATGCAATGCAGAAAAAATGGAATCATGTGCCAGGCAAAGGAGAAGCGAGCGTTCTGCTGGTGAAAACTCGGGGTCGGAAAAATGCGATTGAGAAAATTCGGATGGAGCAGCTGCCGAGGGAGACAAGGCCGACGACGAATTAGGTGGAAGGGGCGACATCGGCATCGGCCGCTCGGGGCGCTGGTTGCGATTTGCGGCGGCGGCTAAGAATGAAGGCGCGCCGGCGCCGCTTGGAAACCTGACGGTCAATCTTCGACCAGAACGCGGCGAAGTAATCAATCGCCGAGATCAGTGAAACACAGACTACGAACCAAATTGCAGCGTAGGCGATCCAGTGCACGGGAAATATGAAATTGCCGTATACCGGCCACTGTTTCCATCGGTGATCCAAGATGACCGCAACGACGGAAACGATCTGCACAACCATTTTGAATTTTCCCAGTTCGCTTGCCTCGATCGTGAAACCTCCAGATGCGGCGATCGAGCGCAGGCCGCTCACCAGAAACTCGCGGCCGATGATAATGACGGCAATCCACGCGGGAACCAGACTGGGATTGAACTGGACGAGGGTCACGAAGGCGGCGGCGATAAGAAGTTTGTCGGCCATGGGATCGAGCAAGATACCCATGGTCGTAATCTGGCCGCGCTTGCGGGCGAGATATCCGTCGATGCCGTCAGTCATGGAGGCGGCGATAAAGATTGCCGAAGCGAGCAGTTCCTTGTCGCCGTGCTCGCTGCTAAAGTGGCTGGAAGACAGGATCCAGATCAGCAGAGGGATGCTGCAAATGCGGATCAGCGTGATGGAATTAGGCAGGTTCACCGCGCCTCGAAGGTTTCCGGAAATTCCAGCGGAAACAATTTGATTATCCTCCACGATAGGAGGGAACGCAATCGGGAGAATCAGCCGTTTGGGCCAGATTTTTCGGGTGCTTCAGGTTGAATCCACCAATAAGACTTATTTCGGCGCGGGCGTCATCGCACCGGACTTCGGCTGCTTGGCGATGATTTGGTCCTTGATCTTGTCATAGGTGGCTTGAGGAATGATCTTCTCGTGTACAAGGTCCAGCTTGGTATGGTACGGGCGTCCGGCAATGATTTTCTGCGAGTAGGCGTCGCCGATGCCGGGCAGAGCCTTGAGTTGATCAGCGGTTGCGGTGTTGATGTCGAGCTTGTCACCGGCAGCGGCCTTCGCCATCTGAGCCGGCGTCGCCATGGCCTCAGGTTTTGAGCCGGGTTCGGGGTCCTGCGCTGCACCGAGGACGCTCATCAACGTGACTGAGAACAGCAAAGCTAGAATGCGTGCGGTCAGACTTCTGCGGACCGATTTCATAAACCCTCCAAAGCCTCAATGCTCCTTAGGCGTAAATTCCGCGCTGGCGAATGGTATAAGCCACGCGGTCGATGGCCAGCATATAGGCTGCGATGCGATTGTTGACGCGGTGAGTCTCGGCATAACGGACCACGTCTCCGAAAGACGAGACCATAATCTCTTCCAGTTGCTCGTTGACCACGGACTCTTTCCAGAAATAGCCCTGCCGGTCCTGAACCCACTCGAAGTAGGAGGTGGTGACGCCACCGGCATTGGCGAGAATATCCGGGATGACAAAGACGCCCTTGTCAGTCAGGACATCATCGGCGGCGGAAGTGGTGGGACCATTGGCGCCTTCCGCCAGGATGCGGCATTTGACGCGATCGACGTTGCGCGAGGTGATGACGTTTTCAGTTGCAGCGGGGATGAGGATTTCGCAATCCGTAGTGAGAAGCTCGGCGGGATCGGATGCTTCTGCGCCTGGGAAGCCATGCACCGTGCCGTTTTTCTGGCGAAACTCGACCAGTGCGTTCAGGTCGATCCCGTTCTTGTTGTAAAGGCCGCCACCCACTTCGGCGATGCCCACAATTTTGTATCCGCCCTGGTGCATGAGTTGGGCGGCATTCGAGCCGACGTTGCCGAAGCCTTGCACGACCACGCGGCTGCTGGCGCGCGACAGGCCTAACTTCTTGATCGCCTCGTCGCATACCACCATCACGCCGCGGCCGGTCGCCTCGCGCCGCCCGCGGGAGCCCCCGATGTTGATGGGCTTTCCGGTGACGCAGGCGGTGACCGTCTGCCGCATGTGCATGGAGTAGGTGTCCATCATCCATGCCATGATCTGTTCGTTGGTATTGACATCGGGCGCTGGGACATCCTTTTCGGGGCCGATGAACTCGATGAGTTCAGAGGTATAGCGGCGCGTCATACGCTCGATCTCGCCCATGGACATTTTGTGGGGATCGCAGATAACGCCGCCTTTCGCGCCGCCAAAGGGAATGTTGACTACAGCGCACTTCCAGGTCATCCAGCTGGCAAGAGCCCGAACTTCATCGAGTGTCACATCGGGGGCGTAGCGGATGCCACCTTTGCCGGGGCCGCGGGCAATCGAATGCTGCACGCGAAAACCGGTGAAGACCTCAAGGTGACCGTCATCCATCTGCACGGGGATGTAGACGGTAAGTTCGCGGTTGGGATACCGCAGAACTCTCCAAAGGCCGTCGTCGAGATTCAGCTTCTGCGCAGCCAGGTCAAAGCGCGCCCGCTGCGACTCCCACGGATTGCTTTCCTTATCGACGTGCGGCGGGGTCGTCATCGTGCTCATAAAGTTGGTCTCCGAGATAAGCGCGTTCGTAGATCTCCAAAGTTAGATGTCAGCCGACGCCCCGACAACCTCTCGGAATAAGCAGGCAAACGTTCAGAGTATATGAGCGGGGACCGTCGGGAAGCAAGGTCGGGAGCGGGTGTCGGGAGCGGGATGTTGCCGTCGCGGAGACCTATCCTGTAGCCAATCCGGAATCCCCAGGTCTTCCCCGACAGGTCGGAGGACTATGCGGGACTGGCGACCATCATACGATTGGGCGCGCAGTCGATTGACTTGGTTCGACGATCCGGACGTCGTTCACTGGCCATACTCCAGAGATGCACGGCGGCATAGGCACGCCAGGGCCGCCAGTTTTCGGCGCGCCGCTCAAGGTCGCACGTGCTATTCAAACCTAACGCGCGTAGCAGACCGAGATCACTCGAAGGAAAGGCGTCGGGCTCACCCAAAGCACGCATGGCAACATACTGTGCGGTCCACGTGCCGATGCCGGGAATTTCGCAAAGACGGCCGAGGAAGTCGGCCGAATCTGCGACAGACTCGAAATTGATTCGCCCATCACAAACCGCTCGCGCGAGAGTGCGTATCGTTGTGGCTCGTGTCCCAGTCAACCCGATGCCCGCGAAGTTGGCATCGGCAAGGGTCTCAGGGGTGGGAAATAAATGAGTAAGTCCGGGGAGCCCAGAAAATGGCTCGCCCAAAGTTTTCACCAGACGGCCCGCCAGCGTGGTCGCGCCTTTGACGCTAACCTGTTGCCCAAGAATCGCACGAACGGCCAGCTCAAAGCCATTCCAACAGCCCGGCACTCTCAGCCCCGGATCAGCCTCAATCCGCGCGGCCAGGAGTGGGTCGGTTCTTAGACTTTGCACGATCGCAGCCCAATCCGCATTCAGATCGAACATGGCGCGAATTCGCTCCGTGATGAAAAAGAGCGAGCGTGGATCGCCGAACTGCACTCGGGCAATGAGCGCATGGTTCACCTCATCGAGCGAGACTGCAAAATATCCATGATTGCCGTTCCACGAGATGGAGCGGCGATAACAGCCGAGTTCCACGACTTCGACGCCGGCGGTGGCGCGAGGCGCCAGGAACGCCAACATACCCTTCCAGTCATACGGTGGACGAAAGCGGAGACGGAATAGATACTGATTTTCGGGCTGGCTTTGCCTCTGCCGCGCGAGGCGACGTATCTGTGTCGGGGTCCGATGATAGACCTTGCGAATGCCGGCGTTGAAACGACGCACGCATCCGAAGCCGGAGGCGAGAGCAATCTGAGTCATCGGCAAGCGGGTCTCGTCGATAAGCTTCTTGGCGAAATGCAGGCGTCGGGTGTGCGCCACTGCTGTCGGAGTTGCACCGAGATGCTTGAGAAATAATCGGCGGAGGTGGCGCGAGCCAACGCCAAGACGCGCCGCCAGCATCTCGACCCCGCCGTCTTCCAAACCACTTTCGCCGATCAGCCGCAACGCTCGCGAGACCGTATTGGAAGTTCCCAACCACGCCGGAGTTCCAGGCGAGCACTCGGGGCGGCAGCGCAGGCATGGGCGGAACCCGGCTTCGGCGGCGGCCGCGGCCGTGGCAAAGTAACGAACATTTTTTTCCTTGGCCGTCGGGGCCGGACAAATCGAGCGGCAGTAAACACCGCTGCCCACGACGCCGATGAAAAACTTGCCGTCAAAGCGCGGATCGCGCGACAGCCGGGCTCGCGAACATATCTGCCAATCGAGGGTCATCGCTTGCGAATCGAGTTCGAACTCATCATATCTTTTCGGCTGGCATGACATGGACGTTTTCGGACTGTGTTCTCTTAGCGTAGACGGAAACGAGATTCCCAGGACGGCCGCGGTGGGAACAAAGTCCGAAAACGTCCAACTCGCAGCGATCGAAGTCCGCGAACGTCCAACTTCGCCCCTCTCATCCATCTATGGTGCCTGAAACGGGCGCGCCGAAGGGCCAGCCCCAGTCTCTTTCTGAAAGGAGCTCAAACTGAAAGCTTCTGCGCCGGCGGGGCGTTGACCTGACAAGAAATCGAACTGAGCGCTCAACAAGAAAGAGGCAGGGAAAAATCCTGCCCGGCAAACTTTTTATCGAAACCTCACATGGCTGACCGTCTTCGTCACTGCGTAGTATGTCCGGAGTGCAGCACCCGTTATTTGATTGGGTTCAGTCCCTACCTCAATGGTTCGTACCTTGTGTCTTTTGTGACGGAGTCTTCCGAGGAATACAAGTTGCTCTGCGCCTGCCACCGGCCGCCGGTTTGCCGTCGATGGAACTGGCGCGAATTGAAGGTCTACGTCGTTTCCAATGGAGCGTACGCTCGCGGCTACGGTTCGCCGAAGGAGGTGTGGCTCTTCAGGCAACGCACCGATCAGGATCCGGGCTTTTTGAATGCGAATCTCCTTGAGAGGGAAGGTAACAGGGATCGATGAACTTTGTTGCGCTGACGACGGCGAGAGTCCTTTAGAGCTTGATCTCCATTCCTTCCGCAGCCGCGCGCACTTTCGGGTAGTAGTTGCGAGCTTCGTGCACCACCTTGTCGATTACGGCGTCGGTGTGATCGGGGTCGTGATGAAAGAGCACCAGCTCTTTGGCGCCGCTCTCCATCACCACGTTGACGGCTTCGCGCCAGTGGCTGTGCCCCCAGCCGCGGCGGTGCGCTTCGTATTCCTCCGGGAGATATTGCGCGTCGTAGATCAGCACATCGGCGCCTTCGGCGAGTTTGCGGACCGCTTTGTCGAAGGAGGCGTCCCCCGGTTCGTTGTCGGTCGCGTAGACGAGCACTCCATCTTTCGTTTCGAGACGGAAGCCCATGCATCCCTGGGGATGGTTGAGCCAGGCGGTCTGCAGCTGGATGCCTTCGTCCAAGGTGATGCGCCCGCTCTCGATGTCGTAGAAGTCGCGCTGAGCCCTCATCTGGTCGATATCCACGGGAAAGTACGGAGCAGCCATCTGGTCGGCCAGGACCTGCTTGAGGCTGCGCGTGCGGCGGGAACATTGAAAGAGGAACCGGCTTTCCGAGTTTGCATACAAGGGGCGAAAAAACGGCATGCCCTGGATGTGGTCCCAATGAAAGTGTGAAACGAAAACGTGGGCGGAGAAAGGCTTATTGCCGAATTCGGTTTGCAATTGCTGGCCCAGCACGCGGAATCCTGTGCCGCAATCAAAAATGTAGATTTGGTCGCCGAGGCGTACTTCGACGCAGGAGGTGTTGCCTCCATAGCGCATATTCTCGGGTTGTGGGGTCGGCGTAGAACCGCGCACGCCCCAGAACTTGATCCGCATAGGCTCGTGACCGCACCCGGACCGGCTTCCTTGGTATCTTCGGACGATGGGCCACGCGCCGTCAATTGCGGGAATGGTTCGTGGCTGACTATTTGTCTTTCCGTTGACTGATCGGCTGGCCCCGTAGAGCCAATTCCGGAGTAGGGAGACCTGCACCGACACGCCTCCCCTATAATGAACCTCATCTTTTCCTATGCCATCTCCTGGGTTTAAGGAATTCTCTCGTCTGGCGCAGTCGGCGACTTTAGTGCCGGTGGTGAAATCGGTGAGCGCCGATCTGCTTACGCCGGTCTCCGCATTCCTGGCGATTGCAGAGAAGGAACCGTATGCGTTTCTATTGGAGTCGGTGGAGCGCGGTGAGCAGATTGGCCGCTACACGTTTCTAGGTGTTCGGCCTTACATGCGGCTCCGGGGGCGTGGTTCTGACATCGAAATTGAACGCGGACCTCGGCACGAGCGACGCGAAGGCAATGTGCTTCCGGTGGTGAAGGAACTGCTGGGCGAGCATCAGCCGGCCTGGGTTCCCGGTCTGCCGCCGTTCACCGCCGGAGCCGTGGGTTATTTTTCTTACGATGCAGTCCGACAACTGGAACAAATTGGCGAGCATGCCAAGGACGATTTGTCCCTGCCGGATTGCGAACTAATGTTTTTCAACCGGCTGCTGGCTTTTGATCACTTGCGGCATCAGATTCACATCGTGGCTGCAGCGGATGTTTCGCGAGAAAGTCCCCGGCGCGCGTATGACCGGGCGGTACGCGACATTGACGTGCTGGAAAAAAAATTGGCGGCGGGGTTACGGCCGGGGTTGTGGCGGAAATCGGGCAAGGGTAAACCTGGAAAACTCAAAATGAATGCGGGAACCACGCGGGCGAAATTTCTGCGCAGCGTGGAGCGCTGCAAGGAATACATCGCCGCCGGCGACATCTTCCAGGTGGTGCTTTCCCAGCGGCTTGATTTCACTCCCGGGGTTGAGTCCTTCGATCTTTACCGCGCGTTGCGACAAGTGAACCCTTCGCCTTACCTCTACTTTCTTCGCATCGGTGGGACGCAGATTCTGGGCTCCTCGCCCGAAATGCTGGTGCGGGTCACCGGACGCAAGTTGGAATACCGGCCCATCGCGGGGACGCATCCACGCGGGCGCGACGAGGCCGAAGACCTGCGCCTCGAACGGCAGATGCGAAACGACGAGAAGGAACGCGCCGAACACGTGATGCTGGTCGATCTCGGCCGCAACGATCTGGGGCGGGTGAGCGAGTATGGATCGGTCAAAGTGAAAGACTTGATGTACGTGGAACGCTACTCGCACGTGATGCACCTGGTCTCGGCGCTGGAAGGCACGCTGCGCAAGGATCTCGGCGCGATCGACGCCTTCGCCGCCTGCTTTCCCGCGGGTACTTTGAGCGGCGCGCCGAAAGTTCGCGCCATGCAGATCATCGAGGAGTTGGAACCCGTGCGCCGCGGCATCTATGGTGGATCGGTGCTCTACGCCGATTTTGCCGGGAACCTGGATTCCTGCATCGGCATTCGAACCATGCTCATGCAGGGCAAGCATGCTTACGTGCAGGCGGGTGCGGGAATTGTTGCGGACTCCGACGCAGCGAGTGAGTTTGAAGAATCGATGAATAAGGCGCAGGCGCTGTTAAGGGCCGTGCAGATGGCGAAGGGCAGTGGCCACTGATCGGTAACGCCTGCCTGCGGTTCGGCAGCGAGGCCAGAAGACCGTTGAGAATCCGGCTCACTTCGGCCGCGGCGCCGAGCAGATTCTCACTCTCGCGTTGTTCCCGATAGCCCCGTTCTCGTGCAATACGAATTTGCGTCTCGACTTCCAGTAAAGACCCTCGAGTTGCTAGGCATTGCATTTGTCTCACATAAGGTCGGAGAGAGCTGCCAGAAGGTGATGTTCGTCGCCAAGGCTCGGTGGATTTCCCAAAATGGAAGTGGTTAAGACAGGTTAGTTAGTTCAGAGCGATCACTGGTCACCGATCACTGAGTACTGGCCACTGCTAGAAAATTCCCCACCAACTTTTTCCCTGCATCCGTCAGCACACTCTCCGGATGGAATTGCACCCCTTCGACAGAACATTTCCTGTGACGCAGGCCCATGATGGTGCGGCTTCCATCTTTTTCTGTAGTCCAGGCGCTCACTTCCAGTTCTTCTGGCAAGTTTCTCTCCTCGACAATGAGCGAGTGATAGCGAGTGGCGGTCATGGGGCTTGGCAGGCCACGATAAATGGTCCTATTGTCGTGCAACACGGCGCTAGTCTTACCGTGCATCAGGTGAGGAGCCCTTACAACATGTCCGCCAAAAGCGGCGCCAATCGCTTGATGTCCCAGGCAGACGCCGAGAATCGGAACTCTGCCGGCGAAGTAGCGGATTAGACCGATACTGATGCCGGCTTCCTGCGGGGTGCATGGACCCGGAGAGATGACAATACGTTGCGGTTGCATCGCTTCGATCTCTTCGATCGTGACTTGGTCGTTGCGGCGAACCTCAACCTGAGCCCCGAGTTCCCCGAGATACTGGACAAGGTTATAGGTAAAAGAATCGTAGTTGTCGAGAACGAAGACCACTGGATAATCCGGCTTTTAGCTTACCACCGTGCGAGGATGGGTCGCATTCGCCATGACGAAAGCGAAGTCGGGACCGTCACCTGGGTTGGGCCTTGCCAGAACGGGCCACTAGCCTCCCCGACGGTGGTATTGACGCTACTTACCCTTGAACGTGATCATGCAGAGAAACATAGACGCCATTTCTAGTGCCTGGGAGTCATCATCATGGCAGAAACCTCGCAGGAAAAGAGGGCTGCACGACGCTTTGCGTTGCGGATTCCGGTATCCGTGGGTCGCGGGGAGAGCATTAGTAACAGCGAATCTGCTCAACTGCGAGACGTGAGCGCCCGGGGCATTTGCCTCTACCTCGATTCGCCCATAGAGCAGGGCTCGCCACTCAACTTCACCCTCACCCTGCCGCCCGAAATCACGTTGACGGAAAGCATTCGCGTGCAGTGTAAAGGTCGCGTCGTGCGGGTCGAAACTGTCGCCAATAATGGAAAGATGGCTGTGGCCGCGGTGATCGAAGAGTACGAATTTCTCAGCGACAGCTAGAGCCGGAATCTTGGCCGAGCGCTCCTTTTTTCTTTCGCCGCTGGATAGTATTAAGTGCTCCCGCTACTTTTCCCCTCCCGCTGCAAGTGGTAAGGTTCCTTGCAGAAGGGTTTGAGGGAAATTTCCTTGCTGCAAGGTCGGATGCAACTGCTGAATATCCTGCTGATGGCAACGGCGCTGCTTGGGGCGCATGCCCGGTCGCAGGCGCCTCCAACGAAGGCGGCTGTCCCAAAGGCTCGTTCTGCAAGTCCAGACACCGCGGTCGTGACCAGTGTACGCGTGGTTGAGGAGGGAGGAGTTCCGGCGCTTGAAATCCTCTCCACTCGTCCATCGGTTCCTGAGATTCAGCTGCTGAACCGCCCGCCGCGCTTGGTGATCGACTTACTCCACGCTCGTACGGAACTGCCGGAGGAAAAAATCCCGGTGGAGCAGAAAAATATTCTCGCCATTCGTGCGGATCAATATCAGGAAGACCCTCCCGTGGTTCGGATCGTCCTCGACCTCTTGGCGCCCTATACCTATACCTGGGACGAAGCGGGGAACCGGCTGATGGTTCGGCTGAGGCCGCCCGAAGATCCGAATGCAGCGGCCAGCAAGAAGACACCGTTCCATCCACCCGCGGTGCTAGCGATTGGAACGGCGGGCGCGCCGGCGGTAATTCCGATGGCCGCAGGTACCGGCAGCGCTGTAGTGGCAGATAGCAGCCTCGCCGCCGGATCCTCCCTGACCGCGGGCGCCGACACGACAATTTTGCACCTATCCAGAGGTGGAGAGGTGCGAGTCTGTCCGGGCACGACGGTCTCGGTGACACCTTCCAAGAGCGCGAAAGACTTGATGCTGGGAGTGAGTACGGGTGCGCTGGAGGCGCACTATACGTTGGGAGCCTCCGCCGATACCGTCCTGACTCCGGATTTCCGCATTCTGTTCACGGGACCGGGGGATTTCGACTTTGCCATCAGCGCCGATTCGCATGGCAATACCTGCGTGCGGGCGTTGGCAGGGAACACGTCGCCGGCGATTGTTTCGGAGTTGATGGGAAGCCGCATTTATCACGTGGAACCAAACGAGCAGGCAGTATTTCGTTCTGGGCGAATCGACAAAGTGGACAGCAACGTTCCCCTGGAGTGCGGTTGCCCCGCCCCAGTTCCGGTAATGCGAGCCGATTCGTCGCCCGCTGCCGATTCTGTGTTGCCCACCAACGCCAAGCTCACGCCAGGCGAGTTGCCATCCAAGACGGGCCCGACGCCCGACGATCACAGAACCCCGGAGCCGGCTAACGAGGCCCGGACGCTTTCGAACGGACCCGAAACTCAACCCCTGCCAGCCTCTCAGCCGAACGACATTCACGTTCAGATCGAAGCACCGATTGTGTTCCGTGGCAACCCGGGTGCAGCTGCATCCGTGGCACCGACGGACGAGGCTGCGCTTTTGCCCGTGATCGCAACTCCATATCAGCCGGCTCAGTTTGAGATCCAAATCCAGCCACCACCAGACGCATCGCAGACTTCCGCACAGCCTGCCTCTGCCCCGCGCAGAGTCCTGCGCCGGGTAAAAGGGTTTTTCGGCGCGATGTTTCGATAATGGCAGCAGGTGGCCACGGATGCCGCGCCGTTACCCGCGATTGATAGCTCGCCGCAGGGGTTCCACTTGATCGCGCAGTTCGTCGGCAAAGCTGGCACCGCGCTCGGCGATGTCGCGGACACGTTCCTTTGCGTCACGAGCCCGATCCTTAGCTTCTTCGGTCCAGTCCTGGAGAGTGTCTTTTGCGTCTTCGTAGCCGCGCTTGAGGTCGCGGCGAAATTGTTTGCCGGTCTTCGGAGCAAGCACCAGAGCCGCGAGGGCCCCTGCTCCAATCCCAATCAGCAAAAAAGTAACTGCAGTTCCAATGGTGTTGCCGTCGGAAGATTCGTAACGTCCAGAACTCATGATATTGACCTCAATTCCTTGAGTACGAAGCATAGCGTGTAGGGCGGACTCAAGTCCGCCGCCGGCGCTAGTAACAATTCTAGTCCCGAGAAGCCGGCTTCGCGAGTTCGCATAATGCGGCTGCCATGGGATGAGTCGCACCGGCGCGCCGGGCGCGCCGGCCCAAAGGTTTTCTTTCTCAGACACGGAGTGTAGAATCATGGATTCGGGCCTCGTGTGCGGCGGAAAATGTGGCCTGCCCGCCTTCCGTCAGTTCAACAAACCGCACTTATTTTGAAGGAGATTGTTTCAAGCAATGTCGATCCCTGCAACTCAACTGCGCCCTGGCATGATCATCAAGCACAATAATGATCTGCACTCCGTATTCGCCGTTGAACACCGAACGCCCGGTAACCTGCGAGCTTTTATTCAGGCCAAGCTGCGAAACCTTCGCACCGGCGCCATGTTCGAGCACCGCTTCCGGTCGCCCGATCCCATCGAGAAGGTCAACGTGGACGAAGTCGACATGCAGTTCCTGTACGCCGATGGCGACAATTACTACTTCATGGATACTTCGAACTACGAGCAGACCCATTTGACCAAAGACGTTCTGGGCGATGCCGTCGATTACCTCATCGCCAACCTCGAAATCAAAGTCGAGTTCTTTGATGGCAAGGCGGTCGGCATTGAATTGCCGCAGACCGTGGAGCTCACCGTGGTCGAGACCGAACCTGGGCTGAAGAGCGCGACGGCTTCCAGCGTCACCAAGGCGGCGAAGACGGAGACGGGACTGGTGGTGCAGGTGCCGCCCTTCATCAACGAAGGTGAGAAGATCAAAGTGGATACGGCCGAGGGAGTTTATTTGTCGCGGGCTTAACATCATTGTTGATCGTTGATTGAAAAGCCAAGCACCGCCGGATTCTCAATCAGCAATCAATAAATCAGCAATCATCAGCGGGTATGACTTCCACAGAAAAAACGACCGAAGCCCGCTGTTTTGTGGTTCGTGGACGCGTGCAGGGTGTGGGCTTCCGCTGGTTCGTGGAACGCGAAGCACACATTCTTGGCATCGCTGGCTGGGTTCGCAACAATGCTGACGGCAGCGTTGAGGTTTTTGCCCAGGGCACCCACGATCAGCTTTCCCGACTACAATCGCGACTGCGGGAAGGCCCACGGGCCGCCCGTGTGGATGCCGTCGAGAAATCCGCCGTTCCACCAAAGACCGGAGTCAGTTCATTTCGCATCGAAGGAGCCTGGTAGATTGTCCGCTGACGCGAGCCTGAGTGCCGACCAACTCAAACAACTGATCCGCGAAGTGCCGGACTTTCCTAAAAAGGGAATTCTCTTCTACGACATCACGACTTTACTAAAAGATAAGGACGGCTTTGCGACGCTGGTTGACAGGCTTTCCGAACATTACATTCACCAGAAAATTGATCTGGTTCTCGGGATGGAAGCCCGAGGATTCATCTTCGCGCCGGCGCTCGCCTACCGCCTGCATGCCGGATTTGTGCCTGTGCGGAAGGTGGGGAAGCTTCCCGCCGAAACCGTGAAGTTCGATTACGCGCTGGAGTACGGGATCAATTCCCTGGAGATGCATAAAGATGCCATTCAAATGGGTCAGCGCGTGCTCATTGTGGATGACCTGTTGGCCACTGGAGGGACCGCGGAGGCGACGGCCAAGCTCGCCACCCTGCTGGGCGCAGAGATCGCGGGACTGGGCTTCATCGTGGAGCTGGATTTCCTGAAAGGCCGCGAGAAGCTCAGGGGCTACGACGTGATGTCGCTCCTGCATTACGAAAAGTAGGGGCTTGCTCTCAGCCGCTTCATTTCTAGAGCCTTGCTTACCTTCGACACCAACGCGACTGATTCGGCGCGTACAGCGCGCGCCTTTGGCGGGACTAGCAAGCTCGCCGGTAGCGCCGGTAGCCGCGATCCTTGCTTTTCGTCCCATTCCGGGATAATATCTTTATAGTAAAGATAACGTTCTCCCTCACCAGACGCTGCATCCTGCCGAGTGCCATTTATGAACGGTGACTTGAATTTCCACATCGGCGACAAAGTCGTCTATCCCAACCACGGTGTCGGTGTTATCGAACAAATCAGCAGCCGCTCGATCGGCGCTACTGTCGAAAAGTTCTACCTGCTCAACATCAAAGCCAGCAGTCTGAAGGTGATGGTGCCTTGCAATAATGTCGGCAGCGTGGGCATTCGTCGCGTCGTGCGGAACGGCGAGGTGCAGAAAATTCTCGATTTCCTCTCGGTAACCGACGACCTCAGCACCTCTGATTGGAAGGACCGCTTTAAGGAAAACTCCGATCGTATGCGCACCGGTTCGCTCTTCGAGGTCGCGGGAGTGCTAAAAGGCCTCATCGCTCTGCATCAGGCCAAGCCGCTCTCTTTTCGGGAGAAGAAGATGCTGGAGCGCGCCCGCTACCTCTTGGTCAGCGAACTCGCCATGTCCCGAAACTGTGAGGAAACTAAGATCGAGGAATTGCTCGCCCTCTCGCTCGCCAAGTGCAAGCTGCGCTTTCCCGAAGCCTCCGAATTCCAGGCTTGATGGTCCGCTGGCGGCAGGCTGGGACCTTTCCGTCAGAGTCCTTTTCGGGCCGTAGATTCTACGCAGAGCTAAATTCTCGCCTTCCTATTCTGGAACAGCCACCAGCGCACTCATGTCCTAGCCGCTGGGACTCTCTGTTTCGTAGGCTTATCACC
>Ga0187875_10001688_pt1 | contig 16938 bp, 16 predicted proteins | sample June2016WEW_17_1_2_FD_132978 | JGI IMG/M metagenome (GOLD analysis project Ga0187875, IMG submission 132978) | Peatland microbial communities from SPRUCE experiment site at the Marcell Experimental Forest, Minnesota, USA - June2016WEW_17_10 | ecosystem: Environmental > Terrestrial > Soil >... | reverse complement strand
GTTGGCCTCGACATTGGTGAGGTCCGTCCACGTCCTCGGATTCACGCCGGACGCCGCGGGGTGAGCGGAGGGCGCGACGGTGGAGGGTGGGCAAGTTTGCCCGAGCAGCTTCGACGCTTGGCAGGTGAGATTGGCGGTGGACTGCAGTACCGGGGAGGCGGTCCGGTCGGTGGGTGCGGCGGCCCCAGTCCCGCCCCTCATAACGGAGGGCACAGGGGATGGGGTCGAGATCACGCCCACGAGGACGACCAGAATCGCGACCCACATCGGCAGAGAGGCGCTCCGGCTCCGTCTGCCCCTCGGAGCCGACCGGTGGGGTCGAAGGCGGACGGCGGTCACTCCCGGGGGGAACGGTCCGTCGGTCATCTATGTTTGCACGGGTGTAAACCGGTTCGTTGGGTCGGGCTCCCCGAGGAGGGAGGCCCTGACGGGGATTCCCTGCTACTGGAGTCAATGAGAGCCGCCCCGGCCCGGTTGAAAGGGCCGGTCGTGGATCCTGGCGGAGATGGTCGCCCTTCTGCGGCCATGAGAAGGGCCTCTGGGATTCGTCGGTGAATGGGGACGCGGTTCCGACGGAGAGCCGTGGTCGGACGGACATGCCGGGTTCCGGGTCGAATGCCGACCGTGTGGGCGTTGTGCCCGACCGGTACCGACCGCGGTGAGGGCCCGGGCCCTGCGAGGGTCGACCCCGCAGGTTCATCTTTCGGGAGGGAGTGCGGGACCCACAGGCGAACCGAATGCCGACCACCAGCTCCGCACGGAACCCCAAGAAGAACGCGCAGCCAAACCACCCGGGGGAGGTCGAGGGGATGCGGGTGGTCGTCACCAAGAACGGCCCGTACGTCGTCTCGGGCAAGGTCCCGCTGACGGTCCAGGTCATCCGGCCGAACGAAGAGGGCCTCTCGTGGAACTGGGAGGAGGCGGCGACCCTCGAGGTGGGCGCGGAGTACGAGCTCTGTCGATGCGGGCATTCCAAGAACAAGCCGTTCTGTGACGGCTCGCATGCCCGCGTCCACTTTGACGGGACGGAGACCGCGAGCCGCCAGCCGTACGCCCGTCAGGCCGAGTCGATCGACGGACCGACCCTCCTCCTCGAGGACGCCGAGGAGCTCTGCGCCTTCGCCCGGTTCTGCGACCCGGGAGGGAAGATCTGGAATCTGATCGGCCGGTCGAGCGACCCCGAGGCCCGCAAGCTCGCGATCCGCGAAGGGATGAGCTGCCCCGCGGGCCGACTGGTCGTCCGGGACAAGAAGTCGGGTACGGTCGTGGAACCGGAACTTCCGCCGTCGATCGGGATCGTCGAGGACCCCGCCCTCGGTGTCAGCGGCCCACTGTGGGTCCGGGGACGCATCCGGATCGAATCGGAGGACGGAAAGCCCTACGAACTGCGCAACCGGGTCACCCTGTGCCGGTGCGGGGCGTCCGTCAACAAGCCGTTCTGCAACGGCAGCCACGCGAGCATCCGGTTCAACGACGGCCGCGTCTGAGCCGCTCGGGCGCCGAGGGGTCGCCGTTCACAGGCCACCGCCCATCGGCTTCGTGCCTTTGGGGAGGCGACCGGTGATGAACAGGCTGAGCAGCAGCCCGACGATCGTCAGCACCAGCATGACGACAAACACGTCGACGAACGACGTCGCGCTGGCGCCGAGCACCCCCTGCCCGTACGCGATGCACGCCGGGCTGGGCGGGTAGGCGCATCCTCCCGAGGGCGGGGCGGGCGAGAGGGCGAGGAACCGGGACTGCTGGAAGGAGGAGAGGAGGGTGAGCCCGATGGAGCCTCCGAGCGACTGCAGGAACTGGACGAGGCCGCTCGCAGCCCCGACCTCGGCTTCCGGAACCTGGTTCTGGACGGCGAGCAGGAACACGGGGAACGTGAGCCCCACCCCGAAGCCGATCGGGATGAGCGGCGCGACGACCCCGCCCACCGGCAGGAAGCCATACGCAAGCTGCCACGTCGGCGTCGAGACTCCCACTCTCGTCAGGAACACCAGGCCGACGGTCGAGATCACCAGCCCGAGGATCACGATGGGGCGGTAGGCGAACCGGGTGAGCAGGTTCCCGCCCAACGCCGCGCCGAAGACGAGCGGGATCACGAGGAAGTAGAGGACGTCCCGGACGGTGTTCGAGGCGTCCCCCCCGCCCGCGAGCGTGATGTAGGTGACGAAAAGGGTCAGGAAGGTCGCGAGCGGGAACAGCACCATCCCGACAATGAAGGTGGTCCCACCGCAGGCGGCGACGATCCGGCGGGAGAACAGCCTCAGCGGGACCAGGGGGTCGGACGCGCGCGTCGTCTCCCACCAGACGAACACGCCGACGAGCACGACCGCAGCGGTCAGGAGGGTGATGACCCGCGGGTCCGTCCACGCCCACCCGCCCTCGGAGACCTCGATGAGGGCGAACATGAGCGACCCGACCCAGCCGACGAGCAGCCCGGCCCCCGGGATGTCGAACGAGCCCTTCCGCTCGGGGCGGATCGGCCCGAGCGCCGCGAGGAGGAGGACCAGGCCGGCGAGCCCGACGGGGATGTTCACGTAGAAGACCCAGCGCCAGGTGGTGACGTTGACGATCGCCGCACCGAGGAGCGGGCCGGCGACCGTCGCGATGCCGAAGACGCCGGAGAGCAGCCCGGTGACCCGGGCGCGGGTCTCGGGCGGGAAGATGACCGCGACGATCGAGAGACCGACGGGGAAGAAATCCCCGCTGCCGAACCCTTGGATGGCGCGGAAGAAGACGAGCTCGTTGAACGACTGGCTGATGCCCGAGAGGATCGATCCGCCAATGAAGATGAGGAGGCCGGCGATCAGGATCCGCTTCCGGTCGTAGAGGTCGGAGAGCTTGGCGAAGATCGGGATCGCGACGGTCGAGCTGATGAGGTAGGCGCTGACGACAAACGTCTCCCCACCGGACGGGGCCTGGAGGCTCGAGAGGATGTTCGGGAGCGCCGTGAGGACGACGAAGTTGTCCAGCGCTCCCATCAGCAGGCAGAGCAGGATGCCCAGGACTACGGCGGCGGCGAGGCCCGGCCGACGAAGGCCGGTCCGCGCCTCCCGGTGCGAATCGGTCTCCGGGAGGGCCTCCGCCGGTGGCGGGATGGAGGCCGGGTCGGGAGAGATCACAGGACGACCCCGGGGGCCGAGTCGAGAGCCGAACTCGACCCGACCACGGGGCACGATGGGCCGCAGGAGGCTCCGTTCGGACGCGCAGGCTGGCGCGGGCGACCGTGCTGGCGCCGCCGGGAGATTCTCCTCATCGCTTGGGGTTCGGCGCTGCCGCGGGGGGTATTAGGCTCGCGGCCGGACTTACCTCCGGGTTACGGACCCGTCGAAACCTCGCACGACGGCCGCACGGTCCCACCGAGGGGTCGGAGCTAGAACCGGGGCGGTCCGGGGGTTCCCATCGCTTCGACGCGGGCGCGAACGGAACTCGCGCCCACGAGGATCAGGATCGCCCCCACCACGTTCAGCAGCGGGAAGATGAGCAGGATGGCGCCGACCTTGAACAGGTCGTTCCCGTAGCGCGAGCCGAAACGCCAGATCCCCAACAGGCAGCCGATGTAGCCGATGAGTGCGATGATCCCGCCGACCAGGACCAGCACGATCCCGATGAGGGCTTGACCGATCCCGCCGCAGCTCGCCGGAAGCGTGGTGTTGTTGCTGCTCGCGATGCAGCCGGTGATCGACTGCGCTCCCTGCAGGAGTGGGACCAGGCCGAGCAGTACGATCACGAACCCGGCGATCAGCAGGAGGGCGAGCGTACTCGGGGTGGAGAAGCGCGGATCGACCGGAGCGAGGCGGTGGAAGGACCCCCTCAGGAGGAGCACCTGCACTATCGACAGGGCCCCCGACGCGACCGCGACCACATAGAACAACGGATGGAACACGAAGGTGGAGCCGGAAGTGGTCGTATCGACGGTGTACAGCGCGGCCGTTCCGGCGAGGAGCACGAGGGTCACCGCGCCCGAGCAGAGCCAGATGATGGCGGCCCAGAGCAGGTAGGTGAGCGCCTCCCGGTCGGCGTCCCGAGTGGTGGGGGTGGGTTGCGGATAGCCGGGAGGAGGATACATGCCGGGGGAACCCGGCGGCGGAAACGGGCCCCCCGGGTATCCCGGGGCCGGCGGCCATCCTCCCCCCGGGGGAAGTGGGGGGGACGCGGGCGGCGGGGGGCCGGACATGACGTAGTATCCCGGTGGGGAGGGGGCCACCGGCGCGGGCCCGGGACGACCAGCCATCGGGGCCGCCAACGAGTTACCGCAGAACGGGCAGAAGCCCGCGCCGATGGGCGCAAGACCTCCGCACCGTGGACAGGCCGCCGTGGCCATCGATGGCGGACCGGTCCGGCGAGTATTAATTCCACCTTCCTTCGGCGGCCCGGCCGGCGGCCACCGATCACGGACGGGGGCGGTTCGGGTCGGGTTACCCGTAGGCGAGCAGGCTACCCGCGCCGGCGCGGACCCTTATGAGGCCGGCGTCCCTGAAAACCGCGAGGTACTCTCGTGAGCGAACCCCCCCGTTCCGTGGCTCAGCGTTTCCCCGGAGTTCCGACCGTCGAGGGCGCGGGCGTGCGACTTCGCCGGTCGTTCTCGAACCCCGAGGTCCCGCTGTTCGACCCGTTCCTCCTCCTCGATCGGTTCGGGTCGAACAACCCGGCCGACTACCTCGCCGGGTTCCCCTGGCACCCCCATCGGGGGATCGAGACGGTCACCTACATCCTGGACGGACGGGTCGCCCACGGCGACACCCTGGGCAACGAGGGCGTGATCGGCGCAGGAGACGTCCAGTGGATGAATTCGGGCAGCGGGATCATCCATCAGGAGATGCCCCAGCAGACCGATGCGGCGCTCTCCGGTTTCCAGCTCTGGGTCAACCTGCCCGCGAAGGAGAAGATGTCCGTCCCAGCCTATCGGGGACTGAGCGCGCCGGACTTCCCGACCGTCTCGACGGACGCGGGCAGTCGGGTCAAGGTCGTCGCGGGCACGTACGGGACCGTCGAGGGTCCGGTCCGGGGGATCCCGGTCGACCCGACCTACCTCGACGTGACGGTTCCGGCGCAGGGAGCGTTCGAGCTACCGACCCATCCGGGGTACACCGCGTTCGCCCATGCCATCGACGGCCGGGGCACGTTCGGGGGCACGGACTCGGAACCGGTGCCGTCGGGCGAGACCGTGCTCTTCGGTCCCGGAGGGACCGTGAGCGTCCGCGCGGGGGACGGAGGGTTCCGCTTCCTGCTCGTCACGGGCCGCCCGCTGCACGAGCCGGTCGCGTGGTACGGGCCGATCGTCATGAACACCCGGGCGGAGCTGGTCACGGCGATGGCGGAGCTCGACCGGGGTCAGTTCATCCACCACCGGCGGCCGATCGTCGAGGAGTAGCGAGTTCCCCGGCGAGCTGCCGGAACGCCCTCTCCAGCACGCGCACCGACCGGGCAAGCTCCCGCCCCGAGACCCACTCCCCGGCCGTATGGTCGAGGTGGGGATCGCCGGGTCCGTAGGCCGCGCCCGACGCATGCCAGGCGGGCGCGACGAGGTTGAGGTCGGAAGTACCCGACTTCCTCCAGAGCGTCGGGCGACCACGCTCGGCCCGGATCCCGGCCTCCAGCGCCCGGACGACCGGGTTCGTCCGGTCGACCTCGATCGGTTCGATCCGGATGAGGATCTGCAGAGTGGGTCGGCCCGGTTCTCGAGGGAGCGCCCGAAGCACCTCCGCGGTGGAACGACCCGGCGGGACGCGCAGGTCGAGTGTAAGGGTCGCCCACTCCTCGTCATCACCCCCCGTCTGGATCGAGACGACCTTGGCCGTCAACGAACGGAACGGAGAGACGCCCGGGACGAGCGAAGCTGAACTCCTCACGCCAGCGGCCCATTCGAGGGCCGTGTCCGCGACGGTGGGGCGCGGGGAGGAGTAGTGGGTCCGCCGACCGCGGAAGTGGGCCGCGATGCGCAGGTCGCCCTTGTAGCCGACCGTGATCCCGTCCCACCGGCTCGGTTCCCCGGCCACGACGGCGTCGATCCCTCGCTGCCGCGTCCGGTGACGCGCTCCGCGGCTGTCGGTCTCCTCGCCCACGGCCGCGACGACCTCGAGGGTGCCCGGGCCGCTGAAGCTCGCCCCAGCGACCAGCGCGGCGGCGAGCGGTCCCTTCGCGTCGACCGCCCCCCGCCCGTGGATGCGACCGGCCGAACGCCGCACCGGCCGCCGGCCAGGGACCGTGTCGATGTGGCCGAGGAAGACGACCCGCGGCCGTCCACCCCCCCGTCGGGCGACCCCGTTCCCGGCCGCGTCCTCCCGGGCCGAGTAGCCGAGCGCTCGGGCCACGGCCACGAACTCCCGAACGGCCGCCGACTCTTGGCCGCTCGGGCTGTACCGTCGGAGCAGCCGGAGGAGGACGTCGGTCTCATCCACGGCCGAGGACCTCCTCGACCGCCTCGAGACCGGCCCGGAGGTCGTCCTCGTCGATCACGAGCGGGGGAAGCAGCCGGAGGACCGTGGAGCCGGCCGGGAGCGCGAGGAAGCCTCGTTCCTCGAGCGCGGCCAAGTAGGGTGTGACCCGCTCCCGCAGCTCGACCCCGATGAGCAGTCCCTGCCCCCGGACCTCGCGGACCTTCTCTGTCGGGAGGTGGCCGAGGCGCTCGCGCGCGGCATCGCCGAGCCGTTCGGCCCGCTCCGGAAGCCGTTCCCGGACCGTGACCTCGAGCGCCGCGACGCCGGCGGCGCAGGCGAGAGGGTTGCCTCCGAAGGTCGAGTGGTGGCTGCCCTGGAACCGGCGGCGTACCTCCTCGGTCGTGACCGTTGCGCCGATCGGGACCCCACCGGCGAGCGATTTGGCGAGCGTGAGGAGGTCGGGGACCACGCCCCACCGTTCGAAGGCGAACATCCGGCCCGTCCGACCGACCCCCGTCTGCACCTCGTCGAACGCGAGGAGGGCCCCGGTGGCGGTCGCGCGGGCTCGGGCGGCGGCGAGAAACTCGGGGGTCGCGACGTGGACTCCCCCCTCGCCCTGGACCGGCTCGAGCAGGACGAGCGCGGTGGTCTCATCGACCGCCGCGTTCAGCGCGTCGACGTCATTGAAGGGTACGTGGACGAACCCCGGGACCAGCGGCTCGAACGGTTCCCGGAACTCCTTGCGCCAGGTCGCGCTGAGCGAGCCGAACGTGCGACCGTGGAACCCCCGCATCGCGGCGACGACCTTCGGGCGGCCGGTCGCCGACCGGGCGAACTTGATCGCCGCCTCGACGGCCTCGGTGCCCGAATTCGAGAGGAACACGCGGTGGAGGGACGGCGGCAGCAGCCCCGTGAGGCGGTCGACGAACTGGGTTCGGACCGGCACGTCGTACCCGGTGCCGAGGTAGATCAGTTCGGCCGCCTGCCGCTGGATGGCCCGTACGACCTCGGGGTGGGCGGCGCCGAGATTGCCGGCCCCGTGGGTGGCGCCGAGGTCGACGTACCGGCGCCCGGTCCGGTCCCAGAGGGAGGCGCCGGCTCCCCGCACGATGACCGGCCCGGCGCGGGACAGAGGGAAGAACGGCCCCCCGTCGCTCATCGGAACACCGTCCCGGACCCGGCCAAGGCCCGGGAGACCGGGTCCTTGCCCTGGGAGGAGGCGATGACGACGGAGCCGACGCCGCCGGCGAGCGCCTCCTGCGCGGCCATCACTTTCTTCTTCATCCGGCCGCCCGCACACGCGAGCACCGATGCGACCTCCGCGCGGGGTACGTGGGGGATGACGGAACTGGGGTCCTCGGGGTCCCGGCGCAGGCCGGTGACGTTCGTCAGCAGCACGAGGGATTCCGCTCCGAGCGCGACCGCGACCGCCGCCGCCACCCGGTCGGCGTCGACATTGAGCAGCTCCCCGTGGGCATCGGCGGCCGGCGGACCGACCACGGGCACGAGGCCGGCCCCGAGCAGCAGGCGGAGGACCGTGGGGTCGACGGAGTCGAGCGTGCCCGCTCGGTCGTCCTCTACGCGCAGCACCCGACCGTCAACGATCGCCCGGGCGCCCTGCTTGCGGTGGGCCCGCAGGAGGCCGCCGTCGAGGCCCGACAATCCGACCGCGGTCCGTCCTCGGGCGGCGAACCCGGCGACCAGGCGCGTCTGGACGGCGCCGGCCAGGGCGAGAACGACGACCTCGAGATGGGCCGGCGTGCTCTTGCGCGAGACGACACCGCTCGGCGATGTGTAGTACTCCGGGGGACGTCCGAGCGCCGCTCCCAGCCGGTCGACGTCGTCGGACCCCCCGTGGACGAGGACGAAGTCCGGGCGGGAGGCCAGCTCGTCCAGGACCGGGTCGAGGGCGTTCCCGGCGGCGCCGCCCACCTTCACCACGAGCGTCAGGGCGTCCTCTCTAGATCGGGTGGAGGCCGAGAAAATCGAGCCCGGTGGATTCGGGAAAACCGGCGCGCACGTTGAAGCACTGGACCGCGGCGCCCGCCGCCCCCTTCATGAGGTTGTCGAGCGCGGCGAGCGCGACCACCCGCTGGGCGTGCGGGTCGACCGCGAAGCCGACGTCGCAGAAGTTGGTCCCCGCAAGGATCTTCGGTTCGGGTTCCCGGAAGGCGCCCTCCGATTCGTGGACGATGCGAACGAACGGTTCGCTCCCGTAGGCCGACCGGTAGGCCCGCCAGAGCTCCTTCTCGTCGACCGGTCGGGTCGTGAAGGCGTGGACGGTGGCGAGGACGCCTCGGACCGCCTCGACCCCGTGGCAGGAGAGAGCCACCGCCACACCGGTCTCCTGCTCGATCTCCGCCGTGTGGCGGTGGCCGGCGGGGGCGTACGCCCGCATGACGCCCGAGCGCTCGGCGTGGAGCCCGGCCGGCCCGGAGTCTCGCCCGCTGGCGGAAGAACCGGACTTCGCATCGACGACGACCGGCGCCGGACCGACCATCCCTGCCCGGACCAACGGACGGAGGGCGAGGATGGAGGCCGTCGCGATACACCCGGGGACGGCGACGATCGCCGCCGTCCGAAGGGCCTCGCGATGCACCTCGGGCAGGCCGTAGACGGCCGTCGGGAGAAGGTCCGGTCGGGGGTGCGTCCGACCGTAGTACCGGGGGTACTGTTCGGGGTCGCGGAGCCGGAAGTCCGCGGAGAGGTCGAAGACGAGCCCCCCGGAGGCCACGATCTCGGGAAGGCGGTCCATCGACTCCCCGTGGGGGGTCGCCACGAAGGTGGCGTCCGCGGCGGCGAGGCTGGCATGGGGCGTGAAGAGGAGCGGGCTCACCTTGCGGAGGTTCGGGTGGGCACGGGAGAGCGGCTTGCCCGCCATCGAGTCCGATGTGACCTGGACGACCTCGGCTTCGGGGTGGCGCAGCAGGAGTCGGAGGAGCTCCCCGCCGACAAACCCCGACCCTCCGACGATGGCGACCTTCATCGGCGGCCCACCCGGACCGCGTACTCGACGATGCGGCCCGCGACGTCGGCCCCGGTGGCCGCGGTGAGGGCCTTGAACTCCGGGGTCGGGTTGACCTCGTGCACGACGAGCCCGCTCGGGGCCTCCATCAGGTCGACCGCGAGGACGCCGCCGCCGACCGCGTCCGCGGCCTTCAGCGAGAGGGCGCGGAGCTCGGAGGACACGTCGGCCGCTTCGGTGGTCGCGCCGCGGGCGGCGTTCGTGCGCCAGTCGGAGGAGCGGCGCCACATCGCGGCGACCACCTCGTCTCCGACGACGAACACCCGGAGGTCACGGTCGGGCTTGGGCACGTACTCCTGCACGTAGATGATGGAGTGGACGGGGGAGGTGAGCGCGGCCTTGTGCTCGAGGATCTGTTCGGCGTCCTCGAGATTGTCGACCTTGGCCATCAGTCGCCCCCATGAGCCCACCGCCGGTTTCAAGACCGCGGGGTAGCCGACCTCCTCGATCGCCTTCAGCGCGGCCTCGGGCGAGAGCGCGACGACCGTCCGCGGCGTCGGGATCCCCCGTTCCGCGAGGCGGAGCGAGGTGAGGATCTTGTCGCCCGCGAGCTCGGTGACCTCGGGCGTGTTGACCGTGGGGACGCCGTAGTGCGTGAAGAACCGGGTCGCGTAGAGCGACCGGGAGTGGCTCACCGAGCGGTTGACGACCACGTCCGGCAGGCCGGCCGGCCGCTCCAGCCCGAAGGTCGTCTGCCCGTCGTCGATCCGCTGGACGGCGATCCCGCGTGCATCCGCAGCGGCGAGGATCGCCTTCTCTTCGGGCCGGACGATGGTGTAGAAGACGCCGAGCGAGAACCCTTCACTCACCCCAGTCCTCGGCTTCCTTCGGAGCGGGTTGGACCGCGAACGGTTCGGTTCGCAGGACCTCGAGCTCCGTCCCGCAGTCGGTGCAGGGGAAGACCTCGCCCGGGATCTTGTCGTGATTCACTACGGCCGCTTCGCACTCAGGGCACTGTGTCATCTTCGTTCCTCGTTCAGTAGATCCTCGACGAGCCCGACCGTCCGGTCGAGCGAGGACAGAGAATCCTGGCGCGAAGCCAGGGTGGACCGGGCGTCCGCGAGCTGCTGCCGGAGCGCCTGGGGCCCGGGACCACCCGGGGTCGACCGCCGAGCGAGCGCCGAGCGGGCATCCAGGGTCGCGGCGAGATTCGGTCCGACCCCCGGTATCTCCGCGACCCGGTTCGGGTCGAGGCGACCGCCGGTGGAAAGGAAGTGGGCCGAGACGGCCTCATGGGCTTCCCGGAACGGAACGCCGCGGCCGACCAGGTGCTCCGCCACGTCGGTCGCGTACAGCTCGGGGTCGCCCGCCGCCTCGGCGAGCCGGGCGCGGTCGAACACCATCCCCTCGACGACCGATCGCAACGCCCCGAGGCCCGCCGTTACGGTTGTGACCGCGTCCCAGACGGGAGGCTTGTCCTCCTGCAGGTCCCGGTCGTAGGCGAGTGGCAGTCCCTTCAAGGTGACCAGAAGGGCGACCAGGTCCCCGACGACCCGACCGGTCTGGCCCCGTACCAGCTCCGCGGCGTCCGGGTTCCGCTTCTGCGGCATGAGGCTGGAGCCGGAACCGAGACTCGAGGATCGGTCGAGGTATCCGAACTCCTTGGTCGCGAACAGCACGACCTCCTCCGCGAGTCCGCTGGCGTGGACGGCAAGGAGCGAGAGGTCGAATAGCAGCTCGGCGAACGGGTCCCGATCGCTGACCGCGTCGAGCGAATTGCGGAACGGGCCATCGAACCCGAGACGGGCGGCCACCTGGGCGGGGTCCGTGGGAAGAGTGGACCCGGCGAGCGCCCCCGCGCCCAGGGGCGAAAGGTTCGCCCGCCGTGCGGTGGCCAGGAGCCGGTCGATGTCGCGGTCGAACCTCCAGAAATGGGCGAGCAGGAGGTGGCCCACCGTGACCGGTTGGGCCCGCTGAAGATGGGTGTACCCCGGCATCGGGGTCTCGAGCTCGGACGAGGCACGTGCAAGGAGCGCTTCTTCCAGCTGAGCCAGCGACCGACCGAGCCCGTGGACCGTGGCCCGCAGGTATAGGCGCTCGTCCAGGGCGACCTGGTCGTTGCGGCTCCGGGCGGTGTGGAGCTTGCCTCCTACCGGACCTACCAGTTCGGTGAGACGGACCTCGACGTTCGTGTGGACGTCCTCGAGCTCGGGCCGCCACGGGAAGGAGCCTTCCCGGACCTCCCCCGCGATCTGGCGCAGACCCCAGACGAGGGTGGCCGACTCGGCGGGAGGCAGGATCCCGACCCGGCCCAGCATCTCCGCGTGCGCGATGCTGCCGGCGAGGTCGAACGGGGCGAGGGCGCGGTCGACCTCCAGGGAGCTCAGGAACCCGGCGAACGGAGTGCGAACGTAGGCGGGAACGGTAGGGCTCGGTGTCATCGTCGCGCTCCGAGGCGCTAGGCGCGGTACTTGGCGGCGCGCGGCGAGATCGGCTCGTTCTGGGCCCCGATGGCCGTCCAGGTTCGGGCGGGGAGTCCCCAGACGTAGATGAACCCCTCCGACATCTCCTGTCGGAAGCGGTCGCCCGTGGAGTAGGTGGCGAGGGCGTGCTGGTAGAGGGCGTGGGGAGAGCGCCGACCCGTGACGGTCGCGGACCCCTTGAACAGCTTGACGGCGACCTCGCCCGACACACGCTCCTGCGTCGAGCCCACGAACGCGTCCAGGGCCGAGCGAAGCGGCGCGAACCAGAGCCCGTCGTAGATCAGCTGGGCGTAGCGCTGCTCGACAGTCCGCTTGAAGTCGAGCACATCGCGGGGGAGGACGAGCGCCTCCAGTGCCTGGTGGGCGCGGATGAGCACGACCGCCGCGGGGCATTCGTACACTTCCCGGGACTTGATTCCGACCACGCGGGACTCCAGGTGGTCGATCCGTCCGACCCCGTGGGCACCCGCCGCGCGGTTGAGTTTCAGGATGAGCTCGTGGAGGGGGAGAGGCTCCCCCTCTAGGGCGACCGGTAGCCCCTCGTGGAACGTCAGTCGGACGTAGACCGGTGTGTCGGGCGCCGCCTGGGGCGATGTCGTCCAGCCGTAGGCCTCCTCGGGGGGTTCGACCGCCGGGTCCTCCAGGATCCCGCATTCGACCGAGCGGCCCCAGAGGTTCTCGTCGGTGCTGTACGGAGAGGCCTTGGTCGCCTCGACCGGGATCCCGTGCTGCTGCGCGTAGACGATCTCCTCCTCCCGCGTCATCTTCCACTCGCGTGTGGGGGCGATCACCTCCAGCTCGGGGGCGAGGCTGGTCGTCGCGAGCTCGAAGCGGACCTGGTCGTTGCCCTTTCCCGTGCAGCCGTGGGCGACATGGGTCGCTCCCTCGCGGCGGGCGATGGTCACCAGGTGGCGACCGATGAGCGGACGGGCCAGGGCGGTGCTGAGGGGGTAGACGCCCTCGTAGAGTGCGTTCGCCCGCAGTGCGGGCGCGAGGAACTCCTCGGCGAACTCGCGCCGTGCATCCGCCACGTAGGCGGCCACAGCACCGGAGGCGGTGGCCTTCGCCCGGACCCGAGCGAGGTCGACCGGCTGGCCGACGTCGACCGTCACCGCGACGACGTCGAACCCCTTCTTCTCCTTCAGCCAGGGAATCGCGATGGAGGTATCAAGACCCCCCGAGTACGCCAGTACAACCTTGGGGGGAACCATCACGCGTGCCTTTCTGGTCCCTCCAAGACGAACCTGATGATTTATACCATGTGACCGCGTAGCGACATCATCGGGCAGTACTGTCCAGAATCGAGCAACTATGTCCGATGCTCCGGTTTCCGTCGCCCGTCGCGTGCGCGAGTACCTCGACGGCCAGCCGGTCCTCGCCGACGCCCTCCGCCGAGGCTACGCGAACTACTCGGCCGTCGCTCGCCGCATCTCGGACGAGCTGGGGCTCCGCCAGACCGAGGCGGTCGTCGCCGCGTGCCGACGGTATCCCCGAGGCCGAGGCGAGGCCGCACGGGCCGCCGGGATCCAGCGCGTCCTCCGGAAGAGCCGCATCGAGACCCGGACGAAGGTCGCGACGATCACCGTGAGCCAGGGCGCCGACATCCTCCAGCGCCTCGGGGACGTCGTGGAGGAGCTCCTGGACGAGAACTCGCTCTGTCGGCTGATCCAGGTCTCCCGGGGGACGGTCATCATCGTCGACGAGGATTCCGTCGCGCGCGTCACCCGGACCCTCCGTGACAGTCAGGTCATCCGGGTCCGCAAGAACCTGGTCGAGGTGGCGGTCGCGAGCCCGGAGAGCATCGAGGAGACCCCCGGGTTGCTAACGCTCCTCACCGGCGTACTGGCCGCGCAGGAGATCAACATCATCGAGGCGCTGAGCTGCTACACGGACACGATCTTCCTCCTCGAGCTGGATGACCTGAACGCCGCGATCTCGGTGCTCACCAAGACCCTCGAGTGACCGGGTCGGGACCCCGGTATGACGAATTGAGAAAGCGACATAACGGTTAAATTCCGGGGCCGCTCAGCCGGGTTGATGACCTCCCCCGGCCCCCAAACGAATCCGGCCGGGGACCTGCGGCTGCGTCCCGCCGAAATGCTCCAGATGGGCCTCCTCTACGGCGGTCTCCTCATCGTCACGGTCCTCGCGTTCCTTGCCGCGTTCGCCTACCTTCCGCACCACTTCTCGGGGGAGGTCGCCTCCGGCGGTCTTCTGTTCACGGGCCTCGCCATCACGGCCTACATCCTCGGACTCCGCCACGGCTTCGATGCCGACCATATCGCGGCGATCGACAACACGACCCGGAAGCTGCTCAACGACGGAAAGCGCCCCCTCACCGTCGGGACGTGGTTCTCCCTCGGCCACTCGACCATCGTCTGCGGGATGATCGTCGCCCTCGTCCTCGTCACCGAGTTCGTCCAGCGCCAGTTCAACACCTTCGCCGCGGTCGGGGCGGTCCTCGGGACGCTGATCTCGGGCGCCTTCCTGTTCGTCATCGGCATCGTCAACGTGATCATCGTTCTCGAGGTCTACCGGATGTTCCGCGGGGTGCGGGACGGGGAGCTCGACCAGAAGGCGCTGGACGAGCAGATGAACAAGCGAGGATTCCTCAACCGGATCTTCGGTCGGTTCTTCCGGGTCGTCACCGAACCGTGGCAGATCTACCCGATCGGGGTGCTGTTCGGTCTCGGGTTCGACACCGCGACCGAGGTCCTCATCATCGGCCTCGCGGTCGTCGTGGCCACCTCCGGCGCGATCCCCCTCTGGGCCGTCCTGATCCTCCCGCTCCTGTTCACCTGCGGGATGGTGCTCTCGGACACGACCGACGGGTTCGCGATGCGCTACGCCTACGGCTGGGCGTTCAACCACCCGATCCGGAAGATCTTCTACAACCTGACCCTCACGATCATCTCGGTGATGGTCGCCTTCGTCATCGGGGCCGTGGAGCTCCTCCAGGTCCTGTCCAGCCAGCTCGGCTGGAGCGGGCCGTTCTGGGGGTTCCTCGACAATCTCGATTTCGAGTTCCTCGGGATCGTGATCGTCGTCCTCTTCCTGGCGAGCTGGGCGGTGGCGATGGTCGTCTACTACCTCAAGGGGTACGAGAAGGTCGGATTCGGTGCTTCCCAGCCGCCGGCGCGGGCCTGAGCGGAAGGGGACGTCCGTGGCGCGCAAGGTCGTTCGGACCGCCGTCTCGCTCGAACCGGAGCTCCTCGACCTGCTCGACCGCTGGGTGAAGGAGCGGAACAGTCCGAGCCGATCGGATGCGATCCGCGCCCTGATCCGCAAGGAGCTGGCCGACCGGACCCTCGCGGACCCAGACTCGGACGCCCTGGGCGTCGTCACTCTCCTGTACCGGCACGACGCGCCCAACGTCATGCGACGGCTGACCTCTGCCGAGCACCGGTGGGGCGAGCACGTCCGCTCGACGAGCCACGTCCACCTCGAGGGCGACGCCTGCGCGGAGGTCATCGTCCTCCTCGGCCGTCGCCGCGAGGTCGAGGCGGCGGCCCAGGACCTCGGCGGGGTGCGCGGCGTCCTGGACGGCGAATCGGTAGTCCTGACCCCCAGCATCGCCGGCGGCCGCACGGGACACCGCCACCCCCACCGGTCCACCGACGCCCCCCACTGAGTCCACCTCCCGCGAAGTTCATCCGAGGGGCACGCATCGGGCCCGCCGTGCCGAAACCTCGGGGCCGCGCCGGGCCGGCCTCTGCGGTCGGCGCCCCCCACGGGCGGATCCACATCGCCGCGGTGGGGTTCGAGGTCGAGCGGGTGACCCAGCCGCTGGAGGAGGACCGCGCCGACCGGGTCTACTTGCTGACGCGGGCCGAGCACGACGCCGCCGCCCCGTTCGTGGAGGAGATCACTCGCCGGCTGCGGCGCGCGGCCTGGCCGGTCGAGGTGCGGATCGTCCGCACCGACCTGTGGGACGTCTTCCACGCCCTCGCCTCGCTCCGGGCCATATTCGAGGCCGAGGGACGGACGGACCGGACGGCGCGGGACGTCGTTCCCCTCCGGGTCAACGTCTCCAGCGGGACGAAGATCACCGCGATCGCCGGAACCCTCGCCTGCATGCTCTGGAACGGGACGCCGTACTACGCCCAGGTCTCCCATGCGTGGTACTCCGACCGGACCCCACGCGTGGGAGAGGTCCACGACGTGGTCACCCGGGTGGAGCCCGTGGGGGTCTACGAGCTCCGGGCCCCGGCGCGGGAGCTCATCGAGGTGCTCGAGGCCCTCGAGCGTCGGGGCGGGGCGCTGAGGAAGCGGGACCTGATCCGAGAACTCGGACTCGACCGGCCCGGTCCCGAGGGAGGAAAGAGCCCCTCCCCGCAATCCCAGCACGGTCGGCTGCGCCGGCGACTCGACCCGCTCGAGCGCCGCTGGGGGTTCGTGCGGACGGAGTCGGCCGGACCGCGGGCGCGGGTCCAGCTCACCGACCAGGGACGGCTCGCGCTCGCGCTGTTCGCGAGAACGGTCGCCGGGGCCGAGAGGACTTAACTGATTTAACGGATTTATCGTTACTATGGCTAAGTAGGACCCTGCCCCTCCCCTTACCGTGGACGACAGGGACGGACGGGACGGGACCGGTGGTTGGATCGGGTCCTGCCCGAAGTCGGGATACGGGGTGCCGAAGACGGCCGAAAGGCCGTGGCCGAACGGACCGACGCGCCGCCACGGACCCCCCCGGGCGGGGGCCAGAGCGGGTCCGTCCCGTCCCCCTCGGGGCCCTCGGGAGCCGCTCCCCGCGCCGGGGCGGCCCCCGACGGGCCGCGAATCTTTTGCCGCTTCTTCCTCGCTCCGAACCCGATAAGCGGGTGTGCTCGCTGGGCCGGTGGTGAGCAACCACCGGTTCGCGTCCCTCCTTCGGCTCGCCGGTGAGGCGATCCGGGTCGAGGCGCAGTTCGGCACCCAGTCGCTCGAGGCGCTCGCGTGGGTGGCGTCGACTGTGGGGGCTTCCGTCTACGTCCCGGAGTCGCTTGTCCGCACGCCCACCGGTCTTCGGTTCGCCCTCGCCAACCCTCCGCTCCGCGTCGGGGCATTCTCGAGTCTCAGCCTCCGGGTCGACGGGGTGGTCGTACCCTCCGATCGCGTCCGGGTGCGACTCGGCCCG
>Ga0187875_10001683_pt1 | contig 16958 bp, 12 predicted proteins | sample June2016WEW_17_1_2_FD_132978 | JGI IMG/M metagenome (GOLD analysis project Ga0187875, IMG submission 132978) | Peatland microbial communities from SPRUCE experiment site at the Marcell Experimental Forest, Minnesota, USA - June2016WEW_17_10 | ecosystem: Environmental > Terrestrial > Soil >... | reverse complement strand
GGGCAATGTAACAACCGAACTAATAATATCATCATTCTGTACTTTCGCATCAGCTTTCTTAATATGTGAAACAGTTATCTTCTCTAATCCGTCTCCTTCTGCCATTTTTGCTGCTGTATGGAGTACATTAAGAGTTTTTCGAATATCTCCTCCAGTCTTTGCAGAATTTTTGGCACATTCGATGATCGTTTCTTCATCTATTGAATTCGGAGTGAAAGCAAGATCGATTCTATCATTCAAAATATGATAAATGTCATCAGTATTATATGATGGGAACCTGAACTTTTCAAATCCAACCGACGAAAGAACACGGGGATCCAATTTTTCCTCAAATTTGAGACTATTTGAAAGACCTATAATCCTTATGAATTGCCTTCCAGTAAATTTACCATTTGAAATAGCTCTACTAAATGAATAGAGTATATCATCAGATTTCAAAAAATCTATTTCATCAAGAATAACAATTAAAGCTGTATTTTTCTCATTTATTAAAAAATATAATATCTCATAATAATAATCCATTGAATATCCAGATCTTTTAACTTTAGTTTTGGGATCAAGATATTCAATAAGCTTAAATAAAACTGCATTTGTGGTATATACTTCTTTACAGGAGATGCAGATCCAATCTACATTTATATCTATTGGATCATGTTCTAACTTATCCATTAGTGCCCTTAAAACATATTTAGAAGTTGCTGTCTTCCCACAACCAGGCGAACCAAAAATAAGAGCATTATTAGGTGCACCGCGAAGGAATAAAGGTTTCATCAAATATGCTAATTCCTGAATCTGAATATCCCTTCCTATTAATACCGAAGGCAGATAGTCATCTGGAGACAATACATCTGCTCTTATGATGATCCCTTTCTTTCCTACATAATCAAAAATATGCGTGTTACTAATTTTATATACCACCTTTTACATGATTGACCTCACTAAACATGACACACTGTATTAGACATGAAATACTTATACTTTAGGATTTACACAGTTGAACTGAAAGAAAGCAAAAAACATAAACCTTCAACAGTATAAAAATAAGGATTTAAACACTACTATTATTTTTGTACTTGATTTATTATCCCAAACTGTGAATCCTACATCTTATTAACCTAGAAATTTTAGTAGTCCCCTTCTCCCCTCTGCCGACATGACTAACATGAACATATGATTTCTAAAAACACTGGTAGTTCTTTATTCCTAATTACCAAAATAACACTAGTTAACTATATAAAATATTAATAATAAACTTATAACATGGCTTTTTTTTGATTATAAGACATAGGCTTAATTTTTAGAGTAAGGATTTCATGTCAGTCATGTCGGAAGAGGGGGGGGTATGAGTAGATTAATTTTTAATTGTTTGTGTTATTAATAATTCAGGTTCCGTTGCAAAAAAATATTTCTGCAATTTGACACTATAATTTTCACCTTTATGTACCATTTTCTCCTAAATGAAAATGATTAACTTTCCGAATTTTGATGGTTTTTACTGATTTTGTGAAAAAGCCCAATTTTTTGCAATGGAACCCTTTTTATTCTATTGTATCATTAGAAAGGATTTTTGCAACGGAACCGTTCTTACTGATGCCTTGTTTTTAAAGTAAAGCAGATTTATATTCTTGACATCAACGACCAATTATCGAGTTATCAAAAAATAGATAGAGTTTGATAGAAAGGGAACTTAAAGATCCCGAATTAACATTTAGACATAGATTATTCTAACGCAAAATGTACATCCTTGGGATGGAGATTGGAAGAAAATGGAAATAAATAAGCAAAAAGCGATAGTCTCACTCATTGTAATTATTCTAATCGCATGCATACCCTTGGGAATAGCAGCTCCGATAGGGATCTCAGAATCTGCAGTAGTAGAAGCTGCAAAAAGTTGGATTGGAGTTGACTCCGTGCATGGCGGCAATGATAAATCGGGCATTGATTGCTCTCACTTAGTATATCAAGTATACAAACAAGTTGGAGCCAAAAGTATAGTCTTCCAAACTGTGCCTGATATGAAAAAAAATACAGATTATATTAGTATAAGCTCGCCAACTCCTGGAGATGTAATTTTCTGGGAAAAAGATGTTACTAATAACGACAAAAAATATTGGCTTTCTGTTCATGTAGGAATATACATAGGAAACGGGCAATTTATACACACATCTTATGACACTAAAAAAGTTGCCATAGATACTATTACTGGTCCATATAAGGATGGAGCACCATATTTTGCAAGATGGTCACATGCTTAAGAGAATTTCTATAAGCTCCAATTTTTGGCTGATTGTTTATTAAGTTTGTATATACAATTTGTTGAAAATCGGTGATTCATTGAAATTCTATTTTTTTGGGTTAGCCGTTTGATGTCCTACAGCCCTATAGATTTGGTTGATAAACTCGAATTGACTCTGTATTTTGTGATTATAATACAAGATGTCGCTATTCCAGATGTGGATACTTTACATGAAGTAAATATAATAAGAAATAGGTTGGCTACTGCTCAGAATATAGGCACCTTAGTTTATAATCCGTAAATGTAACCAAAAGCTAAGCAGCTGATTGGCTCAAGATAATGTTATGTTCTCTCGAAAAAGTATAATTTTATGATACTGACGACTTCACAAGTAATAAAAAATAATTATTAATATTTATTCATTTTTTGATTGCAAAAAATCTTATGCGGGATTATTTTTTGTTTAGAAGCAAATTTTCATACAATTAATTTAAAATAACTATGCAGATAATTATGTATTGTACCAGAGTAGCAGAAAAGAATAGACAGAAAAGAGTGTAATATAAAGGGCATAGTGGAATGAGATAAGGGCGGAATGGAACTAGACAATAAGTAGGGTTACTTGGAAGATGTTGATTTTACTTCGAATTAAATATACTGCCAGGGATATATATTCGAATTAATGTATATAGAAATAGTAAATACAACTCTTCCAAGGTATCTTTCTATCATTAACCAATATTGTAATCATTCTCTTTTTTATATTAATTAGTTTTGATAGCCATGGTGATTATGTTATAGATCGTGATAGAGACCATGACATAGACAATGGCGGTTTCTATGAAATATTGGGCATTGCGATTTGTTTGATGATTTTTCGTTAATGGTAGTTTTTTTATATGATTTATTTAGCATATTTCACTATCATTTGACACTTTAATCGAACAACTTAAAGTTATTTTGGGACTCCTATCGTAATTTATAGCGGAACTTGGTAAATTTTTGAATACAAACAAGTAAGCTTTTATTAAACCTAATTAACCGTCTAACAGTCAAATAGCAGATAGCCAATAAGATAATTTCAGAAAGTTTAATTTGCACACTTGAACCAAGTTCATAGTTCATTTACCATTGAAAAAAAGATTTGAATCGACAAACAAACACCCCTACAGTGATATTAATTTTAATAAAGAAGGAGTGAAACTAATGTTGAAACAGTCATTTAGTAAAGCAAAAAAAGTATTGACTATTTTGCTAGCAGTTCTTTTTGTAGCATCATTAACCGTTGGAGCAGCAAGTGCATGCCATTCGCATGTACATCATCAATGTGGCAGTTGCAGCAGTTATGGCAGCTCCCACTCTCACACTTGCGGATGTTCTCATTCTCACACCTGTGGATGTTCCCACTCTCATACCTGTGGATGCTCTCACTGTCGCTGTAACGATGATAAAGCTTGTGAAAATGATGACTATTAAAGGTTAAATCATTTGCAAATATTGAAAAACCATTCTAAGCATAATTTCTAAAATATATCTCTAAATGTATAGTAATTAATCCTTCTATATATATTATAACAGTTGAAAAGTAATAGTCTTCTAATCATATATACAATCGCGTTTCTTTTCATATGCACGGACAAAACTATTTATAGCCACATATTTTATTAAAAATTTTGGTTTTTGAACTTGTTGACGATATGATGGTTAGGCTATGCATTTGCTGATGAAGCGTGAATTAAAAAATAAGAAGAAAATGAAAAAAAGGAGATCACAAAATGTTAAAACAAATCAAAAAGTCGCTAGGTATTTTGCTATTAGTTTGTTTTTTAATGTCTGTAGCCGCTGCAGCAGTAAGCGCAGGACCAGTTGTGGTTAAGGATAAAAAAATAATCGTAGTTGTAGTGAAAGATGAAAAGACTAAAATCTTCAAGCATCCCCCTTCTCACGCATGTGTTGGCTCCAAATGTCATACATGTAGCCACGGTCAGTGCTGCAACGGTATCTCTTGTCACCCATGTAGCAGCAGCGGAGAAACCGTCTGTCCCTGTCATACATGTAGCCACGGTCAGTGTTGCAACGGGGTCTCTTGTCACCCATGTAACAGCAACGGCGAAGCCGTTTGTGGATGCTAATTCTTGACTAATTACAAGTTAAAATCATGTGCTAAACTGTTTAGATACATGAAAATACTAGTTCATATCTCGAAAAGTATTGTATTATATTGAGTGAATATTTGGTATACATTGCTTGGCGCACACCATATGGCTATTTGTTTGCAACGTATACCAGGTATGTTTAGTTTTTTAAGCTCTATTTTAAGTTCTCTATTTTGAATGATTTTTTGCTGTTTTATGGTGTTTTGAGTGATTTTTATGTTTATGTTTGCTCAAATGAGTTTTAGCCTTCTGGCCATTAGATTCTGAATTTTGAATTCACCAACAGAAGTCGATTAGTTTTGAGATTTATAAGCTTTCGATAGGCTTGCCGCTCTGTCATCGTGTTCTCTGAAGGACTTCATATTTGGAACAGCTTGTTTCATCTCAGAGTTTCCGGCTTCAAAGTTTCCTTTTTTATATTCTTCGACTCCATAAATAATATAAACTGCAGCACTTTGAGCCTGTACCATTGCTAATTGATGCTCATCCTTTGCACCTTGTAAATCATTTGATACATTGTATAAATCACTATCATACATAGCTTTCTGACTATCTGTATACAAAGCATTTGCATATGTAGAAGTTGACGTAAAATCTGGGTTATCTGACGTTAAATCAATGTTTTTTAATGCAGTACCTAAGTATTTCATATCATTATTTACAACAAGCGAGTCTGATATACACGTTGTTAACCATTGAGAATCTTGATATACTGATTGTTCAGTACTTCGATATGTTGGTTGTTCAGTATTTAGATCTGCGGGTTGTTTAGTATTAGATAGATCTCTTTTAGATAGAGCACTTTTGTGTTTCAAAGCGATTGAATTTTGCGGGTTAATTTCAATTGCCTTGTCAAACGCTTTTATTGCTTCTTTAGGCTTATTTAAACCTTCAAAAGCAAGTCCTTTACCAGCCCAATATGTCGAATCTAATGGGTTAATTTCAGTTGAGATGTCAAACGCCTTTATTGCTTCATCGTACTTGCCTAAGATGGTTAAAGTAATTCCTTTACAGGACCAAGCTGCTGGATTTTGTGGATTACTTTCAATTGCTTTGTCAAACACTTTCATTGCTTTATCATATTGGCTTGATTGCGCAAGGATGGCTCCCTGACTAACCAGATTTTGAGATTCCGTAACCGAGTCTGACGGTTTTTCAGTATTCGATAAAGATAAAGTTTTTTTGTGCTCCAAAGCTCTTGAATTCACTGGAGAATTCAGTGGTTCCATTTCAATTGCTTTATCATATGCTTTTATAGCCTCTTCAGGCTTGTTTAAACTTTCAAAAACAAGTCCTTTACAGTACCAAGTCATTGAATTCTGCGGGTTAATTTTAAGTGCTTTGTCAAATATTTTTATTGCTTCATCGGATCTATTTAAACCCATTAAAGCAAGTCCTTTTCCTGTCCAAGCATCTGAATCTTGGGAATTAATTTTAATTGCTTTGTCAAAAATTTTCATTGATTCATTATACTGGCCTGATTCCCCAAGGATGAGTCCCTGACTTACTAAATCTTGTGATTCTATAACCGAGTCTGATGTTTTTCCAGTAGTCGATAAAGATAAAGCTTTTTTGGATTTCAGAGCTATTGAATCCTGTGGGTTAATTTCAATTGCTTTGTCGTATGCTTTTATAGCTTCTTCAGGCTTGTTTAAACCTTCAAAAGCAAGTCCTTTTCCGTCCCAAGCATTTGAATCCTGCGGATTAATTTTGATTGCTTTGTCATATGCACTTATTGCTTTATCAAATTTATTTAACCCAGTTAGAGCCAGCCCTTTGCCTGTCCAAGCATCTGAATAGTGTGGGTTAATTTCAATTGCTTTGTCAAATGCTTTTAGTGCTTCTTCAGGCTTTTGTAACATAACTAGAACGAGACCTTTATTTTTCCAAGCTTCTGAATCATATGGGTTAATTTCAATTGCTGTATCCTGGGTTTTTATGTCATTTTCATATACTTTATTTAAGTCGTTATGATTGTTGCTGCCAAAGTTCGGAACATCTACAAGTTGTTCCGCCCCTGCGATACTCACCAGCATTAAAATTATAAGTGCTGACACTAAGGTTATTGAATATAACTTATGCTTACTCATCACGTATTTCAATCCTTTTTCTGATTTTAGGAATTCGAAAATAGTACTATCTAAAATGGAATGTTATTAAACTAAATATTTCATGAAGTAACGGATACTTTACACTATTAAAAGAAGCTAATACAGATAAATGCTGCCTATACTAAATTTTCAAAATATGTGACGATTTGGTTCCAATGTTACCTAAACTAAAAATTTGGAGATATATTCGTATATATATAATATTGATAAGCCACTGTTAGGTTTGAACGTAGGGTTTTCATTTGATAGCAATAGATAGTGGTATTCTCACCATCAAAAATAGGAATTAAATAAGAAAATTAAAAAATCGTCATTGTGTTAATTGAGGTTCTAACAGACTATATAATTTTTGTCAGTAGGTGGGTCTAAATAAATAGATTTCTATAAAAACTATGCACAAATTAAGTTATTTAAAGTAATTTTTAGTAAATAAGAGTTAAAAAAGCTTTTTTCTGAAAACTATGCACAGCTTTTACAACAAAAACTGTGCATCAACTAATCTGAAAAATCATGTTTTATAATGAAAGAACAGGGTTGAGAATTATTATTTCTACAGAACTTTTAGTAAACTATCTAATTTAATTAACGATTTATTTAAGATATATTTAAGATAGTTATTGTTGACTTTACAATATCGTTTTTCTTGGATTGCATCTGAAGTCAGACTATTATAAGTGAATTCTGAAGAAGGGATAATAGTAGCTTCAAAGCAGGCTCCTTAAATGCTGATCAATGATGGTTCCACAGCTGCCCCTATCACAAAAGTCCCAATGTCGCAAATTTCTTTTTAGCTAAATTCAACATTTCTTGTGATATATCGATACATTTTAGATGAGCATTTGGGAACTTTCTTACGATATTGCCAGTTGTCATACCAGTACCACAGCCAAGTTCAATAATTCAGATAGGTTTATCCAAAGGAAACGGCATAATGTTAAATATACATTAAAAAAAGTGATAAGTTAAACAAAATAAATTGAAACAAATTAAGCATTTTGACTGTGTAATCGCTGACTATTGAATAAATAATATTTAAGCTTAAATAAAAGGTGATTTGTTATGGGTGATCAAGGAGATCAAACATTTGATAACTTAACGGTTAATAAAGATGCAACATTACTTGGTAATGTTTACCTTAATGGAACACCACACACGGGTCCAGTTGTGGATGAATCTATATATACTGGGAACTTAAGTGTTGCAGGCCAAGTCGGCATCGGGACAAGAATTCCCTCAGTGCGCGGTATAATAAATACAGGTCCAATTGGCAGTTTATTCGTAATTGGGGGCAACGTCGGCTTCGGGACACTACGGCCTGCAGCTGGGCTTCAGATAGACAAAGGAAGTACAAACGATGTGGCCTTAATGTTATCTTCGACTGGTCCCGGTTGGGGTTCAGGAGTTCAATTCAAAAATAACGATATTTTATATGGAATTTTTGCAGGTTCTGAATGCTTTCACATCTGTGATCAGATTAAACAAGTAGACAGATTAATTATAGATGCTAATGGCAACGTCGGAATTGGAACAACAAAACCTAGTGCTCAGCTGGATGTTACTGGGGATATTCGAATCAACGATAGACATATCTGGCTTAGAGGGATAAATAATACCGGAGTCGGGGATACGAATCATGGCATAGGGTACAATACTCAATTTGACGGGCCTATGTTATTTGGCTGGGGTGGAGGAGCATTAGGAACGAATGGGGGGCAAAAAACGGTATTGTCGTGGAACCAAAATGGCAATGTCGGAATCGGTACATCGACTCCTCAACATACGTTAGATGTGATTGGCGATATTAATGCTAATGGCAATTTAACTGTTGCTAATAATCTAGGCATTGGGACACCAACTCCTAAATATAATTTGGATGTTGTGGGCACTATTAACGCTTCGGTAGATGTTGTTGTTGGGGGTGCAGACTGTGCTGAAGATTTTGAAGTTTCGCCAGCAGAAACAGTTGATCCAGGTATGGTTATGGCTCTCAACGACGATGGCAAATTAGTACAAAGTAAACATCCATATGATAAGCGCGTAGCTGGAGTTATTTCTGGTGCTGGTGATCTCAAACCAGGCCTTGTTTTGGGCAGGCAGCCAGGCCATGTAGATAGAGTACCACTTGCCTTGATGGGACGAGTTAATTGCAAAGTAGACGCGGAATATGAATCGGTAGAAGTTGGAGATTTGCTAACCACTTCAAAAACACCAGGACATGCTATGAAGGCAAGCGATCCCACAAAGTCATTTGGTACGGTAATTGGCAAGGCTTTAAGGCCGTTGAAAGTTGGACAAAACCTTATACCAATTCTAGTTACCTTGCAATGAAGATTTTGGGGCTCCGACTATGGACACAATTAGTGAAGCTGCTACATTTCAAGGATTTAGTGATTTTCCTATTATTGTTAGCATACTTGCTCAATCATTCAATCTGCAAAAACCGATTTATCTTTCGAACCTTATGAGACTGTGTAACGCACTTGCAAATAAGGATAGTATGACTCCATTACTTTCATCAGGATTACCAGGAACCAAATTCAATATGGCTGTAATGGGGGATGGCTTTGCAGCTGGTGATGATCAAAATATTTACAATAATAAAGTTAAAGATCTTTTAATTCATGGAGTATTTAACAACGACTTTTTTTTAAGCCAAAAATCAGCTTTTAATATTTATCGGGTGAATCTGATTTCCCAAGATTCGGGAGTCGGAACTAAAACATACGATAATAATGGCAATCTCATCAGTACGGTTACAAAGAACACAGCTTTAGGGATTTATTATAATGGCGATTGGGATCATTGCTGGTTGGAAGATGGACCCAACACTGGTAATCTTATTGACAATGCTCTCAATAAGTGGGTACCTGACTACAATATTGTTTTGATTTTCGTGAATTGTCCAGGAGGTGGTGGATGTACTATAAATGGTCGACCTACTGTACCACTTGGTATTGCATGGGATACAATAGCCCATGAACTTGGTCATGGAATTGGAGGACTTGGTGATGAATATTGTGCGCAGGATGATACACACGGAGTGTACACAGGACCCGAACCTAATAAAGTTAATATTACAATCAATACAAATAAGGCAACTTTGAAATGGAAAGGCTATGTTGATTCCATTACGCCAATTCCTACAGGAATTGGAAAATGTGTTAGTTATAACCAGGGTACAAAGCCAAATGACTGGGATGACAATCAGAGTGTAGGACTATTCGAAGGAGGGGGAACGTACAATAATGGTATTTATCGACCGGTGATCGATTGCCGTATGAATTCTAACTCACCGCCTTTTTGTCCTGTTTGCTATGCTCAAATGGAGTCTATTACGAGGAATCATATGGGAACTGAAAGTGCACAAAATGCTAGTGAACAAATAAAGACGCCTGATGTCTTACAGGAAAAATCTGTACCGCCTCTCATGGAGGAGACAGTACAAAAACCTAAAGATAACTCGATAGACCCTAATTCTTCTGATGGTTATGTCCGTTTCAAAATTCATATGGAAAATGGGAAGCCATCCATAACAGACGTCAAAGAAGTACCTGGACAGCTTATAGCTCCAAAGACTGTAAATCTGGGATACAACTACGAAGTCTTGACAGATGATAAATTAATCACTCTCGGTTTTCTTCCAGATGTGGGTGTTCGTAGATCATTTGCCAATCGCGATGTGCCAGGGCGCGAAGGCAAACATCATATCACTATTCTACCAAGTTTCGATTTCTTTGTCAGGGTTCCCAAAAATCAAATATCCGAAAAAACATTGTCACAAATGACTATAATGGTTCACGATGTGAAGCAAGCTCCTTATAGACTTTTGAAAGAAGTCCCATTGACCAAGCAAACTGATTTTATGTCAATAGAGATTGGTCGTATGGTTGGAATAAAGATGGATGAGATTCCTAAGGAGGTAAGTTCCCAACTTAATCGAATCTTGAAAGAAAATGAGGAGATAAAATAATTTATTTAGATAAGTGAAATTTTCTCTCAAGAAATGGGTAATGGAGAGGCTTTTCTCTACATTTTATTTATAAAGAATATTGGACTTTTGTTGTGATTGGGCTAATCTAGGTTCATTAGTGGCAAGGCTTTGAAGCCGCTGAAAGCTGGTTGTGATATTATATCAATCTTGTGGCATTTCAATAAGGTTTGATTGCGAAGAAACGCGAGATTATGGATTATTGGGGTTGGGGACTTGCTGACGACTTTGGCAATACCAGTGTACTCAATGAAGGTAAGCGATTTTATGATATCATTTAATATGATAATTGACAAGGTTTTAGGGTCTAAGAGTATGGTTCGCAGCTTCATCCACATTGATTTATTAAATCAATTTTTTTCATTTCTGTTTTAATTAAGTAATTAAAATGAAAAGTGAGGGAGGAAGATGAAATCTCTGAAAGTAACTGCTCAGATAATAGATCCAGGTGTTCAACCAACAAGTATGTTGAACTTGGGACAGAAACTTAATTTATCATGTCCTATTTCATTGAAAGAAATATGCAATGGATATAATATCGATTTGACGCTGGTGTGGATTGGTGACATACATTTCGAAAACTACTCGAAGCTGCCCACGGCCTGGAATCTCCAGACCAAATGGATTGTAGATAACATAGCGACCTACAATATCCAGGCGGTTTTATGTGCTGGTGACATACAGAATCCTTTAGATCCTAATCAATTTGAAGCAGCCTGGAAAAATGATGGCGGTGGGCTTGCGAGCATCTATAATTCGGGGCTTCCATACTTAGTGGCTGTGGGGAACCATGACTATCCTAACTTAGCTGATTATACTAATAACACCCCGTCTCCCAGAGATACGAGTTATTTTGATACATATTTGGGTTACCAAAAACTGAAAAATCTGAAGTCTTGGTACGTTGGCTGCTGCTGTAACTGGCAGAATCCTTTAAATAATGATACTATATTCAATAGCCCTGCTACCCAGGCGATCCAGTTCACTGTCCAAACTGACAGCAGAGATCGGAATTTCCTGGTAATCTGCTCTAGAGCTCTGGCCCCGGAATGCAGCACTCAAATGGGCTGAGGAGATCATCAACGAGTATTCAGGTTATGAAGTCATCATTATCACCCATGCATTCATGAGCATGACTGGGGAGATACCGGATACAGAGGGGATGGATGCGCCGGGTTTTTGGGGCTTCACAGACTGTCACAGTTGCTCGGATCCTGATACTAATATGACATGTGCTAATAATGCGAACTCGATTTGGAATTGGGCTCAAAAATTTAAGAATGTAAAGGCGATCCTGGGTGGTCATAGTTGCATTGGCCCAAATAACTGCGCTGGCCCTAATGAGGCTTTTTCCACTTTAACGGCCACAGATGGACACACTGTGTTAGGCATTTATTCAAACCACCAACGTGATTATACTCCTAATTCTCCTGGCAACCCGTCTTATAGTCCATCCTATAGTCAAGTTGTGTTGCTGCTGCACTTGTTGAGTTGCTCGCAGGCGGTTGTCCGTGTTTTTAACACCACAACCGGTAAGGAGATAACTCAGTCCTACTACTATCCCAATGGACTTCCTACAGATGTCCAGAACTTTCCGGTGGGAGCTAATCCTAGTGTTTTTTTCCCCTATGTTTTTGCTAACTGGATCATTCCATAACTTATAGGAATATACGAGTTTTCACTGATTTATGGCCTAGAAGATGTAAAAAAGGGTTATGTTGCAAAAATTTCAAAAAAAATATGTAAATCTATGAGTAATGAATAAAAATCGAAATATTCAAAGAAAATGTACCAACATTATAAAACTATACCAAATAAGGGATTAATGTATTTGACTTCATTAAGAACAGAGTAATTTTATATTTTTGAAATTTAGATATTTTTCATAAAGTCCTTTTGCATATTAAATTATATTATAAAGTTCTTTCAGCTTTGCTCTTAAATCCATAATAATTTTCCTTATCATAAGAATTTAGTTCTGTATCAACAAACTAGGGTGAAATTACCATAATTAGAAAGATATCTTCTGCAGTAATGCACAAAAGTTCTTTAAAATCGGATTGACTCTAGGATCTTTTGACTTTTATTTATTGCTTATAGATTTACATGCTTATTCTGAAGTTTTTTCAACGGAACAATCCTTTTTTGTAGTGAACCTTATGGGTATAGTAGCAAACCATTTGACGCAATAGAAACACAAAATTCAGAATCTAATGGCCACAAGGCTAAAGCTCATTTGAGCAAACATAAACATAAACACAATACAACTAAACACCATAAAACAGGAAAAAAATCATTCAAAACAGAAAAATTGAAATAAAACTTGAAAAATTAAGCATATCTGTATACCAAATATACAATTCAAAACAGCTTAACTTGCTCTTACAGTCATAATTCATTATTAATTATTATTTGCTCTTACAGTCATAATGATACCTGGTCCACGGCCAGCGAGATTATCGAAGGCCTATTTACTGACTTTCAGGAAACCTGAACGTCCGTAAAGTGCAAATCGCTAGGGTTTCAGAGTAGAGCAGCTTGCCGTGTGCTTGAAATGAGTAGAGGAGAAACTACCAGAATGTCATACCCACCAGAGGTGGGAGCCAGTCCCACAGGCGATTACGTTAGCAAACGCGAAGCTGTGCTGCATGTGATGGCGGCAGTGGCGTTTCTCGTCCTCTTTCAGGCGTATCTTGTAGCCCCGCTCATTCCGTCGCTCTCCATTGAGTTCCACGCTTCCACGGATTTTCTTGGCATGCTGGTTCCGGCCTACATGCTTCCCTACGGCATATCCACTCTGTTCTATGGACCCATCTCCGACCGGTTCGGCAGGAAGGCGGTGTTTCTTACCCTGCTGGGGCTGATGGTTGTGATGATAGCCGGAGTTGCTACGGCAAATACTGTGCCTCAGATGATGGTATGGCGTCTGCTGGGAGGGGCGATTACCGGAGGAACCGTGCCGATCTCACTGGCGCTTCTAGGAGATATTTATCCCTATGAGCAACGCGGGCGGCCTTTGGGATGGATATTTGGGGCTGCGGCTGGAGGCATGGCCTTCGGATCCACCCTCGGGGCGTTTCTGAATCCCATCATCGGCTGGCGCTGGGAGTTCCTCATCATCGCCGCCCTCACCGCAGCTGTTCTGGCTTACGCCCTTCGCCTTCGCTGGTTTCTTGAGGGGGAAATCGTCGCCCATCCATTAAGCCCTGGCAAGGTAATTGCTGGATACTGGGAGCTCCTTACCAGCGCCAGAGGAGCCAGAACCTATACCTACATTTTCCTCAACAGCATGTTCCATTCCGGAGTCTACTCTTGGCTTGGTCTGTATTTCTGGCAACGCTATCACCTCGGCGATGAAGGGATTGGCCTTGCGCTGCTGGGCTATGGAATCCCAGGAATGCTCTTCGGGCCGTTCTTTGGACATCTGGCGGATCGGGTTGGGAGAAAGCGCATTATCCCGTTCGGCATCCTGATCGGCGCTCTTGCCGGCGCAGCACTCATTCCACGCGCGCCGCTGCGGTGGCCCGTAGCCATTACCACGGTGCTCTCCCTGGGCTATGACACGAGCCACCCGTTGCTGGCTGGAATCAGCACCTCGCTTAATCCCTCCCGGCGCGGCCTCGCCATGGGCCTGAATTCCTTTTCGTTATTCAGCGGATTAGGTTTGGGCGCTTTGGCCTTTGAGCCCCTGCTGAAATATGGATTCAGCACCGCGCTGGCGATCTTTGCGCTTGTTCAATTGTGCCTTGCAATACTGGCCGTACAGCTGTTTCGAGGCGAAGATTCTTCAGCAGAAAATCATTCAGAGATAACTGGTTCCGGTTCCGTTTCAAAAATTCCAAAATAAAACATTTAAATCTATGAGTAATGAATAAAAATCAAAATATTTAAGGAAAATGTACCATTATTACAGAACTGTTTCAAATAAGTGATTCACATATTTGGCTACATTAGGACTAAAGTTATTTAGATTCTTGGTTTGTCCTTTTTAATCATAATCCCTGGGAATATCTAAGATTATACACAGGTTTTATAGCATAAACTATGTATTAGTGAAGATAAAAAACAGGAACCGTGTTAGCATAATCATTGAATTTACACTTTTAAATCAAAAGAATAAAAAGATCAATGTTAAATTTGTGAAGATCTCAGGGAAGAGTAAAAACATAATTATTATTAAATTGTTGTACAATTTCAAAATATTTTATGACAATATAAATTTTATTCAGAAAATATTTTTTGTATAATTACATTTTATGATAAAGTAAATTTTATTCAGAAACTATTTTTTGTAGAATTAATTTAAAATAACAAGGGAATAATTTAAAACAGAGGGTACTAATTCAAAAATGTTTCATAGCATCCGACTTGAAGGCACTATAATTATTTTACCTAAATTATTAAATTTGAAAATCAAAACATTATATGTTCTTCAGAGATTTATATAATTTAGATGAGAGTTTGAATAACTTAAGTATTATATATATAGAGTTATTTCAAAATAGGAGATTGAACGTGACAGACAAAATCCAAATTATGTTACTGACGGCTTACAATGCTAAGGATTCTGCAGATCTCAAAAAGGGGCAGGCAAAAAAAATTGCTCAGCTCTTTAGTGACTTTGTGGGCCAAGCCCGCCAAAGTCTTCATATTGCAATCTATGATTTCAGACTTGAGGAGCCCGAAGCTCAGATGGTAATCGATGCACTGAACAAAGCCGCAGAATCCGGAATAGATGTACGAATCGCATATTTTCAACCGAGTAAGAAACATGTCTCTACATCTGAATTCTCGCTTCTTGGGAGTGATCCGGCGCCAGGACCCAACGAAGCATTTTTTGGGCGGTTCCACAAAGATATCCCGTTCAAGGCGATAACTGGAATCGAAGATCTGCCATCCGATGTCAGCTCCTTACCGATCGAAGGTGGTGGTCACTTGATGCATAGCAAGTACATTATTCGTGATGGGCTTGCTCCTTCCGCCGCTGTGTTGACGGGATCAGCCAATTTTACCACCGATGCATGGACCATTCAGGATAATAACATTGTTACCCTGGAATCACAAGATATCGCAGGTAATTATGAAACTGACTTTGCAGAGTTGTGGGAGGCAGGAAGGATTGCTGGGACAGGCAAGAATGATCATGGAGAAACTAAAATCGATGATGTAGACGTTGATGTGGATTTTGCTCCTGGTGATGGTGCAGCGATGGATCTAAATATTGCCAGCCAGATCTCGACAGCAAAAAATGAGATAATGCTTGCTTCAATGGTTATCTCTTCAGGAGCCGTTCTGGGTGCCCTCGTTGATTCAATAGAACGCGGTGTTAAGGTGTCGGGAGTTTACGACGGACCGGAGATGCATCAGGTTATGACAGACTGGGAAAAAAGCACGCGTGGCACTGGCCAGGCCAAACTCGCGCAATGGAATGCCGTAAAGAATAACCTTGTTGAAAAACATTCCACGCCGTATAGTGAAAATGGACCTCATGACTTCATGCACAATAAGGTGTTAGTGGTCGATCGGCAGGTAGTTGTAACGGGGAGCTATAATTTTTCTCAGAACGCGACGCACAATGCTGAAAACATAATTACTTTGTATGATGGGGCCATCGCATGCCAATATGAGCAATATATTGGAGATCTTGTCTCGAAGTACAAGTAGGCTCAGTTATAAGGTATTTTCAACATATGGGAATCAAAAATATATAAGTTAGTGGAAGATTGGATTGTTTTTTAGTTTTGATCTTCTCTCTGTATCCTGGGGCTTGTGGCTTGGATACCATTGAAAGCTGGCTGCTGACCTTCGAGAATGTTATGGACTTGTGTAGTTAAATTGAGTATCAATGGCTAATTTTTTAAAGGCATTCAAAAGGAGATACACAATAATATCTACCAAAATGAAGTTAATAACAATATAACATTATTTATTCAGTTGACGAGATGATCAACCCGACTTTAAAGCTTATTCCTTTCTGAATGCCATAATTTATTTCCTTTATCATGAAAATTTAGTTCTGTATCAACTAACTAGGATGAATTACCATTTTTGCTGATGTAGAAGTTTTCATACAAAATCTCTGCACATATGAGATGGAAGAGAATACAATCACAGTCATTGATACTGCAATTATGTTCAAGCCAATCATCATGTGGTAAAGTTATTCAAGCTGAATTTGTTAATTTCTTTCTATGATAGGATGTAATTCATCAACTAATTAAGGGGATATGTTTGATACAGTGGGACTGGTTGCCATAATTGGTCGTGTCACAATGGGTTTATTTGTGTCTACTATAAGTTGTACTAAGACGGGTTGTTCTTCAAAGGCTATAGTTCCAATCTATACTAGAGTAGTAGTATTTCCTATCTATTCATAGTCCGGATAGTAAGCACCATTGTCATAGTGGTCAGATAGATGACAATTAAGATGATCATGTCACTTAAGAAAGTGGTGTCTGCCAGGATGT
>Ga0187875_10001676_pt1 | contig 16975 bp, 14 predicted proteins | sample June2016WEW_17_1_2_FD_132978 | JGI IMG/M metagenome (GOLD analysis project Ga0187875, IMG submission 132978) | Peatland microbial communities from SPRUCE experiment site at the Marcell Experimental Forest, Minnesota, USA - June2016WEW_17_10 | ecosystem: Environmental > Terrestrial > Soil >... | reverse complement strand
GTTCCTGGAGGCGCTGAAGTTCACCGAGCCGGACATCGTGGCCGAGGTGCTGGAGGTCATCCTGCCCCGGTACGCACGGCTGGCCGGGGACGGCGAGGGCGGGCCGCCCGGTGTGGCGACCCTGGACCGGGCCCAGCACGCCGCGGACCTCGACTGCATCATGCGGGCGATGGACGAGGCGGACGCGGGCCGCCGCGTCCGGCTGCTGGAGCAGTTGCGCGAGACCGCCTTCCTCGTCGGGGAGAACGCCGCCACCGGGGAGCAGCGGCTGATGCGGCCGCCCGCGCTGTACCAGCGGACCCGGGACCTGGAGATCTACCTGGACGGGAACACCGGCGCCTGGTTCGCCGAGGACGCCTACGGGCCGTGGCTCGTCCAGCTCCGCGGCATGGGGGTCCGCGGCCAGGTGGACGTGCAGGCCCGGGCGCCGGGGCCGCTCGGGCACGTGCTCCTCGTGGCCGGGTTCGCCCGGCACGAGCGGGGCGTGGACGGGTTCGATCCTGACGCCCGGATTGACGGGCTGGAGTTCGCGCTGCAGCACCCGGGGCACGCCCGCGCCGAGTACGTGTGGAATGTCCTGCTGGCGCCGAACCGGCGGCTGGTCGGCGGGGTGGTCGAGAAGTCCGTGCGCGAGCAGTTCGCCGACTCCACCCGGGAGACGGTCCGCTCCTCGATCGGCGTGGCCGCGGCGGGCGAAGCCTGGCTCCCCGGGCCGGACGGCTTGTTCCACCGACCTGCGGACCTGTCCCTGGATGACCTGCCGCCCACGTTCGCCCGGGACGAGGGGCTGGCCCAGGCGCTGGGCATGAGCCAGCCGGTGGTGTCGCAGGCCGCCCGCCGCCTCGGGATCCCGCCGGAGGTGTTGTGGGGCCTGAGCGCGCACCCGGACCTGGTCGCCGCGATCGAGGACGAGCTCAAGACCCGGTCGGCCGGCCGCAACCCGCTGGGACCGCCCTCCGGCGCCGATCCGGCCGTCGATCAGTAGGCGGCGGTGCGTAACCCGCCATGCTCAGCGCAGCACCTCCACCAGCAGCACCCAGGCGTTGACCGCGGCGATGACGATGGCCAGGACGAACGCGGCCGACAGCCAGTAGAGACCGCCCCCGTGGCCAGTGATGAGCGTCACCCCGGCCAGGAGCAGGGTGACGGTCAGCCCGGCCGCCGTGATCAGCCGCAGCAGAAGGGTGGCGCCCAGCGCGGCCTGGCGGCGGCTGGCCAGCAGCGCCCGGGCCGGCGACGTGGCGCTGCCCGCCCCGGTCAGCAGGATGAACGCGGCGAGCGCCCCTCGCGGGATGGCCGGGACCAGGCCTACCAGGCTGATGACCAGGACGATCAGCAGCGCGGCGAGCGCCTCGAGGGCCCGGCCGGTCAGGAAGTTCTGACCCTCGCGCTTGTCGGCAGCCAGCACCGTCCTGATGTTGACGCTGAGCCCGACGAAGATCAGGCCGCTGAGCGCGGCCGTGGCCCCAGCCGCCGCGAGGAAGAGCTCGCCCCATCCCTCGGCGCTGTAGGCGGCGGTCATCGCCGGCCCGCCCGTGCCCGGCCCGCCCGTGCCCGGCCCGCCCGTGCCCGGCCCGCCCGTGCCCGGCCCGCCCGTGCCCGGCCCGCGATCCCGGTCACCGTGAGCCGCTCGGTAGCCGTCTCGGCGGGTAGGCCGGCGACGGCCTCGCAGCCCGCGGCCCGGACCCGTGCGCTCTGGCGCTAGTCCTCCGGCGGAGGGGTACGGTCCCGGTCACCACACAAGCTTAAAAGCAATGATCATTGTTTTACAGGGGCAGATCGCCTGGGCCATCCCAGCCCAGACCGGGCCCCGAGCCGGGACTTCCCGGCCGTTGACAGTGCCCAGGTCGGGGTTTAACGTCGCTCCCCGTCACCCACCGGAGGTCTGCTCGCATGCCAACTCCACCCGAGAAATTCCTGGTCACCGGCGCCGGAGGCTGCATCGGCGCGTGGGCGGTCCGGCTGCTGCTCGACGAGGGCGTGCCGGTGGTGGCCACCGACCTGAGTCCGGACCTGCGCCGCTTCGAGCTCATCTCCCAGGGACGAAGCGGCAGCCCGGCCGAGTTCGCCCAGCTCGACGTGACCAACAGCCGCGACGTCACGGCCCTGGTGTCGGACCACGGGATCACCCATGTGGTCCACCTCGCGGGCCTGCAGCTCCCGTTCTGCGCCGCGGACCCGCCGCTCGGCGCCCTGGTCAACGTGGTCGGCACGGTCAACGTGTTCGAGGCGATCCGGGCGGCGGGAGGCACCGCCGGGCTGGCTCTCGCTAGTTCGGCTGCGGTCTTCGGGAAGCCGGACCGGCACCCCGCCGGGGTCGTCGCGGACAACTCCCCGCTGCAGCCGGAGTCCTTCTACGGCGTGTACAAGGCGGCCAATGAGGGCACCGCGTCGGTCTACGCGGCCGAGCACGGGGTCGGGTCGATCGCCCTGCGCCCCTTCATCGTCTACGGCCCCGGGCGCGACCAGGGAATGACCGCCGACCCGACGAAGGCCATGCTCGCCGCGGCTGCGGGCGTGCCCTTCCGGATCAAGTTCAGCGGCAGCATGCTGCTCACCTACGCGCCGGACTGCGCGCGGGCCTTCATCGCCTCCGCCCGCGCGGCCGCGGGGTCGGGTGAGGCGGTCAGCCTCAACGTGCCCGGGCACCGGATCGGGGTCCCCGCGCTGGCCAGCCTCATCGAGGAGATCCTCCCGGGCTCGGGGCAGCTCATCACCTGGGACCGCAACCCCCTGCCGGTGCCCTCCCTGCTCGCCGCCCCGGCTCTGCGCGACGCGGTCGGCGACGTCTCGAACATCCAGCTGGCCGACGGGGTGAGCGAAACGATCAAGGCCTTCCAGGACGCGCTGGCCGCCGGGCTCGTGTCCGCGGAGCAGCCGTGATCATTCCCGGCGCAAGAGCGTCCCGCTCTGGGGGCGCTGCGGTCCCGGCCCGGACCGATCCCCCTGCGGACCCCGGCGGTCCCGGCCCGGACCGATCCCTCTCCAGCCCCGTCCTGATCTGGGCGGACGCGTGTTGGTATCGTGACATTTGATTTCAGTCAAGCAAATATGCATGCCGGCTCCCGCGTGCGGTGGCCGGCGGGACAGGGAGAGCGCCCGGTGAAGCTGGCGGCACTGTATCGGGGAGACGCCGAATTTCCTTCCCTCCACGTGGCAGCGGGAGAAGGCTTCGCCGCGGTCGACGAGATCGCCGCCACGGCCGGCGCAACTGACCTCGGCGGGCTGCGCGACGTGGGTGAGCTCTTCGCCCGGGGCCCGGCCGCCGTCGGCCGGCTGCGCGAACTGGCGCCCGGCGCCCAGCCCAGCGTCGACCCGGCCGGCGCCCGCTACGCACCGCCAGTGCTGCGTCCCACCAAGATCATCTGTGTCGGGCTCAACTACGCCGACCACATCACGGAGAGCGGGATGAAGCGCCCGGAGCGGATCGTCCTGTTCGCCAAGTTCTCGAACTGCGTGGTCGGCCACGGCGACCCGATCATCCGCCCCGCCATCACCACCGAGCTCGACTACGAGGGCGAGCTGGCGGTGATCATCGGGCAGCGGGCCGCGAACGTCCCGGCCGGTCGGGCCCTCGACTACGTCGGCGGCTACACGATCATCAACGATGTGTCCGCGCGGGACCTGCAGAGCGCCGAGCCCCAGTGGATACGGGGCAAGTCGCTGGACACGTTCGCCCCGCTCGGCCCGGTCGTTCTCGACGCGGCCGCTGCGCCGCCGATCGGGGAGATGCGCCTGCGCACCCTGGTCAACGGCGAGGTCCGCCAGGACGCCAGCTGCGCCCAGATGATCACCGGCGTGCCCGAGCTCATCGCCCACATCTCGGCGGGAATCACCCTGGAGCCGGGCGACATCATCGCGACGGGCACGCCGTCGGGAGTGGCGCTCGGCATGAACCCCCCGGTCTACCTGGAGCCCGGCGACAAGGTCAGCATCGAGATCCCTGGGATCGGAGAGCTGGTCAACACCGTCGCCAGCCCGCAGGGCTAGAACTCAGGACCTGAAGTCAAAGAGGTCCAGCGGCGGGGCCGGTGAGGGCACGGCCAGGACGTCGGTGACCGGCCTGGCGCCGGACGCGAAGCGGTCGAGTTCCTCGCCGTCGATCAGCCGGCCGGGAAAAGGATCACTAGCCGTCCGCCGGGCCAGCGCGGCCACCGGGAGTTCCTGGTGTGAGGCGGCCAGCACCAGGTTGCCGAACCGGCGGCCGCGCAGCACGGCCGGGTCCGCGATCAGGCAGGCGTGCCGGAACACGGCGCGCACGGTCGCGACCCGGGCCCGGGCGTGCCTGAGTGGCGCGCCGTCGCCCATGTTCGCGGCGAAGATCCCGGATGGCGTGAGCGCGGCGGCCGCGTCCGTGGCGAACTCGACGGTGGTCACGTGGGCCGGGGTGCGCGACCCGGTGAACAGGTCGGCGATCACCAGGTCGAACGAACCGGCCGGGACCTCGGCCAGGATGGCACGGGCATCGCCGACCCGGATCCGGACCCGCCCCGCACGGGCTCGTTCAGTACCGGCCCGCGCAGCATCAGACCGGCCCGTACCAGACCGGCCCGCACCAGACCGGCCACCGGCCTGGCCGGCACCGCCCTGGCCCGCACTGGGCCGGCCAGCACTGCCCTGGCCCGCGCTGGACCGCCCAGCACCCCCCTGGCCCGCACTGGGCCGGCGGGCCGGCTGGTCCAGCGGCAGCAGCCGACGGACCAGGCTCACCAGGGCACCGTCCGCGTCGACAGCCAACTGGCTCGATCCGGGACGGGCGGCCGCCACGTACCGGGCCAGGGTCAGCCCTCCCCCGCCGAGGTGCAGCACCCGCAAGGGCTCGCCGGCCGGCCCGGCCAGATCAGCCAGGTGCCCGAGCCGCCGCATGTACTCGAACTCCAGATACAGCGGGTCGTCGAGGTCCACGTGGGATTGCGGGATGCCATCCACCCGCAGCGTCCAGGCCCGGGGGCGGTCAGCGTCGGCCACGAGCTCGGCCACGCCCGAATCGATGTCCGCCCGGACGGCCGACCCGATCCTGCCTTGCTGCCGGTGGGGCATAGCCCCAGTATCGCCTCACTATCTCCCAAACCGCACTGGCCCCATCGCAGATCCCCGGGTAGAGAATGGGGCCATGCGGCTTCCCCGGGGGGCGCGGGAGTTCGAGCGGACCTGCGCTGACTGCGGCTACGCGTGGCGTGTGCCCCGGTCGGCCGCGCGGCGGAGGCGAGGTATCTCCGCCTACAGCCACATGCCACGCGGAACCTACCGTGTGTCCGACAGTGAGCCGGAAATCGCGACCGCCGAGGCGGTCAGCGAGGTGGACGCCGCGTACAGGCACTGCCCCCGGTGCAGTTCGGATCGGTACAGCAGCAACCCGTCCGCCCATGACCCGCGAAATCCAGGATGTAACCCGCGAAAGCCACGGTGTAGCACCCGGCCGTATCGTGGATAGGGTCATGTTCTTGACCTGCCATCAGCGTTGAGGTGTCACCAAACCCGGGGGAGCGTTCGTGACCGAAGCCCACGCTGATCTGTCCGGCCAGGGCCAGAGCCAGCACCCTCAGCCAGCCCCCCGCGCCGGGGAACCTGATCAGCGCGGCAACAAGTGGTGGACGCTGGTCGCGGTGTGCCTCGGCACGTTCATGCTGCTGCTGGACATCACGATCGTCAACGTCGCGCTGCCGGACATCCAGCGCTCTCTGCACGCCAGCTTCTCGGACCTGCAGTGGGTGGTGGACGCCTACGCGCTGACCCTGGCCGCGTTCCTGCTCACCGCGGGCAGCCTGGCCGACATGTTCGGGCGCCGCCTGCTGTACCTGATCGGCCTGGTGGTGTTCACCGGCGCCTCGGTGCTGTGCGGGTTCGCGACGTCCACCCTGATGCTCCAGTTGTCCCGGGGGCTGCAGGGTGTCGGCGGGGCGATCATGTTCGCCGTCTCGCTGGCGCTGCTCGCGGACGCGTTCCGCGGCCGCGACCGGGGCACGGCGTTCGGCGTCTGGGGCGCGGTGACCGGCCTGGCCGTGGCGATCGGCCCGCTGCTCGGTGGCCTGCTGACGTCCGGCCTGTCCTGGCGGTGGATCTTCTTCGTGAACGCCCCGATCGGCGTGATCGCCGTGGTCATCTCGGTACTGAAGGTGTCGGAGTCGCGCGCGCAGACGGCCAGCAGGCCGGACTGGGCGGGCTTCGTACTGTTCACCGCGGCGCTGTCGTTCCTGGTCTACGGGCTGATTGAGTCCAACCAGCGGTCGTTCACCGACAGCCTGGTGCTGGGCTGCCTGCTAGCCGCGGCCGTCCTGCTGGTGGCTTTCGTGCTGGTCGAGCGGCGGATCGCGCACCCGATGTTCGACCTCAGCCTGTTCCGGCTGCCGACGTTCACCGGCGGCAGCGTCGCGGCGTTCGGGCTGAGCGCGTCGATCTTCGCGATGCTGCTCTACATCGTGCTCTACCTGCAGGACATCCTGGGCTACTCGCCGCTGGGCACCGGCGTGCGGGTCATGTTCCTGTCGGGCGCCATCCTGGTCAGCGCCACGGCAGCGGGCCGGCTGACGTCACGGGTGCCGATCCGGCTGCTCATCGGGCCCGGGCTGATCCTCGTCGGGGTGGGCCTGCTGCTGATGCGCGGCCTCACGGCCGGGTCGGGCTGGACCCACCTCATCCCCGGGATGATCGTCGGCGGGGTCGGCGTCGGCCTGGTCAACCCGCCGCTCGCCTCGACCGCGGTCGGCGTGGTCCCGCCGCAGCAGGCCGGTATGGCCTCCGGCATCAACTCCACGTTCCGGCAGGTCGGGATCGCGACCGGCATCGCGTTGCTGGGCACGCTGTTCTCCAACAAGGTGGCCGACGAGGTCCGGGCCAGGATCGCCGCGGTGCCTGCCCTGTCCCACCAGGGGCCGAAGATCGCCTCCGCCGTGCAGTCCGGCGAGATCGGCCAGGTGATCGCGAAGCTGCCCGGGCAGTTCCGCCAGACGGTGGGCACAATCACGCGGGCCGCCTTCACCACCGGCCTGGACCGCATCCTGCTGATCGCGGCGATCATCGCGCTGGTGTCAGGCGTCGTCGCGCTGGCAACCATCCGCTCCAAGGACTTCGCCCAGCAGCGCTAGCCCGGGCCGCGGAGGCCCAGTGCTGCGCCCCGGGCCAGTGCTGCGCCCCGGGCGAGTGCTGCGGCTCGCGACATCATCGGCACCACAAGTCACATTGATCATGGCCGGCGGCCACGTTTCCCGCCTTGATGTCCAGACTCTGTTGCAACGCCTGGGATGATCACGAATGGCGTGGTCAGGGCGGGCGGCGGGGCCGGGCGGGCGGCGCGGGACGTCATGCGGGGCCGTGCCCGGATGGGCACGGCCCCGCATGATCGTCCGGGTCAGGACTTCGGCATGAGCACCGAGTTAATGATGTAGACGGTGGCGTTGGCCGTGCTCACGTCACCGCACACCACCTTCGCGCCGTTCACGGTGTAGGTCGAGCCCATCTTGGCCAGCGTCACGTTGCCGCCCTCGAGGGTCTTCGCGCTCATCCCCGAGGCGAACTGGTTGGTCGTGACCTTCACGCCCACCACGTGGTAGGTGAGGATCTTGGTCAGCTCGGCCTTGTCCGCGAGCACCTTCTTCAGCGTGGCGGGCGGGATCGCGGCGAACGCGCTGTTCTCCGGCGCGAATACGGTGATGCCCTTGGCCGAGTTGAGGGTGTCCACCAGGTTCGCCTTCTTGACCGCGGTGACCAGGGTGGACAGCACCGGGTTGTTCGACGCGGCGGTGGCCACCGGGGCGGTGGACATGCCCGAGAAACTGCCGGCTCCTGAGGACGGGACCGCCGAGCAGGCCGGCCCGAACGGCGCCGACGCGGTCTGCGCGGACTGGGTAGGCATGGCCGAGGCGGAGGACGACGACGAGGACGGGGTGCTCGATCCTGAGCTCGCGGAGGTTCCGCTCGAGCCGCACGCGGCGGCACCGAACGCGAGACCGGCGGACAGGACGGCGATGGCAGGGATCTTGTACCTCATTTTTTCTGGACTCCTTCGGACTTCGGTGATGGAACATCTGGGGTGCGGTAAGTCGCTGGGGGCTACGTCACGGTCACCGTGACCGTGTCCCAGCCCGTCGCACCGTTGGGGAAGATGGGCACGCGGCGGGACGGCTGCGTGGCGTGGGTGCCGTCGGTCGCGCGGACCGACAGCGTGTGCAGCCCGGGCCGGGCGTCCCACTCCCACACCCACTGGCGCCACGTGTCGATGCCGGGCACGGCGGCGAGCCGCGCCTGGTTCCAGGGACCGTTGTCCGCCCGGACCTGCACCGCGTCGATGCCGCGGTGCGGCGCCCAGGCCACCCCGGCCACCGCGGTCTGGCCCGCCTTGACCTGGGCCAGGGGCTTGGGCACGTCGATCCGTGATTCGGTCTTGATCGGAGCCCGGGTCGAGTAGCCCCGCTGCACCCAGTAGGAGCGCTGGGCCGCGAACGTGGTGATCTCCAGATCGACGACCCACTTGGTGCCGGACACGTAGCCGTAGAGACCGGGGACCATCATGCGGGCGGGGAAGCCGTGCGCGACCGGGAGCGGCTGCCCGTTCATGCCCACCGCGAGCAGGGCGTTCCGGCCGTCCATGACCGTCTCGATCGGGGTGCCGCAGGTCCAGCCGTCCGCCGAGGTGCTGAGGATCTGATCGGCGCCGCGGCGGACCCTGGCCTCCCGCAGCAGGGCCGCGAGGCTGGCGCCCAGCCACCGGGCGTTGCCCACGTACGGGCCGCCGACCTGGTTGGACACGCAGGCCAGGGTGATGTCCACCTCGGTGAGCGGCCGCCTGAGCAGCTGGTCGAAAGTGATGTCCAGCTCCCGCTCGACCATCCCGTGCACCCGGAGCCGCCACTGCTCCGGCGGGACCTGGGGCAGGCTGAGCGCGGTGTCCACCCGGTAGAAGCTCCCGTTGGGGGTGGTGAACGGGCTAATCCCCGGGACGTCGAGCCCCGCGGCGCGCGGCGGCCGCGGCCCGGTGGCCGCCGGGGCGGGGAGCCTGAGCCCGGAGCGCGCCGCGGATACGTTGAACCGGGACAGCAGCGCCTGGCCCACCCCGGCCCCGCCGGCCGCGAGGGCGGCAGCCCCGGCGGCGGTGAGGAGGAATCTCCGGCGATCGGGGATACCGTCAGGACGAGTACCGCCGCCGGGACCGCCGCGGCCACGGGCCCCGCCGCCAGGAGCGGCATCCTCAACACGGACGCCAGTGGCGACACCGGCTGCGGGCGGCGCAGGCGGCCGTCGCCCGCCAGGCTGGGCACCAGGGCGGGGCAGGACCACGACCTGTTCCGTTGCGGACATAAGGTTCTCGGCGCGGCGCGCGGCCGGTGCAGCCGCGGCGCGGACCAGCAGGAGCAGGACGAGCGCGCCGGCGGCCACGCCCACGAGCGTCGGCACCGCGTCAGCCGGGCCGGAGAAGGGCCTGGTCTCGACGGCCGCGACGCCGAGGGCGGCGAAAACGGCCAGCCCGGCCAGCCCGTAGGCCACCCGGCGCCGGGCGAGGATCCCGATGACCATGGCGAAGATCGCGAGCACGATGTAGATCCCGCTGAGCAGCACGGTCTTGTCGTGGCTGCCGAAATGCTGGATCGCGAAGTCCTTGACCGGGACCGGGGTCAGGTCGATCGCCGCGCCGCCGACCGCGATCACCGGCTCCCCCGCAGACCCGGTGATACCGGCCACCAGCTGGGCCACCCCAAGCGCAGCCGCCGCGGCCAGCAGCCCGGTCAGGGCGCCGACCGCAGCGGTCCCGAGGAGGCCCCGCATGCGCTGCACGATTTCTTTCATCATTACGAGGGAATTCGGCCCTCGTGCAGTTTCAGATTGGGCGACGCGGATAAATCATGCATTTCGCGGCGTTATAAGGATCACACCAATCCACGCGCCTGGCTGCTCCGAACGTCTCTTCTCAGAGTGGCTAAGATATTTCCGTGAAAGCACACGATCCGGGCTATTGCGGGGCGGGCTGATGGACGACTCTCACGGCGGCGACCGCTACCGGCTGGAGAGGTTCGTGGCCGCCCAGGACGCCGGCGGGACCTACGGCCGGGCGGTCGCGGAGTTGCGGGCGGGGCGCAAGGTGAGCCACTGGATGTGGTTCGTGTTCCCGCAGATCGCCGGCTTGGGGCGGAGCGCCACGGCGCAGGAGTTCGCGATCTCCTCGCTCCGCGAGGCCCGGGCCTACCTGCGCCATCCGGTGCTGGGACCGCGGCTGGCCGAATCGGCCCGCGTCCTCACCGAGGTGGCGGGGCGCAGCGCGGAGCAGATCTTCGGCAGCCTGGACGCGCAGAAGCTGCGCTCGTCCATGACCCTGTTCCTCCGGGCCGATCCGGCGGAGACGTCTGACGCGGCCGGGCCCGAGCGCGCGGCCGGGCCTGCCGGTGCGCTGTTCGCCCAGGTCCTGAGCCAGTACTTCGACGGGCAGCCCGACCCGGCCACCGACCGGCTGCTGAACGACGTCTCGCCGTCCAGGCCGGCGGGCTGAGCCTGCCGGCGGCCAGGCCGTGCCGGCGGCCCACGCCGTGCCGGCAGCCGGCCGCTACGCCTTGCGGGCCACTCCCACCCAGCCGGGCAGGGGCTTGGGGTTTACGCCCCGCCCGGGACGCCACTGAGTGGTGGAGACCAGGCCCGGCTCGACCAGCTCAAGTCCGCCGAAGAACGCCGCGACCTGCGCGCGAGTGCGGAAGGTGATCGTCCCCGCCATGGCCTGATTCATCAGCGCGGCCCCGGCTGCCATCTCCTCCGCGTGGATGTCAGCCGCCGGGTGAGACAGGGCGAGATAACTTCCGGACGGCATCGCGCCCATCAGGCTGGCCACGATCTGGGCCGGATAATCCTCGTCCGGAATGCAGTGCAGCACGCCGATCAGCATCACCGCGATGGGCTGGGTGAAGTCCAGGGTCCGGGCCGCCGCGGCCAGGATCGTCCCGGTGTCCCGCAGGTCGGCGTCCACGTAGCCGGTCACGCCCGCCGGGTCGCTGGCCAGCAGCGCCCGGGCGTGGGTGAGCACGATCGGGTCGTTGTCGACGTAGACCACACGGGCCGACGGCTCGGCGCGCTGCGCCACCTCGTGGGTGTTGTTCGCGGTCGGGATACCGGTGCCGATGTCCAGGAACTGCCGGATGCCCGCATCGGCCACCAGGTAGTGCACAGCCCGGCCCAGGAACGCCCGGTTGCTGCGGACCCCGGCCGTCACGGACGGATCGGCCCGCATGAACTTCTCCGCCAGGTCCCGGTCGGCGGCGAAGTTATCCTTTCCGCCGAGCCAGTAGTCGTAGACGCGCGCGATGTGCGGCACGTTGGTGTCCAACGGCACGCCGGTACCGAGGGCTTCATCTCCACTCAACGACATGCAGACACAATGCCAGCCGGCCGGGGAGCGGGCGCATCCGCCCCAGCCCGTCGTGCGTCGGTCCAGGTCGGACAGGCATCATGGTCCCCGTGCCGAACCGGATCCTCATCGACCTCGGCCCGTTGCGTGAATCCCGCGGCTTCCGCCTGCTGTTCGCCGGCCAGTTCGTGGAGGTGTTCGGCAGCCAGCTGACCGCGGTGGCCATCCCGTTCCAGGTGTACGCGCTGACCCGGTCCTCGCTACAGGTGGGGCTCGTCAGTCTGGCCCAGCTGGTGCCGCTGATCGTCGGGGCACTGATCGGCGGCTCGCTCGGCGACGCGCTGGACCGGCGGCTCATCCTGGTGATCACGTCGGTGCTGCTCGCCCTGACCTGCGGCGGCCTGGCCGTCAACGCGGTGGCCGCGCACCCGTCGCTGGTCGCGGTATACCTGGTCAGCGCGGCGGCGGCCGGCCTGGCCGGGGCGGCGTCCACGGCCAGCAATGCGGCGGTTCCCTCGCTCGTGGCACCCCGGCACCTGGTCGCCGCGTACGCCGCCACCCAGGTCGTCGACCAGGTCGGCCTGGTCATCGGGCCGGCCCTGGCCGGGCTGCTGATCGACGCCGTCCACCTGCAATGGGTTTACGCCAGCACCGCCGTCATCTACCTGCTCACCGCCCTGGCCGCGGCGCGCCTGCCGGCCATCCCGCCTGCTCCGGAAGCCGGGCGCCCCGGGCTCGGCGCCGTGGTGGAGGGCCTGCGCTACCTGCGCCGGCGGCAGGCGATGCAGGGCGCCTACCTCATCGACGTCAACGCGATGGTGTTCGGCATGCCCCGGGCCCTCTTCCCGGCGCTGGCCGTCTCGGTGTTCCACGGCGGCGCGCGCACACTCGGCTACCTGTACGCCGCGCCCGCCGCGGGCGCCCTGGTGGGCGCGCTGACCACCGGCTGGCTGGCGCGGATCCACCGGCAGGCCTGGGCCGTGATCGTGGCCGTAGCCGTGTGGGGCGCGGCCATCGTCGCGTTCGGCCTGGTGCACGTGCTGTGGGCCGCACTCGCCCTGCTCGCGGTGGCCGGCTGGGCCGACGTGATCTCGGCCGTGCTGCGCTCGACGATCCTGCAGACCTCGGCGTCAGAGGAATTCCGGAGCCGGATCTCCGCCGTGCAGATCGCCGTGGTCGCCGGCGGCCCGCGGCTCGGCGACCTCGAGGCCGGGGCCGTGGCCACGTTGGTGTCCACGGAATTCTCGATCGTGTCCGGCGGCCTTGCGTGCATCGCCGGGGCCGCCGCGCTGGCCGGCCTGCTGCCGGATTTCCGCCGCTACGACCGGCGCGGCGCGGCAAGGCGCCCCGCGGAGCCGGGAGACAGCGCGGCGGGAGACAGCGCAGCGGCAGACAGCGCGGACACGCCGGGCCACGCGGACCCGGATGCCGCCTGATTTCCCATCCAGACCCCACGCACCAGCGCTAGCATGAGGCGCCATGCGCCCCATGGGTAGTTATGGCCGGTTCCTGGTCGCAGTTCCGGCGGGAGCCGCGCTCGCCATCAGCGGCCTCCTCACGGTGCCGGCTTCCGCAGGTACCACCGCCCCGGCGGGAGCCACCGCGGGCCCGGGAGCCAGCACCCCTGCCGCGCACCGCCTGCCGGACTTCGGCAACCCGAACGGACACGCTGCCGTCCCGCGGGCCGGCGCCGCGGTGAACACCAGCCAGCCGGACCACGTGATCGGAACCGGCACCCCCGCCAGCTGCACCTCCGCGGCCGTGGTCAAGGCCGTGGCCGAAGGCGGCGTCATCACGTTCAGCTGCGGCCCCAAGCCGGTGACCATCACCATGACCGCCACCGCCAAGATCGTGAACACCAGCCACCAGGTGGTCCTGGACGGCGGGGGCCTGGTCACACTCAGCGGCGGCGGGAAGCACCAGATCCTGTACATGAACACCTGCGACCCGAAGCAGAAGTGGACCACCTCGGACTGCTACGACCAGCAGTGGCCGCAGCTGACCGTGCAGAACATCACGCTGAAGAACGGCAACTCCCAGGTCCGGCAGAGCCAGGCCCAGTTCGGCGGCGGGGGCGGCGGCGCCCTGTTCGATGAGGGCGGCCAGCTCAAGGTGGTCAACACGCGGTTCCTGAACAACCGCTGCTACCAGTCGGGCCCGGACCTGGGCGGCGCCGCGATCCGCGCGCTGGCCCAATACCGCAACCGGCCCGTCTACATCAGCGGTGACACGTTCTCGGGCGGGCGGTGCTCCAACGGCGGCGCGCTCAGCAGCATCGGCGTGTCCTGGATAGTGCTCAACAGCGTGATGACGAATAACAAGGCCACCGGCTACGGGGCGAACCCGGCCAACGCCGGGACCCCGGGCGGCGGCAGCGGCGGCGCCATTTACACCGACGGGAACAAATACTCGCTCAAGGTCGAGGGCACCGTCATCCGCAACAATCACGCCCGCGAAGGCGGCGGCGCCATCTTCTACGTCAGCGACAACAACACCGGCTGGCTGACCATCAAGAACTCGACCCTGCACCACAACGCGAGCGCGGTCTTCTGGACCCGGCCGTATCCCGGCATCTTCTTCCACAGCTCCGGGCACCCCCGGGTAGTCAACTCGACCATCAGCTGAGCCTGGCGGCCCGGGCCACCCGTGGCAGGCTGGGCCCATGGCGACGGTCGTGGCCTTCCACGCGCATCCCGATGACGAGGTGCTGCTGACCGGGGGAACGCTGGCGCGACTGGCCGCCGAGGGGCACCGGGTGGTGATCGTCGTGGCCACCGACGGGATCATGGGCCCGGCCACCCGGCCTGGGACTCGCGACCGGCTCGCGGAACTGCGGGCCAGCGCGGCGCACCTGGGAGCGGCCCGGGTCGCGCATCTGGGCTACGCGGACAGCGGGCACGGGCCGGTGCTGTATCCCGACCCGCCCGACCGGCCGCGTTTCGTCCGCGCCGATCCGGGCGAGGCCGCGGCGAAACTCGCCGCCCTGATCAAGGACGAAGGCGCTGACCTGCTGCTGAGCTATGACCCGCAGGGCGGGTACGGCCACCGTGACCACGTGCGGGTGCATGAGGTCGGGGCCCGGGCCGCCGCGCTGTGCGGGGTCCGGGTCTGGGAGGCGACGCTCCCCCGGGAACTGGCGCTCCCGTTCCTCGTCCTGGCGCGGCTGGTCCGGGTGATGGGCCGCCACGACGGCGCGCCGGCCATCCGGGCCACGTTCACGTCCCGCTCCGCGATCACCCACCGGGTGAACGTGCGCCGCTACGCCGCCCGCAAGCGCGCCGCCCTGGCCGCCCACGAGTCGTTCGTGCGGCCCGCCCCGGGCCGCCCCCGGCGCCTGCCCCGCGCCATGGTGGCGCTGCCGGTGCCGGTGTTCGGGCTCCTCTTCGGCCGGGAATGGTTCGCTGAACCCGGCCGGGCACCCCGCAATTTCAGATAACGGAAACCAGTCCGGGCCGGTCCCCCGCCCTCAGCTCAGTCGCTGGTCACCACGTAGATGCCGTAGATGACGCCGGGGATATGGCCCAGCAACTGCAGCAGGATGGCCCAGAGCACCCGCCGGGTCGGCCCCTCGTGGATCAGCACGGCCAGGAACGGCAGGAAGAAACACAGGATGATCAGGAGAACCTTGCCCACCATCTGACCGACCTCCGGGGACGCTGCGACGCGTCTCTCCGAGATACCCGCACGCGCCCCGGCAAACCCGCAGATGCGGTAGGCATGGAGGCGTGGCAAATCTGCTGATCGACGAGGGCTCTGTGACTGTCAGGCTCACCACGGCGGAGAAGTTCGAGGCCCTGCACGGTGACGTCCTGATCCCCCGCTCGTCCGTGCGGGATGTGCGGGTGGTCCAGGACGGCATGGAGGAAATCCACGGCGTGAAGATGCCGGGTACCGGGTTTCCCGGAGTGGTCATGGTCGGGACCTGGCGGGACAGTACCGGGGTCACGTTCGCGGTCTGCCATGGCCGTCGGCCCGCGGTGGTGTTCGAACTGACCGGCCACCCCTACGACCGGGTAGTGGTCACCGTCGAGAACCCCGAGGAAGCGCTGGACGCATTCGCGTAGCGGCGCGGCCGCTGTGCAGTGACCGGCGGGTGAACAGCCGGTCAGTGGCAGGCGGCCGTGGTCAGGCGGCAGTAGCACGAGGCAGTGATCGGCACGTCCGCGCGGGCCGCGGCGATCGTGAGCTGCTGACCGATGATCCCGGCCTGTTCGTGCTTGCCCAGCCGGGTCAGGCATTCGTGGTAGCCGTGCAGGCTCCACACGTTGCCGGGGTGCTGGCAAGCGCGGGCCAGCGTGCCGTCCAGGCCGAGATCGGCCCGGTATACCGCCTCGGCCTCCACCACCCGGCCCTGCTCCAGCAGCAGGGCGCCGTAGGCGTGCCGGGCCGGCTGCATCCACCCCCACGGCTCGTCATAGGGCAGGCCGTCGTCCAGGGCGATGCTGCGGCGTAGCGCCGCGAAGGCCGCGTCGCAGTGACCCTGGCGGTATTCCAGTTCGCCGTCCAGCATGGCCCCGGCTACCTGGAGGATGTCCTGGCAGGTGTTGTTGAACACGGTGCGCGAGGCCGGTACCCGGCCCACCGCGTCCGCGAACCGGCGGCGCTGTTCCCCGGCCTCGTCTACCCGGCCGGTAGCGGCCAGCGCGACACCCTTCGCGTAGTGCGTCATCGCCGTGGTCACGCAGTACAGATCCGGATCCTCGGGCAGCGGCGCGGCGATGATGTCCCCCCAGCGCCCGAACCGGATCAGCACGTGCATCCTCATCGGCACGAAGCCTTCGAGCCAGTCGGCCATCGGCGGGACCTGTACCCGCAGCAGTTCCTCCGGAATAGCCGCGGCCAGCCGGTCCGCCGCGGCCAGCGCGGCCTGCGCCTGGCCCAGGAACATCGCGCCGTAGATCTTGAAGTGGTAGTCGTGCGCCCGGTACAGCGTGTAGAAGTTCATCCCGCCCCGGCGGGCCCGGAACCTCTCGTCGGCTTCGATAGCGGCGGCGTTGGAGGACACCACCCGCGCGTAGTCGCCGCACAGCACGTCGAGGTGCGTCGGCATGTGCCGGAGGTGGCCCGCGTCCGGCACCAGGTCGCGCAGCAGGTCCCCGGCCCGCAGGGCCGTTTCCGGGGTGGGCGACATCTCCATCAGGTGGACGTACATGTGCAGGATGCCGGGGTGGTCCTGCCCGCCGGGGAGGGCCAGGGCCCGCTCCAGCACCGCCCGGGCCTCGGCCGTGGCCGCCCCGGCGGCCGGCTGCCCGGTCGCCTGGTCCCACAGCGCCCACGGCGTGAGGTTCATCAGCGCGTCGGCCAGCAGCGCCGCCACGTCGGGATCGTCGGGGTAGCAGCGGTACACCTCGCGCATGGCGTCGGCGTAGCCGGTGTTCCACGGACCGCAGTCCGCGGCGGGCACCGCCGACGGATACCGGGCGGCCAGGGCACGCACCAGTGCGCGCTCGACAGGCGAGGCCCCGGCCGCAGCGGCGTCGGACCCGGCCGCGTCAGCCCCCCGGCCAGGCTCGGCACCCCGGCCAGGCCCGGCACCCCGGCCAGGCCCAGTGCCCTCGGCCGCGCTGGAGGCAGCCTTCGTGCCCCCCGAGGCCCGGACGGCGGCCTGCGCGGCGGTGAACGCCCGTGACACCGATGAGGCCAACTCGGCCT
>Ga0187875_10001675_pt1 | contig 16983 bp, 12 predicted proteins | sample June2016WEW_17_1_2_FD_132978 | JGI IMG/M metagenome (GOLD analysis project Ga0187875, IMG submission 132978) | Peatland microbial communities from SPRUCE experiment site at the Marcell Experimental Forest, Minnesota, USA - June2016WEW_17_10 | ecosystem: Environmental > Terrestrial > Soil >... | reverse complement strand
GACGTCCTGAAAATAGCCGACGATGGCCACGACTTTGCCGGTCTCATCGCGCTCAGCCGCGCTATCGCCGTGAAGGACGTGCTCGCTGCCATCCCTGTGGATCACGCGAAACTCAACCGTTGGCGCTTTGCCGGTCTCGAGAGCCTCGGCGCGCGCCGTCATGAACCGGTCCACGTCGTCGGCATGGATGCGCGCCTGCAACCCGGACATGACATCGCCGTCGAACTCGCCTCGATCGATGTCGAACAGTTCGAACAGCTCCTCTGACCACGAGAACTCGGTTGGGTCAAGGTCCCACCGCCAGCTGCCGGTCCGAGCGACGTGCTCGGCCACGTTGCGCATGACCTCACTTCGCCGAAGGAGGTCCTCCGCTCTCTTGCGCTCGGTGATGTCGCTTATGAAGGCGATGTTGGCCGGCCCGTCGCGAAGCCCGACAGACCCGACGTTCAGCTGCACGGGGAGCTGTGAGCCATCGGCGCGCAGAAGGACGGATTCATACTCGGAGGGTACGCCGAGCCCAAGTGAGCGGCGCCGCGTCCGTTTCTTGCTTGCTTCTTGCATGCGAGGCGCAAAGCTCTTGTGGATTGGTTCGCCGACCAGGTCATCAACGCTTTCTAGGCCGAGCATCTCGCCGAGTCGTTGGTTCGCGTACAAGCAAATCCCATCACGCGAAACGCATATGGAGACTGGGGCTTGTTCGACGAATGTCCGGAACTGCAGGTCGGTTTCGCGCAGCACTTCTTCCGCGTCCTTGCGCTCGCTTATGTCCTCGACGAAGCCCTCGTAGCAGGCCGCGGCTCCGTCAGGCCGAAGGATCAGCTGGCCGCTGAGCGAAGCCCAAATCCTGCTCCCGTCTTTGCGAAGGAGCTGGCATTCGTAGCCGCGCACGATCCCTATTTCATGAAGCATCCCTACGAAGTGCGTCCGCTCATCAGGTTTCGCCCAGAGCTGATGGCCGGCATCGACAACATCAGCCACCAGGTCAGCGGCTGACCGGTAGCCGAGCATCGCGGCGAAGGCTCTGTTGGCAGCCAGAACATGGCCGTCAGGTGAGATTTGATAGATGCCCTCGATGGCGCCTTCGAACAGGGCTCGAAACTGCTGTTCGCTTTCCCGCAGAGCTTCCTCGATCGCCTGGCGCTTGGTCGCATCGAAGGCACGCACTTCGACGCCGGCGATCTTTCCCGTCGTGTCCTTAAGCGGCTCGTGCACGACGTCGATGTACCGCTCATGTCCCGGCTCACCGGAATAGGCGCTGGCAACGACGCGCTCGCCAGCTAGCGCCCTCATGAGGTTGGCATGCGAGGTTTCGCGGTCGGCCGCCACTGTCTGGCAGTCGGCAAGGCGGGCGCCGAGGGTGATCTCGACGCCGTACATCTCCCTCATGTGGGCAGCGTGGGCGCGATCGAAGGCCGTGTAACGCAAGTCACGGTCGAGCGCGAAAACCGATGCTTGGATTCCTCCCGTAATCGCCAGAAGGTCCTTCTCGTTCACCTATTTGAGTATCGGCCCGCGCGAGGAGGATCCTGAGGATGAGCCGCTCCTAATCACCGTCGCGGAGGTGCCGAGACTCTCGGGGTGTCAACGCTTTACGCCTTGATCACGGCCCGGGCCGGGCCGGGCCGGACTCGACTCCGGCGAGGTGGCCGGTCACTCGCTGCGGAGCGAGGCGGCAGACGCTCGCAGGCCGCCCAAGACGCCCTCTGTTGCGTGAGACTGCTCGAGCGACGCGCGGACACGAGCCCGCCCGCCCACGGAGAAGCGGTGCCGGGCTGGCAGCTCACTGCCAACACAGCGTCCTCGGTGTCGGAGGGCTTCCAGTACTTCGGCTGGCCTTACCCGAGCACCGAACCGGGCGCCTGCTACTGAACAGGCACCCGCTGCTAGGTTGGCAAAGTCATCCGAGCCGGTTACGCAGCCACGCTGAGTGCCAACCAGGGGGCGTCCACCTTGGAGGGCCACTGAGACGCGCTCATGAGTTACCCGTGCCGCCACCGCCGAAGACATCTTCGATCGGTCAATCTGGTCGCCGGCATGCAAGGTTCGGTGGCGCTGTCGAGTGGCCCGCCGACTCGGTGCAAGTTCGGCGTCACTCGCAGGCGCATGTCGCATGTCGTTCTGTCGCGCTGGAGAGGGAGCTTGGGATTCGGCTCTCACTCGGTTCGTAGTACCAGCGCGGCGGGGGTGCGCGCGGCCATCCGCGCGGGTATCGCCGCGACGAGATTGGCGAGGATCAGCGCGCCAGCCGCGACCAATATCAGGGAGGCGGGAACCGAGGGTTGGGGCACAGCGTTGATGTTGCGGGCAAAGAGAATCCATAGTTGGCGTCCGATGGCAATGCCGAGGGGCACTCCGACGACAGCGGCGATCGCGGCGATCGCCGAAGCCTGCGAGGCAACGGTGGCGGCTAACTGCCGGGCGGTGAACCCGAGGGTCTTCAATAAGGCGAGGTCTCGTCTTTGTCGCCGGACGGACGCGATCAAGCTAAGAGCCAGTGCGACGATCGCGCCGACGGCAAGGCCAGCGGCGAGGATGACAGGTGTTGCTCCGGTGGACTGGTAGTTGACGATCTCAGCCGGGTGTTGGACGCCTAGGACCTCGACACTGTCGCCGGTAGCGTTCGGGTCGGCGGCGAAGACCTTGTTGGCGAGATTGGCGATGCGGTTCATGTCCGCCAGTCCTACAACGGAACGTACGCCGCTGTGCAGGCGTACGAAGACCAAACCCGGTCCTCTGAGATTGGGGTCAGGGTTTCGGATGGCGTGTATGAACGCTGAACTGATGTGGTCGGAGAGCACGGCTCCCGTCCCCATCGAGGGGTGGTCGGCGAGGGTACTGGCACCGCCGATTGCGGGCAGGGTGGCAGTGCCCACGATGACCAGCTTCGCGGGAGGCAGGTAGAGCGGGGCAGTGTTCGGGCTGCCAAAGGAAAAGGCGACAGTGTCGCCAAGGTGTTTGTGCAAGAGCGAGAGCGTGACGGCACCCAAGACGATCTGGTTGTTGTTATCGACGGCATGGCCGGACAGGACCGGTGGCGCGACGGCGGCGTGGTTGTCACCTAATAGGACAGGGACAGTCAGGCCGTCGATTTGGACGGACAGATTGTGGTATCCGGCCCAGGCCGCAACATAAGGGTCGTGGTTGAGAGCGGCGAGGGCTTGTGGGGGGACGACGTTTCCTGAGCTCAGCGCATAGCTCCAGTTCCATCCGTACAGTGCGGGACTTGACATCAACGTGCGCAGTCCGCTGTTGAAGGTGAGTGTCGCCGTGACAATGACGACTGCCAGGATCGCGCCTGACAAGACGGAGCGGGCGGGGACCGCGGTGCGACCACGACCGGGCTTGAGCGCGAAGCGGAGACCGACGGCGCCAGGGGCCGAGAGGCCCGCAGAGGTAGCCATCTGTAGCAACTTCGAGTCGCGCGGTAGGTCAATGCGGGACCTAGCACCCAGACGGTGGGGGGCTCCTCGGTAGGCCAGTGTCACGGCGGTCATGCCGAGCCCGCCGATCAGCATGAGCGCTCCAAAGCCCAGGACCGTCCAGTCGAACGCGATCCCGGGCGGGTGGTAGACGTGTCGGATCGGTCCGAGTGGAGACAGCGGCGAGAGCGCGACCGCGACGGCGACCGCGAACAGCGTGCCGGCCACGGTCGCGGCCAGGACGCCGACCAGCTCGTCGGCCACAGTCGTGGCCGGACTGGCACCGAGCGCCCGGAGCACCCGGAGCTCCTCATCGGCCGAGCGCAGTTGCCGGGAGATGGCGATGGCCGCGATGGCCAATGCTGCCAGAGCAGCGATTGCCCCGAACACGCCGAGAGCGATCGATTCTGGTTTGACGGCCCGCTCCACCTTGGTCTCGGCGAGCAAGGTGACACTGAAGTTGGCGTCGCTCCCGCTCGGGAGCAGGCGGATGAGCACCTTTTCCACTGTGGGAATGTCGCGGCTGCCGTGCACGAGTTGCATGGCGTACCAGGTGCCCTGAACGGCTTTGGAGGCGATGAGTGTGCGGGTCAATGCGGGAGTGAACAGGATGTCGGTCGGGAAGCGGTCCGTGTCGTCCTCGATCACCTGGTCGTTAAAGACCACGATCCCGACAAGTTTCATGTCGAGCCTGCGCTCCGGCGCCACGCGCGGCGTGCCGAAGCCCGGCGAGTTGAACTGATTTGACGTGTACACGCCCATGGGAACGACCTGACCGACGCGAAGTCCCAGAGCTCGAGCCCCCAACGCAGTGGTGACGAACTCGTCGGCACGACCCGGATCGGCCATCCGACCCACGACGGGGGTGGCACGGTCCTCATTGAAATACAGGCCGTCGACACTGCCCACAGGGTTGACCGGGGCAGTCAGGTTCGGGGCCCCATCTGGCTCCAGCGGCGCGACCTCTGCCCCCACCCAACTTTCGACTCGCTTGACCTCGGGAAGATGAGCGATCGCTCTCGTCAACATCGGCGAGTAGTTGCTCGCCGCGGCGTTGGTGATGCCATAGGTCGACATCGTCAAGTCCGACGCGTTCGTGCTGGCGAGAAAGACCGGATAAGACGACTGCGTCCGTCGGGCCGCCGCGATCGACCCCATGGCGATGCCGCCGATCAACCCGATCAGCACCACCAACCCCAGATAGGCGCCGCACCGGCGCGCGAACGTGGTCCGCGAGCGGTACCACACCACCGTCGTGGCGCTAGCCCTCACATTCCCCCCACATTCCGGTACAGAAGTGACGCTGAGTCTTCTCCGTCTTTCTGCAAGCATTGATCGACCGTCGGTCGGGGGCAAGGATGACAGTCTCCCCACAAGGTGGTGCTACTACCACGAACCTCGGCCGTCGATCGACCCGCGTGGCGCATTCGCACGTACATTCTGAAACTAATCGTCGGTCACGAGCACCCGAGTCGTCGGTGCAGGGCGGCCACGGTGTCGCTGCGTTTGCTCTGTCGGACGCACGACGCGGATTGTGCCCATGTCGGAGGTGGCGCTCAGCCGCACGACTGGGAAGCCCAGCGGCGGTCCGACGGTGGCAGGCGTGATCTTCGACGCGCGACAACCCGCCAAGAGACAGCGCTCGTCTCCATCGCGGTTATGAGAGTGTGCTGCTCAAGACGGAGGGTGAATTCGCGCCGCTGAGTAGCGATGGCACCTGGGGAAGGCGCCTGACCGCCCACGGCACCACTACCGATGACCCGGTTGCTGCCACAGCGCTGCCGATGGCGATTCCCCACCCAACCGGCCCCATCGGGGTACACCCGAAGAAGTGGCTCAGTCCGGGCGTCTGGACGATCCCCACGAGCACGCCGGCTGACACCAGGGTCGATGTCAGCACGACTGGGCTCGTACCCCCGATGACAGCTGTTTGCCCGAGCTGGGTGCCCACCAAGGCCGCAAGCGCGACCGTGCTGGCCCGCCGCGAGGTTCCCGTCGGCCGGGCCAACAGCCAGGCGCCTGTTGCCCCGGCAGCCGTGGTTGCCGCGCGCAGGACGATCTGGGCCGCGAGAGCGCCACCGAGCGATGCCTCGGGTCCTTCATGAAGCAACTCCTCCGGTGAGCGCCGCGTTGGAGAACGCAAGGCGATCGTCATCGCCGGCAGCATGTCGGTGAGCAGGTTCACCAGCAGCATCTGACGCGGCCCGAGCGGCGAAGCCCCAGCGATCCCCGTAGAGGCGAGGACGAACGCGACCTCTCCCAGGTTTCCACCGATGAGGATGGCCAGCGCGTCACGTACGGAGGCCCACATGGCGCGGCCTTCCACGATGGCGTCAATGACCGTCTCTATGCGATCGTCGAGCACGACCAGGTCCGCGGCCTCGCGTGCTGCGGGAGAGCCGCGGCCGCCAAGGGCGATCCCTGTGTGCGCGAGTCGGATGGCAGGAGCGTCGTTGGCACCGTCACCCGTCATGGCGACGGTGCGGCCGATTCGCTGGTAGGCGCGAATGATGCGCATCTTGTGCGCCGGGGTGACGCGTGCGAACACCGTTGCCTCGCCCAGTCTGGCGTCAAGCTCGTCATCGGCCCACGCGTCGAGGTCCGCTCCGGTGAGCACCGGCGCGCCATTCAAGATGTGAAGCTCCTCGGCGATTGCAGCCGCCGTCGAGGGGTGGTCGCCGGTGATCATGACGACCGACACGCCGGCCGAGCGCAAGTCGGCCACGGCTGCGGCGGCTGTCGGGCGCACCCCGTCGGCCAAGCCGAGGAAACCGAACAGCTCCATGTCGCTCACTCGCTCATCGGCAAGCTCGGAGCGCGCCGCTGCCGGGCGCTCGGCCACGGCTAGCACCCGCAGTCCCTGGCTCGCCAGGCGCTCCACCTCGGCGTCGAGCCGTAGTCGTATTCGCCGGTCGATAACGGTGATGCCCTCAGGCGCCCGCCAGGTGGTGCAGCGGGGCAATACGATCTCGGGCGCGCCCTTGACTGACACCCGAGAGCCACTCGGGCTGTCGCCGACGACAGCGTGGTACCCACGTGCCGGTTCGAAGGCGAGCTCACCCAGAAGCTTCCAACCTCCGAGCCCGCCACTCGCCTCCACCCCCGCAGCGTCGCCGCCCTCGAGCACCGCACGGTCGGTCGCATGCGGAAGATCGTCACCATCATCGGCGGGGCTGGCCCTAAGCGCTGCGGCCAGTACCGCCACGGACCGGGGCGACAGGTCGCCCACCGGCTCTTCAGCGGAGCCATCGGACACCCGCTGCAAAGCGATATGCCCGGCCGTCAGCGTGCCGGTCTTGTCGAAGCACAAGACGTCAACGCGCCCGAGCGCCTCGATCGTCCGCGGGTTGCGGACCAGTGCACCTCGCTCTGCGAGCCGGTGCGCGGCCGCGAGCTGAGCGACAGTCGCCAGCAACGGCAGTCCCTCGGGCACCGCGGCGACCATCAGGCTGACACCGGAGCTCACCGCAGCACGCGGTGAACGGCCCCGCAGAAGGCTCATGCCCGTGACTGCGGCTCCGCTCGCCACCGTCGCGGGCACGGTCAGCTTCGTGAGCGTGGACAGCCTGGCCTCCACCCCGCTCGCTGGGGGCTCGGGCGCGTCGACAAGGCTACGACCGACCTCGGTCTGGTCCCGAACGGCAACCACTGCGGCGAGAACCGTGCCGGTAGCCACCACTGAGCCCTCGTAGAGCATGCAGGTGCGCTCGGCGAGTGTCGTTCCGGTGACGGGCAGGGCATGTTTTAGCACCGGGAAGGACTCACCAGTGAGGGCGGACTCGTCGACCTCGCACCCGAGGGTCTCGAGAATGCGACAGTCGGCGGGGACCATGTCGCCCGCCTTCAGCTCGAGCACGTCACCGCGCACCAGCCGGATCCGTTCCATTTCCGTGACGCGACCGCCTCGACGCACGTCGACATGTGTCGTCATCGCGTACATCAACCTGTCGATCGACGCCTCGGCGCGCACTCGTTGCACCCCGCCAATGAGGGCATTCGCAGCGGTAACCCCGGCGACAAGCCCGGCGTCTGTGACCGAGCCGACCGCAGCGGCGAGCCCGGCGCCCACCGCCAGCACCGGTGTGAGGGGGTTCGCTAGTTCGCGCGCCACTGCCCGGCTGAACGAGACACGAGGTGATCCTTCGTCAGGAAGCTCCGCGTGGCGACGAGCCGCTTCGGCGACCGAGAGGCCCCGCCGCGACGAGCCGAGTGCACGGAGCACGGCGTCAGGCGCCATGGTGTGCCAGGCGATCTCCGCTGTCGGCGCGGGCGCGGGGCGCCGACCCAGCGATGATGCGGCCAGGGTTCCTGCCGCTTGGGCGGTGAGCGCGGCCACGTTCACCGGCACGGCCGCTCGCCGGGACGCGCTCGAAGCAGGGCCGAGAAAAGACCATGCGGCGCCCACGGCGGCGCCCGCTGCTGAGAGGGCGACGCTGCGTGTGCTTACCGAGCGCGCCACCGGCAAGGATTCGACCATGAGGTGTGCGTCGGCGAGACCGGGACGTGTCAGCAAAGCGGCACCCCAGGGCGGGTGCCGACCGTGACCGTCGACGCCGACCCCGACGTCGGCCGCGCGCAACGCTGCGTGTGCCGGGCCGCCCGACACGAGCAGCACGCCGTGTCCGGCTCTCTGCAAGGAGCGGACCGAGGCCTGGAGACGCGTACCTCCGGCGACCAGGCCGTCGGCGGCGAGCCGCTCTCGTAGTCCGCTGCGCAGCCCTGCGACCAAGAGCTGGCGGCCTCCCTGACGCACGGAGTGGGCAAGGGGATCGGCTAGGGGATCCAGCTCGACTTCGAGCGGTATGACACCGACGAGAAGGCCGGCTCGGGTGACGCCGAGCACGCCGGGCCGGCCGCGCCCGAGGGCCCGCACCCGCGCGGCGGTCCCGACCGGCAACGCCGCGTCGATCGACGCCATCGGCGCCACCCTCCAGGCACCACGGCGCGCCAAACGGAAAGGCCGCGTAGGGTCGAAGAGCTCGAGCGCCTTGAGCCCGACTGCAATTGCCTCGAGATCGCCTACCGGCTCCACCTCACCTAGCGCGACCCGCCCAGTAGTCAGCACCGCGGCATCGAGCACGACCACGTCGACCCGGTCGAGCCGGCGCAGTACCTCGCTGTCGAGCACGATGACGTCCCGCGCAGCGAGCTCGCGCCCGAGCCGAGCGGCAAACGCATCGCGCCCGTGACGCGCCGCTTTCGGCACGGCGGCTGTCACGATGCCTCCGGCGCGCCTCGGACTGCTCGTCAGGGCGAGAGTGGCCGCGGCTCCGACCACGCTGAGCGCGCTCGAGATGTCCGCGAACCCCTCCACGGGACCTCTGCCGAGTGGCGCTTCGCGTATCGGCAAACTCACGGCGTCGATGGACTCGTCGCATGGTGCGTTGCAGAGATCTGTTTCGCGGCGCTCCCACGCACGACGCATTGCCTGCAGCTCGCCTAAGCGGTTGGCGCGGTGTGTGATGTCGGTCGCCAAGGTGAGTGGCCCCTGGGACAGCGACTGAACGAAGGCACTTGTGATCCCGAGGCCGAGATCGGTGAGAGCCACTCCCAGGTGCTGCTCGAGGAAGTGCCGGACCCGAGGCTCGTTCTCAGCGAGAGCGACGAACGAACCGAGCTCGGCCGGGATCGGCGTCACCCGCAGCAGCTGGCCGAACAGGCCGCCGCTGAGGGCGACAACGTCGGCGCCGATTGCGATGGCCTGGCGCCGTATCGGCTCGATGTCGCCGGGATGTTCGGGTCGTTCGTGGGAGAAGCGCTCCTTGTGGACCTCGTGCACCTCCTCCACGCCCTCGATGACCTCGATCAGGTCCTCGGGCGACGGGCCATCGGGGTCGAAGGCCACGACGACGCGTCCGGCGACGGCGTTCACCTGCGCCCACTGCACCCCCTCGACGGTGTGCAGCGCCCGCTCCACGTCGCGAGCCAAACTCTTGCGCTTCGGGTCGTTGACTCCGCGTACCTCAATGTGAGCCTTGCCGTCACCGACCCACGACCGGCGTCTTCGCCGACCCGGGCTCAAGCGGTCCAGCGCGCCGCCGATGACCGCGCCAGGGACCGCCGCGCCCTGGCGCAGCAGCTCGACTGGGTTCACCGGCCGCCGTGCTTCGGGCCGGCCGCCCTGTGAAGGTCGTCAGGCGATCGTCGAAGGCGCCACGGCCCTCGCACGAGTGCTGGAGCCGACCCATTCCAATAGGCGCCAAAGCGCAAGCTGCACAGCGATAGCCAGGACTTCCACGAGCAACCGCTCCAGAATGACTTCCACCTGACCCCTCCTGTCCCGACTCTGCGTGACTGGTGAGCTTGACGGTAGAGAAGTGAAGTGAACGCCAGCCGGCGTCCAGCTGACGCGGGGGCGAATTCTGGGTGAAAGCTGCCCGTACGGCAACCTATGGGCAACACAATGGCCGAGGGATCACGAAAAGAAGGGCCGTCAAGCACGCCGATGGCGCACGATCGCCACGCCGACGCCGACGAGCAGAGCTAAGGGCCAGTCGACTGCGCCCGTTGCTACCGCCGCGGCCACACCACCGTAGAAGCCAGCCTTCACGACGGGCTCAGGCAAGTGGATGTGGACCACGGGAACGACGTAGTCACTCGGGGAACGCCCGCGGTCAGCTGCAGTCTCTCGCTTTGTCCCAACAGGGCGTGTAACCATCATTCCTCCTGGTTGTCGTGACAGTCGATGTTATCCACGCCTTAGTAGAAATGGTCCCGCAGGTGCATCGGTGACAGGTGCGGTCGCGGGTAGGTGCTCTCCAACGTCCGGTCGGCGCAGGCGTGAGTCGGCAGCGCCTGGGTTGCGTGTCTTGCCGACGCCGAGGCGCCAGGCTGCTGCGCCCACGGTGCGCGCGTCGAAGCCCGAGCCGTTCCTCCGCGAGGTGTAGTGAGAGCGCTAGTCAAGCGCTTGACGTATCGGCCGTGAATATGTCATCCTGACGAAAGTTCGTCCAACCGGGTCGAGAGCGCTGGGGAGCGGCATCGGTGCGTATCTACTTCGCCTCCGATATACACGGGTCAACGACATGCTTTCGCAAGCTCGTCAACGCCGGGCGGTTCTACAAGGTCGACTACTTGATCATGGGGGGTGACCTGTCCGGCAAACAGCTCGTCCCGATCGTCGGCGCGGCTTCCGGATGGCGGTCAAGCTTTCGAGGTAACACCGTCGAACTCAGGTCGGACGAAGATGTCGCGGCCTTCGAGAAGCAACTCGCAGGCGTCGGGTGCTACACGTTGCGGACGTCGGATGAGTTTGTCGAGCGCCTTCGGGCTGACCAATCGCTCGTCGAATCGACGTTGCATGAGCTGATCACCGCCCGAACCCGGGAATGGGTCACTTTTGCGTCTGAACGTCTCGAGGGTTCTGGAATCCAGCTATATCTCGGTCTTGGCAACGATGATTTCGGCGATCTCGTTCCGTACCTGGACCAGGACTCGGTTCACTATGCGAGCGAGGGCGTGGTCCCGCTCGAAGACTTTTCGCTCGCGTCTTGTGGCTGGAGCAACCTTACGCCGTGGCACACGAACCGGGAGCTCTCTGAGCAGGACCTTGCCGCGAGAATCGCTGAGTTGACCGAGAAGACCGAACCCGACAGAACTATTTTCAACATTCACGTCCCGCCGTACGACTCCGGCCTCGACTCAGCGGCGCGCCTCGACGAGAACTTGCAGATTCAGTTAGTAGGCGGGCAGCCAGACATGGTGCCAGTCGGTTCGACGGCGGTGCGGGACGCTATCGCCGACTTCCAACCCTTGCTCAGCATGCACGGCCACATTCACGAAGGCCGTGGTGTTCTCAAGCTCGGACGTTCCACGGTTGTAAACCCAGGGAGCGAGTACTCAGAGGCGGCGCTGCTCGGTGTCTTGCTCGAGGTCAAGCCAGGGCAGGTCAAGAAGTGTCAGCTAGTTGCTGGATGAGAGATAGGGAGAGGAGACACCGTGGACTCAAGCACGCCAGGAGTTGCGGCTAACGAGGCCTCGAAGATGCCAACCGGTCAAGATGTGTTCGCGCGGAAGTCGTCCGGTCTCGTGCGTGCCGCGTCCACGACCGATGCCTCCTTCGTCAACCTCTACGTCGCAACCTTCCCGATCATGGTGGCGTTCCTGCTTGGGATCGTCCTCCCGTTCTACGGGGCGCGAACATTTACCTCACCTTGGTAATTGGGATGGTCGCTGCCATGCCAATCCTCGTGGCTTACGCCGTGGCAAGCACGGTGATGCGCCGAAGTGGCGGGGACTACGTCTTCATCAGCCGATTGATCCATCCGGCGCTCGGTTTCGCAGCCAACTTTGTTTTCGTGGCTTTCCGGGTCGTCTTCCTGACGTCAGCGGGCTATTACTTCTGCCAGTGGTGCCTCTCGCCACTTGCAAGGCTGCTCGGGATCTACTTCGGTAGCAGTGGTTTGATTACCTTCTCAAACACTCTCTTGCACCCGTTGTCGATCTTCATCGTTAGTGAAGTATTCGTGATCGGGTTCGGGGCATTCTTCGTAATGCGTAGCATTCGCGGGGTCCTGAAGATCTTTCGCTACTCGATGATTGTCAGCGCCGTAGGCTTTATCGCTTTCGCCGTTGTCATGCTCTTCAACTCCCATGCCTCACTGGTAGCTCACTTCAACAACTATGTGCACGCTGCAGGCGGCGTCGCGCATGCCTCGTCGGCCGCAGCCGCTTCGGCGAAGGCGAATGGCTTTGGTTTGGCGGCCTTCTCTCTCGGGGCCACGTTCCTGGCGGTCACCTGGCCCTCCTTCTCATTGCCGTACTACGTTGGCTCGGCCTACTTCGCCGGTGAGGTGCGCACCAACCGAAAGGCCCAGATGATCGCAGGACCGTTGACGTGCGTGGTCGCCGTCATCGGGTCCATCGTCCTTGTCGCCCTCTCGCTATCTCGGCTAGGCAGTGGCTTTCTGGGCTCGATTGCTGCAGCCAGTCCAGCGGCACTGGGCCTAACTCGCTCTCCGACCTACATGGAGATCGCGGCCGGCGCGTCAGGAAACACTTTCCTCGGTCTACTCATTATTCTCGGGTTCGGCTCCTGGCTGTTCCCCACCGTTCCGATGTCGTTGCTCATCATGAGTCGTTGCATGTTCGGCTGGTCGATGGACCGGGTCACCCCGAACTGGATGTCAAGAGTCAATGAGAAGACGAACTCCCCGTACGCCGCGGTCATTGTTGTCACCGTGATCTCGGCAATTGTGACTTGGTGGTGGGCCTACGGAACGATCTTCACGGTCGTCGTGGGCGCCTTCGGCCAAGTCGTTACCCTCGGGATCGGCTGTCTCGCTGCCGCTCTCATCCCCTACAAGTTCCCGGACCTCTACGCGATGTCGCCGATCCGCGGGAAGTTCGGCCCGATCCCGAAGATCACGGTCATCGGCGTGCTCGGAGCCATCGGCGCCGCCTTCATCACCTGGACGATGGCCCGGGACCCGAGCTCGGGGATAGATGCTGCAAAGAACTCGATAATGTTCTGGTTCAGTATCGGCTTGTTCCCCTTCGGTGGTCTCCTGTACTACATCGCCAAGTACGTCCGGCGACGCCAGAACGTGGACATCACACTCGCCTTCCAGGAAATTCCCCCCGACTGAGAATCGAGCAGAGATGGAAGATGCTGAGCGCGTTCGTGCAGGCGAGCAGCTCGTTGCCGCAGCTCACAAGGAGGGCATCCGGCTCGCCCTCCTGGGAGGGGTTGCCATCCGCGTCCTCTGCCCTTCGGCACGAGACGGCGGTCCGTGGCAACGCTCACTCGCCGACATCGACCTCGCCACCGTTCCAGGTGAACGGAAAGCCACGGAGCGCTTATTAAGGGAGAGCGGTCTCGAGCCTGAGGCTCACTTCAACCTCATGAACGGTAGCGAGCGGTTGCGATATCTCGACGAGGATGGCGCGCACGTCGACGTCTTTCTCGGCGAAATGCGCCTCTGCCATGTCATCGAGTGGCGAAAAGCCCTGGGGCGCGAGATGACGACACTACCGCTTCCCGAGTTACTGCTGACCAAGCTTCAGATTGTCAAGATCGAAGAGAAGGATCTCGGTGATATCTCCGCGCTATTTCAAGACCAGTGGGCGGCGATCGAAGCAGATCGGAAGCGTCTCACCCGTCTCGTCGGCCAGGACTGGGGACTCTGGAAGACGAGTCTGCTGAACCTAGAGATTCTGGGCCGTTCCGATGTAGCGCTCGTGGCATCGCGCGCAGCCGACCTTGCCGAGTCCTGGCGATCTGGGCCACGGAGCCTGACGTATCGAGCTCGGGCAATCGTCGGTGAGCGCGTCCGCTGGTACGAGGAGCCCGAGGAGGTCTAGCAGCCCTGAGAAGGCGGCGATCGCCGAGATTCATCAGGGTGGATTGATGATCGCGCCGTAGCACGACGATAAGGAGACACGCGTGTTGGATACCGAAGCAGTTATCAAGGGCGTCTTTCATGCTGCCGGTACCGGAGACCTCGACGAGGTACTTCGCTGGTGGGCGGACGATGGCATTCTGGAAGACGTCACCATCGCCAAGGCTTATGTTGGCAAAGAGGAGCTGCGCCCCTATCTCGACATGTACTTCCGCGCCTTCCCGGACCTCCGCTTCGAGCCGCTGCGTGTACTCATCTCGGAACAGGATGCGATGGTCGAATGGGCTAAGTCAACGAGATTCGTAGGCGAGTTCGACGGCCTCTTCGGTGATGGGCGGGAGATCTTCCTCCACGCCGTCGACGTCTTCCACATTGAAGACGGCCTCATCCGCCACGAGTGCTCCTGGTACGGAGACGGCTGGCTACGCAATCGCCTCGAGACGATTGATCCTGGAACCGTTCCACCTACTTTGCCCGTAACGCGACCGTCCTGACCGCGATTAGAATTGCAAGGAGTCAGTAATGGGATCACGAATTGAATGGGTCATCGACAGTTGCCGTCTTCTCGCCGAGATCGGGGAGGAGTTCGACTCGACCCAACCTTTTGCCGGGAAGCGAATTGGAACCGGAATCCACCTCGAGCCCAAGACGGTCGCGCTGATGTTGACACTGCGACGTGGCGGAGCTGAGGTGCTTTCGACAGGGAACCTGGGAAGCACACAGATCGAAGCCGTCGAGTACCTGCGAGCTCACGGTGTCGAGGTTGTTGGTGGACCCACCGTGGACGCCGACGAGCATGATGTGCACCTTCGAGAAGTGCTCGCGGCCAAACCGGACTTGCTCTTGGACAACGGTGGTGACCTCTTCATCCGTTATGTTGAAGCACCTTACGAACACTTGCTCGGCGGCACCGAAGAAACGACGTCGGGACGAATGCGTCTCGCGCCCCTTCGAGAGCAGATCAAGCGCCCCGTGCTCGTGATAAATGACAGCCCGATCAAACAGTTCGGCGAGAACTACCACGCCGTGGGGCAAAGCGTGCTCGAGTCCTTCCTGCGCATCACCAACAGGATCACGAACGGACGCCGCGTCGTGGTGTTCGGCTACGGGGCCTGCGGCAAGGGTGTCGCAGTCAACTTCCAGAATGCCTTCGCGAACGTTTGTGTTCTCGAAGTGGATCCCGTCAAGCGGCTCGAGGCAAGCCTGGACGGATTCCCCGTGCCCGAAAGAACCGAGGCCCTGGCTGAGGCAGACATCGTCATAACCGTCACGGGTGCGCGCGATGTTGTGACCGCTGCCGACTTTCACTACCTGCGTGACGGTGTCATTCTTGCCAACGCAGGTCACTTCCCAACCGAGATCGCGGTTGGGGGCATGCGGGAGCACGCGAGCGTGAAGGAGGTTCGTAACTCGGGTGAAGGGATCGATACGATCATCCTGGGTGACGGCCGCAGGGTCCATATCCTCGCGGGAGGCCACATGGTCAATCTGAACGGTCCGCGGCCACTCGGAAACTCGATCGAGTCTATGGACCTGGGCTTCGCGCTCCAGGCCCGGTGCCTAGAGGCCGTAGCGCTGGGCCAGGTGGGTAGTGAAGACGTCGTCGTTCCGGTGCCGCGATGGATCGACGAGAGCGTAGCCAACGCCTATCTAACTGCTTCTTCCGCGAGTACCTTGAGTCGCGACGAACCCGTGTCTCCGTCGGGAGCGATGGGGGCACTGGACGTTCTGGTCCATAAGGGCGGCTAATGGCAGTTGGTTCTCGACAGGTTGCTAGTCGGTCAACGGCTCGTGATGTCGCACAGCTGGTCGGGTGCTCAATCTCGACTGTCTCGCTCGTGATTAACGGAAAGAGCGCGGGCCGCGTCAGCAAAGCGACGATTCGTCGGATTTGGAAGGCGGTGGACGAGCTGGACTACAGGCTGAACACCGCTGCGCGATCGCTCGCCACAGGACGCTCGGGTTCCCTCGCCTTCGTCTGCCCAGACCCGACAAATCCGTTCTTCTCGATGGTCATGGAGGGGATCACGAGTGTGCTTGATGACGAATACGAGTTGACACTGCTCGTGCCAAGGTACGCGAGCGATTACGGACGAGCAACGGTGCAACGTGCGCTCGCAGGTGATTATGCGGGGCTCCTTCTCGCTTCGCCCGGCCGGTGGATCCTCAAGGGCTTCGCTCCGACTTGCCCGACGATCGTCCTCGACTCTGGGGGCTTGCGATCCGCCTTGACCTCGATTGACCTTGATGTCCATGGCGCCGGGCGCGAGATTGCGGAACATCTCGCGTCTCTAGGGCATCAGACAGTGGCGTACGTCGGCCTCAGTCGCTCCAAGGCCACGCTTCAGCACCGGCGCGATGCCCTCGCGACGGCGCTGCGCGAGCACAACGCACAGGTCATCTCCCGTGACCTCATCCTTGAAGATCTATCGGTCGCCGCCGCCGAGAACGCCTTTCCGGCTGCCTGGGAAGGTTGGAATCGCGCCGGCGTGACGGCCGTAGTTTGCGGCGACGAGCTCTTCGCTTACGGGATCATGCAGGCTGCCGCGTCGCTCGGCCTCGAGGTGCCCCGAGACCTGTCGGTCGTCGGGTTCAACAACCTTCTGTACTCGACGCTCGTTCAACCGCCGCTCACAACAGTCGATATGTCGGCCCGAGTCCTTGGCACCGAGGCCGGGGGCGCGCTCCAGGATTACATTAAGAGCGGTCGGCGACCGGACAGTCAGCGTCTTGAAACCAGGCTTGTCATCCGAGAGTCGACCGGGCCAGCTCCCTGAGTCAAGAGCTGTCCGAGCCTAGGGGCACCTCGTTGAGCGAAGAATAGGTCACCTCGTGCCTCGTCTTCGTACGCCTGGCAAGGCAGTGCCAACGTGGCTGCCAAATCCGAGTGTCTGACACCAGCGGATCGCGGTCCGCAAACCAGCCCACGAATTGGCTACAGAGACGTCGCGTCGACAACTCGGTGGGCGATTGACACGCAACGTCGCGCTCGTTCCACAGCCTTGGTGGCAGCTGTTTGCGGAACGTTGTCGGGCTCGTACTCCGATCTCGTCTTCAACGGCAGCAGGCGGACGATATCGCGCGCGCTTGCGACGCCATCGGGACCGGACTCAGCCAGGAGAGTCAGCCGCTCGTCATGGTCCTGGCCAGCGGCGCGCCTGCCCAAACGTGCTCCGGTCAGAGCGTCGGCCGCATTCACGGCGGCGTGAATCGCGAGGCTTGTC